>JGI24140J50213_10001214_pt1 | contig 11429 bp, 9 predicted proteins | sample BarGraIncu00222A_FD_50213 | JGI IMG/M metagenome (IMG submission 50213)
TGCTGCCAATCGGTCAAAACCAAGTGTTTCGGGAGAGTTGTACATGTTTTTTATGGGCAAAGGGGTGTCTGTAGATGGCAACAATAATCTGAAATGTGATTTCAGATAAACGACAAATGCATCATCAGATTGTCTGACGGTTGAAATGATTGCCTCTTCGGGTCTTGCCAATCCGTTGTCATTTAAAAATAATTCCAGCGCTTCGATGGTCAAAACCGGCAAATAAGTAATTGCGAGTGGATCTGTATTTTCAAACAAGGCAACCTTTGCCAGTGTATTCCCAATATCAATGATAAGGCGCATAAAAAGTAGTGTTTTTTAGTCTGTTTATTTTCAGCACTAAACGGGATACAAAATTACATTAAGTGAAGGTTCAAAAAATAAATGATTGATTTTTTTTGAAATCCGAAAACTTCTTGTACTTTTGCAACTCCAAAATGAGCGGTACCATAGCTCAGTTGGTAGAGCAAAGGACTGAAAATCCTTGTGTCCCCGGTTCGATTCCTGGTGGTACCACTTCAAAGAAGGCTGCAGATTGCAGCCTTCTTTGTTTATTCCCCTCCCATTGTGCAGATCATTACAATTGCCTTTAGGCCTATTTATGACTATATTTGTTGTCTGGTAAATTCATTATTAAAAACAAAAACATGCAACTGACTTATAAAATAATGCTGCATAAAGAGCCCGAGGGTTCTTATACGGTTTCAGTTCCGGCTTTACCTGGTTGTATTACATATGGCGATACAGTTGAACATGCTATTCTAATGGCAAAAGAGGCGGTTGAGCTTTATATTGAAGAACTTCGTGAACGTGGTGAAGATATTCCTGATGATAGCAATACATTGGAGTATTCCTTAAACCTGCACACAAATTCTTAATGCCGTATGCATGAAATGATTATAGCAAACCAAATGATATAGACGAACCCCGAAGGGGTGACATGATTATAGCAAATCCAAATATCTGAAGATGAACCCCGAAGGGGTGAAATGATTATAGCATTAAATGATCAACAAATCGAACCCCGAAGGGGTGACATGATTATAGCAAACCCAAATGCTTGAAGATGAACCCCGAAGGGGTGAAATGATTATAACAAATCCATATGTTTGAAGATGAACCAAGAAGGAGTGAAAAAGTTATTCCAACAATTCATTTATTTGTTTTTCTTTCTATTTCTTATAGAATTCTCCCCACAAAAACCAAACTACTAATTCTGCTGAAGTGGAAACCTAATAGGTATTTGGTACATAATAGGAATTGCCGATCCATATTCACGACCAGGTATCCATTTTGGCATCATTTTCACAATCCGAATTGCCTCTTTATCACAATCGAAACTAATTCCTCGTAAAATATGAACATCCGATATTTTACCGGTTTCACTTATATTAAACGCTACGAAAACTGTTCTCAAAAGATTTTTATTACTAAAAGAAACTGGATGTCGTAAATTATCACGAATAAACTTTGACATTTGTTCATAACCTCCCGGATATTCAGGGTTTTGCTCAAAGTTTCCTTCATCTAAAGGTCTTACTTTTCGTGTATCTACCGGAACTACAACAGGTTTGAAACCTATCACAATGGGACTTTTTGTTCCCTCTGTAATGAATAAGATACTTTCTTTCTTTTCCCCATTAAGTTCCATCCTCAACTTGTGTTTACCCAAAGGAAAACTACCTATATAAGGTGTTTTGCCAATATAATTGTCATCGAAATGTATTTTAGCCCATTCACCATATTTTGTCTGTAAGAATATCCATTTTGTTTCAACTTCTAACTTCCCGGAAGTCCTCTTGCTATTATCATTCAATACCATTTCATAAACTTCTTTATCTTCCAACTCTTTTCCGAAATGATAAATATAAATTCCTCCAGATTTCTTGTCAGTAATAGTTATCGATTCTGATCCGCCAAGAACCCAAAGAAATATTTCGCCTTTCCTTTGTGTTTTGGCTAATGCTTTACCTGATAATCCAAAGCCAAAATCAATTCCGGTTTGAGTTGTAATCACTTTAATAATAGGACAACTCTTGAGTTTAGGGTTTTTATTAACAGGTATACCATAACGATAACCATTAGTTTCTACCCAACAAAAACTCTTGACACAAACAGTTTGACTGCTTGATCTGTAACTACTTATTAGGAATATTAAAAGAATGAAATATTTTAACATGCTACTTATGTTTTGTTTAAAGACAAACCCTTTGGTGAAGATGTGTTTATTCTAACCATTCAAATAAATATTTTTCATCATGTTCGATTTCAAATTTCTTTAGAAGGCCAAGATATTCTTCTTTAAATGTGCTCTTGTGATGATGCTCTTCCTGATTTAAAATGTATTGATAAACATTATCCAATTGAGAATGAGAATATGAAAAAGCGCCATAACCCTCTTGCCATGAAAATCTTCCTTTTACAAGCTTTTTATCATTGATAAACTTTGTGGTGTTATTCTTTATATCTCTGATTAAATCTGATAAACAAAGGTTTGGTTTCATGCCAATAAAGAGATGAACATGATCTTCAACTCCGTTTACGATAATTGGTTTTTGGTGTTTTTCTTTAATAATTCCGCACATATATTTAAATATTTCATCCCGCCACGGTTTGTGAAATAGATTTTCTCTGCCTTTTACTGCGAAGACAGCATGGATATATATCTGTGTATAAGTTCCTGACATTATTTCCAGGTTTATTAATATGTAAATATAATCATAATTTGTACAATAATTCCGTCATAGTCAATAATTATTTAACCCTTTCGAGGTTCGTTTGTGTTGTATATTTAATGCTATAATCATTTCACCTCTTCTGGGTTCTAAACTTTTGTATATCTGATTGCTATAATCATTTCACCCCTTCGGGGTTCATCTTCAAACAAATGGATTTGCTATAATCATTTCACCCCTTCGGGGTTCAACGTGTTGATCTGTAATTTGCTATAATCATTTCACCCCTTCGGGGTTCATCTAAGATTATTTCATTTGCTATAATCATTTCATGCCTTCGGCATTAAAAACAACTCGTTACATGATATCCGTTAATAAATATTCATATACAATAATACAAAAAGCGGCAGGGATCTAGGATCGCTGCCGCTTTTTATATTATTGTCTAACCGGATTATTCAGCAAGAATGACCAGTTTGTTTTTTAGGTTTTCCATAACGCCACCATTGATTTCAAAGAAAAGCTCCTTGTTTTCGGCATCTTTCACTTTAACCTTCCCTGCTTTCAGTAAAGCAATGATGGGAGCATGGTTTTGCATGACTTCAAATGAGCCTTCTGAACCCGGAAGCTGAACCAATGTGGCTTCTCCTGAATAAAGGGTTTTAGCTGGTGTGATTATTTCTACGAACATAAATTATATTTTGATAGCGCGATCAACTTATTTAGCCTCTTCAAGTAATTTCTTACCCTTGGCGATAGCATCTTCAATAGTACCAACCATATTAAATGCTGATTCAGGTAAATAATCAACTTCGCCGTCCAAAATCATCTTAAAGCCTTTTATCGTTTCTTCGATAGGTACAAATACACCCGGTGTTCCGGTGAACTGTTCTGCAACAAAGAATGGCTGAGATAGGAAACGCTGTACACGACGTGCACGGTGTACAACCAACTTATCTTCGTCAGAGAGTTCGTCCATACCCAGGATCGCAATGATATCCTGCAACTCATTGTAACGCTGTAGAATTTCTTTTACGCGTTGAGCAGTGTTGTAATGATCATCACCAACAACCTCGGGAGTAAGAATCCGGGAAGTTGAATCGAGCGGATCTACTGCAGGATAAATTCCGAGAGCAGAAATCTTACGACTCAATACTGTTGTTGCATCTAAGTGGGCAAATGTAGTCGCTGGAGCAGGGTCGGTAAGGTCATCAGCAGGCACGTAAACAGCCTGAACCGAAGTAATAGATCCGCGCTTGGTTGAAGTAATGCGTTCCTGCATAATACCCATTTCAGTTGCAAGAGTAGGTTGATAACCTACGGCTGAAGGCATACGTCCCAAAAGGGCAGAAACCTCTGAACCGGCCTGAGTAAAACGGAAGATATTATCTACAAAGAAAAGGATATCGCGACCACCTGATTTTTCATCTCCATCACGGAAATACTCTGCAAGCGTCAATGCTGATAAAGCAACGCGGGCACGGGCTCCGGGAGGTTCGTTCATCTGTCCGAACACGAGTGTACACTGACTCTTGGCCAACTCTTCATAGTCAACAAGATCAAGGTTCCAACCGCCTTTTTTCATGTCCTCTTCAAATGCTTTTCCATAACGGATAACACCTGACTCGATCATTTCTCTCAGCAAGTCATTTCCTTCACGGGTACGTTCACCAACTCCGGCAAATACGCTCTGTCCATCATAGCTTTTTGCAATATTGTTGATAAGCTCCATGATAATAACGGTCTTACCTACTCCGGCACCACCAAACAGTCCGATCTTACCACCCTTTGAATAAGGCTCGATAAGGTCAATAACTTTGATACCTGTGAAAAGAACTTCCTTAGTAGTTGTCAGTTCTTCAAACTTTGGAGGATCACGGTGAATACTGTACACATCACCCTTAGGCAATGGAGTTAAACCGTCAATAGCCTGACCGATTACATTAAATAATCGTCCGGTGATGTTAGCACCTACAGGCATTGAAATAGTACGACCTGTTGCAACTGCCTTCATACCACGGCGTAAACCATCGGTAGAATCCATTGCAACTGTTCTCAGTGTATTTTCACCTATATCCTGTTGTGCTTCAAGAACGATAATCTTACCATTCTCGCTTGTAACTTCCAGCGCATCGTAAATGTTTGGGAGTTTGGCGTCCTGATCAAAGGTGATATCTACAACAGGACCAATGATTTGTGAGATAACCCCTGCAACTTGTTCTGACATAATTATAATAGTCTTTTGAGTGGCGCAAAATTAGAAACAAAAAGTGTCAGGAAAAAATTTACGCCTATAAAAATTATTTAGAAAAATTGATTATTTTATAATTGATTTTCAGACCCTTCCGTTTCTTCTGTGTCTTCACTGGTTGTAACACCCTCTTTAGGAGTCTCACTTTCGGCTTCATCATGCGACTTTTTTGTTTTAAAAAACGAATGTTGGAAGACCAGTATTGAAATAACACCTGTTGTAATAGAAGAATCTGCAATATTAAAAACAGGACTAAAGAACAGATAACTTTCGCCGCCCCAAATTGGCAACCAATGTGGAAAAGTACCATTAAAAATGGGGAAATAAAGCATATCGACAACTCTACCATGGAGGAATCCTGCATAACCACCACCAGCCGGGAACAATGTAGCCACCTGATAACTGCTATCGCTGAAAATCAAACCATAGAAAGCACTGTCGAAAATGTTTCCAGCTGCACCTGCAACAATCAGAGCAACACAAGCAATCAATCCGGTATGTGCATGAGTCTTTACCAATTTGACCATGTACCATGAGATAAATCCCACTGCAACTATCCTGAACAGACTCAGTATCAATTTCCCCCAATTACCCGAAAACTGCATTCCAAAAGCCATTCCGGGATTCTCGATAAAGTGAATGATGAACCATTTGGTTACAACATGCTCTTCACCCAACAGAAAATGTGTTTTAATATAAACTTTAACGGTCTGATCGATAAGCAGAACGAGAAATATAATCAGTAATGGTAATCGTAATCCCTTCATTTTAATCATTTTGTTGCATATCTCTACTTACACCAACATATTTGCAGATGTAAATTTCAGTTTAGGAAGTTTAAACCAGTCTATTCATCAAGAATTGACCTGTTAGGAACATAGGCACGTTTCTCGTTCTGGTTTTGAAGAAGTTTGGCTTCTATGCTTAATGTTGCATGTGGAACTGCACGTAATCTTTCTTTTGAAATCAGTTTACCCGTCACACGACAAATGCCATAAGACTTATTTTCAATGCGAATAAGTGCATTTTCAAGTGCCTTAATAAACTTATCCTGTCTGGCTGCCAGCCGACTGTTTTCTTCTTTTGACATCACTTGATAACCCTCTTCCAAAATCTTGAAAGTTGGTGAAGTATCGGTTGTGTCATGCTCATTGCTTACAGTATAAGCTTCAGTGAGCATCTTGAGGTCGCGTGTTGCTTTGCGTAATTTCTCGAGAATCAGCACTTTAAATTCTTCCAGTTCCTCGTCCGAATATCTGTTTTTCAGAGATTCATCTTGTCTTGCGTCTGCTTTTTCCATGAACGATATTATTAACTCAATTCAAAAATAACCTTGTTAAGTTAAACTTTTTTTATTGTGATATGGGTCGACAGCTCATCGGTTAGTTCAACAGGTATTTTTTCCTCCCCGTTAATCTGGTCTACCAGCTCCAAAGATTCTGCCAATGTCTCGGAACAAATGTAGGAAAAATTGTTTTGTATAGACACAGCGATTTCATCGATTATTTCAACCTTCAATATAATCTTATCCGTAACTTCAAAATTCTTCTCTTTTCTTATATTTTGAATGCGGTTAATCAGTTCACGTGCAATACCTTCTTCTTTTAATTGTGGCGAGATAATAATATCCAGCGCAACAATAACAGCACCCTCACTTGCCAATACCCAACCCGGAATATCTTCGGCCATGATTTCAACATCCGAAAGCAACAATTCAACCTCTTCACCCTGAATATCAAGCATCCTGTTTCCATTAAGCTCCAAAGCTGCAATATCCCCCTGGTCAAATTCAGCAACAATGGCTGCAATCTGCTTCATCAATTTACCATATCGTGGACCAAGAGTTTTGAAATTGGGTTTTATTTTCTTGACCAATATTCCCGAACCCTCTGTGAGATATTCAATATCCTTGACATTGACCTCTGAAAGAATAAGATTTCGGATGGCTTCAATCTGATCATGATAATGCTGATCGAGCACTGGGATCATGATCTTTTCAAGCGGCTGACGTACACGGATATTGACTTTCTTTCTCAGTGAGAGCACCATCGACGATATGGTCTGAGCCAATTCCATGCGTTCTTCCAACTCCTTGTTTATTGCCGATACATCTGCAACAGGGAAATCACTCAAATGAACACTAACAACGCTTTCTCTTTTTGTAATATTATTCAGGTCAGTAAATAATCTGTCTGTGAAGAATGGCGCTATAGGAGCTGAGAGTTTTGCGATCACTTCAAGACAGCGATAAAGTGTCTGGTATGCTGAGATCTTATCGGTAGTATAATCTCCTTTCCAGAAACGACGACGACATAAACGTACATACCAGTTCGAAAGATGTGCATCTACAAAATAGGCAATAGCACGACCAGCCTTAGTAGGCTCATAATCGTTGTAAGCATCGTTGACATTCTGAATCAGCGTATTGAGTTCCGAAAGGATCCACTGATCTATTTCGGGACGATCACTGACAGGCACTTCAGCCTCTTCATATTTGAAACCATCAATATTGGCATATAAAGCAAAGAAACTGTATGTATTGTACAGCGTGCCGAAGAACTTGCGCATTACTTCAGCAACACCTTCTATATCAAACTTCAGATTATCCCATGGCTGCGAGTTGGTAATCAAATACCAACGTGTAGCATCGGGACCATATTTTTCAATGGTAGCAAAAGGATCAACTCCATTTCCGAGACGCTTGCTCATCTTGTTGCCATTCTTATCCAGAACGAGTCCGTTGGAAACGACTGTTTTAAAGGCAACAGAATCAAAAGCCATTGTGGCAATAGCATGTAGCGTAAAGAACCATCCACGGGTCTGGTCAACACCTTCTGCGATAAAGTCAGCAGGGAAATAATTTTTCAAAGTATCACCATTCTCAAACGGATAGTGGAATTGAGCATATGGCATTGCGCCAGAGTCAAACCATACATCGATGAGATCAGGCTCACGGGTCATCTTCAGACCGGTAGATGAAACCAGCACAATATCATCAACATAAGGACGGTGCAGGTCGAACTTTTCATAATTCTGTTTAGAGAAGTCACCCGGAACGAAATCTTTGAGCAGATGGTCTGCAGGCATAAATCCGGCTTTAACCGATTTCTCAATTTCGTTTTTAAGTTGTTCGATTGACCCAATAAAGATTCTTTCGTTCTGGTCCTCTGTTGCCCATATTGGCAAAGGAGTTCCCCAATAGCGTGAACGTGACAGATTCCAGTCAACCAGGTTTTCAAGCCAGTTTCCAAAACGGCCTGTTCCTGTCGAAGCAGGTTTCCAGTTGATGGTTTTGTTCAGTTCGATCATTCTGTCTTTCACTTCGGTGCTCTTGATAAACCATGAGTCGAGTGGGTAATAGAGAATGGGTTTATCCGTACGCCAGCAATGTGGGTAGGAGTGTTCGTATTTCTCGGCCTTGAATGCTCTGTTTTCTCGTTTGAGTTTTACAATGATCGCAACATCAACGCTTTCGGTTGTCTTCGGATCGTAATTCTCTTCGTATTCGGCCTTCACATAACGATGGGCAAACTCACCCACTGCATCTGTAAACCGACCCTGTTTGTCAACCAGTGTTAGTGAACCTATTCCATTGACTTTACCAACCCTGAAGTCATCTGCACCAAAACTTGGAGCAATATGAACGATACCGGTTCCATCTTCAGTTGTAACAAAATCTCCTGTTACCACACGAAATGCGTCACCGTCTTCAGGCTGTGCATAAGGCATCAACTGCTCATAACGGATTCCTTCCAGATCGGTTCCTTTGCATTCGCCAACTACTTTGAAGGGTATAGCCTTTTGACCTGGCTCATAAGCGCTTAGTTCAAGTTCAGCATGCTTGGAAGGGAAGTATCTTTCGAGCAATGGCTTTCCAAGAACAACCGTAATTGGGAGATAGGTATATGGATTGAAAGTTTTAACAGTTACATATTCAATATTCGGCCCAACACACAATGCGGTATTCGAAGGAAGTGTCCATGGAGTAGTCGTCCAGGCAATGATAAAGAGATCGCCCTGAACATCATTAAAAAGAAAATCGCTCTTCTCATTTCTGATCACTTTAAACTGAGCTACAACAGTGCTGTCCTTCACATCGCGATAGCAACCGGGCTGATTCAGTTCGTGTGAACTTAAACCTGTTCCGGCAGCAGGAGAGTATGGCTGAATGGTATAACCCTTGTACATCAGCCCCTTCTCATTGAGTTTAGACAGCAGATACCAGAGTGTTTCGATGTATTTATTTTCAAATGTGATGTAGGGATCGTCAAGGTCAACCCAATACCCGATCTTTAGGGTCAGATCGTCCCACAAGTCCTTATATTTCATGACCTCCTTGCGGCAGGCCCGATTATATTCTTCAACGGATATTGACTTACCGATATCTTCTTTTGTGATACCAAGCGTCTTCTCAACACTTAGTTCAATAGGCAAACCATGCGTATCCCAACCGGCTTTACGGGCAACGTAATAACCGTTCATTGTTTTAAAACGACAAAAAATATCTTTGATGGCACGTGCCATGACATGATGAATCCCGGGCTGTCCATTAGCAGATGGAGGACCTTCATAGAAAATGTATGGCGTATTGTTCTTCCCTTTTTCCAGACTTTGTTCAAAAACCTTTTGTTCGTCCCAGAATTTCAGTACGTCCTTTCCGATTTGAGGAAGGTTCAGATGTTTATATTCTTTGTATTTCTTCATCTTAGCAGCAATTATTCTAATCTCAAAATAGCGTGCAAAGTTATAAAATTTTGAGATTGAATATATAGATCAAATGAAGTAGATTTCAAATCATCCTAATGCCGAAGGCATGACATGATTATAGCAAAACAAACGATTAGAAAAGAACCCCTTGACTTGTTGTCCCATTTTCAGCAACATCAATAACCATCTTTTTACCTTTAAACACGATTGTTATCTTCCCTCCAATATGATTGGGATCACTGACAAACATCTTTCCACCCGAAACAAGAATCAGACATGATTTATCTGTCGTCAATTCCGAATCCCTGATTTTCAATACCCCGGCAGAAAAGAATGCAATCGCCACAGTATTGTCTTTAAACGAAACCGCCTGACAATTTTTATCATTGCATAAAACCGTCCATGAAGGATTACTAACCACTTTTTCCAGCTCTTTTGGCGTTTTGCAATCAGCCAAAACATATCCAGATGATTCAGCACCCGAATCATTCAAATGATGTATCAACACAGGTTTGAAGACCTTTTCTGTAACCGGCGCCTTTGATTGTGAAGCATTGATCGCATTCCAGGTTCCGGTGATTGTATTTAAACATAAATTAATATCCGAAGGCTTAACCGGAATATAGCCAAACCCGGAATGATGGATCCACCTGACGTTCTTTAGTTGATGATTTCCCTCTTTCAATATATTACCGGGCGCATTTACCGTGACATCTCCCTGCCAGCGGCTCTGATCCATGGCAGTGAAAACATCACCCTGAATATTTTGCCCCTGGATATCAGAAATAAGACAAACAACCAAATCATCTTTACAAACCCATATCTTATGAGCAGTCAGGCTTTTATTGTTTTCTGTGTCTTCAACACGATACTCCATTGCAGTCAATCCAGATATATTATCACTCACGCTCCCTGATAATTTCTGCCGTACTATTTTACTATTCCCATCGAAGTTTGTGATCCCCGGCAATTGTTCCCAATCCCATGCAGGCATCAGGTTAAAATATTCCTGTCCGTTTCTGATCAGGTAACCATCGCCATTATCCAAAAGTCTTCCTTTCAGGTTTTCATGATTGATGGACTCCGAAGCCAGCGTCCGTGTCGAAATAGTCTTTAGGAAAAAGCTAAAATCTTTCCGGTGGTATGCTGCAAAATCGGAATAGGGAAAATATTTAAATCCGGTCAAAGATCCTGTTCCATTTTGTCTTTTCGCTATTTCTTTTAACTCCATTGCGTTTTTAGGACTCAACTCACACAAAAAAGGAATCATCTCCCGAAGATCTGCACCCTGTAATTCCCCCGGACGACTGACAGCCCGGTCTATTGTTCCCGGAACAGTGTTTCTTCCTCTTGCCATCCATTGCCAACCCTTGGTAACAAAGTCGGCCAGGATATCCGTTTTCTCTTCCGGGAATGCCCAGGGAGTTCCTCTCAGTTGCCATGCAAGGCGAACACCATTTGTTAAAAAAGCTTTCCCATATTGATAGATTTCCAGTCGCAGACCATGCTGATGAAAACTATAATCAGGCTGAACCCCTTCATCGGAGCTAACTTTTATTTCCTTGATCAATACATCACTGTACTTTCTCAGCATTGCAGTATCCCTTGTTAACGCCATATAATGAATTCCCAAATCTGCGCTCCAAACAAGGTTTCCACCTGTTCCGGTGACTTTGTGTTGATTGAGCACCTCTAAAGATTGTTTGAGTTGATCCGGGGTCATTTTATCCCTGGTCAGGATGATGATATCCCGCATTATTTGTGGAACTCCGATTTGATTGTGCCACCAGTTAGAA
>JGI24140J50213_10001215_pt1 | contig 11423 bp, 7 predicted proteins | sample BarGraIncu00222A_FD_50213 | JGI IMG/M metagenome (IMG submission 50213)
CNGTGCGTCCCGGCGGTGCCGTTGCTCGCCGCGCTGCCGGCCAACGGCCGGGCTCCGGCCGCAATGCTCGGGCTGCTGGCGGTCCCGGTGGTTGCCGGCGTCGTCGCGACGCTGGTGGCGGAGCGCGGGCAACCCCACTACCGTGCTGGCCGCGCCGCCGCCTGGGGCGCCGGGTACGGCGTGGGCGCCGCGCTACTGCTCACCCTCGCCATGGTGCTGGCCGACGGTCCGGCCGGGCCCGGGAGACTGGCCCTCGTCGGCCCGTCGCCCTGGCAGGTCGGGCTCGCAGCGGTCGTCGGGATCGGCGTGCCGGCGTCGGCTACCGGCTGGCTGCGGGCGCGGTGGACGCGACCGGAGGCGTTCCCTACCGCCCAACTGCGCTGGCTAGGTCGGCGCATGGCCGCGGTCCGCCGGGTGCTGGCAGTCCACCGGGTGCCCAGGCTGAGGGTGCGGCTCACCCGGTCCCGCGGCGGGACCGGCTAGTTAGCCCCGCGCGCTGCGTGGCCCGTCAGCGACTTGACACGACCAGAGTGCCGGCGGCCTTGTCGTGCCACCCTTGCATGCGCCCGGTCGAGTCGAAGAGGAAGGACGAGTAGACGACCAGTTCGAGCAGGCCGCAGATGAAGCTAGCCGCCGCCGGAACGACCCAGCGAACCAGGCTCGGTCCCCAGCCGGGAATGGCGCCGTCAGCGGAGCGCACCACCTTGATGCCGACCAGCTGCTTGCCCAGCGTCGCACCGCGGATGGCCACCAGGACGACTTCGTAGGCGAGTGCTACCACCAGGATGAGCAGCAGAGTGGACAGGAACGACGCAATGCCGATCGAGCCGGGATTGCCGTTCGCGTCTGACGAGCCGGCAAGTGAACCCAGCCCCACCGCTAGCAGAATCACTATGACGACGCCCACGATCACGAAGTCGGCGACGCGAGCGAGCACCCGCTGACCGGTGGTGGCCAACTTGACCGGGCCCTGTCCCGGGATGTCCACCAACCCGGTCAAGGCCTCGGGAGTGTGGCCGGCAGCGCCGAACTGCGGCCCGTACGGCGGCTGCCCGTACTGCGGCTGTCCGTACGGGCTCGGGGGGTACTGGCTCTGTCCGTAGGGAGGCTGTCCGTAGGGAGGCTGTCCGTAGGGTGGCTGACCCGAGGGTTGCGGACCCGAGGGTTGCGCGTACGGGGCGTCCATGGGCGCCGGTTGCCCAGCCGGCGGGGCGGCGTACGGCGACTGCGCTCCGTAGCCACTTTCTGGTGGCTCGGTGCTGCCCGAGCCTTCGGGCGCTGGTTCGCCGCCGGGGTTCATCGGTGTCGACACGGGGTCTCCTTTGTGGTGATCAGTGCCAAGCCGCAGCTTGATGGCGAGGCGTCATGCGGTTCCGACGCCGAGGCGCAGCACCTGCCAGCACTGCGCCCCCGCGCCGACGATGGCCAGAAGAACGAGTTGGCGCCGCGTCGGTAGCGCGCGCCACCAAGCGCCCAGACCGAGCGGGGCGATGATGAACGCGGCCGCCGTCGCGAGGACGACCGGAGCAGTGCGCGCCGCGGCGAGCCACTCCCCAGAACCGACTTGCATCGCTGCCGTGGTGCCGCCGCACATTGGGCACGGGATTCCGGTCAGCGTCCGAAACGGGCACACCAGGAGCGGACGCCGCAGGTGCAGTGCTGCCAGGACCACCGCTGCCGTGCCCAGCGCCAGGAAGCGAACCGTTGTCAGCACCAGGGATCGACCGACCGGGCGGGCCGGCAGGTCAGGCCGGCGAGCCGGATAGCCGAGCCGAGCCACGCATTCCTGCTGCAACGCCGCAAGCCCTTCTCGCTCGCCCGGCCGTCGACCGTCCGGCGGCACAATGATCGTGTCTGTGCGGGCACTGTGGGTCAAGTCTTGGCCGCCGTGGCGGGGCCAATCGACCGTCGGGCCGGCTCGGTAGAGTCGCCGACGCCCGGTGGTGCCGGTAGCCCCGCCCGGGCCACGGCTGCGGGAGGAGGCACGTTGACCGCCCGGCTGGTCGTCCTCGTCTCCGGCGAGGGCACGACCCTGCAGGCCCTGCTGGACGCCTGTGCTGACCCGGCGTACGGCGCGGCCGTGGTCGCCGTCGGGGCCGACCGCGCCGGCATCCGCGCGTTGGAGCGCGCCCGGAAAGCCGGCGTCGCGACCTTCGTGGTTCGGCTGGAGGACTGCGTCGACCGGGCCGAGTTCGACCGCCGGACCGCGGCCGCGATTGCCGGCCACGAGCCCCACCTGGTGGTCTGCGCCGGTTACATGAGGCTGCTCGGCGCGGACGTGGTGCAGCGTTTCCACATCGTCAACACGCACCCGGCACTGCTGCCGGCTTTTCCCGGAGCGCACGCGGTGCGGGATGCCCTCGCCTACGGCGTCAAGGTCTCCGGCGTGTCCGTGCACGTGGTGGACGAGGGCCTGGACACCGGCCCGCTGCTGGCCCAGGCCGCCGTCCCGGTCCTCGACGACGACGACGAGCGGTCCTTGCACCGCCGGATTCAGGCCGTCGAACGCGACCTGTACGTCGAGGTGGTCGGGCGGATCGCGCGGGCCGGTTGGGACCGCACCGTCGGCTCGGGCAACCGGAAGGTGGTGTGTCGGTGACCCAGCAACCGATTCGGCGCGCGCTGGTGAGCGTGTACGACAAGAGCGGTCTGGCCGAAATGGGCCTGGGGCTGGCGGCCGCGGGCATCGAGATCGTCTCTACCGGCTCCACCGCCGCCTGTCTGCAGGATGCCGGCGTCGCCGTTACGCCGGTCACTGAACTCACCGGGTTCCCGGAGTGCCTGGATGGCAGGGTCAAGACGCTGCACCCACGAGTGCACGCCGGCCTGCTGGCCGACCGCCGGCGAGCGGAGCACGACGAGCAGCTGCGCGAGCTCGACATCGCGCCGTTCGAGCTTGCCGTGGTCAACCTCTACCCGTTCCGGCAGACCGCGGCCACCCCCGGCATCACCCCGGAGGAGTGCGTCGAGCAGATCGACATCGGTGGCCCTGCGATCATCCGGGCGGCCGCGAAGAACCACGCTTCGGTCGCCGTCGTGGTGGACCCGGCGGCCTACGGTCAGGTGCTGGCGGCGGTGGCCGCGGGCGGCTACACGCTGGAGCAGCGCCGGCGGCTGGCCGCCCGGGCCTTCGCCCACACCGCGGCGTACGACGTCGCGGTGGCGTCCTGGTTCGCCGCCGGATACGCCCCGGACCAGACCGCCACCGACTCTGGGTTCCCGGACTTCGCCGCCGTCGTCTACGCCCGTCGGGCCGTACTGCGCTACGGCGAGAACCCGCACCAGCGTGCCGCCCTCTACGCCGCGCCGGACGGCGTACCCGGGCTCGCCCAGGCCCGGCAGCTGCACGGCAAGGACATGTCCTACAACAACTACGTCGACACCGACGCCGCCCGCCGGGCGGTGCACGACTTCAGCGAGCCCTGCGTGTCGATCGTCAAGCACGCCAACCCGTGCGGGATCGCGGTCGGCGAAGACGTCGCGGCGGCGCACCGCAAGGCGCACGCCTGCGACCCGGTCTCGGCCTTCGGCGGCGTGATCGCCGCCAACCGGCGGGTGTCGCTGGCGCTGGCCGAGCAGATCAGCGCGGTCTTTACCGAGGTCGTGGTCGCCCCGGCGTACGACGACGACGCCGTCGCCGTGCTCGCCCGCAAGCCGTCCATCCGGCTGCTGGTCTGCCCGGCCCCGTCAACCGGCCCGCAGGCCGAGTTCCGGCAGGTGACCGGCGGCCTGCTGATTCAGGAGGCGGACCGCTTCCGGGCGGACGACGACCCGGCGACCTGGGTGCGGCGCACCGGGACCGACGTCGACCCGGCCACCCTGGCCGACTTGGCGTTCGCCTGGCGGGCGTGCCGGGCGGTCAAGAGCAACGCGATTCTGCTGGCGGCCGACCGGGCCACCGTGGGAGTCGGGATGGGGCAGGTCAACCGGGTCGACGCGGCTCGGTTGGCTGTCGATCGCGCCGGGGGTCGGGCCGGGGGGGCGGTCGCAGCCAGCGACGCCTACTTCCCGTTCCCCGACGGGCTGCAGGTGCTGGCCGATGCGGGGGTGCGCGCGGTGGTGGAGCCGGGCGGGTCGGTGCGCGACAACGATGTCGTTGCCGCCGCGCAGGCCGCCGGCATCGCCCTGTACTTCACCGGCACCCGGCACTTCTGGCACTGAGCCGGGCGAGCCGCCGGCCGGCCTTGGCCACCCGGCCGGTGGTGCCCAGCCGGAGCCGAGCCGGATGGAACACTGCGGTCTTGACATCCTCCCCGCCCTGAAAGGACGGGGATTCCAACTACGCGACCCGGAGGGAAGCGTGCTGAGGTTCACGGTTCACCGGCCCGGCCACCGCCGGGCCTCCCCGCGCAGTCCCGGCGTGTCCCGCCGCGATGTTGCGAGCCGCGTTCAGGTCGGCGTGCGCGGTGTGGCCGCAGGACCGGCAGACGAAGCGCGCTTGGCTCTCGCGCGACTCCGCCGCGGTGTACCCGCAGGCGTGGCACCGCTGCGACGTGTACGCAGCGTTGACCTGCTCCACCCGGCCGGGGGCCTTCTGCTCCAGCCGGGTCACCAGCACGCCCCAGCCCTTGTCCAGGATGGCCCGGTTCAGGCCGGCTTTCGGTCGGACGTTCGTACCCGGCGCGTCCCCCGGCGCGTCCCCGGCGCGTCCATGGTGCCCTTGGCCGAGCGGGTCATGTTGCGCACCCGCAGGTCCTCGACCCGGATCAGGTCGAAGCGCCGGGCCAGGTCGGTGGAGAGCTTCTCCACCCAGTCCTTGCGGGCGTCGGCCCGGCGGGCGTGCCGGCGAGCCAACCTGGCCTTGACCCGCCGGCGGCGGTGGCTGCCCCGCTGGGCCCGGCCCAGCCGGCGCTGGGTGCGGCGGACCTGCGCATCGAGGGAGTCGGTGTCGAACCGGCGCAGTTCGCCGGTGGCCAGTGCGGCGGCCACGGCCACGCCCCGGTCCGCCCCGACCACCTCGCCGGTGCCCGGGGCGGGGATGGCGGCCGGGATGGCGGCGAACGCGATGTGCCAGCGCCCGGCCGAGTCCCGCGTCACCCGGTAGGACTTGGCGTCGGGGATGGCCCGGCTGAGCCGGAACCGGACCCAGCCGACCTTCGGCACTCCGACCTCGGCCCAGCGACGGTTGAGCCGGCGGACCCGGCCGGCCGGTCCGCCGACGATCCGGAAGCCCTCGTGCCGGCCGGCCTTGCGCCAGGTCGGCCGCCGGTGGGTGCCGCCGTAGAAATTGCGCCAGGCCTGGTCGAGATCGCGCCGGGCCTGCTGCTGGACGGTCTGGCTGCCGGCGGCCAGCCACTGGTGCTCCGCCCGGGCCTCGGTCAGTTGCCGACACTGCGCGGCGAAGTTCGGGGAGGCCTTGCGGCCGGCGGTGCCGTCGGAGTTGGCCTGCTCCAGCGCCAGGTTCCAGCCGAACCGGGCCTGCGCGCAGTGCCCGAGCAACGCCGTCTCCTGCGCCGGCGTCGGGGACAGGCGGAACCGGGACACCCGCCGAGTCTCTCGGCCGGGTCCGACAATCCGGCGGACCGGGCATTCCTCCCCGCCCTGAACGGCGGGGCTTCCAGCCCGGGTTATCGGTGAGCCGGCTGGCCGCTGCCTCGCCAGCCGGGGAGCGACCCGCTGGTGAGCGGCTGGCCGCGCTGCTGCGGGCTCGGGTCACCGGCGAGGTCGACGTGGACCGGCGGCGGCGGGCCGAGTACTCCTCCGACGCCTCGAACTACCGGGTCGTGCCGGCGGCAGTGGTCTTCCCCCGCCACGTCGAGGACGTGCTCGCCGTCGTCGACCTCTGCCGCGAACACGGGCTGGCGCTGACCAGCCGCGGCGGCGGTACGTCGATCGCCGGCAACGCCGTCGGCCCGGGAGTGATCCTGGAGTGCTCCCGACACCTCACCCGGGTACAGGCCGTCGACCCGGCCACCCGGACGGCCGTGGTGCAGCCGGGCGTGGTCCTCGACGACCTGCAGCGGGCGGCGGCGCCGTACGGCCTGCGGTTCGGCCCGGACCCCTCCACCCACGCCCGCTGCACCCTCGGCGGCATGATCGGCAACGACGCCTGCGGACCGCGGGCGCTGGCCGCCGGCAAGACCGCCGACAACGTCGTCGCGCTCGACGTGGTCACCGGTGCCGGCCAGCGGGTGGTCGCGGCGGCGGGCGGGTCGGCGGCAGTGCCGGGGCTAGCGGCGGTGGTCGAGCGCCATCTCGCCACCATCCGGACCGAGTTCGGCCGGTTCGGCCGCCAGGTCTCCGGTTACTCCCTCGAGCACCTGCTGCCCGAGCGCGGCCGGGACCTGGCCAAGGCCCTGGTTGGCACCGAAGGCACCTGCACGGTAGTGCTCGGCGCGACCGTGCGCTTGGTCGAGGCCCCGCCGGCCACCGCGCTGGCGGTGCTCGGGTACGCCGACATGGCCGCCGCCGCGGACGCCGTCCCCGCGCTGCTGCCGCACGCACCGATCGCGATGGAGGGGCTCGACGCCCGGCTGGTCAACGTCGTCAAGGCGCGGAAGGGTCCGGGCAGCGTGCCGCCGCTACCCCGCGGCGGCGGGTGGCTGCTGGTGGAGACCGGCGGCGCAACACCCGCCGAGGCGCTGGCGGCCGCGCGGCGGATGGCGGTCGACGCCGATGCGCTGGCGGCGCTGGTGGAGCCCGCTGGGCCGGGCGCGGTGGCGCTGTGGCGGATCCGGGAGGACGGCGCGGGCTTCGCCGGCCGGACCGCGGCCGGGGAGCCGGCCTGGCCGGGTTGGGAGGACGCCGCCGTACCGCCGGCGACGCTCGGCGCCTACCTGCGCGACTTCGACGCGCTGCTGACCGAGCATCGCCTGGACGGGCTGCCCTACGGGCACTTCGGCGACGGCTGCCTGCACGTCCGGATCGACTTCCCGTTCGGTCAGCCCGGGCGGTTCCGTAGCTTCCTGCTCGACGCCGCCCGGTTGGTCGCCTCCTACGGCGGGTCGCTGTCCGGCGAGCACGGAGACGGCCGCGCCCGCGGCGAGCTGCTGCCGCTGATGTACTCCCCGGACGCGCTGGCCGCGTTTGGTGAGATCAAGGCGGTCTTCGACCCGGCCAACCTGCTCAATCCCGGGGTGCTGGTCGAGCCCCGTCCACTGGACGCGGACCTGCGCCTGCCGGCGGCCCGGCCCGTGCGCTCCGGACTCGGGTTCGCCTACGCCGGTGACCATGGGGACTTTGCCGCCGCGGTGCACCGCTGCGTCGGCGTCGGCAAGTGCCGCGCCGACCTGACCGAGCGGAGCTCCTTCATGTGCCCGTCGTACCTCGCCACCCGGGACGAGAAAGACTCCACCCGCGGCCGGGCCCGGGTGCTCCAGGAGATGGTCAACGGCTCGGTGGTGCGGGCGGGCTGGCGCTCGCCGGAGGTGCACGAGGCCCTGGAGCTCTGCCTAGCCTGCAAGGCCTGCGGCTCCGACTGCCCGGCCGAAGTGGACATGGCCACTTACAAGGCCGAGGTGCTGCACCAGACCTACCGGCGGCGGCGGCGGCCGGCGGCGCACTACACGCTGGGCTGGCTGCCGCGGTGGGCTCGACTGGCCTCCATGGCGCCCGCAGTGACCAACGCAGCGATCGGCGTCCGGCCGGTGGCAGCACTGGCCAAGCGGTTCGGCGGCATCGATGCCCGGCGGCCGCTGCCGGCGTTCGCGGCGCGGACCTTCCGGGAGCAGGTCCGCCGGCGCGGCCTGCAGACGGACGGCGAGCCGGTGCTGCTCTGGGTGGACACCTTCACCGACCACTTCACCCCCGAGGTCGGGCTCGCCGCCGTCGACGTACTGGAAGGTCTGGGTTTCCGCGTCGAGCTGCCGGAGCGCAGCGCGTGCTGTGGGCTGACCTGGGTCACCACCGGGCAGCTCGACGGCGCCCGCCGGCAGCTTCGCCGGGCACTCGGCACGCTCGCCGGGCCGGTGGCCGCCGGGTCCCCCGTCGTCGGGCTGGAACCCTCGTGCACGGCGCTGCTGCGCTCGGATGCGGTTGAGCTGCTGCCCGACGACCCCCGCGCCCGACAGGTCGCCGGGGCAACGCGGACGCTGGCCGAGCTGATCGCTCAGCGCCGGCCCGACTGGCAGCCGCCGTCCCTGGCCGGGACGACCGTCGTCGTCCAGCCGCACTGCCACCAGCACGCCGTCATGGGGTACGGCGTGGACCGCGCGCTCCTGGCCAGCACCGGGGCGACCCTGCAGCCCGTCGCCGGCTGCTGCGGGCTGGCCGGCAACTTCGGGTTCGAACGCGGCCGCTTCGACATCTCGGCGCGGATCGCCGAGCATGCGCTGCTGCCCGCCGTCCGCGCGGCCGGGCCGGACGCGCTCGTGGTCGCCGACGGGTACTCCTGCCGCACCCAGCTGAACCACCTGGGCGGCGTCCGCGGGCAACATCTCGCCCAACTGCTGGTCGGCGGCCGGTGACCACGGTTACGGGCGTCGGTCGGTGCCCGCCGGTCGACCCACCGGCGCTTTAGCCCAGGGGCACGAGCCCGCTCGCTGTGGACCGCGGCGGCGGCAATGTCGTCATGTCCCGTCGTCTTCGCCGCCGACCCCGTCGTCCTCGTCGTAGCCGATCGCGAGCTCCACGACCTCACTGGCCGGCCGACAGTCGGGATCGAGCCGGACGAGGTCCCACTCATTGATCCATGCCCGGACGTACTGGCGCATCCGGGTGGTGCCGAGGCGCTCCAGGCCCGGCACGTCGGGTGGGTCCCAGCCGAAGGCCTCGCCGTGCAGTGCCTTGACCCGCGCATACGCTCGGTCCAGCTCGGCGTTGTCCGGTGGGGTGAGCACNACCATCTGGCGTTCGATGGCGCGCATCCCGGCTTCCGCGGCCGCAGCCAACTCGTCGTACTCGCTCGTCTGCTTGGCGCGCAGCCTCGTCGGCACTGTCTGGCGGTCGTTGTTCGTCGTCAGCACGGCGGCGTCGAAGTCGTCGGTCATGGCCAGCACGCTGACCAGCGGCGAGCCGGGGTCCTCCGGGTCGGGCCGCAACCAGCCGGCGAGCTCGGCATAGGCGCGGCCACGTTGCAGCGGGCTGTAGCGGCCGATGAGCTCCACTTCGTCGAAGAGCAGGAGCCAACCGCGGCACCCGGCGGCCACGAAGAGCCGGGCCAGGAAACGGAACCGCTGCCGGGCCAGCTCCCGGCGGGGTACGGCGCCCAGCGCTGGTCGGCCCGCGCCCACCTGCTTGGCCTGTCGACGCAGCTCGGCCACGCCCAGCGGATCGCCGGACCAGAACCGGACGATGGCATCGGCGAAGTCACCATCGGTCGTCGTGACCTGGGGCAGCAGGGTCAGCGTCAGCGCGAAGCGCTCGTCGACCGGAGCGCGCCCCCCACTGGTCCAGCGAAGCAGCTCGGCGTACGCCGGGCTTCCCGGGTCGAGCCCGGCGGCCGCCTCCGCCACCGCCTCGCCGGCTCCGGAGGGCAGCACGGCGGACGCGACGGCGGCGCGGAGCACCTTCACCGGGTCGTACAGCGGCGTCTCCTTGCTAACCACTATCCGGCTGACGGCAAACTCCTCCGCACGGGCCAGGTTGGCGAAATGCTCGAGGACGTGACTCTTGCCGGTGCCGAATCCACCCCCGATCAACAGGTCGCGGGTCGACGCGGTGGGTGCGCCGGCATGGTTGAGCAGCTCGAGGAAGCGGTCCTCTACCTCGGCCTGCCCGCTCCCCAAGGCGGTGACCGCATCCCCGCTCGGCACGCCGGAGCGCAGCGCCTCGACGGCACGCCGGGCGGACAGCCGGTGAGNCGGCGTGACCGCGGTCATCGCACCGCCTCCAGCCGGGTCTCCAGCCGGACCAGCGCCGCGAACGGGTTGGGGCGGCGGCGGTCGCGAACCTCGTCGACGATCCGGAGTTGCAACGCGAGGTACGCCGGCAGCCCGCGGACGTCGTCGGTGAGCAGCTCAGGCACGACGGTCACCGCGGCGAAGACCCCGCGCAGCTGATCGGTGGCATCCACGAGCTGACGCAGCACCTCGTAGGCATCCATGGCCGCCGCTTTGGTGTAGTAGGTGCCGGCGCGCTCTTCCACCGGCGGCCGTCGGCCGATCGCCAGCCGGGACAGGTCGATGTCGAGCACGAGCCCGGTGCCCAGAACGCGAGCCCGCCAGGCGGCGAGCGCGACGAGGATCGAGCGAGCGTTGTGCCGGCCGACCTTGGTGTAGATGGACGCGGCGCGCAAGCTGCGCGGGGGCACCGGCTCGACTCGTAACCACCCGAGCACCGCGTCCCGCTCCTCCCGGCCCACGTCGCCGGTCCCGAGCACCGCCTGGCACAGCCGCAATGCGGCCAGCCGGAACTCCCGCGCCAACGTGGTGTCGCGCAGCAGCGTCTCCTCCAGCTGTCGGCGGACGCTGCGGGCAGCTTCCCGTTTGTCCACCTCCTGATGCGCGGCCACGGCAGCCACCGTGACCCGATCAGGCGCCGGAGCGACCAGCCCGATCTCCTCCCANGCGATCGCCACCGCACGGCGCGCGAGCTCCATCCAGTCGACCTGGCGGGCTACCGCGGCGTACACCTGGTCGATCATGTGGACGCGGGTGTCGGCCGCATCCACGCCGACGTAGAGGTAGCCGTCCGCATCGGCCGCGGCGGCCAGCCCGCGGTGCCACCGCTGCCCGACCTCCGGGTTGCCGACGACCACGAAACGTACGGCGGCACCTCCAGAGCGGACGTAGTCGCCGAGGTACTCCTTGGCGACGAAGTCGACGTACTGCTCGGTCGTCAGGCCGGCGCCGCCGAGCGGGAGACCACTGCCCAGGAGGTCAGTCACCGCCCACCTCCTCGAAAGCGATCCCCCAGTAGCGCTGTTGCTGGCCACTGCGGGCGACGGTGGTGAGCACGCCGGGCTGTCTGGTGCCGGTGCTGGCAGCCCAGCGCAGCCGGCGACCTGCACCCACCAGCGCGGTGAGTCCACTCTGGTCGAGCAGATAGAGGTCGCGGGCGAACTCCTGCTTGCTGTAGTCCTTGGTCTGGCCGGGGAGCAGCGTCAGCACGCCGTAGACGTCCAGCAGTCGGACAACCGCGCCGGCTGCTTTGTGCTGCTGGGCGGTGACGAGCTCGTATCCGGACAGCAGGCTGCGCAGAAACGGCTCCGGTCGGAAGCGCGGCCCCCTGCGCTGCGCCGCGGCCAGCAGCTCGACGACCACGGAGGGCCGGAGGCGGCGCTCCCGTCGGCGGTCGATGTCCAGCGCCAGCTCCGCGGGCAACACTCGAACCAGCGACGGGTAGCAGAGCAGCCGCTCGTCCTCTTCGAACATCGAGACCCCGGCGGCGGAGGCGGCCGCGAGCAGCTCCTGGCGGTAGTCCCCGGAGGACAGCACGGCGATCTCGTCTACGGCGTAGCCCTGTCGGGCTTGCTCGACCTGCTCGGCCAGCTGCTGCGTCAGCTCCTGCGCCCCGTCCAGCGCCCGGCGCAGGTCGCGAACCTG
>JGI24140J50213_10001216_pt1 | contig 11415 bp, 6 predicted proteins | sample BarGraIncu00222A_FD_50213 | JGI IMG/M metagenome (IMG submission 50213)
GAACAAAATAATGACGTTTCGATAACTGTTCAGCTCATTACTTTTACACTGGCAGGTGAAAATTATGGCATTGAGTCTGATTATGTCAGGGAAGTCTTTCCACTAAAGGATTTTACACCTTTACCAGGTGTGGCGTCTTATATTCTGGGTGTAGTCAATGTTCGCGGACAAATACTCCCGGTTGTAGATCTTAAAAAATTCTTTAATCTTCCCGAGAAAGGGATAGGTGAACTGAATAAGATCATCATTCTTCAGAATGACCAGATGGAATTTGGAATTCTGACCGATATTGTTCAGGGTACCCAAACGATTGATATTAAAGAAATAAAGAACATACCTTCATCGATTTCAGGAATTGGAGAAGCGTATCTGAAAGGTGTTACAAAAGAGAGTCTGATTGTTTTGAATGCCGGGCAATTGTTATCAGATAACAGCATTATTGTTGATCATGAACAAATGTAAATGAAATTGTAAAACTAAAATATTTATTTTAAAAGGAGGAGGATTCTATGTTTAAAAATATGAAAATAAGTTTACGACTTGGATTGAGTTTCGGCATTATGCTATTATTAATTGTTGTCTTAATTGGAGTTGGTATTAATTCTCTGTCAAAAATTCATCAGGATATGGATGAAATTGTGAATGTCGGGAACGTAAGAACCCAACTTGCATATACAATGATTTCTAATGTTCGGGAAGTGGCTATTTCTCTTCGGAGCATATTGCTCGATAAAGATGTTAATTATCGAAATGGACAGATAAAAAATATCGAAAAATACAGGAAAAATTATGATAGTTGTTTTAGAAAATATGAGGAATTGGTAAAAAAGGATGAGACAACGTTTTTGAATCTGATTGAGCAGTCAAAGACGTTGCGGGACGAAGCAAGAGGGATTAATAATACTGTTGTAGATAAGGTTAATGCAGGAAAATTTGATGAAGCGATTAACATACAGTTGACTAAGGCAAGGCCTAAAGTAGAAAATTGGATAACTACTATTGATAAATTGATTAAGCAGGAAAACGAAAAGAGTATATTGAATTTTGAACAATCAAATCAGTTATATTCTAGTGTCCAAAATTATATGATTATTTTGGGAAGTATTGCTTTTTTAATTGCTGTTGTAATTTCTTTTATGCTTTCATCGAGTATCACCAGACCTTTAAAGATCGCAACTGACTTGGTTCTTTCGCGAGACTTGAATATCGATTTATCTGCATACCAACATGGTGGTGGTGAATTGGGTAGTATGATTCTAGCATTTAGTCGTGATATTTCAGAAAAGAAAAAACTGGAAAAGGAACTGATCGATTACAGGGATCAGTTGGAAGAAACTGTAAAACAACGCACTGCCGATCTAACTAAAATAATTATAGAAGTTCGGGAAACTGTGAATGTTCTTGCTAGTGCATCATCTGAAATTCTGGCTGCTACAACTCAGGTTGCATCCGGAACTGCTGAAACTGCTACAGCAATCAATGAGACTTCAACAACTGTGGAAGAAGTACAACAAGCTTCGAAGCAATCATCCCAAAAGGCACAAAATGTTGCAGATAGTGCTCAGAAGGTTGTTCAGGTCTTCCAGAATGGGAAAAAAGCTGTTGAAGAGACTACCGCAGGGATATCAAATATTAAGGAACAAATGGATTCAATTGCACAAACAGTCGTTCGGCTGAGTGAGCAAAGCCAATCTATCGGAGGGATCATCGCTTCAGTAACAGACATTGCAGATCAGTCAAATTTGTTGGCAGTAAATGCTGCAATTGAAGCTGCTAAAGCCGGTGAACAGGGTAAAGGTTTTGCAGTTGTTGCCCAGGAAATCAAAAACCTTGCAAGTCAATCGAAGCAAGCAACTTTAAAGGTTAGAAATATCCTTAATGACGTACAAAAGGCAACCGGAGCGGCTGTTATGGCGACAGAACAGGGGAGCAAGGCTGTTGAGTCAGGCATGAAACAGTCTTTGATAGCCGGAGAAGCAATCAGAATACTGGCTGAAAGCAGCAATGAAGCAGTTCAGGCANCTACTCAGATAGTGGCATCGAGCCAACAACAGGTTGTTGGAATGGATCAGATTGGNATTGCTATGCAAAATATCAGTCAAGCCGGGACCGAAACAGCTGTTAGTATGATACAGGCTGAGAGATCGGCAAGAAGCCTGTATGAACTTGGACAAAAGCTGAAAGATCTTATTGGTAATTTCAAAGAGTAAAAAATAGTGATTAGCACCAGATGAATGATGGATATTAATGATAATGAATTTCTGAAACGCATAAAAGCTGCATTTCTGATTGAAGCCAAAGAACATTTAAAATCTTTTTCTTTGGGTTTGATAGAATTAGAGAAGACCCAGACTGAAGAAAACTATGCACGAATCATCGAAACTATGTTTCGTGAAGTACATAGTCTTAAAGGGGCTGCGCGTTCTATAAGTAATAGTGATATAGCTTCTGTTTGTCATCCATTAGAAAGTCTTTTTTCTTTGCTCCAAAGAAAAGAGATTAATTTGGATAAAACATTGCTCGATCTTTTTTATAAAACGTGTGATTTACTTTCAGGGTTGGTTTCTTCTGAAGGGAAGGAACAACTTCCGACGGCAAGACAAAACATGCGATCTCTAATCCACCAATTACAGCAATTTGTTCCACCGATTATTGATGTTTATAATGATACAAAAATAAAAGCAACTGAAATCATATCTGAAGAACATCAGCCTGTCGACGTGTCAGAAACAAAGTTGACTCCTGATTTTAATACAGGCATACTAAACACAAATACAGAAATAGTTAGAATACCTATTTCAAAATTAGATCCTCTCCTTTTGCAGGCAGAAGAGTTTTTACAAAGTAACATTTCATTTATTGAAGAAACAAATGAACTTACTGAGATTTTGGATCAAATTATTGATTGGCGGAGTGAATTGTTGAAAAGGCATAAGGTTAGCACCCTTTCATCTGATTTACAATGGAATGAATATAAAGATGAAAATGCTTTGAGGTTGAGTAATCTGGAAAATCGTTTATCTGCGTTAACACAATCAATGGAAAGAAACCGATACGGATTTGAACAGCTGGTAAATAATCATCTCGAAGCAACAAAACAGGTTCTCATGCTTCCGGTATCCTCGCTGGTAGAAGTTTTTCCTGCCATGGTCAGAGAGATAGCCCGTGATCAACAGAAAGAAATTGATTTTATTATTAAAGGGGCAGAACTGGAAATCGACAAACGCATTCTTGACGATCTTAAAGATCCATTGATTCATATTATTCGGAACAGTATTGATCATGGGATTGGGACTTCTAAAGAACGAATTTTACAGAATAAGCCATCACATGGAACTATCGTTCTCTCATTTATACCTAAAGATAGTGGACTTGTTGAGATTACGGTTTCAGATGATGGGAAGGGCATCGATAAAGAAAAAGTATTGAATTCAGCGCTAAAATCGGGTGCCATATCCAAAGATGATGCAGAAAAGATGAATAGTGATGAAATCCTCTCCTTGATTTACCTTTCAGGCATATCAACAAGTACCATAATTACTGATTTATCGGGTCGGGGATTAGGCTTATCAATTGTTAGGGAAAAAGTTGAAAAACTGAATGGAACCATTTTTATTGATACAATTGAAAAAAGTGGCACTACTTTTCGTATTCTTCTACCAATGACTCTGTCAACTTTTCGGGGTATTTTGATTAGTCAGGGAGATTTTCAGTTTTTCTTACCTACAATGAATGTAGATAGAGTTTTGAGGTTGAAAGCTGAAGAAATTAAAACTGTTGAAAATCATGAAACAATTACAATAGATGAAGAAATCCTCTCTTTAGTAAGCCTTTCAGAGGTACTCGAATTGAAAGAACTTAATAATGAAAGAAAAAGAAGACCTTCCGAAAATTCTGAGGACTCAAACTATGTTCGAATTATAGTTTTGGTTTCCCGTGATAAGCGTATTGCGATTAAAGTAGATGAAGTGCTGGGTGAAAATCAGATTCTTGTTAAAGGGTTTGGCAAACTATTAAAACATGTCAGAAATATTTCCGGATCGACAATACTTGGTTCCGGAAAGATTGTACCTGTACTTCATGTTTCAGAACTTATAAAATCTGCAATAAATAGTGCAGGACAATCAATAAAAAAAGTGGATGAAGTAATGCCAATTATTGAACCCTGGAAAATTCTTGTTGCAGAAGATTCTATTACTTCACGTATGTTATTGAAAAATATTCTTGAAACAGCAGGTTATCAGGTGACTGTGGCTATTGATGGAGTTGAGGCTTATAACCGTGCCAAAAGTGGTGAATTTGATTTAATCGTTTCAGATGTGGATATGCCAATGATGAATGGTTTTGAGCTCACTTTAAAAGTAAAGAATGATGCAAAGCTAAATAATATTCCGGTAGTATTAGTCACATCACTTGAATCGCGTGATGATCGGGAGCGTGGAATTGAAGTCGGAGCAGATGCATACATTATTAAAAGTAGTTTTGATCAGGGGAATTTACTGGACGTTATTAAGAAATTGATTTAATATAAACAACAAATGATAAAAACGCTAATAGTTGATGACTCAAAAACCATAAGAGAATTTATGATTCATCTTCTCTCCTCAGATCCGGAAATACAGATTGTAGGTGTAGCCTGTAACGGAAATGAAGCCATTGATTTTGTCAGAGAAAAACGACCTGATGTGATCACGATGGATATTCATATGCCAGGAATGGATGGGTATGAGGCAACTCGTATAATAATGGAGACAATTCCAACTCCTATAGTCGTTGTAAGTGGAAGTTTAAAAGTCAGTGATGTAACAAATTCATTTAAATTGTTTGAAGCAGGCGCTTTAGCGGTTGTGCTGCGTCCACCCGGGATAGAAGATGCCGGTTATAATGATGCCAGTAAAGCATTGATCAATACTGTAAAATTGATGTCTGAGATCAAGGTGGTTAGAAGATTTCCAAAACGCAATATTGCCCAATACAAACCGATTATCTTAAATCATCCAATAAACAATGAGATTAGAGATATTCAGCTTATAGCTATTGGAGCATCTACCGGTGGACCAGTTGTTCTGCAAAAAATACTTTCGGAATTGTCTAAAAATATTCCTGTTCCAATACTTATAGTTCAACATATTGCGAAAGAATTTATTAAAGGATTTCGTGATTGGCTTTCAAATACTTCCATGATTCCTTTAACTATTGCTAAAGATGGGGAACAACTTTACCCCGGAATTGGATATATTGCACCGGATGATTTTCAAATGGGAATTAAGGCGGGACTTAAGATTTTGCTCAGCAAACCTGTAGATTCCGGATTATGTCCTTCTGTGGATTTTCTTTTCCATTCTGTTTCAGAGGTTTTAGGGGCTAATGCCATTGGAATATTGCTTACCGGAATGGGTAANGATGGTGCTAAAGAATTGAAATCAATGCGGGATAAAGGCGCTATTACGATTGCTCAGGATGAAGCCAGTTGTGTAGTATATGGAATGCCGGCTGAAGCTGTGAAAAATGATGCAGTTGATCATGTCCTTTCGCCGGATAAGATCACAGAATTTCTGAATGAACAGTTAATTTTAATACATAAAACCTAATAATATTACTTTTTTCCTATATAGTTGGAGATTAATGGTAACAGGAGCCATAAATCCACTGAAAAGGAAAAAAGCCGCCTCTTTCGAAGCAGCTTTTAATCAAAATTAATCGCGCAGCTAAATTCTTATTTAAGGCTTTTGATAAATCAAAGCGTTATTTCTGTAACCTGTTTTATTCAGATACCAGTCTTTAAAGGTCGCACCACCACTTAAGACCCATTCTGCAAAATGCAAGTGCGTATTGATGATATCGCTTTTTTCAATGGGATAGTCGAAATGATCTGCAAAACTGATTGCCCATGGCATATTGTCTTTCAAGCGATAGTATCTTCCGGTTGCCGGGTTGCTGTCGTCATCACCTGTCCCAAACAAGGACATGTTGGCAAGGTTAGTAGGAGCCATATCAGGCAGATGAACTTCGCGGCCTCTGACACCATCTACAAAGATAAAGGGATTGTAAGGGGCATTGCCAATAGTAGCCAGAGGGATAGGTGTTTTCAAAGTAATGGTCACCAGCAAAGTATCGGGCTTAACCCAGGCTACACCGGGAGTTGTATTGGTACCTGTTCCGCCACCATTGGAAGTGAGCAGTTTAAATCCATTGTCTGATAAAATTACAACAGCTTTATCCTGATTCTTTTCCAATCCGGTTACAGGATCAATGGAGATCGTATTTGCCAGTGTTACAGGCAATCCGGTCCTTTTATTGATAAACGTACATTTTGACACAGTAGAAGCCGGGAATGGCAATTGGAATCCAAATCCATTTTTGAAACTTGCGCCCATTGCCCGCAGTGAAATCTGTCCATCGATTTCAACAACATTATTGGATGCATTGGAGATCTGGTTAAAGTTACAATCGATCACCATGTCATTCATATCATAGTCGCCGGCATAAGGCCACAAGTCTTCAAATGCTACAGATCCAAAAGTTCCTTTCGAGGGATAGTATGAATTATAGGCTTTCGTAGGATCATTAGGGTAGTCGTCAAAATTATCGGGCACACCGTCACCATCTACATCTGATCCATCATAAACAACCGGAAGTACTTTATCAAGATTCACATGTTCGTAAGGAGAAACGGTCACATAAAAGACACAGTCGTTGAAATCATGATCACAGGATCCTTCGTCAGCACGCCAGTCTTCGACCGATAGCAAGAACTTGTTACGGAATCTGTCGTTGAGGAATAAGAAATGTTTTTTGAGGTTATCATCGGTCTCCGGATTAAATTTCCAGTCTGAATACAAGACCCAATTACCGCTGGTTACATCGGTTCCTGAGTATCCATTTGCAAACAGCACCCACCCTACGGTTGTATTGGCAGGAAATGAACCATTTGGCAATGGACCCTTCAACTTCACTTTACTACCAGAGTGCAGATTTCCACCACTACCGGGTAGGGAACTGTTTGGAAATATGATGTTGAGTGAGGCAATGTCGGCTACTGTTGTTGGAGGATTATTGGTAGGGTAATAGTAATAACCTAAGGTATTTAAGAAACCTGCATTTTCTCCGATAAAGGTTACCCATACATCACTGACATCGGTTAACACGAGGTTGGATTGATTTGCTGTATTTAACAGTTCAGGATGTTTAATTCTCAGGTCAACCGATTCTGGTAGCAGGTTATTGATGCTGTTCAAAAGAGTGCCATCCACAACATCATTGGTGGCTTCCAGATAGGTCGGAACTCCATCTGCATCCCATCCACCCAGTGGGTGTTGGATATTCAGCGCAGAAACTGTTTTAAAGAAAGGGTTTGCATTTGCTGATTTGGTAACGGGATACTTCCCGCCCAACTTCAGATTGATCAGACCCGATTTGATGCTGACTTTTGTTTCATTGGGAAGTCCAATATAATCGGTAGCGACAACCACAGAATCAAGATAATCTGGCAGGTTGTAGCTCAAACTAATCACTCCATTCTGATCGGTTGAAGCAGAAAGAATGGCCAAACCACCCTTCAAACGGTAATCTGTCAGAATATTGAATCTGACGTTTGCCAGAGGTGAATTTTGATTATCAAGCGCCGTAATGGTAATGGGGAGATCGGTAACAGTAGCGAATTTAAAATTGCGATTCACTGTCAACTCTTTACTGCTTGTTGGTTTTGCAACTACAGTACCGGACGAATTTGAAGTTTCGCCATCTTTACTGCAACTGGTTCCAAATAAAACCAAAATAACACTTATCAATAAAAACAGTACATTTCTTTTCATGATTATTGTCTTAAAATAATATGAAAATAATTTCAATTTTTATACCATTTTGATTATCTTATTATTTGTCAATATATTAAATAATTATCAATCAAAATATGTCGTCCTTTTTTGGGACAATTTATCATTTTCAGGACATAATTATGTCTGTTAAAATAAATTACATCTTAATAGGGGGTACTATTCCGACAGAAACTGATTGATGGTTTCTAAAAAGGTCCTGGTCTTAATGGGTTTTTGAATCACTGCATCAATGGATCCTTTTATTGGATGGTCGTGCATGATGCCCTGCTCCGATTTCAAGGCTATAATAGGCAGTAATGGATATCGTTTTTTTAAGGTCTTTTCAATTTCTTCGTCCTTAATGCTGCTTACATCGGTATCGATAATCACCAGATCGGGTTTGCGGGTCTGGCACATCGTCATGACGATCTGATTGTTGGAAGCCCACACCATATTTAAACCGGTCTTTGAAAGCAGATGTTCGATCACAACATAATTGGAGGTTTCGCTATCAATGATGAGAATTGATTTTCCTTTCCACTCATAAGGATTGCGTGATAATGAAGATGAGGAGTTGTCTGTAAAAATAATGTTGGCATCGTTCAAAGGAAGGGTAAAATAGAAAGTTGATCCTTTAAGTTCATTCAGTTCAACCCAGATCCTACCGCCCATGGCTTCGACCAGGTTGCGCGAGATGGTGAGTCCAAGACCGGCTCCACCAAAGGTGCGGGTGTTCGAATCCTCAACCTGACGGAACCTATGGAATATAATTTCCTGTTTATCAGCAGGTATCCCGATTCCGGTGTCCTTTACAAAAAATAGCAGTTCGGTTTCGTTCACTTTATAGCCAAGTGTGATGCTACCACTGGTTGTGAATTTAAGGGCATTCCCCATCAGGTTAAACAAGATCTGTTTGAAGCGATATTCGTCTCCGCTAATAGAAATTGATTTAATATCAGGCTGCTCATCAAGTAGGATACTGATTTTGGATTTATTCCTGACTATTTTTTCATTTTCAAAATTCAGATAAATGTCTATCAGTATTTTATTGACTTCAAATTTTGAATAATGCATTTCAAGTTCACCCGCTTCAATTTTTGAAAGGTCCAGAATATCATTGATCAGGTTGAGCAGGAGAGCGCCATTACTTTGAATCTGATAAATGAAATCGCCGCGTTCTTTATCATCAACATCTTCCATTCCAAGCATCTCGGAAAAACCAATGATGGCATTCATAGGTGTCCTTATTTCATGCGACATATTGGATAGAAAGGCCATCTTCAACCGGTCTGATTCTTCTGCCTTTTCTTTTTCGACCAGTAATGCCTTCTCGGAAAGGATCCTCCGGGTGAGATCCCTGAACAGAATGAGCACCTCATTATCAGCCATTGGGACAATGCGGGTTTCCATATAGATGATCCTTGATTCCATGGGAATCTCAAGAACCATGGTTTTTAATTTATTAGTCTCCAATACCTCTGCAATGCTTTCCATGATCTGGTTGATCAATTCCTGTGGTAAAGGCGCTTTTGAAATAAAATTACCGACTTGAAACAGGTGTTCATTTTCAATCAGTTTAATCTGTGCCTGTTTATATGTTTTAATGAAACCTGCTTTATCGCAGACGATAATCGTATCTGGTATGGCTTCCAGCAGAGCCGTATTGTGTTCCTGGATACGTTTAAGCTCAAAATCAGATTCTATGGTTGCCGTAATGTCTCTTAAGAGTATGGCACAATAATTCAGTTCAGGAGAAAACGCCTGAACATACAACCACTTCTTAAAATGTTTACTATAAAACGTTTGATGTGATTCTTTACTGGTTTTTGCTACTTTGGTGATTTCTTTTAACCATCTTTTAAAATCTGATGGGTCGGATTTTACCAATTCCGAATATCTTTTAAAAACAATTTCGTCTCTTGACTTACCCAGGTAGGTTTCTCCGGCTTTATTGACTTCCAGGATCATAAAATCGATCGTACGTCCAAAGTCATCGGTCACTATTTTTATTAACCCGAATGCATCCGAGATATTAGTAAAGAGGGCCGAATTTTGATCAAGGGCTTGAACGACTCTTTTCTCATTGTTTTTAAAAAGGTTGGCATTGAGTTTGAGAATCAGTGATGCAATGAGAAAACCGGCACCGAGTTCTAAAAAGGCTCCAACCAGGTTATACATTGCTGAACTACTTTCCCTGAATCCAAATGGTCCGTTGATCAGAAATAAGACATTCAGTATCAACGTCGCTGCAGAGATTAAGGTGAAAAATATTAATTGGTTTACACGAATAGAAAACAACGAAAGGTATAATAAACCAAACATCAGAAAAGAGAGGGATGAAAATATTGTGATCTGATTTATTTCCTGATCGGCAGCATAAAAAGTCAGCACATTATAAAATAATATTGAAATCGGAATAAATATAGCCGAAAACGTAACGGCATATATCTTCTTTAACCGGATAGCAATGAGTGATATGGCAATAAATAAGACAAGACAAACATCTCCTGCAAGAACAAAATATCCTTCAGGATTAAAAACACGGGTGAAGAAATAAATGATCAGTCCGCCAACTGCAATAGCGTTAAAGTAAAAAAGATACTTGATTTTAAGTTGTATCTCAGTAGAAAATACATCGTAACCATCTAAGAAATATGATTTTAACTTTTCCCAATATCGCACTTGATTTCATTTTTAATATTAGGTAAATTTAGTAAGAATATTTCCGGTCCGACAAGGGATTATATAGTTTAACAAATTCATTTAAAATTATTTGTAACTTTGTATTACAATCAGACTGTTTGATAAACTATTTTAAAACTGGCTACATGAGTGATATAGAATGGAGTAAGCTTCCATTTGCTTATTTTAAAACCGATTACAATGTCCGTTGCTACTACCGTGACGGGAAATGGGGTGAGGTTGAGCTATCTTCCTCCGAGTACATTACCATTCATATGGCTGCAAGTTCATTGCATTATGGACAAGAGGCATTTGAAGGGTTGAAAGCATATCGTGGTGTTGACGGCAAAGTCCGGGTCTTCCGTTGGGAAGAAAACTATAAACGGATGGATACGACCGCTCATGGCATCGTAATGCAACCCGTTCCAAAGGAAATTTTTCATGAGTCACTGCTCAAGGTGGTTAAACTGAACGAAAAATACATCCCTCCTTATGGCACCGGGGCTTCTCTTTACATCAGGCCGCTGTTGATAGGTTCAGGCGCTTGTGTTGGCGTGAAACCTGCTGACGAGTATCTGTTTTTGATCTTCGTAGGTCCTGTAGGTCCTTATTTCAAAGAAGGATTCTCACCTGTCAATATTCAGATTGCCCGTGATGTTGACCGTGCTGCTCCTCTTGGGACAGGCGCTTTCAAGGTTGGGGGTAATTATGCTGCAAGTCTCAGCTCTGGTGAGCGTGCTCATCATGATGGCTACTCGGCATGTCTTTACCTTGATCCAAAGGAAAAGAAGTTCATTGACGAATGCGGACCTGCCAACTTTTTTGGCATAAAGGGAAATACGTACGTCACACCATTGTCGACTTCTATTCTTCCTTCCATCACGAACAAGAGTCTGATGACGATTGCCGAGGATAT
>JGI24140J50213_10001217_pt1 | contig 11414 bp, 10 predicted proteins | sample BarGraIncu00222A_FD_50213 | JGI IMG/M metagenome (IMG submission 50213)
GGGGGAAGGCTCCGCGCTGGGTCGCGCACCGCCTGCACAGCACCAGGTCGGCCTCACCGGTCTGCACCGGGTCGACTACCCGCGGGAGCTGCGCCAGGTCGAATGTGGAGTCGCAGTCCGCGAAAGCCACGATCGGGGCTGAGGCGGCGGCCAGGCCGGCATGACAGGCCGACCCGTACCCGCGCCTCGGCTCGGTCACCACGAAGGCACCGAGGGAAGCCGCGAGAGCGGCGGAGCCGTCGCTGGATCCGTTGTCGACGACCACAGCCCGGTAGCGGTTCGGTAGTCGGCTCAAAACCCACGGGAGTGCGGCAACCTCGTCCAGGCACGGCAGGACGACGTCGACCGCAACCTCCGCGGGGGTCATCAGGCGGCCTGCATCGGGTCGCGCGCGAACGCTGCTATGCCGTCTTCGAACGCGACGGTTGGCGCCCAGTCGAGCTCGTCGACCGCACGGCTGGACGAGGCGGTGATGTGGCGCACGTCGCCGAGGCGGTACTGCCCGGTGACCACCGGTAGCGGGCCTCCGTGGGCGGTGGCGAGCAGGAGCGCCATCTCCCCGATGGTGTGCGGTGTGCCGCTTCCGACGTTGTACGCCCGCAACGTCCCAGCGGGAAGTGGGCGGGTCAGGGCCGCGAGGTTGGCGGTGGCCACGTCGGTGACGTGGATGAAGTCGCGGCGTTGACCACCGTCCTCGAAGACCCTTGGTGGCTCACCGCGAGCCAACGCCGAGCGGAACAGGGCGGCGACCCCGGCGTAGGGGGTGTCTCGTGGCATCCGCGGGCCGTACACGTTGTGGTAGCGCAACGCGCAGACGCTGGCGCCGCTCGCGCGTGCCCACGCCGAGGCCAGGTGCTCCTGTGCCACCTTCGTCGCTGCGTACACGCTGCGCGGATCCAGCCGCGCGTCCTCACCGACCTGCGCCCCGGCCAGGGGCTGGCCACATCGTGGGCAGGCGGGCTCGAACCGGCCCGCGNCCAGGTCGGTGACCAGCCGCGGGGGTGGTTCCACCGACCCGTGGACGGCGCAGAGGTAGGCGCCTTCCCCGTAGACGACCATCGACGAAGCGAGCACCAGNCGTCCCACCCCGGACCTGGCCATCGCCGCCAGCAGCACCGCCGTACCNAGGTCATTGGTCGACACGTACTCTGGCAAGTCGTCCAGGTCAACGCCCAGGCCGACCTTGGCCGCGTGGTGGACGACCGCCTCGACACCCGCCAACGCGGATTGGCAGGCGGAACTGTCACGCACGTCCCCGCTGCCATCGACGCAGTCCATCTCCCGCACCTCGTGCCCACCCGCACGCAGCGCCTGCACGACATGGGATCCGATGAACCCCGCCGCACCAGTCACCAGGATCCGCATGACCCGACGCTAACCAAGGTGAGACAGCCTCGGCTGCGCCCAGCGCGGCCGTCAGCGGATCGTAAGGACCAGCACACCCCACCCACCCCGGGGGCGCCCCTACGGTGCATCGCATGACGACGGCGCTGGCCATGTACGGGCACGCGCTCGTGGGCGGACACCATTTGCGACTGGTCCACCGCAACGGGCACCGCAAGCCGCTCGACCTGGACAGATACCGCAGCCCAGTCGACGAGGTCGACAGGGACCTGGTTGCACGCTGCACCGGCGCCACGCTGGACGTGGGATGTGGGCCGGCCCGTTTCGTGTCCGCGTTGATGGAGCGGGGGCTTCCTGCGCTCGGTGTCGATGTCGCACCGGGAGCCGTCGCAGTGGCGCGCTCGGCCGGCGCGACCGTCCTGCAACGCTCGGTGTTCCAACACCTTCCCGGGGAGGGCCGCTGGCAGCACGTCCTGCTCCTGGACGAGAACGTCGGCATCGGCGGCTGCCCCGAACGACTGCTCCGGCGCGTCCGCGACCTGCTCGGCCCACAGGGGGTCGCCCTCGTCGAGGCGGACCCAGACGACCCGGTGCACACCAAGGACTACCTGCAGATCGAAGACGACCACGGCCGGCTGAGCCAGCCATTCCCGTGGGCTCGCCTCGGCGCCGACGCCATCGAGCTGGTCGCCATCGGTGTTGGCCTTCGCACGGTGGAACGCTGGCGGCTCGGCGGGCGCAGCTTCGTCAGTCTCGCCCCGGCGCTCTGACCGGCTCCCGGCCCGTACGGCGGGCCGCCCACACCGACAACAGCGCGGCAGCGCACGTCACTGCGGCGATCAGCAGCAACGTCACCGCAAGCCCCGTGCTGTAGTCCAACGGGAGCACAGTGGGGTTCCCGCGAGCACGGCGCGACGCGAACAGCACTACCAGGCCGATCAGGAGCACTGGACCAGCGATCATCAGGCCAAGAGAGACCGCCGTGCGAGCAGCCACGGGCACGACCCGGACCACGACCACCCCAACCAGCAGCACCACCGGTGCGATCAGCAAGTCGCTCAACGCGACGCTGCCACCCAGCCACACGACCAGCCCGAGCGGGTGAGTCTCCCGCGCATCACCCAGGATTCCCCGGCACGCGACGCACATGACCAGCACGCCCAGACCACCAAGGCCCCACCTCAAGATCCTCGTCATGGGACCGCCCGTTCGATGCGCTGCAGCCACTTCGTCTGAACCACCCCTGGCCGCCCGGGAGCGATNAGGCGGCACGGCCAGCCGTGATCGAGGGACAACGGCTCACCGTCGATCGTCAACGCGAGCAGAGTCAACGGGTCACGCGCGAACGCGGCCGGGACGAACGAGCCCTTGCTCGGGCCGCTGCGCTCCAACGAAACGACGTGCAAGTCCGCGGCCGGGTCCATACCGGCCAGGTCGAGCACATCGCGAAGTCGCACCCCCGTCCAGTCCGCGGTAGCCGACCAACCCTCCACACACGCGATCGGCAGCCGAGCCGACGCCTGCTGCATAGACCGCAGATCTGCCACGGACAACGCCAGGTCCCGCGAACCAGCCACCTGCAGACGCCACGCCGGATCACCCGCCGCCTCGATCACCCCCGCTGCGGCGGCCGACCGGTTGATCGGAACACCACCGGCCCCCGGGCCTGGCTTCCTCGGCGCCAGAACATCCAAAGGCCGCAGCACCGGCAGGGACTGACCGACAGTCACCGCGGTCACGACCACACCGGCCCCACCAGCCCCCAGCAGCAGCGCGCGACGACTGAGCAGCCCCTCGGGAGCTGGCACGGGTCCCACCAGGTCCACCGCCAGGGCATCCCGCGACGTCCGCCGCCAGTACAACGCGATCTTCGGCGCCTTCACCGCCAGATGCAGCAACAGCGCGCCCACGGTCAGCCACGCCACCCACCAGTGCACCTGAACGAAGCCGAACGGCCACGGGTACCACTGCAGCGTGTCCAAGAACCCGCTCAAGAGCTCGAACATCGAACCAGCGACCAGCACACCGATGCTGACACGCTCCAGGGCGTGGACCACACCCCGCGCAGGTGGCCACCCGAACAGCCTGGGATACACCGTCCACAACTTGACCAGCAGCAACGGGATCGCCGCCAGACCAGTGGCCACATGCACACCCTGGGTCAACTGAAAGATCCATGACGGCCGGGTGGGCAACGGGAACCACCCCGTCGGATGCTGCTCAAAATGGCTGAAAACCCCGGTCAGCATGCACACGCCGAAAACCAGCCCCACCCACCTCCCCGCCGCTACCGCCGCGGCCACATCACGCAGACGACCCGGCGGACGCGGCCACAACCGCGGCTGCGTCACCAACAGCCCGCGGGCCCGGTCACGAACATTGACTAGCACGGACTCGACCCTAGAAGCCGTCCACCGCCCCCGGAGCGCCCAACGCCTTACAGTCCGAGGAACACAGCCAAAGCAGCCTGGCCCAGCAAAAGGTCTACTGCTCGATCCGGGGTGACACCTGGGTCACGCGGCCCGAGTGGCCGGCGCAGTCCTGAGGGTCTCGTACTCGATGGGGGTCAACCGTCCGAGTGCCGCCCGCCGGAGGTGGTGGTCTGTCCGTTCGGCTGGACTCGGATCGGCTAGTAGCTGCTCCGTACACCACTGAACTCTTGCACGTTCAGGATCGTGGTCCCGTGCACCAGGGTGTAGATCGCACGTGCCCGCTGAGGGGCGTAGGGCCTCACCCAGAGTTGTGGGACGAAGTCGGCGGGGATCGCGGCGACGGTTTCGGCGTTCTGCCAGCGGCCGTAGGCGAACTCTTGAGCCATCAGCACGTCGTAGACGACGGTCCATCCCGAGGCGGGTGTGCAGGTCACCTGGGTCGCTGAGATCAGATTGACTCGTACATGGTTCTGCGTGACGGGCGTCAGCGTCGGGTGCGCGGCGATGCAACCGTGTGGGATGGGCTCGTTGGGCATCAGCGGCATCATCAGCAGCCAGGTGGGTCGAGGCTGGTTGGCAGCAGGCTGGGCTACTGCCGTGGTCATGCCTAGGGTGGCTGCCAATCCTGTTACTGCGAGAAGCAAGCCGACACGGCGGAACATGACCAACCCCCGCGATCTCAATCCGTTCACGGTACTCGGGTGTTACTGGGTGGGGCCGATGAAGGTTGCGTTGGCGTTCCAGTCGTTCGCCGAGTCTGCGACGGCGGAGGTCCCGTTGACTGTTGCCGGGTTCCCGGCGAGCGCGCCGGTGAACGTCGCGGAGTACAGGTTCCCGGTGCTGCCCTGCGCCCAGTAGATCTTCCCTGCGGTACTGAACAGGCCTTCGGTGCCGGTGAAGTTGACGTTGCTGGTCGCGAGGAACTCGCTGCCGCCGACGACGCCGTCCTCGGGTTCGAAGTAGCGGTAATACAGCCCGGACAGCCCGGTCAGTGTGTAGTAGAGGTAGCCGGCCGAGTAGAACATGCCGCTGACTTTGGTGATCTCGCTGCCATAGAAGCTGGGGGCGAAGCCCTGGTAGGTGTTCCCGGACCCGGTCTGGACGTTGTCCCAGTACGGGTCGTTGAACGGCTGCACCAGAGCGGGCGTGCCCCAGGTGGTGCCGTCGTAGGCCACCGAGTACAGGTTCCCGTCGCTGTAGCCGTAGAACAGCTTGCCGTCGGCCATGAAGGCTCCCCGGACGCTGGACCAGCTCACCGGAGCGGCGGACAGCGTGGTCGTGGCGCCCACGGTCGTCCCGTCGTAGGGCCGCGCGAGCAGGGTGTTGCTGCCGGTGTGTCCCGGGCCAGGTGCCAGCGGACCGGCCAGGTAGAGGTCCGCGGGCAGGGTCGAGGCGGCGTCGCTCGGGAGGGTCTCACCGCCGGCGAACGGGAAGAATGCGATCTGGCCGCGGTGGTACAGGTAGTTGCCGATGTAGTTCTCGTCGTAGCCGATCCACAACCCGGCCGACGTGACGGTCATCGCGAAGGTGTTGGCCCCGCGGGGGGTCCGGCCGGGGTTCCAGGAGTAGGGCAGCCCGTTGAGCGGGTTCAACGCTGCGATCGCCGGGCGCGGCACGCCGCCGGGACCGGCCGAGTTGTGGCCGAACGGGTTGTTCAGCCAGCGGAAATGGCCGCCAACGTAGATCGCGTCGGGGGCGGTGGCCAGACCCCAGAAGGTGTCCTGACCGGACCAGTCGGACCAGGTGGGCTGGATCGCGGTCCCGGTCGAGGCGGTCTCGAACCGGGCGACGGAGTCACAGTTGTTGCTGGTGGAGGCCTGACCNCCGGTGGCGGTGACGACGAAGTAGGAGCCGTCGGAGGAGAACGCGACCTGGCGGATCCAGCTGTCGAACGCCTTGTATGCGCACGCGGCCGTGTAGCGCTGGGTCGCCCAGCCTGGGTCGACGGTCGCGCTGGTCGCGCCGAGGTCGACGAGCGCGATCTGGTCGCGCGGCAGGCCTCCGGCGGTCTTGAAGTTGCCGTCGATGACCATCCGGGTGCCGTCTTGGGAGATGGTCAGGTCCTGCAGTCCCACCCCGGCCTTGGCGCACCCGATGCAGGTCGGGGTCCAGTTGTGGTTGGTGGCCACCCCGAACGAGACATAGGGAAGGTAAGCCCCGGTCAGCGGATCCAGGGCGGCCAGGCCGCCGACCGTGTTGGGACCGACGGCGGTGAAGATTCCGCCGACGAACAGCCTGCCACCGGATACCGCCATGGTGTTGACCAGGCCGTTCATCGCAGGGACCTTGAACCCAGCCACTACGTGGCCGGTGCTCATGTCCAGCAGAGCCACGCTCTTGGCCTTGACCCCGTTGACCGTGGAGAACTTGCCACCCACGTAGATGGTGGGGTCGCCTCCGACCACGGGTCCGGCGACCAGCGCATACACCGGCCCATCCAGGACCGGCTCAAAGCTGGTGTTGATCACCCCGGTGGAGGCGTCCATCGCGAAGATGTAGCTCAGCGGCATTGTCGTTGTCGACCCGGCCTGCTGCACGCCGTCGTTGAACGTACCTCCCACGACGACCTGCGAGCCGACCTGGGTGATCGCCTGTGGCTGCAATGGGCTGTCCTTGGTGCTGGGCGGCGCCAAGATGTTGGGCGTGAACGAGGCTGGNACCACGCTCGGNAGCCCCGTCNCCGAGTCGCCAGCAATCGCGACTGACCCGGTCGCCGCGACCGGAACCAGANCGGCAGCAAGCAAGCCGCACACCGCGACCAGAACCCGACGCCTCACGCGTAACCTCCCCGTGGCTGGGCGCTGGCCCTGCCCTCCATTGAACTTGGTGTCAACCATGCCAGGACCGCCAACTGGTCAGGCATCGGACGAACGGCCGAGGATGACGCGCCGACCGGCCGCTTCCCAATTGCTATTGCCCAGACCGGCGCGGGACTCCTCGAGCAGACTTTGACCGAGATGTGCCAGTCGATCGTCAGCGGACCTTGGCGGCTCGTCAGCGTTGCCGCGGGAGTTGGCTTAGGCGTGGACGACGTGAGGCATCGTCTGGTCAAAGGCTAGTGGACGTTCAGGCGGCTGGCATCGAGTCGGCTGGAGACCGTCGATGTTACGGTGCCGGCATGACCGAGCCCCTCACGGCATCCGCGAGGGCAAAGGTGGGCTCTCGGATTCCTCGGTTTGCGTGAGGCTTCGCCGGGCTCGGAGCGGGGCAGGAGACCTACCTGTCAGGGCTGGTAGCGCGACTTCGCGGGCTGCGGGTCGTGGCGACTCGGTGTCGGCCGGGGCCTACGGGGTGCAGGTCACTGATCCGTCCGCGTGGCAGATGCCACCCTCCGGTGGGCGATTGCTCGCCTGGCCCAGACGTACCTGGCGACTGGAGCTTGTGTCCGTCCTGACGTTCGACGCCCTGTATGAGCTCATCCGAGCGCTCGTGCCGACGCACATCACGCTGGCATTCGCCGATGCCGACAAGATCATGAACGTGGAGGCACGGACCAACATCGACCCGGAGCTGGCGTTGAACCGGGCGCTGACCGCTCACCCGCTGCTCGGGTCGCTGTTCGGCTACTACTACGGGTCGTTGTTCTTCGCGCTAACACCTGCGCTGCTTGCATGGCTTTGGTGCTCCCGGCCCGAGTCGTATGCGTGGTTGCGCTCCACGCTCGTGCTCTCCACGTTCGTAGCGCTGCTCGGCTACTGGCTTTTCCCGGTGGCCCCACCGCGGTTTGCCATGCCCGGCGCGACCGACACGCTGGCCGCACTCAACGTCTTCGGCGCGGCCCATCCGCACTCGATCACCGGTGTGTTCAACAACTATGCGGCCATGCCCAGTCTGCACGTGGCCTGGGCGACATGGTGCGCGACTGCCGTGGTCGTTGGCACGCGCGGGCGGTGGCGCCACCTGGCCTGGCTCTACCCCATCACCACGACTCTGGTCGTTCTTGCCACCGCAAACCATTACCTGCTGGACGCTCTAGTGGGCGCCGCGATCGTCGGGGGTGCTGTGCGGCTCACCCGCGGCCCCAGTCCCGGCGGCGACTAATCCCGGGGTCGGGCGCAGGACCAGTCGCTGAACGTCTCAGGGGCCGGCCCCAGATTAAGGGTGCCCGAGGCGGTGCTCTGGTGCCCGCGCACCTCGAACGTGAATTCGCGGGTGCCTGGGTGTGGCGATGAGGTGGGTGACCTCGACCAGAAAGACGATCGCGGCCGCGCTCGTAGAGGCACCTCCTCGTGCCTTCATGCCATTAGCCTGGGGCGGTGGAATCGGCTCCGCTGGCGCTCGAGGCGCGTGAGTTGACGAAGTCTTACGGTCGGGCGCGGGGCATCGTCGGGGTGGACCTGCGCGTCGAGCCGGGACAGGTGATGGGCCTGGTTGGGGCGAACGGCGCGGGCAAGACGACGCTGATGCGGACGTTGTTGGACTTCATCCGGCCCACATCCGGGTCGTTGACGGTGTTCGGCCATGACAGCGTGCGCGACTCGGTCGCGGTCCGGCGCCTGGCGACCTACCTTCCGGGGGAGCTGGTGATGCCACCTCGGTTGACGGGTGCCCAGGCGTTGGAGCGTTTCACGTTCGCGCGGCCCGCGATGGACCCAGTGAAGGTGAAGGGTCTCGCGGACCGGCTGGACCTTGACCTGTCGAGGCGGATCGGAGATCTGTCCAAGGGCAACAAGCAGAAGGTTGGGCTGATGCTGGCCTTCGCGCCTCGGGCAAGGTTGCTGGTGCTCGACGAGCCGACCTCGGGGCTGGATCCCCTGCTGCAACGTGAGTTCGCGGCCTTGTTGGCCGAGACGGTGGGGCATGGAGTCACCGTCCTGCTGTCCAGCCACGTGATGAGCGAGGTGGAACAGGTGGCCTCGCGAGTAGCTCTGATGCGCGAAGGCGCGGTGACCGTTGTGGACGACATCGTGGCGATCACGGGGCGGGCTCGCCGACGCGGCCACGTACGACCCCGCGACACCATCGACCTGGACTCCCTCCGAGACGCCTTAGCCCGCACAGCCGGGGTTTCCGAGGTGACCGTCGACGGCGGGGCGGTCCGGTTCGCCTGCTCGGGGGATATGGATGCCCTGCTCAAGACCGTGTCGGGGTTTGCGGTGCGTGCCATGGATGTGGCTCATGCCGACCTGGAGGACGCGTTCTTCTCCGCCTACGACGGCCCCGCTCGCTCGGGTGATACGCGGTGAAGCTGCTGGTCAGCGAGCTGCGGCTGCGCCGGGTCTCCCTGATCGTGTGGGTGGTGTCGGTGGCGGCCCTGGTGCTCCTGGTCGTGGCCTTCTACCCGCAGGTGCGCGACAACCCGTCGCTGAATTCGTTGTACGCCGACATGTCACCGTCGATGCAAGCCCTGCTCGGCGGCTCGGACCTGACCTCGCCGGCTGGGTTCCTCAACACCCAGCTGTTCGCGTTCTTCCTGCCGGCCGTGCTGCTGACGTTCGGGCTCAGCCGCGGCGCGGCCTCGCTGGCCGGGGAAGAAGAGGAACGGACCCTGGACCTGCTGCTGGCCCAGCCGATCCCGCGCNGGTCGACCTACNTGCANAAGACCGCCGCGGTCACCGCAGGACTCGCGGCGCTCACCGTGGCCACCTGGGCTCCGCTGGCCGCGCTGAACAACCCGGTGCAGTTCAACTTGCCAGCCGCGAACCTGGCAGCGGTCTGTCTGCAGATGGGGCTATTCACCCTGGCACTCTCCCTCGCAGCGCAAGCGGTCGCGGCTGCCACCGGACGCCGAGCGATCGGCCTGTCCGTCATCGCCGGATACGCGTTCGTCTCCTACGTCATCTACGGACTGTCCGGAACGGTGAGCGGGTTGCGGCACCTGCGACCGTTGACGATCTGGCGCTGGTACCTGCCCAACGCCCCCCTGACCAACGGCCTTGGATGGCCAGAGACCACGGTCCTGGCGGCCGTATGCCTGACCGCCACGACTACTGGGCTGTACCTCTTCGGTCGCCGCGACCTGCGAGCCTGACCTGCCGACCACTTCCGGCCATCCCGACATCGTCCGGCCAGCCACGCTGTCACCCACGGGGGGATCGCGAGAAGCTCCGCAGCGCGACGCGCATGTCTTACACGTAGGGAGCCCTGCCCCCGAGCCTTCGGACTCTGCCTCGATTCCGGACGACACGGCCACCATGGCGATGAGGACTTGAGTGGCTCCCAGGCTGCCCCTGGCCAACAGGCCCGCCAGTCCCCGGCATTGGCGAGGGCAGCCACGACGAGATCCAGGCCGTCGAGCCACATACGTGGGAGGTCCTGGCCACGGCCACGGCCACGGCCACGTTCACGACCGCAAAATGATCCAGAGGCGGGGCGCCGCCCATGGGTGAAATGCTTCCAGGTTCAACAGGTTCGCCAACACGATCGTGGCCGGCGCGGCCTTGCCGGATCTGATTCGTCAGCGTCTCGGTGGCCGGGACGTCGGGCCCGCGAGTGAACCAAGCCGGGCAGTTCCTGGACGGCCCACCGCGAGCCTGTCCGTTCGGGACAGCGTGCGCCAGTATGGGTAGGTGCCGCGGATACACGCGCGGCAACGAACTGGCGACGTACGGGAGGCACCGTGACAGAGCGGAAGCGAGACGACGACACGGCGACGCCCCCGCCGGATGACGCGCTGGCGAGGGCGGCCGAGCAGGGCCCACTGCCGGGTGTTGAGGACGATGAAGACGACCGGGCCGTGAATCCTGACTCCCAGGAGACCGTAGGTCAGCGCCCTGAGGACGAGGCTGAGGAGATCACGGGCTTCAAGGGTCGGTGACTCTCGGGCGTTTGGTGGCGAGCGCGTTCTTCGGCGGTGGCTAGGCGTCTTGGGCTGCGGGCGTGAACGGTCGGATCGTTGGCGGGGTCTCGGTGCTGTCGCCTCACGGCAAGATCCACACCGTTCGGGTCAGTGAATGGAATGGGGTTGGAGCCAAGCGGGGAGCATCCGCACTTGCTCAGCCGCGTAACGCTGACTCGCTTCTCATGAAGGCAGGCACAGGGTCGTTGGCTTGCTTGGCTCTCCCGGGTCGGTCGATCGGCTGGCCTCCGCTCCCGCTGGGATGGGCAGATGCGTGGCAGCACAGGGGGTGAACTGGGTCGCTCATCGGGTCAGGCGGGATTCCCCCCTTGATCGTCGGGCTTCGGTTCGGGTGTCGTGAAAGGGTCTGGGTCGTCCACGCCGGGACGGGAGGGATCGGGCTGGTCAGAGTCTGGGAGCGGGGGCTGCGTCATGCCGTCGTACTACCCTGAGGGGCGCTCAGCGAAACACCTACTTCTGATCATCAGGCTCCCCACCCCGCGAGTCATCCCGACGAACGGAGTGGGTTCCTTCGAGGCCGGTGGTCTCTGACCACGCGCCGCCTCGAAGCAGGCCGCCGACATGATCTCGCCGGATGAGGACGTGGACGCGCATACGCTGCGTACCCATGGCTGGACGATCACGGGGCGGCGATTACGGCCGCTGCATTTGTGGGTGCCGGCCTCCGGTCGGTCCTGGTGTTCCCTTCGGTCGCGGTCAGCTTGCTGCAGACGGCGGCGGCGCTTTCGGCGAGGCTACGATGGCCGGAAAGGCTGCAGAACAGCGTTGGCCGTGCCTCCGTTAGGAGTGGCTCGTGATGCTGGCATCGCCTGAGCCCGGACCCGGGACGCCCCCCAGTG
>JGI24140J50213_10001219_pt1 | contig 11390 bp, 4 predicted proteins | sample BarGraIncu00222A_FD_50213 | JGI IMG/M metagenome (IMG submission 50213)
ACTTTATCCCATACCAGATTATATTTCTGACTCCAGGTTCCTTTTTTATCAAATGTCAGACTGTAATGATCTCCATCAGCGTCCATGGCAATCCATTTTTGAGACATCTCACGGGCAGCAGTAGTATATTTGGTTGCGATATCATTCTTGCCCAGCATTTTAGCCATTTGGCCATATCCCGCAATACCTAAAATTGCTTTGATTGAAAGGTTTGCATTATGGGCAAGATGACCGGCAAAGTCATCTGTACACAATTGATTTTCCGGATCAAGACCTTTTTCCAACAAATAATCTGCCCATGTTGTTAGCGTTGCCCAATGCTTTTCGGCATATTTGGCATTTCCTTCAACCTTTGAAATTGCAGTAGCCAGAAGAAGCATGTTTCCGCTCTCTTCAACAGGCATGCCCTCACCATATGTCTGACCGTTTGCCAATGGATATGTTCCAATATCGTGAGCGGCAAAAGGTTTGTTCCACTTACCGCTTTCACTGAAATAAAATATTCCATTCATCATACCTTTGAGCAGATCAGGATTATATAACAGGAACATGGGAGCTGAAGGATAAGTTACATCAACCGTGTTGACTGAACCATTGCTGAAATTCTCTTTTGATAAAAACAGGATGTTTCCTTCTTTATCTTTTAATAGTTTATGTGCTGCTATTGCCTGACGATAAGCCAAAGCACACAAATCTGCATAATTCATTCCACCTGCCTTCTCGGCATCAATCATTATTTTGGCATCAAGGTTATTACATTTCAAAATTAATCCTGGATACTCATTATTTGCTTTTACAAATTCATCCAAAATAGATTTTTTCCCGTCGTTGTTCCACCAGGGATGAAGATTATCTCCAAAATATTGCATAGAATAAAGATCATCGTAACCAATCATAATTTTATTGGTAACATGCTGTGCACCTACTTTTCCAATATCCTGTGACAATGCCAGCGCTGTCATCTCTTTTTCCATATCTGGTGAAAGGTTTTTATTTACTTCACCCGATAGTTTTCCTTTCCCGGAAAACTCTTTTTTGGCAACGCTGCTTTCATTGATTGTGTAAGATGTAGTTTTATCCTGTTTGCCAACCAGATAAAAATAGCCCCAGTCAATTCTTACGTTGTCACCTTTGCGTCCAAGTACCTTTTGTTCTTTGGTTCCGGTTTTCAGGTAAGTTAACCCATTGGCTTCAATCTTTTCGCTAGTGATTTCCTGATTGAGCGTATTCACTGCCCATTCGGGAGATGCTTCAAAATAAATCTGTACGTCATGCACTTTTTTATCTAAAGAAGCCACATCATATGTAATGTAATTGATTGGACGGGATAAGACATCCAGATTATCCATCAGTAACGGAGAGGTAAAGTTCAATTTCAAATTCACAGGACCGCATACAAAATCATAATGAGTCTGGGTCGGCATTACACTCACTGATTGTTGTTGAGCTGTCTTTTCAAACACCTGCTGTTTGATTATTTTATTGAACAATCCAAAATCGACATAAGCACCACCTTGCGAATTATGACAATGAATTGCAATAACATTTCTACCTTTCACAACTGTCTTTCTGGCTGATTCAGGCAAAGGAATGCGAACATTTTCTTTAGCTTCATCACCTGTGTTAACAATCTGTACGCCATTAAAGTAAATCTCAATACCGTCATCATGAGAAAATTCTAAATACAAATTGAGGGTAGATGGATCTTCGGTAATCATGATTTCTCTGCGTACCCATATATCTTTGGTTTCCCACAACGTTTTCATTGAAGAAGTTCCCTTTGTGCCAAAAGCAGCTCTTCCTTCTTTCCACTGTGAGTCATTAAAATCTGTTTTCTCAAAACCTGCTTCGGGTTGCTCAAATGTATATTTACCAGTCCAACCTTTTCCTTTGGAAAATGGTGCTATGGGAACCATGGACAGTTCTTCTGTGCCCATAAATCGATAAATTGTACCATCAACCCTGATTGCACCAATTAAAGAATTTTTAACTCCTGTCCAATGCCTGACATTATCATCATAAAGTTTATCGCTAAACGACCAGGCACAGGTATACGGATCAATAGTCACCAATGGATATGCCGGGGCACGCAATGGATTCACCTTAGTTATTTGCTGCGATTGAGCAGCGATTACCAATAAAAACATCAGTAAAGTGAGAGAGAGTTTTTTCATTGTTATGTATCTTGTTAAAAAATAATAAATTATAACTTAGTTGCTGGAGTAATTTTATTTGCTTAGTCCTACTTCTACAAGTCCGACATCAATATACTGACCGCCTACTGTTTGATGACAATGTGCAGCCAACGTTATTTTTGCACCAGGTTTAAGGAGTAATAGTGCAGCAGGAGTGATATCCAGACAATCATAACTGTTGATGAAGCCACTTTCTGATCCTGCCAAAATTCCATTTATATAGATCTCCACGTCTTCATCGTGCCAGGAAAACAAATGTAGGTTTTTAAACTTACCATCAGGCATAGTGAAGGTACGACGAATCCAGATGTCTCCTGAATTCCAACGTGTACGGGCATCCCCAACAGTACCAAACCCAGCTGCTCCTGTCTTCCAGTTACTGGCATCAAATTCTGTTTTTGTCCATTCACCTGTTGGCTTCTCCGTTGTATAGCTCCAATTTACCGCAGTCTGACGTGAAGTAGCAACTACTTCGCGTATGGACGGAGTTACAGGCAATGAGGCCCATCCTGTGGCTTTTACTTTGTCACCGGTAGCCCATTTATGCCACATGGCCCTATCAGAAAGCATCTTGATGAAAAAGCCTCCTACAACAGGACGTGCATGCATTCCCCCACTCTTCAAATTATTGGTTTGATAAGAATCTGCCAAAGGATCACGGGTAGTTGTTTGATTGTAATAATCATATGCAGGTGAAACGATTGATTCGAAATCTGCCTGGTTTTCAGTCATGGTAGCACACCAGATTGACCAGTCTGTTTTCGACAGTTTAGTACGTGAATCCAGCGGTAAACCATATTGTTGCATGACTTTTTTGTAATGAGCTATTTCTTTCTGTGCCACAAATGTTGGGAAAATATTCAGTCCCAAAAGACGATCCCAGACAAGGTTATATTTCTGACTCCAGGTATTGGGCTTATCGAAAGCAAGCCTGTAATGGTCGCCGTCATCTGCTACTTTTACCCAATGTTCTGCATCAACTTTTGCAAGCTTTTTGTATTTTTCTGCATTTGCCTTATCACCACGTTGTCTGCAGAGATCACCGTAAGCAGCCAAACCAAGGATGGCCTTTACTGAGAGATTTGCATTATGAGCAAGGTGTCCCATAAAATCATCAGTACATAATTGTTCCTCTGGGTCGAGACCATATTGTTCAAGGTACTTAGCCCATTGTGTTAGTTTCGGCCACCAGGGTGTTACAAAATCTGCATTTCCTTCAGCTTGTGCAACAGCATCGCAAAGGATGAGCATATTACCACTTTCTTCAACAGGCATGCCTTCGCCACCATCATCAGTACCGCGGGCTATTGGATAAGTACCCAGGTCATGAGGTGCATTGGGAAATTTCCAGTGACTGGAAGCTGAATAAGAAAGAATGGGAACCAGCGATGCCTTAGCCAGAGCAGGGCTCAATAAAATCCAGATCGGATCCATTGGGAAAAAGACATCTACAGTTGCAATGTCTCCATTACTTGTATTTTCTTTGGTGAAGTAAAGCGGCTGTTTGTTTGCATCAGCTGCAAGTCCACAGGCTGCCATGCATTCGCGATAGGAAAGAGCTGTGATTTGAGCATACCGGGTCCCACCTGCTTTCACTAAATCAGCCATTAAATCCTGATCGAATTTCATGCAACGTAAAAATAGAGACGGATAATCTTTTGCAGCTACCTGTAACAATCCGGCAGGTTCCTGACCATTCCTTCTCCAAAAAGGCCTTAGATTCTTACCAAAATACTTAATCGCATAAATTTCATCATAAGCCACTATGACCTGTCTTTCTACAATCTTTGACTGGACCTGGCCAAGATCAAAGACAAACGCCATTACCGGTGTCTGGTCATTAACTGCGCGTGGTATAGGTGCGTCATCCTTTGCAGGTAATTTACCGTTCTGAACAAAGCCATCGAGTAAAGATTTATTCGCTCCAATTGCTGACTGAGACTGGGCAGTTAATGCTGCCACATAAGCATAACCCCAATTGATTTGGTGGCTATCACCTGATGACCCCAGAATTTTTTGGGCTTGTGTACCCACGCGTAATGCAGTCAGATTACCTGCCTTTAACCGTGACCATTCAACAAGCTCATTATTTTTATTTACAACCAATTCAGAACTAGTACTATTATATACTGAAACCTCATGCTTTGCACCATCAACAGCATGCACGTTCCATGTGATATAACTCAATGGGCGTGAAAAAACTTCCAGATCATGTGGTAAAGCTGCTGTTAAAAAGGTCAATGTAATGTGAACCCCGGCTTCTTCAAATTCATAGACACTACGGGTTGGGAATACCTTTACCGAAACTTGATTGAATGCCGGAACATTGCCCGGTTCTGCTCCCATCAAACGATAGCTCTTTCCATCTACGCGAATCAAACTAGCCAGTGACTGTTCGCGATGTGTCCAATGCTGTGTGTTTTTGTCTGTAAGCTTGTCTGCTTCAGACCAAACACTCAAAAAAGGGTTAAACGTCACCAATGGCACTGCAGGTGGACGAAATGGCGCTTCCTGAGCCTTTAGATTTGTTGTTACGAGACATAATACAGCAGCTGCAAGCAAAGTCCGTACGTTCACAAATAGTTTTTGTGTCATATTGATTTAAAATTTCGCCTTTTAAAAACAAAAAAAAAGGCCACTCTGAAGATGTTTTCAAAGTGGCCCAAAATTAATCGATTTAGTGGAGATTAACAGCCTTTACTGTTGAAAAAATTTCAGTAGAGCCATTAATTCTTACTCCAACCCTGACAAAAAATTGTTTCTGGGTTGTAGGAATACCTAAACCACCGATATTGTTTAAGTTAGGTATTTTAGCTTTCAGAACAACGTTTGTTGGATCTGTAATTGAAGCTCCTGAAACATTTGAATTAGCAATATAGTTACTTCCATCAACAATTATTGTTCTACTAATATAAAGTTGAGCTGTAGCTATAGTCTTTGCATTAGCATCTGTAACAATTTTATCGATCTTGAAACTGGCAGTTACCGTACTATCAGAAGTACTTAAACTTGTTGCAAGATTCCGTACTAAATAATAAGGAGTTACAGGAATATTCAATGTTTGGTTACCTGTAACAGTTATTACAGTTGTATCGGGTTTTGGAATAAAGGGTCCATTATTAAGTGGCATCACTAATTTATAAGTAGATGGGAACAGCAATGATGAAAATGTACCCCCTGCATCAACAGCTACCCGGATTGGTGTAGTATTTGTTTGCTGCCAGCCAGGCTCATACAGATAGAAATACACATTTGCTCCATTTATATCGTGTCCCGTAGATTGTTGTACAAATACTGTATCAACACCATTATAAAGTAAAGCACCTTTAAAAGTAGCGCTTGGAGCTTTATAATTATCCTTTGCACAAGAGGTAAACAACAAACCCACTAATACAAATAGAAAAACTGATTTTATTTTATTTTTCATAATTCCTCCAATTATCAAATTAAGTTATTATTGGTTAGGGTTTTTAGTGAGTTTTGGGTTATGAGAGATGATATCATCACTGATTTTACAATAGTAATTACCCAATTGAAATAAGTGACCTGTACCAAGGTTGGGTGATGAATGTTCAATAAAATAGAATTGACCATTATCAGCACCGCCCGGATTGTAAATTTTGTAAGGCCAAAGCGAGAATACTTTATCATCAGGAGCATCATATTTTGCAGGATTCAGTTGTGCTGAAGTAATATTGCTACCATCAAAAACCTTATGAGCAATTCTCCATCTTCTTAAATCCCAATACAAATGATCTTCAAAAGCGAATTCAACTTTATTTTCATGAACAATCCTACCCAATGTAATATCAGATGCCTGCAAAGGAATAACAAGACCGGCTCTTGCCCTGACTTGATTCATATAAAGTGCTGCAGTAGCAGGATCACCAAGTTCAAAAGCGGCTTCAGCAGCTATCATAAGAACTTCAGAATATCTGAAACGTACCCACCATACATCACTTCGAACACCACGTTGACCCGATTTAGTCGTTGGATCCAGATATTTACGAATCAGGAAACCGGTAACAGCAGCATGCTCATAGTTATCTTTAGGACCATCTCTGCCTATTACCTGCATATAGGTAGATCCGCTTGTTGGATAAATGATAATAGGCTTGGCTGGATCATCACCAGTAACCAGAAGTGAATGGCTGGAAGAACCAAGTCCTGCCCAGATGTCAACCTGAGTACCTTTGAAACTAGTACCCGGTAAGATGACAGTACCGCCTAAACGACCATCACGACCTGCAAACAGATCAGTAGGATTGACATAATTAACTGGAACGCCATTGGCATCAGCAATAGGTAACTTTGCAATTGTATTATCCAGTTTTTCAAAAGAATAAACAAGGTTGACAGAAGGAGCTAATTCGCCACCATCACCACTATCTTCAGATTGTGAACGTGGTTGACACCAGTTTGTAAATCCTTCAGTCTTGTATTTCAGTATATAATCCCTTGCCAGAATAACTTCAGGGCTTGTTTTATCCAAAAATGCATTGGCGAAATTATCTTCATAATTGGGAAGCTTCTTGGTATAAAGAGAATATTTACCATCTGTAATCATTTCCTGTGCAGCAGCAAGCGCTTTCTGATAATACTTGGTAGCATTAGCGCCTGTCATACCTACTTCACCTTTATCAGGAATACATACAACAAGAGGAGTATTCAAAGGATTATACTTTGAAATAGAAGCAGCATATATTGCAGCACGTGCCTGAAGCGCTAAAGCAGCACCTTTAGTAGCTCTTGTTTTATTGCCAGCATCATTGGGTAACTGTAGTTTAGCAGTATCCATTTGAGCGATGATATAATCATAGATCTCAGATTCTTTCGAACGAGGCACCTGCATTGGTTCTGCAGGAGTGCCAATTACATAATTAAATGAATGTATGATTAAAGGTACACCACCATAGCGTTTTACTAAATTGAAATAAGCATTAGCCAGTAAGAAACGAACTTCACCAACGTAGGAAGCTTTTACAGCACTACTTAATTGAGTTGAAGCGGCTAACCGCTCACTGAAAAGGTTGATCTCCTTAATATATGTATAAGTATCAGCCCAGTTAAGATTAGCATTATCGAACGAATAACTTACAAAATTCTGACGATTGTAATCGTTATTAGAATTCATAGATTCGTTATAATTGTTGTAATCAGCTGCGTTATCGATGAACACATAGTTAGGCATTCTGTCATAAAGATTTGCCAAAACTGATATCACAACTGCTTCATCAGTAAATACCTGGTCAGCGGTCAAAATGTTTTCCGGTTTGACATCCATATAAGCCTTATCATTACAACTCCAGAATAAAGGGATGAGACTTAAGAAAAATAGAAATATGTATTTTTTCATTTGATTCAAGTTTTAAGTGTTAAAATGAAAGATTTAAACCCAGGTTAACAATTCGGCTCTGTGGATACTGCAAACCGTTATTGTCAGATACTTCAGTTTCGATTCCATATTTCGCCATATTGTCAAAACTGAAAAGGTTATAGGTATTGACATATACCCTGAGTTTCTGAATTTTCATTTTAGTCAGTATTGAAGTTGGTAAAGTATAACCTACTTCGATAGTTCTTGCTCTGAAATATTTAACCGATGTAAGCCAGAAGCTGCTCTGTGCGCCCGCACCACCATAATTATTACCCGCAGATCCATTGTTATAAGTTAAAGCAGGATATGTGCCCGGAACCCATGTGCTGTTTACATCAAAAGGATTTGATCGATGCCAGCTGTCATTGGCAAATTCCGACAACAGGTTTCCACCATTTTGGAAAGGCCACATCATCTCATAATTACGTTCGTAGGTATAGCCGATACCGCCTGAAAAATCAGCACGGAAGTCAAAGCCTTTATATGCGACTGTAATGTTAAAACCAAAATTCTGAATAGGATTACCTGTTGGATATCCGATCGGACGTTGATCATATTGGTTGATGATTCCATCACCATTCTGATCCTTATAAATTAAATCCCCCGGTAGTTGGGTCTTGTTTCCTCTACCATCGTTGTTAATTTTATAATTATTGATCTGATCCATGGATGTGAATTGTCCGATAGCCTGATATCCCCAAAAGATTCCGTCCCATCTGTTGACGTTTGAATTTCTGTAATAATCCCATGAATTACCAAACAGTGGGTCGTATGAAATCTGCAGTAACTTTCTTCTTGAAATACCCCAGTTAGCACCTAAAGTAATATCAGCTTTGTCGATTTTAGTATTGTATGCGATATTAAAATCTCCACCTATCTGCTGATCACTGCCTACATTTGAGTTAGGCAAAACGAAACCAACTTCATATGGCAGTATAACATCATTCTTAGGATTAGCAAGTCCGGTACGTTTACGATTGAAGAAGTCAACAGATCCAGTAATTTTACCATTAAATAATGTAAAATCAGCACCTAAGTCCAAAATCTTACTAACTGACCATGATAGGTTCGTTGCCTGAAGACCACGATCACTAGCACCGACGACAAACTGCCCACCTAAAACAGCTCCACCATTTGGATAAGTATATCCGGGAATATATGTGAAACTACCTGCATTAAGTCCAACGTTTGAATCATCTCCCAACTGGCCATATGAACCTCTTATTTTCATATCGGTAAGCACACTGCTTAAACCTGTGAGTTTTTTATAAAAATCTTCACCGGTAATTCTCCAACCAGCAGATGAAGCAAAGAAATTACCCCATCTTTTGTCTGGTGCAAACATTGAAGATGCATCACGACGTCCTGAAAATTCAAAATAATATTTGTTAGCATAGTTATAATTCAAACGACCAACATATCCAACTCGAGCCAATACAGTCTTACTATCATTATAATCAGTCAATGTAGAAACCTGCATAAGGTTAAGTGGATTCAATGGTGGAACAACGTGTACCCAAACCGCCTGCTCTTCCCTATTACTTCTTTCAGATACAAAGGTTGCTTCGACATTATGTTTTCCGAATGAGTTTACATAGTTTAACTGACCCTGGATAACAGTTTCCAACACTTTTCTGGTTTGTCTTTCCTGCCATGGATTTTGACTACCACCGGTCCAGTTGTAGACTTTGAGGTTGGGATCATAAGTATAGGCTTTGTAGGTATACTCATGGTTATTCATTAATTCATCAGCATAGTAATAAGAAACATTTGCTTTAGCAGAAAGTCCTTTGATAGGGAATTTGTAAGCTGCATTAAAATTGGTCTGCAATACACGCCAATCATCCTGCATTTTGCCTGAAGTAGCAAAGTTCATCAGTGCGAAGTTGGTTGAATTATCACCGATGTTATTCATGTATAATGGATTGCCATTGGCATATTCTTGCCACATAGGCAGGTTTCTCAAAATACCAAAACGAGGCACCCAGTAATCATCACCTCCCGGGACACCCGGATTGATACGTTCTTCAATACGACCATTGATTGCTACCCCAATTTTAAGGTTTTTAGTTATATTGGCATCAACATTACTTTGAAAATTGGTACGGTTAAATGAATATTCCTTGATCACAGCTTCCTGGTCATATCGTGTCAACGAAACATAGTAATTGATATCTGCATTGCCACCACTTGCATTTAGATTATAACTCGATTGTGGCATATTAGGTGTGACAATTGCTTTGTACCAGTCGAAACTCTGATATCCCGGAACAGTTCCTGCTTTCCATTTATCAAGTTCTGATTGTGTAATGGCGCTCTTTCCGGTTTGATTGACATCGGCGTACAATTTACCTAATTGCCATGCATAAGCATCACTGACACCCGGAAAACGGGTCCAATTCTGAAAGCCATAGAGTGCATTAAATTGAACAGTATTTTTGGTATTGAGTGCACCATGTTTAGTTGTAACCACTACAACTCCGTTTGCAGCTTTTACACCATAAATAGCTGCCGAAGCATCCTTCAGTACAGTAATACTTTCAATGTCATTAGGGGCAATATTATTAAATTGTCCTTCATCCTTTTGAATACCATCGATTACATAAAGTGGAGTACCTAAACTACGAATCTGAACAGTTGCACTAGCCCCTGGACGTCCTTCAGCCATTCTAAAAGTAACACCAGCAATTTTACCGGCAAGCCCAGAACTAACTGTTGATCCGCCATGAACAACTGCAATGTCTTTGGCAGTAACCCCCGAGATTGATCCTGTAATAGATTCTTTTCTCTGAGTTCCATAACCAACAACTACAACTTCACCCAGTGTTTGAACATCTGCCAACATTTTTATATCCATGGTGGATTGGCCTGCTACAGTAACTGTCTGAGAAATATAACCGATATAAGAAAAACTCAGATCTCCTTTAAAATCAACTAAATCAATAGCATATTTGCCATTAATATCAGTTACTGCACGTTTAGAAGTCCCTACAACGTTAATAGATACACCTATTAAAGGTTCATTAGTTTTAGCATCAATAACTGTTCCTGTAAGTTTTTGTAGCTGTTTTCCCAAAGGAGTTGTCACCATTACATTACTTTTCAAAACTACTTTACTTGAGTCTTTTGATAGTAATAATGAGTCTGATGTATTCTTAGGTGATATTTGATCATCTTCTGAATAGACTTTTGCAGAGATGTTCATTATCCCAATCATTATAAATAGTATTGTTATTATCGTAATTCTTACTAATTTTATAAATAACAACCCTACATAATGATTCAGTATTTGGTTTTTTTTCATAAATTTGCTTTTGACTGTTAATTAATTAGCTGGTGCATTGTTTGACGCTGGCATCAGTTAGAATTTAATTTTCATTTCACTCGGGTAATGTGAAAGCATTACCCGTTTTAAGTAATACGGGTTTTTCATATAACTATAGGCCAATTGTTTAAAGTATTAATATAAAAAAGATAATTTATGTTTTTATCGAATTTAAACGGATTCTAAGTTTATAAAGGTATAGTTATCATTTTCAGTAACTGTTACATAATTATTATAAAGAATTATATTATTCACACATTTCATTACTCACTATGTAACACTAATAAATCTTAAAATAACTATTCATAAAGAAAAAATAAAGGTCTATTCTTCTATTTTGGTTCAAGAAAATCTATGGTAAGAAGATTCTGATGGCAGTGCCGTCCTTAGCCCAACTTTCATTAAATGAAAAAGGCTGTCTGAAAATATACAGACAACCTTTTTCATTTTTTAAAATCAAATGTTCAAACTATTTTTTCTTAGCCATTAACTC
>JGI24140J50213_10001221_pt1 | contig 11378 bp, 9 predicted proteins | sample BarGraIncu00222A_FD_50213 | JGI IMG/M metagenome (IMG submission 50213)
AGGGGTCTACAAAACAGCTCATTATCCTTCAAATATTCCTTCCCATCCATCCGGTTTCTTTAAAATATTCAATTCTCAATGACTTAAGGGATCAGATAAACAACAGTAATCGTCTCATAATGTGCGACATAATATATATTAATCTCGAATATGTTCCACGTGGAAACTATAGCTGTTTTTTGAAATATTCTGTTAAAACAGCACTTTTTGCCGTGCCTACTAGTTTTTGAAGTTCTTCAGCTGATGCATCCTTAATTTTTTCAGCAGACTCGAAATGCTTAAGAAGTATTTCTTTTGTCCGTGGTCCGATTCCTTTAATCTGATCGAGATCGGATTTTATCATATCTGATGAACGCTTGTTACGATGAAAATTTATTCCGAAACGGTGGGCTTCATTTCTCAGATGCTGTATTATTTTCAGACTAATTGAATTTTTATCAAGATAAATTGGAACGCTGTCACCGGGGAAATATATCTCTTCAAGTTTTTTTGCAATTCCGATTACNGTTATNTTTTCCCTTAACCNTAATTTATCAAGACTTTTCATTGCCGATGAAAGNTGTCCCTTCCCCCCGTCGATAATAANGAGCTGAGGCAATTTTTGATTTTCCTCGATCATTCTCCGGTAACGCCTGTACACTATTTCCTCCATTGAAGAAAAATCATCAGGACCAGTTACTGTTTTTATATTAAAATGACGGTATTCATTCTTGCTTGGCCTGGCATTTCTGAATACAACACAAGCTGCAACCGGATTTGATCCCATAATATTAGAATTGTCGAAGCATTCGATATGAGCNGGTAACTCTGGCATATGCAGATCGTTTTTCAGCTTTTCGAGATTTTTACCTGTTCGTACCTGTGGNGAATGTTCCATCCGGGTCTTCTTCTGTTCCAGTTTGTAATANATAGCATTTCTTTCAGCCAATTCAAGAAGTTTTTGTTTTTCACCTGCTTTTGGTACAGTGTAAATGACTTTGTCAAGAAGAAGGTCGGGCTTAAAAGGGANAATTATTTCAGGAGAATCACTGGAAAGTCTTTGCCTGATTTCAGTTATTGCAAAACCCAGTATAGATTCTTTTTCTTCCTCAACCCTTATCTTTAGCTCCACTGTAAGTGCCTGTATAATAGATCCTTGAACTACTTTAAGATAGTTTACATAAGCATTATCCAATTCCTGTGTAAAGGCAAAAACATCCACATTCCTTATGGTATTGCTTACCACTGTTGACCGGCTTCTGAATTTTGAAAGGATATCGATCTTTTCCTTTACTGACTGTGCTTCTTCAAACCGGAGATCTTCTGAGAATTTTTTCATATCCCTTTTCAGGTGATCTATTACACCTGAGATATTGCCTTTCAGAATGTCCTTTATCTGGTTAATATTTTCGAGATGCTCCTTCTCAGGCTGACTGCCAATACATGGACCTTTACAGTTTCCCAGATGGTATTCCAGGCATACTTTATACTTTCCGGCTTCTATGTTTGCCTGAGAAAGATTGAGCGAACATGTTCGTATTTTATATAATGGTCTGACAAAGCTTATTAAAGTCTTAACCATTAGTGCAGAAGTATAGGGACCAAAATACAGAGAGCCGTCCCTGACGGGATTTCGTGTACTGAATACTCTGGGGAAAGGCTCATTTTTTATACAAATCCACGGAAATGTCTTATCATCCTTAAGCAGGATATTATACCTGGGTTGATGTCTTTTAATAAGATTGTTCTCAAGGAGGAGGGCATCTGATTCGTGATCGACCACAATATGGCGGATATTGACTGTCTTTCTTAGGAGAGCTATTGTTTTCCCAGATTGATTTTTTGCAAAATATGAAGTGACTCTTTTCTTCAGGTTCTTGGCTTTTCCAATATAGATGGTTACTCCCGATGCATCAATAAACTGATAAATCCCCGGGTTATCAGGAATGGAGGATAGTATTGCTTTAAATTTTTCGTCAATGGCCATCTGAAATGATGAATTTGGTACAAAGATAGTGAATGTAGAAATACCCCCTCTCCCTATCGGGCACTCTCCCTGAAGGGGGAGAAAATATATAATTTAAGAATATTCTCGTTCTTAACATGAACAGAAATTTATAAATGGTTAAGATTTTTCTCCCCCATGGGGGAGATGTCAGCGAAGCTGACAGAGGGGTTTTGTTTGTGTTGATAAACCCCCTCGGCCTTTGGCCACTCCCCCTTTGCAGGGGGAGAAAATCCTATAGTGAGGAAAATTTTTCTAAACGAACAGCGGAACAGGTTCGAATTTCTTTACATCGAATAAGCCTCTGTCCCCTATTTTCAGATCCGGGATTACAAGTAATGCCATAAATGAGAGGGTCATAAAAGGGGCTTTCATTGAACATCCGAGTGTTTTTACAAGTTGATTCAGATTATCATATTCTCCTGCGATTTCCTCACATGTGCGGGTGGTCATTATACCTCCGATATTAAGTTGAACCGACTCTATTTTTTCACCATCAGATACTGCAAGACCACCCTTTAATGTTACGATCCGATTAATTGCTTCAATAATATTTTTATCATCAACACCTATAGCTATTATATTATGACTATCGTGCGCTATTGAACTTGCAAAAGCTCCATTCTTCAGTCCGAATCCCTTTATAAATCCAACAGCTGGNGGCAAATCTTTATACCTGTCTTTAACGACTATTTTCAATATATCATTCTTTACATCTGAGGTCACTATTTCTGAGTTTCCAGAATAGGCATTAATTTCACCGGTAAGCAGCTCTCCTTCCAATGCAGTCATTATTCTGATTTCACCATGTTTATTTTTAACNTGTAGATCAGATTCACTTATCTTCCGGCAATTGAAATTATTTACTGCAGTACCGGGTTTATAATCGAATAGTACTTTCCCATTATCAAATACTTTAACGCCTTCGATCCAGGTCTCTAGCACATTCATTTTATAGAGGCTATCTACCACAATTAAATCTGCTTTATCTCCGGTCCTTAGCAATCCTGAATCAAGCTTGTAATGTTCTACAGGGTTAACAGTAGCACTGCGGATAACATCAAAAACATTATAATCTTCTGAAATAAGCCTTGCGATTAATTTATTAATATGTCCTTCTCTCAGCATTTCAGGATGAAGATCGTCGCTGCAAAGCATTACCATATCAGGGTGAGTTCTGTATAGATCTTTCAAGGCGTTAAGGTTCTTTGCTGCGCTGCCTTCTCTAATGAGAATTTTCATCCCCAGCGCAATCTTTTCTTCTGCTTCCTTCAGGCTGCTGCATTCGTGATCAGTAGAAATACCAGCTGACACATATTTCTTTAATGGATCACCTGATAAACCCGGGGCATGACCATCAACCGGTTTACCAAGTTTCTTTGCACACGCCAGCTTTTTCATTACCTCATCATCCTTGAAAATGACTCCCGGAAAATTCATCATTTCTGACAGATACCTGATTTCCTTCATCTCCAAAAGCTTCTCCACTTGCTCATGATTCAGAATCGCNCCATTACTTTCAAAACTTGTTGCCGGAACACAGGATGGTGCTCCAAAATAAAAGTCAACAGGCACTTTTTTGGCATCATTGATCATAAATTCGACACCCTTTATACCAAGTACGTTTGCAATCTCATGAGGATCTGAAACTGTAGCGCATGTTCCATGTTTAACAGCTATAGCTGCAAAAGCTCCCGGAGTGATCATCGAAGACTCTATATGAATGTGAGAATCTATCAATCCGGGCAATATAAAAAGCTCAGGCGCATCCACCGCTTTTTCAACGCTCACTATTCTTCCCTGCTGTATTTCCACAATCGCCGGAAATATCTTTTTTAAATGAACATCCACCAGTTGCCCAATAATTTTCATATATTTATTTTTGAAAATAAAAATAATTGTTCCACGTGGAACATTATCTTCCAAGATACATAAGTAATATATTGATGTCCGATGGAGAAACCCCGCTAATTCTTCCTGCCTGACCAATATTCACAGGTTTNATTTTACTTAGCTTTTGCCGTGCTTCAGTTGATATAGAAATTAATTCATTAAAATTAACATCATGTGGTATTTTTAAATTCTCTAATCTCTTTATCTTATCAGCTACCGTTTTCTCTCTTACTATGTATCCTTCATATTTNATTTTAATTTCTGCTGACTCTGTTATTTCNCTGAACCGTTTTGACGTGAACACCTTTANTCCAGCTCCCTCCTTTATTTCCCTTAATAATTCTCCAATCTCAATNTGTGGACGAGCAGCCAGATTAATTGCTTTTATCTTTTGAGTAATTNTATTGGTTCCGGCCTTTTCCAGGAATTCATTAATCTCTTCAGGCTTAACACTTGTTTTTGAAAGAAACTCTATAATTTCTTTAGCCATCTCTTCCTTTTCTTCGAGGTGCCTTACTCTATCAAGTTTAGCAGTACCAATTTCGAATGCTTTCCTTGTAAGTCTTTCATCAGCGTTATCCTGCCTTAAAAGTATACGGTATTCTGCCCTTGAAGTAAACATTCTGTATGGTTCATCCACACCTTTAGTTACGAGATCATCAATAAGTACACCAATATAAGATTCTTCTCTTCCCAGAATCAAAGGTTCCTCATTCCTAATTTGAAGAACAGAATTAATTCCGGCCATCAAGCCCTGAGCTGCCGCTTCCTCATATCCTGTAGTACCATTAATCTGTCCTGCAAAATAAAGATTCTTAATAGCCTTTGTTTCGAGAGTGTGAGTAAGTTGGGTAGGTTGAAAAAAATCATANTCTATAGCATAACCCGGNCTGAAAATTTCAACCTTCTCCAAGCCTTTCACTTTTCTCAAAGCTTTTAATTGTGCATCAAGCGGCAGACTGCTGGCAAAGCCATTGATATAATATTCAATCGTATCTTCTCCTTCAGGTTCAATAAATAACTGATGAGATGTTTTATCTTTAAAAGTTACAACCTTATCTTCAATGCTTGGGCAATATCTTGGACCACGTCCTTTTATCCTTCCGGTAAACAGAGGACTATATTTAAGACCCTTTCTAATTTCCTCATGAACTTCTTCATTTGTATGAGTAATAAAGCAATTCTTTTTTGAAAGAGTATTTCGCTCTTCAATCAGATATGAAAAAGTTTCACCTTCGTCATCTCCAAGTTGTTCGGTCATGGCCTTAAAATCAATTGACCGTCCATCGACCCTGGCACTGGTTCCTGTTTTCATCCTTTCAACAGNAAATCCCAATTGTTCCAATTGTTCACTTAAACCTGTTGATGCCTGTTCTCCTGATCTCCCTCCTTTAATATTATTAAACCCGATATGCATTAATCCATTTAAAAANGTCCCATTTGTCAGTACNACNCCTTTTGAATAAAACCTGGTACCAAATGAAGTTTCCACNCCTATCACTTTCATGTCCTCAATAANCAAGGCATTAGCCTGCTCCTGCCATATAAAAAGATTCTCNGTTTTCTCCANAACTTTTCTCCACTCATTGGTAAACCTCTGACGATCACATTGTGCTCTTGGACTCCACATTGCGGGACCTTTTGACTTATTCAGCATCCTGAACTGTATCATACTACGGTCAGTTACTATTCCGCTCATGCCACCCATCGCATCAATTTCTCTTACTATTTGTCCTTTTGCAATTCCTCCCATTGCNGGATTACATGACATCTGCGCAAGCTTAGTCATATCCATTGTAATAAGCAATGTCTTTGCTCCCATTGTTGCCGACGCATGAGCAGCTTCGCAACCCGCATGACCACCTCCAACAACTATTATATCATATTGAAAATCCATAATCCTTTTCTTTAAGTGAATTCAACCAGTAATCTTCCATCCTCCTCATTTCACTTCTCTTTTCTTCATTACTATCATCATAGCCGACAAGATGTAATACTCCATGAATCAAGACCCTTAATAACTCAGCTTCTAAACTAACATTATAGTTTAAGGCGTTTTCTTTTATCCTGTCGAGACTAATGTAAATTTCACCGTTAATTATATCTTTCTCATTATAATTAAATGTAATAACATCAGTATAATAATCATGTTCAAGAAACTCGATATTAATTTCCTTCAACCGTTCGTCGTTTGTTATTATAAAACTCAGATCCCCGGCTATCCTATTTTCTTTAGTGATTATTTCCCTGACAATCTTTTTGGCTTTTCCTGATCTTTTTAGCCTGAAGACTAACTCATCATAGAATATTTTTATGCTCAAGATATAATATTCTTAAAAGTCATTGTTACAGAATTTCCCTTTTTACTGTACTTAATATTATCAGCAAGATGTGACATCAGATAAATTCCCCTTCCGTTTAGTGCTTCAATGTTTTCAGGTGTTGTTGGGTCCGGGACCTTTTCAGGGCTAAAGCCCGGTCCTTCATCTGTTACAGTGATATTGAGCTGCTCAGATTTATATGAAATTTCAATAATGACTATTTTATCAGGGTTTAATTTGTTTCCATGTAAAATGGCATTATTAACTGCTTCCATTGCAGAAACCAGAATCTTTCCATAATTATCCTGNGAAATACCTAAGGCANTAGTCACCTCGTCAATTGCGTTTTCCACAACTCTTAAGTTCTCCACCGACGACTCAATCCTGATTTNCNTATTCATAACCTTTTAACTGCCACCCGTTATACTCAAATATTCNATATTTGTTACACAAATCATTNAGTTTTTTGAAATCCAAGATTCCGGATCAAGTTTCTCCTTCTCTTCGAATATCATAAACTTTAGAATTGATTTNTTTCCATTATCAGTTTCGCAAAACACATTACCTATTTCTTGTTTTGTATCAACTTTATCACCCGGTTTTACTTTCAAATCTACAATATTTTGATAAACCGAAAGATATTTCCCATGCCTTATAATTACAGTCATGTTAGCTCCTTCAATAAAAAACACTTTTGCAACCTCTCCTTTAAAAACACTTCTGACTGCTGTTTTACCAAGACTTGTAATTTCTATTCCAATATTATTTTCAGTAACATATTTCAGTACAGGATGTTTCTGAATGCCAAACTGGCTTGTGATAATTCCTTTTTCAACCGGCCAGGGTAATCTCCCTTTGTTTTCTGCAAAGTTTTCTCCTATAAGCTTTTGTTCAGGTGTGTTGTCAGATTTTACTACTTTCTTTCTTTCCGCTTCAATTAATCTTGCAATTTCTGTTTCAATTTTCCCGGCAATCTTTTTTTTCTCTTCTAGATCCTTCTTTAACTGTCTCTCTTTCTTACTTAAGGATTTAACCATTTGTTGTTTTTTCTCCTGCTCAGATTGCAAAAGATACTTTTGCTGTTCTTCCTTCGATTTCAAAACTGATATTCTATCCAAATCATTCTGTAAACGGTCTTTTGTAACCTGGATTTGTTCTTTGAGCTCCATAATTATCTCAGATTCCCTTCTTCTGAACTTAGTTATCTGCTGTAAATATTTCAAGCGTTTATACCCCTGATTAAAATCTTTAGCAGATAAAATATAAACAAGCTCAGGATTTTCCTTCATCGATTTATATGAATTAACGACAGCCCGGGCATAATCCTTTTTTAATTCAACCAGATCGCTCTCCATCATTGTTATCGCATCCGTATTTAGATCAATCCGCTCTGTTACAAGGTCAATTTCATCGCGCATTCCTCTTATTACAGATTCACGCAAATTAAGTTTATTCCCTATTATTTTTATTTCATTCATGCTTTCTTCCCTTTTCTTAGTAGTGGATTTCAGCATATTATCTACATAATTAATTTCATTCAGCGTTGAATTTCTTTTCTGTTCCAATTCAGCCTTAGATTGCGCAGATAAATTGTAAAATATTATAGAAAAAAATAAACATACCAGAACCAGAATTTTCATTGTAGTTCAATTAATTCATAACCTTTCCCTGGAATAAAGCTAATGTTTCCGTTCCATGGGGATTCAACCTTCAAAATTTTAATCCTTAGTGATATGCCATAATTAATATCATTCAATTCAATTATCCTGGGTATAATTATATTCCCTGAAATAAAATACTTTTCAAATCTTATGCTTAATCCGTCCCTATCAATGCCATTGATCTGATCCACTGTCATCACTTTTTTTCTTTTGCAGTCAATTATATAGCTCAATGGAATCCCTTTAAGCTGGCAATCTACAGTCAATCTTTCATCAACACATTTCTCCTGACCTGTCTTGCATCTTTTTTCCAGAATTATATCGCCAAATATAAGAGGTAAAAAACTCTGAGAAAAACCATATTTCTTTACTAAATAACCTGATGTCCCTGAGTATAGTTTCTTATTAATCCGATCATTCATTTGTATACTATCACCTGAAATGAATATTCGCGCTCCCTCAATACCAGTCCTGCTTCTTAAACTTATCAGATATTTGTCTGGTTTCTCAAATTTAAATATTAGCGATAAATTTATCGTTACCTGACAAAGAATTTACCTCAATTTCAGCTTTTTGAACAAAAAATCCATTGTTTGTAATATTCTGATTACCTGTGCTTTCTAAAATGTTACCATCAATAACCTTATTGGTGATTTCACTAATTGTCCTTTCGTTATTTCTGAAAACAGAACATCCGCCAACTAATAATCCCAATATAATTATATTAGTTATTTTCCGCAATTTTCGATTTCCTTTATTAATTCAGTTTTAGTACTGTCGAGCTTTAAAGCAATATTCCAGTTCGTTACAGCATCCGGGCATTTCCCTTCCTTTCTCAGAATATATCCATAATGCTCATACCAGACAGGATCTGGTGTATCCCCACTTTTAATTATAGATTCAAATACCTTCGCTGCTTCCTGAAGCTTTCCTCTCTTATATAAAATCCAACCATATGTGTCGAGAAAAGTGGTATTGCTTTTATCCTTTTCAACAACTTTTTTTGCCATTTCTTCTGCTTCTTTCAGTTTTGTGTTTTGTTGCGCCAGATAATAAGCATAGTTATTTAGAACTGTAAGATCTTCTTTATTGTTTTTTAATGCTAAATCAAACGCTTCAAAAGCTTTAGGATAGTCTTTCATTCTATAATAGACATCTGCACGCATAGTAAGAACCTGAGTCAAAGAATCTTTATTGTCTCCTGCCAATATTTCTGCCTTTTTCAATTCATCTATTGCTATAGAGTATTTTCCGGTTTCAAGAGCAGCATTCGCATATAATAATTTTGCTGAAAATGAGGTATTAAACCTGGTTGCACATTCTTCACCTCTGGACAGTAATTTATTAAAATCTTTCATTTGCAGATAAACGAAAAGAAGCTTCTCCCACGCATAATAGTTATCAGGGTTTATCTTAACTAATTCTTCAAGCCTAAAAGCTGCATCATCCAGTTTATTTTGTTTAATTAATAATTCTGTCCGAAGTAAAGGGACAATATTATCCCCCTTGTAATTTGCTTCGAATACCAGTAGTGAAACAACCAGTCTGTCCTCCATTTCTTTAGTCAGATCTGGCAATTCTATTATATGTGAAATTAATGCAATCTTGCTCTCGCGTTCAACCTTATTATTTAATATTACGGTATTAAGATACATGAGTAAGTCATCATAACTCTTGATATTTATCAAAAAGTCACAAAGGGCTAATTGAACCTGAGGATTATCCGGATTCGCTTCCAAAAGCTTATTATACACATTAAGGGCCTGTTGATTATCTCCTTTCCTCATATATATATCAGCAAGAAGTCCCTGGTACAACATTTCATCAGGAAATTCTTTTGACAGTGATATTGTTTTACTTAATGCATTATCATACTTTCCTTCTGCTATAAGGTTTCTTACAGAATACAGAGTCGATTTTTCATTCACTCCGTACTTTTTATCAAAAGCATCAAATATTTCATCTGCTTTTTCATAATTTTTATCTTCGGAATATAAGTTCCCCAGGGTAATCTGCAAGTCTTCCTTTTCAGGAAATAATTTTACAGCTTTTTCATAATAGATAATGGAGCTGTCCAGATCTTTTTCCTGATAGTACAATCCTGCCAACATTGTCAGATACCAGATATTATCCGGCTCAAAAGACAAAGCTTTTCTTACATATTTTTTCCCGTTTTTAATATCTCCGTTTGCAATTACTATCTGAGCCATCTCATAATAAGCGGCCTCGCTTTCTGGGTTTATCTTCACGCATTGTTCCAGATATTTTAATGCATCGCCAGCATTTCCCAATAATTTCTGTTTAAGAGCTTCCACATAAATTTCGTTATATGCCGCGATATCGAATTCATTTTTACTTTTGCTTGTTTCAGAGGGAGCAAGATTCTTTCCGCAAGAAAAAAAACTCAAAATAAAAAGAGCCAAAAAAATAAAATAATATCTATATGACTTCATAATTATAATTTACCAATATGTCCAAATCNACNCTATCCCCTTTCAGAATTCGAAAGTGTTTCAACCCTCAGCCATTCAGCCTTTTCTTATTTTGCATTTACAGTTTGATATATTTCACCATCATCATCAATAACGAAATTGTCGCTCGATAAGTTCAACATTATTATTCAAGTTTCGCACTTACATCACTTCCACTTGACGAACCCACTAAGCATTCCGTCAACTGGTGTTTTTACTTGTTAATTACGTTTATTACCATTTTAATATTCGGCCAGTAATTAAAAACTAATTGACAAATATAATGCTAATGCCTTTACCAATACATTTCAATAAATGAATTGATGAAAATAATACAATTTGAAAATCAATATTTCCTGTAATGCTCAAAGTTAAATATCTTTGCACTCACATTTNCAGNATTTATCATAACCAATANTATTCTATTCATGAATTTATATCTAAAAAAATCGGTTTTTCTTCTTTGTCTGCTTTCTCTTTNTTCATGTAAGTTTCAGGCAGGCAATGAAAATTCAATGGTTCTTATTAAAACTTCACTNGGTGATATGAAGATAAAGCTATATGACAGTACTCCAATACATCGTGATAATTTCATTCATCTTGTCAATTCCCATTTTTATGACGGAATTTCATTTCACAGGGTCATAAAGAATTTCATGATTCAGGCTGGTGATCCTGAAACAAAATCAGGTCCTTCAAAGAACTTTCCTGATTCTTTAAAAACATATACAATTCCGGCAGAATTCAATAAACTCTATTTTCATAAGAAAGGAGCTTTAGCTGCTGCGCGTCAGGGCGATGATGTTAATCCACTCAGGAGATCTTCCGGAACCCAATTTTATATTGTGCAGGGCGTTAAGCTCTCTGATGATGAGTTAAATCAATTAGAGCTGCGAATTAACAGTATGATGAAACAAGGTAAATTTAACAGCTTTGTAAAAGCAACAACCGACAGTGTCCGAATGACTGGAAAAGAGGTTACTGATGCAGAAATAAAGCAGTTAGCTTCAATTAAAATGTTTCAGTTTCTATCATCATACAAAGATTT
>JGI24140J50213_10001224_pt1 | contig 11354 bp, 7 predicted proteins | sample BarGraIncu00222A_FD_50213 | JGI IMG/M metagenome (IMG submission 50213)
AACGCGACTACTGGATCCTCACCCCCCACGGCCACGACCCTCTGTACGCCCAACTACCCGATGGAACCGACCCAGCCGACCTGACCGCCACCGGCAACAACGCCGGGCTGGTCGAGGCACTCGCGGGCGCGGCGCCGCTGGCAGAGCTGCTGATCGGCGAACGGTTCGCGCACCTGCCCCCTGCCCAGGCCGCACTCGAAGTCGTCAGGATCGTCGCCGCCCAACCCCCCGACCGTTGGGAGACCGGCGCCCAACACATCGCCGACCAGCTCCGACTACCCGCCAACCTCATCCAGGGAACCCTGAAAGACCTGGTCAACGCCTGGAACCGTGACCCCCGCGCCGCCGCACAAATCCCGCTCCACAACGCCAGTGTGGTCAAGGCACGACTCGCCCGCGACACCGACCACACACTGGCCGAGACCGTGAACAGCCAACGGCCCGACGGTGTGCACCACCAGCAGAAGAACATCTCGGAACGCGCCCAGGTGACCGCACCCGGCATCGACCTTTAACGTCAACAACAACACGGAGGCAGGCAGGCGATGAACCAGTGGACATGGGCGGCTCTCGCAGCCGTCCCGACCGGTGGCCTTGGGCTGGCCATACGACACCAACTGGCCAGACTCACCTACCGCCGCGAGCGCGAAGCGGCGCCGCCATCACCGGGCCCGCGCTGGTGAATTCCCCTGCTCATAGCCGCCGGCAACCCACTGCACCCTCGCAGAAGGTCGTCGAGGAAGGTCGCTCCACCCCAACCAGATGACGGCCAAGGACTCCGTGTTCATCGCCAGATCACTACTCGAGACCGGCGGATTCAGACCCCAACTACACTCTCTGTGAAGCCGGTAAAGCGTGGGTTGTGGACGCGGAAGTCCTTGTCTCCCAACGAGTCGGGCTTGACCGTGCCGGTCAGGAACCCTCGGCCGAGTGGGGGAGTAGGGCTTTTCACATGCAGTTCACCCATCTTGGCCGTTCCGGCCTGTCCGTCTCGCGTCTGTGCCTGGGCACCATGAATTTCGGCCTACAGACCCAGGAAAGCGCCGCCCACGACCCCAACACCAAGACCTACGTGGAGAAGCGCCTCGCCGAAGGACGCACACGACGCGAGATCCGACGGTGCCTCAAACCTGAGTTCCACAAGAACGCCCTGTTTTAGTGCCCCCCAGGTCGGGGATCTTGTCGAGGATGGCGGTGGCGTCGGGTCCGAGGCGGGGTTGGGCGGTGACGGGCTGGCCGGCGATGGTGATGGTCACGGTCCGCAGCGGCCGGAGGGTCTGCACGAGGCGTTTGATGGGCAGCCCGGTCCGGTCCTGGAGGTAGCGGGCCACGGCGAGGGCGGCGAACACGATGGTGAGGTGGGCCTCGATCGAGTCACGCTTGTGATGAAAGATCGGTCGGGCCTTCAAGTCACTCTTGGCCATCCGGAAGGACTGTTCCACGTGCCACAGGTCGTGGTAGGCGGCGGCGACGGCGGCCCCGTCCATGACATGTGGGGTGATGTTGGTCACGTAGCCTTTGAACCCGGCGCAGAATCTGGCCCGCTCGATGGTGTCCCAGTTCACCTGGGCCTTCTTCCCGTCGGCGTCGGCGGTGACCGTGACGAACCGGTCGCGGGCGATCGGGCGTTGCCCGGCGGCGACCTTCTCGGCCTTCTCGACCTGCTTGTTGATGGTCCGGTCGTCTCGTTTGTGACGCTTGAATGAGTAGTGATACACGACCCTGCGGGTCCGTTTGTTCTTGCCAGACCCCATGTCTCGGCTGGTTTCGATCGTGGAGCCGTCGGGGGTGTAGTTCCCGTGTCGCTCGAAGTGCGTCCCCAGGTCGTAGGGGACCTGCGACTGGCGGGATCCGACGATGAACCGGTATCCGGCGTCCTCCAGGGCGTTCAGGTTCGACGCCGACAGCATCCCCGCNTCCGCGACCACGACCAGGTCGCGGATGCCGTGGCGGGTCTTGAACCCCTCGATCACCGGCACGATCGTGGTCGTCTCGGCCTTGTTCCCCTCGAACAGGGCGATCTCCAGCGGGAACCCGTCGGCGGTGACGAGCAGGCCCACGGTGATCTGCGGGTCGACCCGGCGTTCCTTCGACATCCCGACCTTACGCAGGGAGTCTTCGTTCTCGGCCTCGAAGTACAGCGTCGTCAGGTCCTACATCACCAACCCGACCGGACCGCCGGCACACGCGTGCGCCCAGCAGGCGGTCGCGATCCGGGAGCGGTAGTCGCGCTGCACACACCGGCGCAGGCAGTTGTATAACGTGTTCGGGTGGGGGGCCGCCTGGCCCAGCTCGTCCAGGACCCGGATCGTGTCCAGCTTCGACGTCGGCTCCACGATCCGCGCCGTCACCAGCGACGCGAACGCCTCGTCGCGGATCTGGTCGAACCCGAGTGTGTGGTAGGCGCCGGTCAGCACACGCCACAACAGCTGACTGGACGTGTGCTCCACCACCGGCCCCACCGGGTCCCGATGCNCCGGCTCGAACTGCAGCATGTCGTCCTGGATGCCGTACAGGCGCTGCTGGGCGGCGCTGACCAGCACCGCCAACTCGGTCTCGTCATGAGCCGACCCGACATGCTCCAGGACGCGGCGGCGTCCGTTGCGTTTCTCGACGATCTGGACGGCGGTCGCCCCGGAGGCGGTCTTCACCCTCCGCACAAACGGACTCACCGCGGCACTCTACCCACACTCACAGCCGATTAGTGCCCCGAAACCCACCCCCAAACCACACCTGACAAGGCACTCTTCCCCGCGAGTCGCCACCCCTTGTGGAACTCGGGTCAAACGCTATCTCGCTCGATATCTCTACCGAACCCTCAACGCCCTACACGACACCCCGCGACGACTTGACAAACATAGAAGCGTCGATTATGAAGAGCCCGGAAAGGGCGATCACGGATTTCGTGGTAGCCACGACGCCGCAACTGCCAGAAAGTCTCTTTTATTCATGATCTCTTTTGCTCAACATCCGGTTCTTCGTCCGACCGTGTCGCTGCGACCAGGTCATAAATTGGACGCTCATCGTCCATTTCGACAACGCTGTCTTCTGACAAGATTGCAGACCATCGCTGGGTTTGCAAAGAGTGCGCGACACAATCCCAATCGGAGTCCTTATAGCCGACCTCGATGCCACCTCCTGCCTGGATACATCGCTCTAGCCGAGCCGTAGTGTCCTGATCTCAAACGGTCGCATGTTGAGTTCGAGCCGTCCTTCAGACGGCTCATGAACCTGCAGCACGTCGCGACCAAGCAGGTCAGTGGTTGCCACCTCGGCGCCTAGGCCGCTGAGCACGGCGTGGGCGTGCTTTCCTTCCGACTCGTAAAGCCGAAGCAGCACCCCGCCGTGCCGGAAGGGCAGCATACCGGCGAGCACGATTGACGCCGACTCGACCCGGGGACGCAGCGGTTGCACAACCGCCGGCGCCGCGTCCTCGGCGACGAGGTGGGCAAGCAGCGGTTGGTTGAGCCCCGCGGCGAGACCGATCGTTCCTGCGTCCTGCCAAGGGCCCGTGTGCGGGTGGATCCGGTACCTGCTCAGGTCACGTTTACCGGCGTCGCTCCTGGGGTCTGGGTCGTACGCGCTGCGCAAGACGTGCATGCGGAGCCGAGGGCCGAGTGCGTCAACACCATATTTCGCGTCGTTGGCGATGGTGAAGCCGCCGTCCTCCGAGCCGAGGTCTGCCCAGCGCAAGACCGGTGCAAGGTATCCGTCTGGTCTGCGCCGAACGGCCCCGAACGGCGACTCGGTCCACAATGCGGTAGCGAGCTGTCGGGTACCGAAGGAGATTGCCAGTCCGGGCACTCCCTTTTTGGGCGTGCCCACTTCGCGCCAATCGACCTCCAGCTCGTAGTCGATCCAGGGCAGCTCGGTGTAGAAGATCGTCCGTACGACGGCCTCTGAGCTGTCGAAGCGATGCGTCGTCTCAAGAACGGCGCGCACCCCACCCGACTCGACCAGACGTGTCTCGGCGCCTGTGATCAGGGTGCGCTCATGGTCGTTCTCGTCGGCGACCCAGGCGGTCATCCCGTGAGGCAGTTCATGGGTGAGAACTAATGCTCCCAGGCCAAGATCGGGACGCATTTGCCTGCGGCTCTCCGGGCTGATCGTGCCTCTGCCCACCAGCGTCTCGCCGGTGCTCTTGCTCGACAGACCGACGACTATGCCGGCATCGCCGCGCACGACTGCGCGCCAGTAGGGAGTGTCCACGACGAAATTGCCCGCACGATCCGGCTCCGAGACGGTCAGTTCGCCGAATCTGCTCACGGCGGCGGGCGCATGGGCCAAGCGATACTCGCGCGAGGCAAGGCCCGCGACTTCCGCGACGAAGATCAGCTCGCCCGACTCGGTGAGTTGACTGGCGACAGGCTCGCCCTCGGCCGTCGTCACCGTAGTGACGTCGGCTCGGTCGCGAACGGGGAGTCTCACCAAATCACGCCGGTCAATAGCGACCGGATTCGTGACGACGAGCGTGCCTGGCTCGGACCCGCCCGACAGGATCGTCAAGGCGCGCTCTGTGATCCGCTTGGCGCTCGCCAGCGCCTCTTCGGTATCTCTGCGCTGATCGTCGAATGCCTCCGCAACTGCGGAGCCGCCAAGGATGTCGTGAAACTGATGGTGCAGGATCGATCGCCAGGTCGTCGACAGCTCGTCGGCGGCGTCGATCCCGGCAACCGCGGCAAGGGTCTCGGCGGTGACCAGTGCATTTTCGCTGGCTCGGTTCAACTGCTTGGCGTCAGCATGCGTGATGTAGCAGCCCTCGAAGACACGCTCGGATTCGCCGTGAAACTCGGGCAAGGCGACACCACTGTCGACGACGGCTGCCGCGTAGTCCGATACCGTTGCGCAGCGCACGAGGGGGAACCCCGCCGCCCGGTCGAGCAGACGGATGGCGTCCAGATCCTCCCTGGTCGGTCCTCCGCCGTGATCGCCGACCCCGTAGAAGTAACAGATGTCCGTCATGCCGTTTGCCTTGCCAAGAACAATGAGGTCGTTGGCCAGCCGGGTCGCTGTGATAGGCCCCAGGTAGACCGGTGTGGCCAACGCCAGCAGGCGTGTTCCGTCGTCACCGACCCACCAATAAGCCTGCCAATAGCGATCTGCGCTCGGAAAGCCGGGGTTCGCGCGATGGTGGTAGTACACCGTTGCTCCGGCCTGACTGGCCAGTTGTGGCAGGTTGCCGGCATGTCCGAAGGTGTCTGGTGCAAGGAACACTTGTGGTCGTGTGCCGAGGTTGTCCTGTGAGTACGAGACGCCCTCNGCGAGTTGGCGGGCCTGNGCGGGGCCTCCCGGCTGGTTGGCATCAGCTTCGACCCACTGCATCGTGGCGGGTTCCAGTCGGCCTTCCCTGATTCGATCGCGGATCCGGGCAAATAGCTGCGGCTCGGATGCCTCGACTTCGGCGTAGCCGCGCGCCTGGGAGTGCGTGAACCTGAATTCTGGATAGTCATCGAATAGGCCAAGCACGCTGCGCATGTCGCGGAGGATCACTTCGCGCGTATCGTCGTAAGTCCAGAGCCAGGCGAGGTCGATGTGAGAGTGACCGACACAGTGAATGCGATAGCTGTTGAGGACCTCGTCGAGCCAGCGGAGGTGACTGGACATCCCGCGCATGTCGTTGTTGTCGCCGAGCGCGGTCGCCAAGGCGGCGGTAGTCATCTCGGTGAACGTGCCTGGCACAAGGGACGCGGCGGCCAGGACCGAGGCCTTCTGCTGTTCGGTTTCAGCGAAGGAGCTCGCCAACATGAGTCGTGCGTGGGCGAGATCAAGAAGCCGGAAACGTTCGCGAACCGAAGGGGTGGTGAGGTGGATCGTTAGCCCTGAGGTTGCCCACTGACCATCGAGCGGCGTTGCCGTGGCAAGCACATCGATTCTCAGTTCACCATTTTCGCCGGGCGCGATAGCGGGAAGGACATCGATCAGGGCAGGGCCGCTGGCGACGACCGGGAGATGATCGCCGAACACGCGCCGCCCGTCATGGAAGATATCGACCGGACGCAGCGAGTTAATCGTGAGTTGCAGTGCTTCACCGCTGATCGGTACGCCGTGGATGGTCTCCGGCAGGTCGAGCCTCGCCCTGAGTGTGAGCGCACCGTGCGCCGCCAGTTCAAATTCATCGAACATTCCGACCTGCTGGAAGGCAGCTTCGCCGATCGACATCTGCAACGAGCTCTCCGCCGTGCCATCGGAGCAGGTCCATACGGTGGGGATCCACCCGCCCTCGACCTCGAGTACCGCTTTGTGGAGACGTTCCAGCGCGGCCGCAACGGTGTTCGGACTGGACGTTTCCTGAGTCATGGTGCTACTTTCCGGGACGGTCGCAAGGTGGCTGTGAACAGGTAGAAACAGTGGGCGACGCAAGAGCAGCGCAATACAATCCGTAAGTCGCTCCAAGGTCCTCGGCGGCGCTCAGCTAGTCCGGGCCGGGGCGCGGCGCCGTTCACTCGCGGGTCCAGCGCAGGGTGACGATTTGGAACGGCCGCAGCACAAGCCGGGCCCGCCCAGCGTCAACGCGGAGTGGCGACTGGTCGTTGAGTGGGCGTTCGAGCAGGTCAGTGAGCACGACCCCGCTGGTGGTGGCGTCCAGGCTGACGGCCACCGGGGCGCGCGTACCGAGCGATTCGTACAGGCGCACCACCACATCGTCGCCGTCCTCGGCCAGCTTGACCGCCTCGATCACCACGGCGGGGTTGTCGACGCTCACCACTGGGGTGATGTCGCCGCTCCCTCGCAGCTCACGCGCCGGCAGGTTGCGCTGATAGCCGTGCGTGATCGCGTCGACCATTGTCGCCCCGGCGACGATCCCGAAGCCGAACTCGTGTTCACCCTGGTCGGCCTCCGGGTCGGGAAACACCGGCGAGCGGAGCACCGTGGCACGGATCACGGTCGTGGTGCCGCCGTCGTCACGGACGTGTCTGGTGATGTCGTGCCCGTAGGTGGAGTCGTTGGTGAGCGCGACACCGTAGTCGGTCTCGGCGACCCTCACCCAGCGGTGCGCGGCGGTTTCGAACCGGGCGTCGTCCCAGGTGGTGTTGACCGCGATCGGCCGGTCGAGGTGGCCGAACTGGATCTCGGACGTGGCGACATCGGTGCGCAGGTCGACGGGCACCGAGAGCTTGAGCAGTCGGTTCCGCTCGTGCCAGTCGACGTGTAGGCGGATGGTGAGCTCGGAGTCGGCAGGCTCGAGGCGGTACTCCTGGATGATCGTGGACGCCGACGTGTGTCGCGTCACCTCCACCAGGGCGGCCGAGCCGTCCGCGCGGGCCCGGATCGAGTCGGCCTCATCGAGGTCGACGACTCGGTTGCGGTAGTAGTCGTAGATGTCCCAGGCGCCCCAGTTGAGCGGGCGGTCGTCGTGCAGCTGCAGGCGTCCGATGGGCTCGCTGGGCGCGACGAGCTCACGCTCGGCCCGCTGGTCGACCATCGATGTGACCAGGCCGTGGTTGTCGATGGTGATCCGCACGATCCCGTTGTCGAGCACCACGTCGTCCCCCTGCCCGGCGCTGATGGCCACCGCTTCGCGGTCGGCCGGCGCACCACTGCCGAGTCCCGGGACGCCGCGCACGGGGAAGGGCGAGGGGTTGACGAGGGCGAGGGTGTCCCCACCGCCCAGGAGCATCGACAGCGACGAGGCGATCAGCTGTTCAAGCTCCTCGGTGATCGCGGCGTGGGACGCCTCCGCCTCCTGGTGCACCCAGGCGATCGACGAGCCGGGGAGGATGTCGTGGAACTGGAGCAGCAGAACCTGGCGCCACAGCCGGTCGAGTGCCTCCCGCGGGTAGGGCGTTCCGGCGCGCACGGACGCTGTGGTGGCCCACAGCTCGGCCTCTCGGAGCAGGTGCTCGTTGCGCCGGTTGCCGGCCTTTGTCCGGTGCTGGCTGGTGTAGGTGCCACGGTGCAGTTCGAGGTACATCTCACCGCTCCACACGGGGGCGTCGGGGTATTCGGAGATCGCCTCCTCGAAGAACCGCTGCGGGCTCGACAGTTCGACCCTCGGCGCCCCCTCGAGGTCGGCGAACCGGCGCGCCGACTGCAGCATCTCGCGAGTCGGTCCGCCACCCCCGTCGCCGTACCCGTAGGGCGCGAGCGAGACCGTGGCCCGGCCGCGTTCGGCGAACCTGTGCTCAGCGCGCAGCAGTTCCTCGGCCGACAGGGTGGCGTTGTAGGTGTCGACAGGCGGGAAGTGAGTGAAGATGCGCGTGCCGTCGAGACCCTCCCACCAGAATGTGTGGTGCGGGAANCGGTTGGTGTCGTTCCACGANATCTTCTGGGTGAGGAAGTACTTCTTGCCGGCGAGCCGGGCGATCTGTGGCACNGCGGCCGAGTAGCCGAACGTGTCGGGTAGCCACACCTCCTCGGATTCGACNCCGAACTCGTCGAGGAAGAATCGGGTACCGACGAGGAACTGGCGCACCAGCGCCTCGCCACCGGTGAGGTTGATGTCGGACTCGACCCACATGCCACCCACCGGGACGAACCGGCCGGCCGCGACCGCGGTCCGCATGCGCNCCCAGACGTCGGGGTAGTGGTCCTTCATCCACTGGTACTGCTGCGCCGAACTGCAGGCGAAGGTAACGTCGGGGTCGGCGTCGATGAGATCGAGCACGTTGCTGAACGTGCGCGCGCACTTGCGGATGGTCTCGCGGATGGGCCACAGCCATGCCGAATCGATGTGCGCGTGCCCGACCGCGTGCACCGTGTGCGCCGACGCCGACGCGGGCCGGTCGAGCATCGGGGCCAGCACCCGGCGGGCGGTGGGTGCGCTCGCGTGCAGGTCGTCCCAGTCGACGGCGTCCATCATGGCCGACAGGGCAGCGATGATCTCGCTGCGCCGAGTGCTCTCAGGCAGCTGCCCAGCGAGGCCGCGGAGGGCCTCGACATCGGCAACCAGCTCCCACACGGCGAGATCACGCAGGCCGAGCTCCAGCCGCTGCAACCGGTAGATCGGCCCCGTACCAGCGGTCTGCTTGTCACCCAGTGGTGTCGGGTGCACCAGCCCCTCGGATGTCACGTGCGGGTTGGACGCCGCCTCCAGGAACACCTCGAAGCTCTCCCCCGGATCCCCTACCCGGAGCCAACGGTTCTCGGGTTCGATGGCCTTGATCGTCGTGCCGTCGGGCCGCCACGCGAGCGCCTCGGCCTGGAACCCCACCTGGAGTGGGCGAAAGCCGAGGTCGACGACCAGCTCCGGTGTGGCGCCGGCCACGTCAGCCCAGACCGCCGGCACCTCGCCACGCACCCGGAACCAGGTGGTTCCCCACGGGCGCCCCCACGGCGATCCGATCGCGACCGGCACGTAGTCGGCGTCCCGGGCCGTCTCGAATGAGACCGGTTCATCGGGAACCTCCCAGCCGACCACCTCGACCGGGGCGGTGTCGAGGTAGAGGTCGTGCGGCACGTGATCGCGAAGAAAGCGATCCAGCCGGTTGAGCACCTGGGACGAACGATCGAACACGTTGACTCCTTGGAGAGGGTTCAGCCCTTGACAGCGCCTGACATCAGGAACGAGCCCCCGATGAAGCGCTGCACGAGTACGTAGAGGAACAGAACGGGAAGTGAATACAAGATGGAGAAGGCGGCCAGTTGTCCGTAGGCGACGGCTCCGTACTGGCCGAAGAAGGTGAAGATGCTCACCGAGGCCGGTTGCTTCTCAGGCGAGAGCAGCAGGATAAAGGGCACGAAGAAGTTGCCCCACGAACCCACGAAATTGAAGATGAAGACCACGGCGATCCCGGGCCGCATGAGAGGCACCACGATCGCACGCAGTGCCTGCATCGCGCTCGCGCCATCGACCCAGGCGGCCTCCTCGAGGGAGATCGGCACCGAGTCCATGAAGTTCTTCGTCATGAAGATGGCCATCGGTAACTGGGTCGCCGCCAGGAACAGTCCGGTTCCCCCTATCGAGTCCAACAGGTTCAACCGGACGAACAGGCTGTACACCGGCACCATCATGGCGGTGATCGGCAGGCACGTCCCGAACAGGACGCCGTAGAGGAACGCCTTGTTGTACCGCATCCGATACCTCGAGAGCGGGTACGCGGCGAGAATCGCCACGACAACCGTCACAACCGCCGATATCGTCGACAACACGGCCGAATTGATCATCGGAATCCCGGCGATGGTCCCCGTGGCGACCGCGGCGTAGTTATGCAAGGTGAACGGCTCCGGCAACTTGGCACTGAGACTCGCGCTGCGGTCGAACGAGGCCAGGACCAGCCACCCCAACGGGATGACGAAGGCCAGGCCGATGACACCGAGGGAGACATTCGCCAAGACCTTCTGCGAGGAGGATCTCGGGGATGCCGCTGAGAGCGCAAAGGGATTCCTGCTGCCTGCGTTGCTAGCCATCTCAGTCCACCTCCGGCTTCAGCATCCGGATGTAGATGATCGAGAAGACTGCACCGACCAGCAACATCACCGTTGCGATGGCGGTTCCATAGCCGATCTTGGAGAACTTGAACGCCTGTTGGTAGGCGAGCACGGGCAAGGTGGACGAGTCCGTTCCCGGCCCGCCGGACGTCATCACCCAGATGAGGGTGAACACCGACAGCGTCTGAAGAGTCGTGAGCATGAAGTTGGTCGAGATCGACCTTCTGATCATCGGCAGCGTTATCCTGACCAGGCGCTGGAACCCGCTGGCTCCGTCCACCTCAGCCGCCTCGATCACATCCGGTGGCACGTCATCGAGCGCGGCCGTGTAGACCATCATCGAGAAGGCGGTTCCCCGCCAGATGTTGGCGATGACCACCGCAGCCATGGGATGGTCGTACAGCATGTTCGGGCTGTGAAGTCCGACCCACGCGGACAGCTGAGNGAACGTTCCCCCGTCGCTGAAGAAGGCGTACGCGGCGAAGGCGGCAACGATCTCCGGCATGATCCATGCNGCAACGATCAGGGTGCCGACGACGGCGCGAACCGCTGGGTTAGCGCGCCGGAGCATGCTNGCTACGAACAGTCCCAATATATTCTGGCCCACGATCGCCGACATGAAGACGAAGACGATCGTCAGCCACACGGACTTCGGGAAGTTCGGGTCGCTGATGAGGTTGGAGTAATTGTCGAGGCCGATGAACCGAGGGTGAAGCGCATTCGGCCCGGTCAATGCCGTGTTGGTCAAGGACCCGTAGAAGGACCAGATGACCGGGCCCAGCATGAACACGGCCAGCATGGCGATCGCCGGCACCAAGGGAAGGATTCTCACGAGTCCGTGGGACCTTGATCGTGCGTGAGGTGGTGCCCCGCTCCGGGCCGGACTCACCATGCTGGCCGCGCTCATCAGCCCTGCACCGTCTTCTCCTTGCCGACCTGCTGGACGACGGCCTTGTCATATGCCGCAGCGGCCGTATCCACGTTCT
>JGI24140J50213_10001225_pt1 | contig 11346 bp, 11 predicted proteins | sample BarGraIncu00222A_FD_50213 | JGI IMG/M metagenome (IMG submission 50213)
GCATCGCAATTAATGCCTTGCCGGGCCGGGCATACGATCAGCGGAATCCGCAAGACTTACCTTCTGGTGCCGACCAGTCTCAAAAAAGTTGCGATCTTGATTCTGGTCAAGCAAACGTCTTACCTGCTTTGAGAAATACGAGGAGAAATCTTGCGTCTAAATAGACACTCCATTATTCCCATTGCGGTGATTGCCTTATTATTCCCATTGGCGTGATTGCCTTGGTAAGCGTCGGTACGACCGCCGTTGAGGCCAATCCCGCGGACCGTCGGCCCACTGCCAGCCAGCACGTGACCAGCCCACCGGCGACGACGGCCCGTCATCCAGCGCCTTCTCCTGTGCTCGATCCGGCGATGCCCCCGGTCGATCCGATCTATCCCGTGGTTGATCCTGCGACACCCCGCGTCGATCCGACGACAGCCGTCGTTCGCCCGGCGGCCGCACCCCCGGTTCGTCGCGCGTCGTCCCTCCCGGTGGTCCTGTCAGCGACTCCCCCGACGCACGATCAGGGGCCTGCGCCCGTTCCGCCACGTGGTCCGGCGCCGATAAACATGGGCGCGGCGGCTTCCTTCGCCATTCTCACGAAGACGGGTCTGACCGATGTCCCGGGCTCGAGCATCATCAGAGATGTCGGGGCCAGCCCAAGAACCGGTGCTGCGATAGGGGTGGGGTGCCCGGAGGTGACGGATGCGATCTTCACTGTCGACGCGTCCGGTCCAGCTCCCTGCCGGAGGACGGACGCCCCTGCCCTGACGACAGCGGTCAGTGATGAGGAAGCTGCCTATACCGACGCCGCGGGACGAGGGAACCCTGGATTCGTCAACCTGGGCGCGGTGGAGATCGGCGGTCTGACCGTTTCGCCTGGCCTCTACAAGTGGACGACCGGTGTCTCCCTATCCAGGGACGTCACTCTCTCGGGTGGGCCACGCGACGTCTGGGTCTTCTAGGTTGCCGGAACTCTGACCCAGGCGCTGCGACCAGGGTGCGATTGACGGGCGGGGCACTTGCCAGGAACCTCTTCTGGCAGACTGCCGGCGCGGCCGACATCGGAACAACGGCTCATTTCGAGGGAACATTACTTTCCCAGACATTGATCACGGTGAAGACCGGCGCATCGGTCAGTGGCAGGCTGTTGGCACAGACCCAGGTTGCTCTCCAGAAGGGCTCCGTCACCATCGTTCGGTAAGAGCGGCATAGAACGTGAGGAGAATCCTCAAGGCAAAAGAGCAGCCTCAATGGGACGTATTCCGTCGTCGTCCTGGTTGGTGCAGCCGGCTATTGCGCCTCGTCGAGGCCGACCGAGTCCACGATGCGCGCTCGCCCGTCCCGTAGGTTGTAGACCGCGCCCACCACGGCCAGCCGCCCGCTTGCGACACGGTCAGCGACCAGGCGCGAGCGCTCGGTCAGCAAACGCAGGGTATGCCGCACGTGCTCCGCCTCGATCTCGTCGGCCGTAGACAGGCCGGCTTGGCGAGCTGCNAGGACGCTGGGGGTGACGCGTTCGACGATGTCGCGGATATAGCCCCCGGGCATGACACCGTCGCGGACGGCACTTACGGTCGCGGAGACAGCCCCGCACGAGTCATGGCCGAGGATGACGACCAGGGGGATGTTCAGCAAGGCCACCCCGAACTCGATGGAGCCGAGCACACCTGGGTCGATGACGTGGCCCGCTGTTCGGACGACGAAGAGGTCACCCAGGCCACGGTCGAAGATGATCTCGGCAGCCACCCGTGAGTCCGCGCAACCGAAGAAGACCGCGAACGGCGTCTGGCCCCCGGTCAGACTGTCCCGGCGAGCGGCGTCCTGGTTGGGGTGGGAGTAGTCACCCGCGACGAAGCGACCATTGCCGCGGGCCAGCTTGGCCCAGGCAGCCGCCGGCGTCCAAGGACTGGAGGACGCCGCGGCGGCGGGCTGGCTCACAGCCCCGGTCGTTTGGTGATGCCCATCGCCACGGGCCTGGCCGCCTCGGCGTAGAAGTCGTTGCCCTTGTCGTCCACGACGATGAACGCTGGGAAGTCCTCGACGTCGATCTTCCAGATCGCCTCCATGCCGAGCTCCGGGTACTCCAGGACCTCAACGGACTTGATGCAGTCCTGGGCCAGGCGGGCGGCTGGGCCACCGATGGAGCCCAGGTAGAAGCCTCCGTTCGCCTTGCACGCAGCGGTTACCGCACCGGACCGGTTGCCCTTGGCCAGCATGATCATCGACCCGCCAGCGGCCTGGAACTGCTCGACGTAAGAGTCCATCCGTCCCGCGGTCGTGGGGCCGAAGGAGCCGCTCGGGTAACCCGCGGGCGTCTTGGCCGGACCGGCGTAGTAGACGGCGTGGTCCTTCAGGTACTGCGGCATCGGCTCCCCTGCATCGAGCAGGTTCTTGATCTTGGCGTGGGCGAGGTCGCGGGCCACCACGAGCGGTCCGGTCAGCGAAAGGCGTGTCATCACCGGGTATTTAGACAACTCGGCGCGGATCTCGTCCATCGGGGCGGTGAGGTCGATCTTTACCGCGTCGTCCGACGCCGTCGAGTCCTTGGCGGTGAGGTGGGCTTGGGTGGTTTCTGGAAGGAACCGGGCCGGATCGGTCTCGAGCTGTTCGATGAACACACCCTCGGTGGTGATCTTGCCGAGGGCCTGGCGGTCGGCCGAGCAGGAGACGGCGATCGCGACCGGCAGCGAAGCGCCGTGACGGGGGAGCCGGATCACCCGGACGTCGTGGCAGAAGTACTTCCCGCCGAACTGTGCGCCGATGCCGAGGGTGCGGGTCAGCTCAAGCACCTTCGCCTCGAGCTCGATGTCCCTGAATCCTCGCGCGGTGCGCGCTGACCCTTCGCGGGGGAGCTCGTCCAGGTACTTCGCACTGGCGTACTTCGCCGTCTTGAGGGCGAACTCGGCGCTGGTGCCACCGATCACGATGGCCAGGTGATACGGAGGGCAGGCCGCGGTGCCCAGCGAGCGCAGCTTCTCGTCCAGGAACGCCATCATGGAGTCGGGGTTCAGGACGGCCTTGGTCTCCTGGTAGAGGTAGGACTTGTTGGCCGACCCGCCACCCTTGGCCATGAACAAGAACTTGTAGGTCGTCTCATGGCCGGCTGCCGTGTCGGCATACAGCTCGATCTGGGCAGGCAGGTTGGAGCCGGTGTTCTTCTCTTCCCATGTCGTGATCGGCGCCATCTGGGAGTAACGGAAGTTGAGCTGGGTGTAGGCGTCGTACACGCCCCGGGCGATGGAGGACTCGTCGCAGCCGTGCTCACTTTCGCTGAGCACGCGTTGACCGCGCTTGCCCATGACGATCGCGGTGCCGGTGTCCTGGCACATCGGCAGGACGCCACCGGCGGCGATATTGGCGTTCTTGAGCAGGTCGAGGGCGACGAACTTGTCGTTGTTGCTGGCCTGGGGGTCGTCGATGATCGTGCGCAGCTGAGTCAGGTGCGCTGGGCGCAAGTAGTGCGCGATGTCATGCATCGCCGTTGCAGTCAGCAGGCGAAGCGCCTCGGGCTCCACCTGGAGGAAGTCTTGCCCGCCCGGGCCTTTGACGGTCCGCACGCCCTGGCTGGTCAACAGCCGGTACGTTGTGTGGTCGGCTCCCAGGGGAAGCATGTCTTCGTATTCGAACTCGGGCACCGTGGCTCCTTTGACGACAACGCATATGAATGCCGCGACCCGCCATGGTTAGCCCAGGTCTGCGGATGGTGCCAGCCTAGAACGTGGCCGGTGGTGGCGCGCGTCACACCCTTGGATGGCCGTTCAGGTGGTGGCCACCTCGGACCGCCGCGGTGGGTCGGCGCCGGGCCGCGAGACGGTGACCGCCGCACAGGTCAGCCCGCGGTGCACGGCGGGCCGCACGTCGGACAGGACGGCGGAGCGCAGTCGATTCCGGGCTGCGACGTCGCCCAGCAACCTGGCATCCAGAAGACCTGACAGCAAGCCTGCCATGAAGGCGTCGCCTGCCCCGACAGTGTCCACGACCTCGACCACGGGCGCGTCAACGCTGGCGAGCTCACCGGTTGTGGTAAGCCCCATCACGGCGCCCTTCTCGCCGCGGGTGATCACGATCAGCGCAGGTCCCAGCAGCCCCCACAGACGCAGGATCTCTGACAGCGGCACGTCGCCATAAAGCCAGGCGATGTCCTGGTCGCTGGCCTTGACCACGTCGCTGAGCCCAATCAGTGCTTCGATCTTGTCCCGGACCTCCTGGGGATCTCCCATCAGGGCAGGACGCGCGTTCGGGTCATAGGAGATCGTGGCGCCTGCGCGTGCCCTCTGAAGGGTAGCCAGGACAGCGGTGGCGCCTGGCTCCAGGGTGGCGGCGATGGAGCCGGTGTGGACGTGACCCAGCCCTTCGAGAGGTTGGTCCTGGTTGAGCTCCCAGGTCAGGTCAAAGCGATACGTTGCCGCACCGGTCGCGTCCAGCATCGAGGTGGCTACTGATGTCGGCGTGCTTCCGAGGCTGTCCTGGGTCAGGGCCACTCCCTCGCCGCTCAGCATGCTGGCGATCCTGGTGCCTTTCTCATCCCGGCCCAACATGGTGGCCAGCGTGACGTCGTGGCCCAGACGGGCAAGACCGACAGCCACGTTGGCGGGGCTTCCGCCGACATGCTCGCGGGCGGAGCCGTCAGGGCGATGGACGATGTCGATCAGGGACTCGCCGATGACTAACGTGCGCATGTGCTGCTCCTCATGCATGGGTGGGGGGCGGGGCTGCAGGACCTGTTCGCCGGGATGGGCTTCTGAAGGCGCAGAGCCCGGGTTGCTGGCCAAACCCTCGCCATACTGACTGCAGTCAGCGAGTATGGCAGCGTGAGCCTGATCAGTGCACCCGAGCCAGCCTCTGCCCAGGCCTTGACGCCCCCTGCCAGAAGGCGAGGCTTCGGGAGCCTGTCAAGCATGGTCATCTCGCTGGTGGTGATCATGCTGGCGGTCCTGGCCTGGGTGGCGATGGTGCCACGGGTCCGTGAGATCAGTCAGCCAGCGCTCGATGTCACCTCAGTAGCCATCCAGGCGCGTCAGGAGAGTGGGTGGGCCATCTTGCAGCCTGCGCTGCCGGCGGCGTGGAAGGCCACCAGTGCACGCTTCGACCAGGTCGCGGACGGCGTCAGGACCTGGCACGCGGGGTACCTGTCGCCCGGTGGCCAGTATGTCTCGATCGACCAGACCGCCGCCAAAGGCGCAACCCAGAACTGGATCTTGGGCCGCACCTCGAACGGGCAGGGTCAGGGGTCGCTGACCGCTGCCGGAAGGATATGGCGGAAGGTCAGCTCCCCGGACGTACTCCAGCGCAGCCTCGTGTCCAAGGGATCCCGTGCCGGCGAGCTGACTACCGTCCTGAGCGGGACGGCGTCCTACAGTCAGCTCGCCCAGTTTGCGCAGACGCTGAAGCTGGTACCTGCCAGCTGAACCGGTCGGACCCAAGCCGGCTCAGTCCTGCGGGCCGGCTTCGGTCGCTGACCTTCCGGTCAGCTTGGCCTCGGCGCCATCGAGCCATCTTGTGCAGTGGCTCGCCAGCGCCTCCCCACGTTGCCACAGGGTCATGCTGTCCTCCAGCCCAATCTGTCCGCCCTCGAGCTGGGAGACAATCGCGATCAGCTCGTCCCGGGCCTGCTCGTAGCTGAGGTTCGCGATGTCAGGGAAGTCGGCTGACTTCGAGATCGGAGTCTCGCTCTCCTTGGCTGCCACCCCATTACCCTAAGGCCGTTTCCCTCGCGTTTGGCGGTTCGCTGACGGGGCGCACCGCGAAGTCGCCGCGGGCTACCCGAACCCGCAGGAGCTCGTCGGCCTCGACATCGACGCGATCCATGACCACCCGGCCGTCGGCGTGCTGCACGACGGCATACCCGCGTTCCAGGGTGGCCAGAGGCGACAGCGCCCGCACCTGCGAGCGCAGATGCTGGATCTGGTCACCCGACCGGTGCACGTTAGCGCGGACGCGCCGTCTGGCCCGGTCGGTGAGGGCGTCCAGCTCCTGTCTGCGGGCAGTGACCATGGCTCTTGGGTCGACCATGACTGGGCGCGTGCGCAGGGAGGTCAGGAGGCGACGTTCGGTGTGCACCCGCGAGGTGAGGGCACGGCATACCCGCTGGCGCGTCGCCTCAATAGCAGCCCGCTCCTCTATGACGTCGGGCACGATTCGTTTGGCAGCGTCGGTCGGTGTCGAGGCGCGAAGGTCGGCGACGAAGTCCAGAAGCGGGGTGTCGATGTCGTGACCGATGGCACTGACCACCGGAGTGATGGCGCCGGCGACGGCTCGGATCAGAGCCTCGTTGCTGAAGGGGAGCAGATCCTCGAAGGAGCCGCCGCCCCGCGTGATCACGATGACTTCAACGCTGGCCTCGGCGTCGAGCTCGCGCAGGGCGGCGCTGACCTCGGGCACGGTATTGGGGCCCTGGACCGAGACCGTGCGGATCTCGAATCGGACGGCCGGCCAGCGCCGTCGGGCGTTCTGGACGACGTCCTTCTCGGCCGCGCTGGCTCGCCCGCAGATGAGGCCGACCTTTTGGGGAAGGAAGGGCAACGGCCGTTTGCGGTTCAGGTCGAACAACCCCTCGGACGCCAGGATGGTCTTGAGGTGCTCCAGCCTGGCCAGCAGCTCGCCGACACCGACGGGTCGCACCTGACGGGCGGCGAGCTGCAGGGTGCCGCGTTTGGTCCAGAACGTGGGCTTGGCCTGCACGACGACTCGCGCGCCTTCGGTCAGCGGGGCGGGCATCGCATCCAGCACGGTGGTGCGGATCGTCACGTTCAGGGACATATCGACGTCCGGGTCCCGCAGCGTGAGGTACGCGGTGGACTGTCCCGGACGGCGGCTGACCTGCACGATCTGTCCCTCAACCCACAGGGAAGACATCTTGTCGACGTAGTCCGCGATTTTCACACTGAGCAGCCTCACCGGCCAGGGACACTCGGCGGTCGTGTCGCCAGCGCGTTCTGGCAGGGGCTTGGGACTGCTCATCGGCTCACTCTATGAGGCGACCTACCATGGTTGGGTGACTGCTATCGCAAAACGAGTGTTGCTGGCCGCTCCGCGTGGGTACTGCGCGGGGGTTGACCGGGCTGTGGTGACAGTTGAGGAGGCACTGGAGCTCTATGGGCCGCCCGTCTACGTCCGCAAGGAGATTGTGCACAACAAGCATGTGGTCACCACGTTGCAGAAGCGCGGCGCGATTTTCGTCGACGAGACTCAGGAAGTGCCCGAGGGTGCCACGGTCATCTTCTCCGCTCACGGCGTCGCGCCGCTCGTGCACGACCAGGCGCGAGCGCGCTCGCTGAAGACGATCGACGCGACCTGCCCCCTGGTGACCAAGGTGCATCACGAGGCCGTGCGCTTCGCCGATGAGGACTACGACATCTTGCTTATCGGTCATGAGGGACACGAGGAGGTTGTGGGCACCGCCGGAGAGGCTCCTGAGAACGTGACGGTGGTGGAGGGTCCCGACGACGTGGCCGGGGTCGAGGTCCGCGACCCGTCCAAGGTGATCTGGCTCTCACAGACCACGTTGTCAGTGGACGAGACCATGGAGACGGTGAGAAAGCTGCGCGCGAAGTTCCCCCTGATGCAGGACCCGCCCAGCGACGACATCTGCTACGCCACGCAGAACCGCCAGCTGGCTGTCAGACAGATGGCGCCAGAGACCGACCTGATGATCGTGGTCGGCTCGCGCAACTCCTCGAACTCGGTGCGGTTGGTAGAGGTTGCGCTGGAGCATGGCGCGGCCGCGGGCCATCTCGTGGACTTTGCCGACGAGATCGACCCTTCGTGGCTCGAGGGGGTCACAACGGTCGGGGTGACCAGTGGCGCCAGCGTGCCAGAGGTGCTGGTACGTGGCGTCCTGGCCTTCCTGGCCGGGCACGGCTACGAGGACGTCCAGCCTGTGGTGGCCGCCGAGGAGAGCGTGTTGTTCTCACTGCCGCACGAGCTGCGCCGCGATCTTCGGGCGAAGTCCGGGGATGAGGCAGGCACCCTGCGTCATGACGCAGGCTCGCTGCACTAGCTGCAGGCGCCCCCGTGGCAGTCTTCGGGAACCTGGGACGGGGGCCTTGCCTGCCCTACGCGGTATGGCGCCCGGACGTCCTTGACTCCAGCTCATGTACGTCGCCCAGACTCAGCTCAGGGCGGCCAACGTCTGCATCTAGGGCGGCGATCAGCTCGGTGGCGGTCAAGGGCCGAGGGGCGTTCTCAATCGGGTCGGTCTCGGGTAGCTCCGTCTGCGCCAGGCCGAGCTCATGCATCTTGCGAGCGGTCACCATCACCCTCGACTCCAGTGCGCCCACCAGCGCGTTGTAGCTCTCGACGGACTTCTGCAAGGACGCCCCCATCCGGCTGGCGTGCGACCCCAAGGTGCCCAGTCGTGAGTACAGCTCGCTTCCGAGCTTGAGTAGCAGCTGCGCGTTGGCGGTGAGGGCATCCTGCTGCCAGGTGAAAGCGACGGTGCGCAGGAGGGCGAGCAGGGTGCCTGGGGAGGCCAGCACCACCCTTCGGGCTTGCGCATAGTCAAACAGTGCGGGATCGGCGGCGAGGGCCGCGGCGAGGATGGCATCACCGGGGATAAAGCAGACCACCATCTCGGGAGTGTTGGTAAAAGCAGACCAATACGCCTTCGTCGCAAGGGAGTCCACATGTCCACGCAAGGACGTCGCGTGTGCAGCCAGGAGCCGGGAACGTTCGGCAGGCCCGATGCCGTCGGCCTGGGCGCCGAGGAATGCCGTCAAAGGAGCCTTNGCGTCGACGACCAGGCACTTGTCACCGGGCAGACGAACCACCACATCGGGACGCACTCCCCGCTCGTGACTGCTCACCGCGCTGACCTGCTCCTCGAAGTCGCAGCGCGCAAGCATGCCCGCATGCTCCAGGACTCGACGCAGCTGGACCTCGCCCCAGTTTCCGCGGACTGTGGAGGCGTTCAGGGATCCCACCAACGAGGCGGTCTGAGAGCGCAGCGCATTGGTGGAGCTCGTGACGTCAGCGAGCTGATTGCTGACCTGGGAGAACTGCTCGACGCGGTCCCGCTCCAAGGTTCCCACCTGGCGCTCGACCCGGACCAGCGCATCGCGTAGTGGTGCCAGCATAGTCGCGGTCTGGGCGTCGTCGCTGATCGCTGACTCAAGGTCGATCACCCGCTCGCGCATCAGGTCTCGTTCGGTGGACAGGGCCGCGGAGCGTCCCTCAAACAGCACCCGGGCGGCGAACCACGATGCGACCGCACCGATGAGCACTCCGAACACTGCAGCAATCATGATCTCCATGTCTCCACCGTGGCAGAAGCCACCGACAGGCACCCGGCGACACACCATGGCGCCTTGTCGGACAGGGGAGTGGCGGCACGCGGCCTCGCTAGCCACTAAACTTCTGTCTTTGTGGCACTCACTATTGGCATCGTCGGCATGCCCAACGTCGGCAAGAGCACCCTTTTCAACGTTCTGACCAAGAACGACGTGCTCGCAGCGAACTACCCGTTCGCCACGATTGAGCCCAACGTGGGAGTGGTGGCGCTGCCGGACCCGAGGCTTGAGGTGCTGTCCGACCTCTTCAGCAGCAAGCGGGTGCAGCCGGCCACAGTGTCCTTTGTGGACATCGCCGGCATCGTTCGCGGTGCCTCTGAGGGCGAAGGTCTGGGTAACAAGTTCTTGGCCAACATCCGGGAGGCGGATGCGATCTGCCAGGTCATCCGGGTGTTCCACGACGATGACGTCGTGCACGTGGAAGGCAAGGTCAGCCCCAAGGACGACATTGAGACCATCAACACCGAGCTGATCCTTGCCGATCTTCAGACCCTGGAGAAGGCAGTGCCGAGGATGGAGAAGGAGGCTCGGGTCAACAAGGACCGCAAGGGCGCTCTGGACAACGCGGTTGCCGCCCAGAAGGTGCTCGAGGCCGGCGACACCTTGTATGCCATGGGTGCGAGCGCCGGAGTGGACCTCGAGGCCATCCGCGAGCTGTCCCTGCTGACCACCAAGCCGTTCCTGTACGTCTTCAACCTCGACGAGGACCAGCTCAGCGATGACGCACTGAAGTCGACGCTGTCGGGGCTGGTTGCCCCGGCGGACGCGATCTATCTGGATGCCAAGCTCGAGATGGATCTGGCGGAGCTGGAGCCTGAGGATGCTGCCGAGTTGCTGGAGTCTGTCGGCGTTCAGGAGACCGGCATGCATCAGCTTGCGCGAGTGGGCTTTTCGACCCTTGGGCTGCAGACATACCTGACCGCCGGTCCCAAGGAGACGCGAGCCTGGACTATTCACAAGGGCTGGACGGCTCCCCAGGCGGCCGGCGTGATCCACACCGACTTCCAGCGGGGCTTCATCAAGGCCGAGATCGTCTCCTTCGACGATCTGATCGCCACGGGGTCCATGGCTGGGGCCAAGGCAGCGGGCAAGGTCAGGATGGAAGGCAAGGAGTATGTCATGGCCGACGGCGATGTCGTGGAGTTCCGCTTCCAAGTAACGTCAGGGTCCGGGAAGGCATAGGGCGGTCCGACGCCCGGATCGGAGACTTTATGAGTGCGAAGAACTCCTGGTTCGTCGCCCGCAGTGAGGTACGGCGATGAGTCTCCTCGGAGACACACCGATCTCCTCCAGTCGAAGGCCATCGCCCTCTGGCTTCAGCCGGTGGTGGCCGTACGCGGCTGTCGCGGGGTTGTTCTGGGTAGTACCTGGCGCGGCGCTGTTAGTTGCCTACCTGACCCTGCCCGACTACAACGCGAGCGGCCAGTGCGAGGGCATCGGATTCGGTTGCGTGCCTACTCCGAAGGTCGGGACGCAGCTTGTGGCCATGTTTATCTACCCCTTTGTTGTCGTTGCGGGGCTTCTGATCATGGGAGTCATCGCCATCACGAGGAGACAACGCGGGTGGCTCATCCTCTTTACCGCGATGGTGGTGGCTCTGATCTTCGGGTTGGTCTTTGCAAGGGTCACCAGCCAGGCAGTTTCAGTCGTCCTGGTGGTTGTGGGCGTGGGCCTCGTCCTCGTCCTCCCCGCTACGTTGCAGCGATGGAGAAGAGAACCCTCCCGCTGACTCTTGGACTCCGGTGAGGTTACTCGTTGATAGGCGACGTGGTCGAGTTCCGCTTCAACGTCTGAATCCGCGCGTTTGCGCAGGTCAAAGGGTGTTTGGGGCTCCGCGGTCCGCAAATAGTCCGCAAGAATCCGAGGACAGGTTTGCTGCATGACCTTGATGAGGAGGCCCACGAGAGTCGGAAGGGCGTCGGAGCCTTGCCTCCCAATGAGTCATAAGCGGCGGTTAGACGCACCGGCTGATGATCACTTGGGGCGGAGGGATAGGCATAGGGTCGGTCGGCATGGATGCCAACGAGCCCGGCCTCTTCGACCTGCCCGACCGCGAGCGGCCGGGCACTGCCAA
>JGI24140J50213_10001226_pt1 | contig 11343 bp, 8 predicted proteins | sample BarGraIncu00222A_FD_50213 | JGI IMG/M metagenome (IMG submission 50213)
CGTCCGCGTCCGCTTCCGTCATTGCGCCCATCGTTCAGTTCCATTGGGTTGGTAATCTTGCTGACGTTCGGTGCCACGGCTTGCTCGAAAGGCCCAGCGGTGGTGGGAACACCGTCGACCACCCAAGCCACCATTGCGTTCGCCTCTGGATCGCCGTGGAGCGGCTCGTTACTACCGGTGGCGGCACCGACCCCCATCAATTCAATTGTGGCGGTCACCTGTGTCACGGCCTCAAAATGTTGGGGAGTCGGCTCGACCGTCGGTAGTGGCGGCGCACCCAACGGTGCCGCAGTCATCGCCACCGTCAACGGAGGAAAGAGCTGGTTCAATCAATCCATCCCGGCCACTGCCGGATACCTCGCCCACATTGCCTGCAGCAGCCAGCGCCAATGCGTGGCAGTGGGCCAGGGTCAGGGCAATCAGGGCGTCAGCATCATCACGACCGACGGTGGTGCCACCTGGGCCCAGTCTCCGGTGCCGCCCACCATCAGCGACGTGACCGCGGTGTCCTGCAATTCCGATCGCCGATGCATGGGCATCGGGACCCTCATTACCGGCAATGCCGCACTCGTCTCGACATCGGCGGGTGCAACCTGGAATCAGGTGGGCACCTTGTCGAGTGGCGCCATCGGGGCCAGCGGTGTCTCGTGTATCGACGATCAACATTGCTGGGTGACNGGTCACACCATCGTGGGCGCTAACCAGGTGGCCGGTGCGGTGGTCGGCACATCGAACGGTGGCACCACGTGGATCTCCCTGCCGATTCCGGTTGGATCGGGCTTTCTGAATGCAGTCTCGTGTGTCCAGGGACCGGCCGACAACGTCGGTTCATTGCCCGGCAGCCACATCACCGTCCCCACGACACCCNCGACACCCACGACACCCGCGACACCCNCNACCAGCCTGCCGACGGTCGGAGTGGCCGGAGTTCGCTGCACGGTGGTCGGCACCACCGCCAATACCCAGGGTGTGGCTCGCACCGGCCACGGATTGGTCTTCACCACCGACAACGGGGGTGGCACTTGGGCCAGCCAGCCGATACCCCCCTCGATAGCGGGACTCTCCAGTGTTTCGTGCGTCGCCGACTACACGTGCGTGACAGTGGGAAGCACCATCACCACCTCACCGGCGGCCGGGGTCCTGCTCTTCACCGGACCGATGGCCAAGGCCTGGAAACATGCGACCACCATCACCTCACCCGAACCACTCTTAGGGGTCACCTGCATCTCCACGTCGCACTGTGTAGCAGTCGGAGAGTCGATCATCGAGAGCCTGACCGGGGCGTGAGCGGCGGTTCGGCCGGACACATACCGGGGCGACCACTGTGGCGGCGAACCTATGTCTGATGACAGGACCATGGTCACTGAACTCGGGACCGCGCTCGGCACCCTCGGGTTTCCCGACCTCTCCAGCGCATTGGCCGGGCGACCTCACGAACTGAGGATCGGAAGTGAGACGTGGGATCGGCTCGAGACTGTCCACGCCGAAAAGGGATTCGCGGTTGAATTCGGCGTTGCCTTCGAAAACGGGCAGGCTCTGTTGGCGGCNCCTGATGGCTTACGGGGTCGCAAGCCCAGGATCATCGAATGGACCGGCGGTCGCCGGGCCCCCGGTGACGAAGTTGCACCGATTGATCTCCGCATCGACCACGTGTACCTGATCAGTTGCAAGTACGAATCCGACATTCTGGCCAATACGTCCCCCGCCCGCCTGTTTGAAGGCTTGCTGGCGATGTCGGGGACGTGGAATCGCGATGACTGGTTCGAGGCGGTGGCGTTCGATGAGCTCATATCGCTCTATACCGGTTGCTTGGCGGCTACCGGGCTGAATCATTTCCCCGCCACCCCCGGTCTCTGCACCCGAGAGCAGCACCGGGAGCTCCGGGACGCCCTCACCGGTCGCACCTACCCGAACGAGGAGACCAGGGCCGCGTACGCCACGCTGTGCCGGACGGTGAGCACCGTGTCAGCCCAACGCTGGGAGAGTCGGCTGCGGGACGCCGATATCGGATCCGAGCTCATGGTGTGGCGCCTACTCCGGATCGGCAGTGCTCCCTACTTCGTACTCGGAATTGACCGGCATACCGGGCTACCCGTGCAGTACCGGATCGCCAGCCCATGGGACTGGCGGGACGAGTTCGAGGTTCTCGAATTCGTGGTGACGGCTGNGGCNGCTGGCCAACCCCGCGTCGACTGGACATGTCGCTACCGTCCTCGCCAACNCGGGCCCCATCAGCCGCGCACGGTCGCCGGGCACATCGAGATCCGGTGGAGCCACGGGCGTTTCGCCCAACCTCCCGAGGCCAAGATCTACCTCGATACACCCATGGACGAACTGCCGGGGTATCACCGACTATCCGAGGTCGANGAGCCGCAGCTCACATTGTGGTCAACGACCCCATAGATCACCCCATACCGAGAGGGTCGGCGACGAGGGCCCGGGCAACAGGATCACTGACCACACGATTGACCCCTCCCACCAACCAATTGCGGTGATGGGCGACGATTTCAATCCGTTCGCCAACCACGTTGACGAGGAGACCTTCACACATGGTGATCGACTTGCATAAGATCTGTGGGGAATCGGCCACGTACCGAGCAATTTCGGTGAATGACAAGTCGGCCAGAGCCACAGCGATTCGCGCCGCCACTCGTAAAGGTGCCGTTGTCAGGAACTCTTGTGATCGGGAACCCGCGCTTGCACGGGACTCATTCGGGAGAAATTCCTGAAGGACCCAACGCCGGGGGTGGAACCTCGTCAGGATGGGCCGGCGTGTGCGGTTCGGACGGCGCGGTGCCGGTGGAGCCTCCCGCCTCCGCCTTGGCCGCATACCGCTGCAAGCCGCGTAAACCGGTGACGGGAAAGATGAGCACCGAAAGGATGCCGACGGCGATGAGAGCTGCGGCGACCTCGGGCGCCATCCGGTGGGCGGAGACCCCGATATCCGCAATCACCACGATGAGAGGCAGGCCGGTGGCCGAGAAGAGTGCCAGGGGGATCANCTGACCCTTGGGTAGGTACTTGCGGTACACANACAGGGCCGGCAACCCCCTGATCACCAAGAAGAGAAGCAGGAAGAGTGGGATCTGAAGGAGAGCGCTCGGTTTGTGGATAAGGGAATGGAGATCAAATTGCATTCCACTCACCACAAAGAAAATCGGCACCAGAAATCCAAATCCAATGGCCTCGAGTTTTTCGCGGATCACCACGCTGTCTTCGCCGGCGGAGAACAGACTCACCACAATCCCGGCGGCGAACGCCCCCAACAGCACGTCGAGGCCGAGCTCGAAAGCCAAATAGACCAGCAGCAGGATGAGGAGCACCGATACCCGGACCGGGAGTTGCGCACTGGAGTGGAGATTTCGTCTGAGTATGGCCACCACCCGAGGTTGTTGGGTACGGGTGGCCAACAGCGCAGCCCCGACCGCAGTGGCGACAAAGAAAAACAACAGGGCAATGGTGATCAGTGGATCTCGTTGGGTCAGGAATACGGCAACCGCCACGATCGGGCCGAACTCACCAACAGTGCCGACCGCCATCACATAACGACCGAATTCGGTGTCGAAGACGCTGGCATCGCGAAGCACCGGCAACAAGGTCCCGAGTGCCGTGGTGGTGAGGCTCAAACCCAACGCCACCGGGTCATGTACCAGCCCTGTCGACACCACCGCCAAGGCAATGGCCACGGCCAGACCGGCTGAGGCAACCCAACCCAGAGAAGCCAGGCGCAATGGCCGCCCCCGAATTCGCAGGAGATNCAGCTCGAAGCCGGCCAGGAACATGAGAAAGGCCAGGCCCATATCGGAAAACCCATTGACCACACCACTGGTGTGGNCCAGCTTCAATACATCGGGTCCCACGATGATTCCCAGTCCGAGTTCGAAGACGACCCCGGGGATCCCCGGGNTCCGGGTCATCTCGACCAGAATCGGTGAGATCACCGCGATGCAACCAATCAGGACAAGGGTGGGGATCCAGGAAGAGACCACTGATACCTACCGTCGTCGGGGAAGTGCGGTGACACCCCGGCCCGACTCCTCGACCGGTGATGGGAATCCGCACTCCACGGCTGGGCGGTGTACTTGGGGACCGGGAAGGACATCTTCTGGTCCGGGGTGGATGCCCGCGGAGGCGCTGGTCACAGGGCAGGATGTGGCGCGCCCCCCTTGCCGGTCACGCCCCAGCTAAAGTTGACACCCTGGTGGCCGATCCTTATGAAATCGCGGGAATGTACCTGACCGTTAGCGCCACTCGCGCACTACAGAATCAGCCCCAGTAGTCAGTGTTGGTCCACCGTACGCGATTGTTGCTCCGCTCTCCCCGCGCCACCTAGTCGAGGTGGGCATGCAAGATACTCAGGAAATTCCTTTGGTAAACACAGTTGAACGCGCCGCACAGTCGCAACCCGCGCCAGGTCGCCCCAGCCGGGGCCGGGTCCACCGTGTCCGCCGCGGAAACCTTCGCCGGGTTCGCGCCAGTCAGGAGAAGGTCTACCGCCGGCGCCGGATGATGGCCATCTGCGCGGTCATCCTGACCGCCGTGATGATCTGGTTGGTCATCTCCCTGGGAGGGGCGCTGACCAATCCCACCTATGGAAGTTCGATGAGCGCCCGGTTCGCCGAGTGGGCCCGTCAAAACGGAGGGGGCTCCATCGTCAACAAGATCGAGAACGCGTGGTACAGCCACCACGCTCCCAAGGTCGGAGGCGTGGTTCCCACGGGGTCGATCAAGACACCCGTGACCACTCCGAACACGGCGGCCGCCGGGCCGCCCCACCTCCCGGCTCCCGCCGCCGTCGCGCCTTTCGCCAGCCCGGCCCTTACCGGCGAGGGTCAATGGTCCCCGTCGGGCCGATTGGTCGACGGTGTCCCGGCCGTNTACACCACGGAGCTCCGTCCCGACGCCGTCCACACCAGTTACGTGGTGGGCGTGGCATGGATGGATACCAAGTTGCTCCACGCCAATCTCTATTCGGGTAGCCAGATCCCCGGTGGTGGGCCGTTCACCCATACCGCCCCCGTCCAACCGGCCGCAGCCAACTCCCTGGTGTCCGCGTTCAACGCCGGCTTCCTGTCGGCGCAGTCAGCTGGCGGTTACTACACCGATGGCAAAACTCTGATGGCGCTACGGCCCGGAGCCGCCTCGGCAGTGATCTACAACGACGGAACCATGACAGTGGCCAACTGGGGGCGCGATGCTTCTCTGACTCCAAACGTGGTGGCCGTCCGCCAGAACCTCGCCCTCATCGTGGACGGAGGCCAACCCGTCTCCGGGCTGAACGCCAGCGACACCACGCGATGGGGAAATACCCTGGGCGGCGCTGTCTACGTCTACCGATCGGCCCTGGGTGTCACCGACAACGGCGCCCTGGTCTACGTCGGTGGTCCCGGTCTCAACATCACCAACCTGGCCAATCTGCTGGTGCGGGCAGGTGCGGTACGGGGAATGGAACTCGACATCAACACCGACTGGGTCAACTACTCTTATTACAACCCGGCCTCTCCCTACGGTCCGGCGACAGCAGCTAACGGAACGATGCTGCTCCCTCAAATGACAGGCACCGCCAGCAGATATTTCGCCTCGTACTGGGCCCGGGACTTTTTCACCATGTCTTCGGCATACCCGACCCCTCCGGCGCCGACCACGACGACTACCAAACCGCAACATGGGAGTTCGAGCCACTCNTGAACGTTCCCTGAACAGTAAGGTCACCATCACGACCTATGGAGTTCGTCGTCAACTTCTCCNTCACGACCGGATGGAGCTCGTCGTCAACTTCTCCATCACGACCGGATGGTTCCCGGTGGTAGTGATCACCGTGGCCATCGCATCGTTGCTTCTGTCGGTCGGATGGCGGAACGGGTCGTGGAAGGCCCAAGTGGTCGCGGGCCTTCCGGCCGCGTTTGTGATCACCGTGTTGGTGGCGTTGGCGATCCACTTCTTCCAGTTCGTGCCCGAAGACTTCCCCCGCACCTTTTGTATCTGGTGTTGGCTGGTCATCTTCTCGTTGGTGGTCACCATCCTCGGATGGCCCAAAAGTCATTGGGCACTCCGCCTGGTATCGGTTATCGCCATCCCACCCACCAAGTCAAAGTTTCAGGCTTCGGAAGCCGACGTCTACATCCCCCCGGCTTGGCTCCACAACCCTGAACCGGAACTTCCTGTCATCGAACTGATCGCCGGCTATCCGGGTCAGCTATCGGACTGGACCCGCGCCGCCTACGCCGACACGACGNCCACCGATTTCGCCGCCAAGCACGGAGGGACCGCCCCNCTCATCGTCATGCCGGATGCCAATGGAGCGGCCCAGGACACCGAGTGGGTGAACAGCAAGCTGGGCAACGCCGAGACCTATCTAACCCAGGATGTACCCGCCTACATACGCACCGAATTCAACGCAGCCACCGGCGCTCATTCCTTCGCGGTGGCCGGCCTCTCGGCCGGTGGAACCTGTGCGACGGTGCTGGCTCTGCGCAATCCCAAGGTCTTTCCCATCTTCGCCACCTACTCGGGCTACAACGTGGAGACCTTTGAGTCCGGCAACAAGCAGAACACCATCGCCACCCTGTTCAATGGCTCCACCGCCGAGTACAACGCGCACAATCCCACCATCTTGTTGACTGGCAATAACTTCCCGGGCACTTCAGCTTGGTTTGAGGCTGGACTGCAAGACCCGGTCCCCCTCTCCGCTGCAGACCGGCTCCACACCCTGGCCGACAAGATCGGTTTGGCCCAGGCCTGTCTGTTGACGCCCAACGGCGGGCACGACTTTCAGTTCTAGGCGCAAGCATTCAAAGACTCGCTGCCCTGGCTGTCGTGGAAACTCGNACTCACTCCGGTCCCAACCGAATCTCCGGCCGCCTGCACACCACCGATCCACTGATGCACCGCGTGGGCGTAAAGGGCCAACACCCGGTTCCGGGTTGGCAGAAGACCGCTTGCGGCCCCTCAACGCTGTTCATATGATTGCCCGGCGCCCCTAGCTCAACGGTGGAGCAGCGGATTCTTAATCCGCAGGTTGGGTGGTTCGAGTCCCCCGGGGCGCACCAGGTCAGAAGGGGTTTTTGGAAAGCAAGTCCAGATGGAATCCCATCAAAATCCCATCAATAGCCGCAAACGGGTAGCCTCGTTCCCATGCAGGGATCGAAGCGACTACTCCGTGGAAGCAAGTCGGACGGGGTCTACGAACTGCGGGTGTTCGCCGGACGCGACCCCGTGACCGGCAAGGTGCGGCAGGTGTCCAGGACCCACCACGGTGGGGTTACTTCAGCGAATGCCGCCCTCCGAAACCTCATTGAGGATGTGCAATCGGACCGATCTGGCGGAGCCAGCACCACGCTCGGCGGGCTTCTCGACGCTTGGCTCGATCAGATCACCAGCGAGGGACGGGCACCCACAACCATGCGGGAGTACCGCCGTCTCGTCGAGAAGACAATCCGGCCGGGCCTCGGGTCAACACCACTCCGGAAGCTCACCTCGCATACCCTCGACCAGCTCTACGCGGCGCTCACCGAGCGAGGCCTGTCTCCCGGCTCAGTCCGCCAAGTTCATTCCATCCTCCGGGCTTCATGCCGCCAGGGGGTGAAGTGGGGGTGGCTCCGCTCCAACCCGGCGGCGGACGCCACGCCACCGAAGGTGCACCGCCAACCCGAAGCCACCCCAACCTCGGCCGAGGTAAGGGCCATGATCCAGGCAGCGGAGGCGGACGACCCCGACATGGCGGCCCTAATCGCCCTCGCCGCGGTCACCGGGGCCCGTAGGGGCGAATTGTGTGGGCTGCGGTGGGGCGATGTCAACTGGACGGCGGCCACCCTCACGATCGAGCGGTCGGTAGCCGTGCTGGGCCGGCGCCAGATCGTCGTAAAGGACACGAAGACCCACGCAGCCCGCCGGCTGGCGCTCGACGACTTCGGCCTCGAGGTCCTACGCCGCCACTTCGCCGAGGCGACCAGCCGCGCCGNGGACCTGGGCGNCACGGTTGGGCCTTCGGCCCCGATCTTCACCTACGACGGGGTGAAGCCGATCAACCCCGACACCGTGACGCGCTACGCGAGATCCATCGCCACGAAGGTCGGCGTCGACACCCACCTGCACGCTCTTCGGCACTTCGCGGCAACGGAGATGATCGGCGGCGGAACCGACGTCCGAACCGTGGCTGAACGGCTCGGCCACAAGGACGCCAGCACCACGCTCCGGGTCTACTCCCACGCCCTGCCAGAACGGGACCGGGAGGCCGCCGGGTTGTTGGGGAGGGCGCTCACCTCTCCAGTCGGAATCAGTTCCCCGACCCTGGGGGCGTGACGGACACTCTCGAAACATGTATTTGGTATTTGGCGGTGCGTCCACAGTCAGGGATCTCCGACATCAGAAAAAGGCTCACTGAGTCGACGACCGTCAACCTGGTCGGACAATGAGCAAGACGTTTCTTACCTGGGTAGCGTGTTCGGCGTGTGGCGGCAGATGCTGCTCAAAATCACGAGGAGAGGGCTGCACTCGCAATGGCAGAGGCGACGATCAAGAACCACGCCGCGTTTATCTGGTCGGTGGCCGATCTCCTTCGCGGCGACTACAAGCAGTCCGAATACGGCAAGGTCATCTTGCCCCTTACGGTCCTCCGACGCCTCGACTGCGTCCTGGAGCCCACCAAGGCTGAGGTTCTCAAACGCGCCGGCCAGTTGAAGGGGCGTGTTGACAACATCGAACCTGTCCTGGAAGGCGTCACCAAGGAGCAGTTCTTCAACGTCTCCAAGATGGACTTCAAGCGGCTACTCGACGATCTAGGCCAGATCGCCGGGAACCTCCGGGGCTACATCGCTGGCTTCTCCGTCGGTGCCCGTGAAGTCATCGAGAAGTTCGACTTCGACACCCAGATAGCTCGGCTCGACAAGGCCAACCTTCTCTACCAGGTGATCGGGAACTTCGCAGACGTTGACCTCCACCCTGACATCGTCAGCAACATCGAAATGGGCTACCTCTACGAGGAACTGATCCGGAAGTTCTCGGAACTGTCCAACGAAACAGCGGGAGAGCACTTCACCCCCCGCGAGGTCATCAGGCTGATGGTCAACCTCCTCTTCTCGGAGGACGACGACACCCTGACCAACCCTGGGGCCATCAAGACCGTCTTCGACCCGGCCTGCGGTACCGGCGGCATGTTGTCGGTGGCCGAGGATCACCTCCGCTCCTTGAACCCCACCGCACGCCTGGAGGTGTTCGGTCAGGAGTTGAACGATGAGACCTACGCCATCTGCCGATCCGACATGATGCTGAAAGGCCAGGACGCTTCCCGCATCGCCAGCGGCAACTCTTTCAGCGAGGATGGGCACCAGGGTCGGACCTTCGACTACATGCTGGCCAATCCTCCTTTCGGTGTTGAGTGGAAGAAGGTCGAGGACGTTGTCAAGACCGAGGCACAGAAGCTCGGGTTCGCGGGCAGGTTCGGTGCCGGGCTTCCCCGCATCAACGATGGCAGCTTCCTGTTCCTCCAGCACATGATTTCCAAGATGAAGGCCCCCGAGGACGGTGGCAGTCGGATCGCCATCGTCTTCAACGGCTCGCCCCTGTTCACTGGGGCCGCTGGATCGGGCGAGTCCGAAATCCGGCGCTGGATCATCGAGAACGACTGGCTGGAGGCCGTGGTGGCCCTGCCCGACCAGTTGTTCTACAACACCGGAATCTCCACATACTTCTGGATCGTGACCAACCGGAAGTCGCCGCAGCGTCGGGGCAAGGTGCAGCTTGTCGATGCCCGTGGCTACTGGACGAAGATGAGGAAGTCTCTGGGAGAGAAGCGCAAGCAGATCAACCCCGACCAGATCGCCGACATCACCCGGCTTTACGGAGAGTTCACCGAGGGGGAGCAGGTGAAGATCTTCCCCAACGAAGCGTTCGGCTACCAACGGATCACCGTGGAGCGCCCCCTGCACCTGCGCTGGGAGGTCACCGCCGACACCATGGGCGTGGTGTCCGAAGCCAAGCCGTGGGCAAGGCTCGACGAAGACGACCGAAAGGCCCTAGAGGCCGCCGTGTTGGCTGCCGTGGGCACGCAAACCACGGCGAAGAAGGACCTGGCCAAGACCATCGGGTCGGTCCCAAAGGCCATCGACAAGGCGCTCTGGGATGCTCTAGCCGTCACCGACCCCGAGGCCCCCGTCGTCACCAACAAGAAGGGTGAGCCAGAGCCGGACTCAGACCTGCGGGACAACGAGAACGTGCCCCTGCCCAACGTGCCGGTGACGTGGGTGGCCGATCCCGCCGAGCGTCTGGCCACGACGGAGTACCGGACCGCCGTGAACGACTACATGGCCACCGAGGTCCTGCCCTTCGTTGATGACGCCTGGGTGGACTGGGACAAGACCAAGATCGGGTACGAGATTCCACTGACCCGCTACTTCTACAAGTACGTCCCGCCCCGCCCACTGGCTGACATCGACGCTGAAATCAAGGCACTGGAAGCCGAGATACAGGCACTGCTGGGCGAGGTGACGGAGTGAGCACCGTCGTCGATCCCGTGCTGTCTCGGTCCCGGTTCCCGATCATGCCCTTCGGTCGCCTGGTCAGGCGGAGCAAGGAGGACGGCAGGCCGGATTTAGAGTCGCTGTCAGTATTCCTCGGCCAGGGCGTTGTGCCTCGATCGTCCCGTGACGACAATCACAACCGGCTGGGTGCCGACCTGTGTAAGTACCTCGTCGTACGGCCTGACGACTTGGTCTTCAACAAACTCCGAACCTGGCAGGGCGGGTTCGGTCGGAGCCGATACGAGGGCATCGTCAGTCCGGCCTACTTCGTCTGCCGGCCTAAGCCAGATGTCGATTCTCGCTACCTTCACTTCCTGCTGCTCTGCGCCCCCTACATGGCCGAACTGACCCGAGTGTCGAAGTTCATGCCACCGTCGCAGTTCGACATCATGTGGGACGACCTCAAACTCCTGCCGATACCCGTCCCACCCCTCGCCACCCAGCGCGCCATCGCTGACTACCTGGACACCGAGACTGCTCGCATCGACGCTCTGATCGAGAAGAAGCGGCGGATGGTGGAGTTGTTGGAGTCACACCTCCGTTCATTCATTTCCGAGGCGACTTCCGATGGTCCGTTCGTCCAGATTCGTCGCGTGACATCAATGCGCACCAGTGGCCCGAGGGGCTGGGGTGATCGGGTCGGGGACGTGGGCCAACCTTTCATTAGATCGGCAAACCTTCAGCGGAATGGGGTGACCATCCGCACGGACAACCTTGCCTACGTAGATGTCCCGGCTAGCCACAATACCCATAACTTAGAGTTACACTTGTGGTATTCTCTGGCCCATGCCACGGGCGGGACAGGTACGTGTCGGCGAGGGTGAGC
>JGI24140J50213_10001227_pt1 | contig 11329 bp, 10 predicted proteins | sample BarGraIncu00222A_FD_50213 | JGI IMG/M metagenome (IMG submission 50213)
TTTCGCGCTCGACCGGATCGGCGATCGCTTCCATCTCCTTGCGGAAGCCGAGGCGCACATAGCCTTCCAGCCCCATGCCGCCGAACTCGCCGGTCGGCCACGCCACCGTGAAGAACGAGGCGTGGAACCCGCCGCCGATCATCGACTGCGCGCCGAGCCCGTAGCCCTTGCGCAGCACGATGCCGAACAGCGGCACGGTGAGGCTCGCGCCGGTAACGAACATGCGCGCGACATGGCGCACGATGGCGGTCTTTTCCGCCTCGGGCCCGACCATGAAGCCCGGCGTGTCGCACAGCGACACGATCGGGACGTCGAAGGCGTCGCAGAGCTGCATGAAGCGAGCGGCCTTGTCGCCGGCCGGCGCGTCGATCGCGCCGCCGAGATGCTTCGGATTGTTGGCGATCAGCCCGAACGGTTTGCCCTCGATGCGGATGAAAGCGGTGATCATGCCGACACCGAAATCGCGGCGGATCTCCAGCACGGAGCCTTCGTCGGCCAGAAGATCAATGACGGAGCGGATGTCGTAGACGCGCAGCCGGTTCTCCGGGATCGCCCGGCGCAGCAGGCGCTGGTCGCGTGCTTCCCACTGTGTCACCGGTCCCTGGAAGTAGGAGAGATATCGCTGCGCGACGCGGGTGGCCTCCTCCTCGTCCTCGACGAGGATGTCGATGACGCCGTTCGGCGCCTGGAACGAGACCGGGCCGACCTCGGCCGGATGATAGACCCCGAGGCCGCCGCCCTCGATCATCGCCGGTCCGCCCATACCGATCGAGGCATCTTTGGTGGCGATGATCACATCACAGCAGCCCAGCATCGCGGCGTTGCCGGCGAAGCAATAGCCCGAGACCACGCCGACCACCGGCACCAGGCCCGACAGCCTTGCGAACTGCACGAAGGACGGCCCGTCGAGGCCGGTCATGCCGAGCCGGTCGGTGTCGCCGGGACGGCCGCCGCCGCCTTCCGCATAAAACACCAGCGGAAGCCGCCACTGTTCGGTGAGGGAGAGCATGCGGTCGATCTTCTTGTGGTTCATATGGCCCTGGGTACCGGCTAGCACGGTGTAGTCGTAGGCGATCACCATACAGCGTGCCTCCTGGGCGCCGACCTTGCCGGCGTTGATGGTGGCGACGCCGGTGATCAGGCCGTCGGCTGGCGTGTTCTTGATCAGGTCATCGAGCTTGCGGCGGCGGCGCTGCGCGGCGATCGCCAGCGAGCCGTATTCGACGAAGGACCCCGCATCGACCAGCTGCGTGATGTTTTCTCGAGTAGTGCGCTGGTTGGTCTTGCGCCTTCGCTCGACCGATGCCGGGCGACTGGCATCGAGCGTGTTGGCGTGGCGCGCGATCACTTCCGCCAGATCGGCCCGGATGTGGTCGAGATCGACGGTCGTTTCCTCCTCNGTGTGATCGCCGTCCACTTCGGCGGGTTCGATGAACAGGATCGGCTCGCCTTGCATCAGCGTCACGCCATCGCTGGTTGCGATCTTGGTGATTATCCCACCATGAGGAGCGGTGACGAGATGCTCCATCTTCATGGATTCGATCACCGCGATCTGCTGGCCGGGCCGAACGAGATCGCCTTCGCTCACCTCGATCGCCACGACGGTACCCTGCAACGGCGCGGGAACCGGCTCCGATCCGGCCGGACCAGCTGCAGCGCCCTTGGCGACCGGCGTGGGCGCATCCGCGCCGGCGACGCCGACGGCAAAGAACAGCGGATGCGCGGCCGTCCTCGCTGCGCCGACCAGCGCAGCAACGTGGCTGTCGATGAAGCTTGTGCTGATGCGGTTGGCGACGAAATCGGGGTCAGCCAGCACCGCCTGCAAGAACGCAATGTTGGTCTCCACCCCGCCGATGCGGAATTCACGCAGCGTGCGCGCCGCCTTTGCCACCACGTCGCCCCAGCGCGCGGCCGGTACGTGGACGATGACCTTGGCGAGCAGCGAGTCGAACGCGGCGCTGGTTCGATATCCCGCATAGCCGAAGCTATCGACGCGCACGCCAGGGCCGGAGGGCGGGTCGAACGCCGTCAGCGTGCCGCCGGTCGGCCGCGTCGCGCCGGTCTCGTCCATAGTCTCCATGTTGACGCGCAACTGCATCGCATAGCCGCGCGGCGCGGGCACGTTGGCCTGGCTCAATCCCAGCGCGGCCAGCGTGGCGCCGGCGGCGACGGCCAGCTGCGATTTCACCAGATCGATGCCCAGCACCTCTTCGGTCACGGTGTGCTCGACCTGAAGCCGCGGGTTGGCCTCGATGAAGGCGAAGCTCGTGGCGTCGCCGGACGTTTCACCGTCAACCAGGAACTCAAAGGTGCCGAGGCTGTCGTAATGTGCGGCCGCCGCGAGCTGCCTGGCCGCCTCGACGATACGCTTGCGCAGGCCGTCGCTCAGCGAAGGGCTCGGCGCCACTTCGATGAGTTTCTGGTTACGCCGTTGGATCGTGCATTCGCGCTCCCAGAGATGGCTGATGGCGCCATAGCGGTCGCCAATGATCTGCACCTCGATGTGCCGCGCCTTGCGGATCAACCGCTCGACATAGATGCCGTCACTGCCGAAGGCCGCCCTGGCCTCGGACTGGCAGCGCACATAGGCATCCTCCAGCTTCGCGCCGTCCTCGACGACGCGCATACCGCGTCCCCCGCCGCCGGCCATGGCCTTGATCATCACTGCGCCGCCCTTGCCGAGCGAGGCGAAGAAGGTTTTTGCGTCCGCAAGTGTCGTCGGGCCGGTGGTGCCGTCGATGATCGGCACGTTGAAGCGTCGTGCCAGAGCCTTGGCGGCGACCTTATCGCCGAACAGGTCGAGCGCCTCGGGCGACGGGCCGACGAACGTGATGTTGCTCTCGGCGCAACGCCGTGCGAGCGTGGAATTTTCGCTCAGGAAACCATAGCCCGGATGCAGCGCGTCGCATCCGGTCGCCTTCGCCGCCGCGATCACCGCCTCGATGTCGAGATAGGCCCGCGCCCCGCGTCCGGGAATCGCATGCGCTTCATCAGCCGCACGGACATGCAGCGACAGCGCGTCGTCGGCTGGATGGATCGCGACCGTGGCAATGCCGGAATCCGCAGCGGCGCGGGCGATGCGAATGGCGATTTCGCCGCGATTGGCAATCAGAAGTTTGCGAAGTGACATTACGCTTTCCGATGGAGAATGTGAGCAACCGGCGAAATCGGTAACAGTTCAGACCGACGACATAGGTAACACGATTCCGGTTTCGTTCAGGTCTGTCGTTGGCCCTGCGGACTTGTGAGCGATGCCTTGGCATCGCCCACACGTCAACAGGATTGTTGTTTGGGTTTTCGCATGGGGGGTGGGGTGAACCAAACGTCTGCGTCAAAGCCATCATGCTCTGACGTGTCGCCACCTCAACTATTGCGCCAGTTCAGTGTCGCCAGCGAAGAAGGTGCCGCTGGGCGAATTCCATCACTGCGTTGATGCCGAAACCGATCGCGCCAAGGGTAAGAACCCCTGCAAACAACTCCGGACTGCGGAACGATCGCGCCGCGAGCAGGATCATTGCTCCGAGACCCGCTTCCGCTGACATCATTTCGGTGACCACTGCGAGGATCAATGACACCGTCAGTGCGAGCCTCAGGCCGGCAAAGATATCGGGCAAGGCACTGGGCAATATGATCGACCTGATGACCGTCCAGTGAGGAAGCTCCATGGTACGGGCCATCTCGAACAGCCGCGGCTCCACCGACTTAATGCCCTGAATTGTCGCCAGCAATGTCGGCCATAGCGATCCAAAAACGATGACCGAGATAATCATGGTTTTGGTCAAGCCGAGCAGCAGAATGGCAACCGGAATGACGGCGGACGCAGGCAATGGCCGCAGGAACTCAAGGCTGGGCTCGATATAAGCTCTCGCCCGTGGGGATAGACCGATCAACAGGCCGACACTGCACCCCACCAAGGCAGCAAAACCGAAGCCAAGAAGCATGCGACCGCCCGTTCCCATCACGGCTCTGCCCAGCGAACCGTCCTCGGCCTGCTCGAGCAGAGCGCCGAAGGTATCGCCGACGCTTGGCAAGAAAACAGGAGACACCAAACCAAACTTTGTTATGACAGCCCAGAGGCCAAAGAGCGCAAGCAGAACCCCGATGCCACCCGCATTCTGGAGCAACCGATCCGGTTTCATGCCGCAATACTCCAGCGGCCGAACAGTCGGCTTTGCGCCTGAAGCAGCCCTGCGTTCAGCAACCATCCCAGCAAGCCGATCCAGATGAGATAGGCGAACATCGTGTCCGGATGAAGCGTCTGTTGGGCCACGACGAGCGCATAGCCGAGGCCCATCGGATTCGCCGTGATCTCGACCGTCACGGCAACGATGAGAGATATGCCGGCGGCAAGCCGCATTGCCGTGAACAGGTTCGGCACGGCATCCGGCAACACGATGTTGAACAGGCGCGAGGCCCATCCAAGTTCGAGAACGCGCGCAACCTCCATAAGTTCGCCCGGGACCTCTCGTACGGCTGCCTGAGTGATGATCAAGGCGGGCCACATGCAAGCGAACGCGACGATGGATATCCCCATGCCGTAGCCGAAGCCAAACGCCAGCATGGCGATTGGGATCAGGGCAACCGAAGGCACAGGACGGAACACCTCCACCGAGATCTGCGACAGACGGCCGGCCACCGCCGAGAGACCGAACCACGCCCCGAGCGAGATCCCGATCGCCGAGCCGATCAGAAGGCCCACGAGCGCGGTGGTGATCGTCTGGCCTGTCGCGGACAGCATGCTCCCGTCCGACAACGCGGCGAGACCGGCCACGGCAATCTCACTCGGCCGGGACATCTGGTCCGATTGAACAACCTGCGACCGACCGACCACTTCCCACAGCGCGATCACCGAGCATGGAAGAATCAAAGCCCTCATCAGTGCGCTCGCGGCAGATACTTGAACAACTCGTGCCGATAGCGAAGAAATCGCTCATCCTCGCGAGTGGTCAATTGGTCTCGGGGCCACGGCAGATTGATGTCGAGAACGGCAGATATTCTGCCGGGACGACTTTCCATCGCGACGACGCGATCGCCGAGGTAGGTTGCTTCCTCGATGTCGTGGGTGATGAAGATGACGGTCATACCCGTCTGCTTCGCGAGCCTGGAGACCTCGTCCTGAAGATTTTGCCGTGTAATCGCGTCAAGCGCACCAAACGGCTCGTCCATCAGAAGCATTTTTGGTTCCAACGCGAGGCAACGCGCTATCTGCAGCCGCTGCTGCATGCCGCCGGAAAGCTGTCGCGGAAACCGATCCGCCGCATCCGACAGTCCGACCTGTTGCAAAAGCCGATCGATCGTGGCGGCATGCGTGTCCGCCGGCGTCGTCCCCGAATCGAGCGCCAGCTTGATGTTCCCAACGACGGTCCGCCACGGCAACAAAGCCTTGGTGTAGTCCTGAAAAACGACGGCCCGCTTGCGCGAAGGCCTGTCGACCACCGCGCCGTCGAACGTAATCGTTCCCGACGTTGGCAGATTCAAGCCGCCGATCAGACGAAGCAAGGTGGTCTTTCCGCAACCGGATCCACCGATGATCGAAACGAACTCTCCTTCACGAACCTCCAGCGACAGGTCCTCAAGGATCGTAAGTTTGCCGTTTCCCGCCGGAACCGAAAATCCGACCTTGTCGATTGACAGCAATATGGGACGGCTTGCGACGGCGTCCGGCCTCCGCAGTTCGCTGAGCTGCGTGGCGCTCATTTCCATAGAATCCGGGCTGGATCGGTTGGCTTGCGCGTGAGTCCCTGTTTGACGCACACATTCGACCAGAAATCGATCTGTTCGGCCGACACGGATGCTTCAAGCTTTGGCATCGTCAGTTGGGCGAGCACCTCGGGAGGCATCTTGATGTGGGATGCCATAGCCTTGCGCATAACTTCGGGGTTGCTCATCGCGAGATCAGTCGCTTCCTTCATCGCCACCTGGAAAGCCTTGGCCGCGTCCTTGTTCTGGTCGGCCCAGTGGCGTGAGGCAATGAACCATCCTCCCGTTACTCCATCTCCGATTTCAGAAACATAATGCGCGACGACGTAGCCGGCATTGGCTGCCACGGCACGGGTCTTGAAAGGGTCAGCGGTCACGATGGCGTCGACCTGCCCGGCTTTCAGAACGTCGTTGAGCTGGGCAAACGGCGTCTCGACGAAGGTGACCTTCTTCCAATCAGCACCCTGCTGGGTCATCCATTCCCGGAACAGCACATGCAAGAAGCCGTTGAGCCCTGGCGTTGCAACCTTCTTCCCCTCGAAATCCTTCGCGGTCTTGATGCCGGACCCCTCATGAGCAAGAACTGCGACTTCGGTCGAGCCCCGGACGGTGACGGCACCGCCCGAAAGAACGACCAGATCAAGTCCGGCCTCAACGGCCTGCAGCGTCACAGGCGCCGTAGGCGTTGCGACCTGAAGGCTGTCCGAGACAAGGGCTGCGGGCGTGGTGGATGAGTTCGGGACCAGGATTAACTCGACATCCAGATCGTGCTTGGCAAAGATTCCTTCATCCGCGGCAACAAATGCGTTCGAGAATGCAGCCGCCGCGGAATATCCGAGCTTTATTTTCGTTGCCGCGACCGACGACCCGCAGGTGATTCCGACAGCAAGAACGCAGGCGCCGATCCACCTCAGCGCACGATATGGAGTCATGTCGTTTCCCCGCTGGTTCTGAATTAAGAATTGTCCCGAACGTCTAATTCGCTCTTGGTGTAACGATCTTGTTGCGCAGTACGCCCAGCCCGGTCACTTCCAGCTCCACCACGTCGCCGGGCTCCAGGAACCCACCGATCTCCAGCGCGCAGCCGCTTCCGACGGTTCCGGAACCGAAGAACTCCCCGGCGCGGATCGTTTCGTCGCGCGAAACGTGCGCCAGGATATCCTCGAACTTGTGGTGCATTTCGCCGCTGTTGCCGCGTGAGCGTTCCTTGCCATTCACCCGAACGGTCATTGTAAGATTGTAGGGATCTGGAATCTCGTCGGCGGTCACGAGCCAGGGTCCGATCACGTTGCCGGTGTCGAAGTCCTTGCCCTTGGCTGGCCCAAGCATGCCTGCCATTTCCGCGCCCTGGGCGTCGCGCGCGCTAATGTCGTTGAAGATCGAATAGCCGAAGATGTGGTCGCGTGCCGCCTCAGGCTTGATGTTCTTGCCGCCCTTCCCGGTGAAAATGCAAAACTCCATTTCGTAATCCAGAAGTTTGCTGTAGCTTGGCCACTCCACGTCCGCCTCCGGGCCGATGACGCTGAATCTATTGCCCTTGTAATAGATCGGCTGTTTGTACCAGATTGCCGGGAGCGTCATCGTTTCCGGATCGACAGTCGTGCCGGGATTTTCGCGCATCCGCATGGATGCGCTCGCCTGCTTCAGGTGCTTTTCGAAGCATAGGCAATCGCGCATCTGGCGCGGCTCCGGCACCGGAGCGAGGAGCCTCTGTCCCGCCGCCGGCAAGACGACCGCTTTGGCGCTTTCCCGGAGCGCACGCGCCTGGTCGAGCGCCTTGGGGCCGCCATCGATGAGACTGAGCATGTCGCGAAAATGCGGAGCAGGATCGGTCTTGGTAAAGTCGACAATCAGTGTCTCATCATTGCCAAGCGCGCCGATATGCTGTTCGTTCGTGGACGTCAGGAAGGTCACGAGTTTCATGGCGATACGCCTCAGCTTGCCTTGAACACGCCATGCTGGCGCCCGCAGTTGCAAAGTCCGGCCTTGTGAAAATGCGACATGTTGGTCCACAGCGCGAGTGGCGTGATCTCCTCCTTCATCCCGTACTCCTTGTAGAGCGACGCCACGTTGATCACGATGCGTTCGGAATCAATCCAGTCCATGAATGGATCCATCTTGATCTCGGTCGCCGCCGTGTAGGGATCCATGCCCGCGTCGTAGCGCTTCCTGGCCTCGGTGTTGATGTATTCGAGATAGCTCTTGAAGCGCGCGACACCGCTTTTGTCGGTGACCGGGCCATGTCCGGGAACGACAACATCGACATCCCAGCCAAGGATCAGATCACAGGCCTTGATCCAGTTGCCGACGGGCCCCGCCCAAATCACCGGATGGCCCCCGACAAACAACAGATCACCGGCGAATACGGTCTTGTCCTTTGGCACATAGACCAGCGTATCGCCCTTGGTGTGCGCCGGCCCCGCGTAGATCAGTTGCACGTCCTTGTCCCCGACTTTGAGGTCGAGGCGCTCGGAGAATGTCCGTGTCGGCGCCGTGTAAACCACATCGTCCCAATCGAAGTTCTTCGCCATCATATCGTAGAGAAATTCAGCCCCCTCGCCGAGCCGCGCCCGGTCCGCCTTCAGGCCCCTGAGGAATTGGGGCGGATGCTCGAGCATCTCCTTGGCGGTCTGCTCGGTCGTGATGATGTCGGCACCGGCGACAAGCTGGTTTCCGAACGTGTGATCGCCATTCGCATGGGTGTTGACGAGCGTCTTTATCTTTCTTGCCGACGGAACCTTGTCGCGCATTTCGTTGAGCATTTGCCGCGTCAATTTGAGGTCGAACAACGTATCGACCAGGAGATTCTCGCTGCCATCGACGATCAATCCCGCATTGCTCCAACCCCAGCTGCCATCGGGCTGTAGATAGGCCAGGCAACCATTGCCCAGATCGTGCAAGCCCTTGGTGTATTGCCATTTCGCCATCAGGTTTTTTCCTCTTGCGCACTGATTTGCCCGCCGGCGCCGCGTTCGAAGGCGCCGACCACGTAATCGATGATCTGTTGAACCAGTTGCTGGCGATCCGAGGCNTCCGCGGCTCCAGCCGACAACCTCTTGAGGCGATTGTCCGGTCCGCAGTCCGACACCACCCACAAGACCGCAGCGAGCGAAAGATTGTATCTCCAGCTNACCTCGCGTGCCGAAAGGTGGGGACACGCTTTGCCGAGCATCGCGATCGTGCGAAGCGCAACCTGATCGAGATATTTCTCTCCGATTTCTTGAGCGANATCCAAACGNGCCAGGTGACGTTGCTGCAGGATATAGATCAGGAGTTGCCGGCGGTTCTCGTCACCTTCCAAATAGGGCCTGAACAGCGCGCGAAATATTGCGTCGACCGGCACCGGCCCGTCGCCCGCAGCAGCTTCGAGGGCGTCGTAGGCCAGGTTCCTCTCTTCACACGCCTGCCATGCCACCCTTTCGAAGACGTCGTAAGCGAGGCCCAGCTTCGAGCCAAAATGATAGTTGATCGTGCCGAGACTAATTCCGGCGTCTCGCACGATGTCGCGCATCGTCGTTTCATCGATCCCGTGTTTGGCAAACTGCCGGGCAGCCGCCTTCGCGATCGAGTCTCGGGTAACGCTCTCTGGCGCATCAATTATGCGTTTTGAACACATGTTCAGAACATTGCATCGGAGACACGTGGCGTCAAGGGCTTCCCGACCTTGGACCTTTCATTTCTGTTGTGCGGATCAATCGTTACGAAATGTCGACACGCCGGATGTCGCTGTTGCCGAAGGCAGACGCGAATCCAGATGCGGCGGATGTCCGACCTCAGCGCCCATCATACGCTCGCAAGCTAATCGGCGATGCCAGGGATATCAGCGAGCCCGATCGTTCTCGCCGGCGACCCATACGTCGCTTGGTTTGATCCGCTGAATGAGGTTCAGAGGATCGAATTTTCGGAAACCTGGCGGAATTTCGAACAACTGCGCGGGTTGCGGCTCGTCCCGAACGTTCTCGGCGGTAATGGTGGAGCCGTCCTCCGTTTTGATCCGCAGCGCATCGAAGTCTGAATTTATATCCGGCAGGACTATTGTTGGCTTTGTTTGCCATTTTGTGACACGCATGCGGCGCGCGGCGATTTCCCTGGAGCGGCAATGACGATGATCGCAGTTTGATAAAGAAAGTCTGCAACGCAACACCCAGCCGACGGCTTTGCGGTCGCGTTCGCAAACGTGTGGCTTCCCGCCGTCAGCATCTTTTTCGTAGGCCGCCGATGAACCGTGCGCCTCCTCCAAATGCGACCGAGATCACCTTCGCCGAGATGAACTCCGCCGGAATGCGTGGCGTCTTGACCACGCTCCGTGACCCACTATTTGAGCGTCAAGATATATTCAGCAAGGTCCGCGACCTCTGCGCGACTTAGAGCCAGCTTTGGCATGTTCGGATGTGGTTCAAGCAAGAGAATCGCGAGCTTGTTCGCACCGAACTCTGGCGTTCTTGCAATCGAAGCAAATGGCGGCGCTTGATCTGTTGCTGGACTTTTTTGTTCGGGTTCCACAACATGGCAGCCGGTACACCAACGTTCCGCAATGGCTTTGCCTTGATGCGCATCAGCCGCAAACGATAGCGATGACCCAACGGCAGTGACGAGGGAGAAGCACCCGACGAGGAGCAATGTTCGCAAAATTCTATCAAAAGCTTCTGACATCCAAGGGACTCCCTTTACGATTGACGACAAAGCCCCACAAATCTCGAAGCGCTTGGGTATCCGACTGAGGCTGAGCGATTTCATTTTATTTTAGTGCCTTTTGCAATTCGGCGACCGCACGAGCGAGTTGGTCGCGATGTACGATGTCGTCTTTGGGAATGCGGTTAACTGACGAAGCGAGCTCGCTTAGAATGCCAGCGAACAGACCATAGTTGATGTGCATGTGAACCGACCTACGAGCCCCTTCATCGCCTGGGCGATCGAGGATCAACGCGAACCCCGTTGAATCTAGGTGCGCCTCAAATCGTGACGAGCGCTCGAAGGTTCCAACGTAGAGTTTCTCAGGATATTCAAGTGCGATTTCCGCCTTGTCCGGTACAGATTTCGTCATTGCATCAGCACCACACCATCCATAAAAAACGGTACCTATAAGCAGCCGACGGTTTGTTGACCTATGTCAAGCGTCCTTAATCTCCGAACCGGATCAATCGCTACTGAACCAGGATGTCCTCCGCAATGTCCCACCCGATAGTGATCGCTGCCTGCGACGCCAAGACCCGGCGCGGCTTCACTTCGAAGCGTTTCCGATTTTGTGATCCAAGTGACCGGTCTCATGATCAAGGGCCAATGCCGAACACGGTTTAATGAACTTCCGCACTTTGCGTACGACCTTGATTCGGATCAATACGTCTTTTGTAACTAACGAATAGGTTGATTCAATAGAGGTTTGCAATGGATGATGCACATGACACGCTATGTCGTGAAGTTTTTCAAAGAAGTGCTGGGCGACAACGGCCACGAGGCCGAAATTTGTCAGGGCGAGTGCGAGGTCGACGCGCCGAACCGCGTTGAAGCTGTCGAGCTTGGCAAGCGTGTATTTTGCGATCGTGGACAACTTTCGCATTGGTCGCTCCATGCGGATCGCGTCAGCGTAGCCGAAACTGAATACCCATCATAGACGATGGGGATGGGGATG
>JGI24140J50213_10001230_pt1 | contig 11322 bp, 10 predicted proteins | sample BarGraIncu00222A_FD_50213 | JGI IMG/M metagenome (IMG submission 50213)
ACCCGCCTCATCACTCTCGGAGCTCTCGGCGCCTGGGTCGCTTTCACCATCCGCCGCAAGCACGACAAACAACTCGGCGAGCGCGTCGCCGCTGCCGCACTCGAAGCACTCCTCAACGCGATAGACGCTAACGACGCGCAAACCGGCGCCCACGTGCGCCGAGTGGCGGCGTACGCGCTGGTGCTCGCACGCGCGGCCGGGCTCGATGAGCACGAGTGTGCCACCGTCGAGCGCGTTGCCCTCTACCACGACATCGGGAAAATCAACGCCGCGCTCTTCGATATCGTCCACGACAACGAGAAGCTATCCGACAAGGAGCGCGCGCTCATCATCACGCACCCGCAACTGGGCGCGGATGTCATCCGTCCGCTCAACGCCTTCTATCCGGAGCTCTACGACGGCGTCCTCTCGCACCACGAGCGCTGGGATGGCAGCGGCTATCCGCGCGGGCTCAAGGGAGTCGACATTCCGCCGCAAGCGCGCATCGTCGCCTTCGCCGATACCTTCGACGTCATCACGCACGGCCGCCGCTACGAGCGCGAACGCTCCGTCCACGTTGCGCACGACGCTATCGCCGGCGGCCGCGGCACGCAGTTCGACCCCGAGCTCACGGATCTCTTGCTGAGCGGTCCTGTGTTCGACGAGATCGTCNAGACCTTCCANGCCGCCAACGCGCCGNAGATCGTTCGCCCCGATCGCCGCGATGCATCCGCGGCCGTCGGCGCGCCGGACATCACATTCCGATGGCGGAACGGAGCGACCGCGCAGCCTCCTCGGGGTCGGCCGCGCTGAAGAGCGCGCGAATCACTGCAACCCCGCGCGCACCCGCGTCGATCACCGCCGCTGCATTCGTCGCATCGATGCCGCCGATCCCCACCGCCGGCCGCGCGCACAGCGCGATCAGCCGCGCGAGCTCCGCGACACCGATCGCACTCCCCGCGTCGCCCTTCGACGCCGTCGCGTACACCGGCCCGATCCCGACGTAGTCCGCGTCGCTCGCCTGCAGCGCCTCCGCGTCATTGCCCACGGAGACGCCGACGATGCGCGCCGGTCCGAGAATCCGACGCACCGCCGCCGCGGGAAGATCCTCGGGGCCGACATGCACGCCCGCCGCACCCGCCGCGATCGCGAGATCCGCGCGATCATTCATGATGATCGGAATGCGCGCAGGCAGCGCNGCGATGAGCGCGCGCGCTACTTCCACCTGCGTCCGCGCATCCGCATCTTTGAGTCGCAGCTGCACCATCGTCGCGCCACCGCGCACGCACGCGAGCGCACGCTGCACGATCTCGCTCGCACCGCCGCGCACACCATCCGTGATGGCGACGAGCCTCAGCGTCTCAGGATTCAGCATACGGGAGCATCATGGGTGACCGAAGAGCGCGGGCGATTCGCGGCGCGACCACCGTCGACAGCGACACGCCCGACCAGATTCGGCACGCCACCCGCGAGCTGCTCGAGACGATCGTCGCCCGCAACGACATCACGAGCGCCGATGTCATCAGCGCGATCTTCACCGTCACGCACGACCTGACGAGCGAATTTCCCGCGCACGCCGCGCGCGAGCTGGGGTGGCTCGACGTTCCGCTCCTCTGCACGCTCGAGATTCCGGTGCCTGGCTCGCTCCCCAAGTGCATTCGCGTTCTCCTGCACGTCGAGTCGAGCGCATCGCGCACCGAGCTTCGCCACGTCTATCTCCACGCCGCGCGCGCGCTGCGCCCCGACCTCCCAGGCTAGCGCGCAGATTGGCGCTCACTCGCGCGTCGCGTGCTCGCGCCGCTCGCGTCGCGCCTCCTGAACCGCCTCGGTGTGCGCCTTGAACGTCGTGCGAAATTCGTGGTGCCCGTCCGGGCTCGCCACAAAGTAGAGATACGGCACCGCGGCGGGGAAGAGCGCCGCCTCGATGCTCGCCTTCCCCGGTGACGCGATCGGGCCAGGCGGCAGCCCCGGATGCCGATACGTGTTGTACGGCGACTCGACGTCGAGATCCTTGTAGTACAACCGCTCGCGATGCCCGCCGAGCGCGTACTCCACCGTCGGATCGGCCTGCAGCGGCATCTGCAGTCGTAGTCGATTGTGATACACNGCCGAGATCACCGCGCGCTCCTCAGGGAGCCGCGCCTCGCGCTCGATGATGGACGCGAGCGCCATCACGTCGTTCCTGCTCATCGCGAGCTGCTGCAGCCGATCGTCCCAGGCGGGATCCCACACGTGCTCGAAGCGCGTCACCATCTCGCGCACGGCCACGTGCGGCGACGTGCCGAACGCGAAGATGTAGGTGTCGGGGAAGAGATAGCCTTCGAGCGTGGGCGTCGGGATGTCGAGCTCGCGCAGGAGCGCCGTGTCGCGCACCGCAACCTCGACGGACTCCGGCGGCGCGCCGAGCGCGGTGGCGAGGGCGGGGACGATCGCGAAGAGATTCCACCCTTCGGGAATCGTGAGCTTCCGCTCGAGCCCCTCGCCGTCCCGCAGCGCCGTGATCAGCTGCGCCCACGATTCGCCGGTCCGCAGCGAGTAGGTGCCCGCCTTGATGTCGTGATCGTCGCCCGTGATCTTCGCGTAGTAGCGGAAGAATCGCGGCCACGAGATGAGTCCCGCGCGACGCAGGCTGTCCGACGCGGTGCGCAAGCTCGCGCCTGGCGGGATCGTCACTCTCACCGGCGCTCCCGGCGTGCTGCTCCCGCACGCGCCGAGAAGCGCGACGGAGCAGGCGATGAGAAGCGCGCGGCAATAGTCGCGGCGCACTCTACTCCGGACTCAGCTTGAGCGCATGTTGCAGCAGAATCGTCGCGGCGAGCGCGTCGACATCGCCCTTTCGCCCGCGCGTCGTGCCGCCCATCTCGCGCACCGTGCGCAGCGCCGCTGCCGTCGTGTACCGCTCGTCGACGAGTCGCACCGGAAGTCCCGTGCGCTTCTCGAGCTCGGCGGCGATCATGCGCGTCTCGATCGCGCGCGGCGTGTCGTCGCCCTGATCGTCCAGCGGCAGCCCCACCACGAACGCCGTCGCCTCGGCCGCCTCCGCGCGGCGCACGATCTCAGCGATGGGAGGGCGCTTCCCCGCGCGGCGCACGATGAAACCCGCTGGCGTCGCGATCGTGCGCGACGGATCGCTCACCGCGAGCCCCACGCGCTTCTCCCCATAGTCGACGGCGAGAATGCGCCCCGGATACGCCGCGGGCGCGCGCGTCTCGTGCTCGCCCGCGCNCGCGCTCNCATCCTCCGCGTCCGCGTGCACGATCACCCCTGCGCCATCGAGATGAAGAACTCGCGATTCGTCTTCGTGCGCGCCATGCGCTGCAGCAGGAACTCGATCGCCTCCGTGCTCGGCATGTCGCTCAGGAAGTTGCGGAGCAGGTACACGCGGTTGAGCTCCGCCTGGTCGAGCAGCAGCTCTTCCTTGCGCGTTCCCGAGCGGCCGATGTCGATCGCCGGAAACACGCGGCGATCGGCGATCTTGCGATCGAGCACGAGCTCCATGTTTCCCGTTCCCTTGAACTCCTCGAAGATCACCTCGTCCATGCGCGAACCGGTCTCGACGAGCGCCGTCGCGATGATCGTGAGCGAACCGCCCTCGTCAATGTTGCGCGCGGCGCCGAAGAAGTGCTTGGGCTTGTGCAGCGCGTGCGCGTCGACGCCGCCGGAGAGAATCTTTCCCGAGTGCGGCACGATGACATTATGCGCACGCGCGAGTCGCGTGATGGAGTCGAGCAGAATCACGACGTCGCGCCCGTGCTCGACGAGGCGCTTCGCCTTCTCGATCACCATGTCCGCCACCTGCACGTGCCGATCCGCCGGCTCATCGAACGTCGAGCTGATCACCTCGGCACTCTTCACCTGCTCCTGCATGTCGGTGACCTCTTCCGGACGCTCGTCGATGAGCAGGACGATCAGCGTGACCTCGGGGTGATTCTCCGCGATCGCGTTCGCCATCTTCTGCATTAGAATCGTCTTGCCTGCGCGCGGCGGCGCGACGATCAATCCGCGCTGCCCCTTTCCGATCGGCGCGATCAGATCGACGACGCGCATGCTCAGATCCTCGCTGGACGACTCGAGCCGGAGGCGCACGTCAGGGTAGCGCGGACGGAGATTGTCGAAGGTGATGCGCTGGCGGGCCGTGTCCGGGTCCGTTCCGTTGATCGTCTCGACCTTGAGCAGCGCGAGATAGCGCTCGCCTTCCTTCGGCGGCCGCACCTGCCCCGCGACGGTGTCGCCCGTGCGCAGGTCGAAGCGCTTGATCTGTGACGGCGAGACGTAGATGTCGTCGGGACCATAGAGGTAGTTCCAGTCCTGGCTGCGCAGAAAGCCGTACCCCTCAGGGAGAATCTCGAGCACGCCTTCGCCGCGCAGCACCGCATCCGCGTCGAGCAGATTCTGCTCGATGCGGAAGATGAGATCCTGCTTTCGAAGCCCTGAGAAGTTGGAGATATTGAGCTCGTCGGCTATCGACTGCAGCTCGGCTACCGACTTCTGCTTTAGCTCGGAGATGTCCACGACCGTGCGGTCTGGGGGAGGTGCGGGCTCACTCGCTGAGGAGGCGGCAGCGAGGATGTATCGGCCCGGCGCTCGCGATCCGAAGGATCGGGCGCCGCGGAACGCGACACGGTAGCGAGTGGGGAAAGACGAAGCGGCGGGGCGGGGGGCAACGACCTGCGGGAGTCGCCAAGGTAACGTGGCTAAAAATGGTGGTCAAGTGACAGAGCAGCCGGTCACATCCTTCTTTACGCATTGGCGGCATCTGCCGTTGGGTGACCGCGAGATCATCGAGGGGATCGTGCAGCCGATGCACGCGGGCCCGTCGCCCGCACTGGCGCGCGCGATCGAGCGCTGGCCCGGCTCGCACTATTGGGACAACTCGCCGAATGGGCGCACGCTCGTGCTCGTGGCCGAGGATCGCGCGCCGCGCGAGAAGTGGTGGCTGCACGCGGGTCTCTTCGCACTCGCGCTGTTCTCGATGACCGTGGCCGGAGCAACCTTTGCGGGCTTTCCCGCCGAATGGCATCTCCCCTCGCTCGCCGCGCTGCGCGTGGGACTGTCGTTCTCCATTCCACTCGCCGCGATTTTGGCCGCGCACGAGTCCGGACACTATCTCGTCTCGCGGCACTACCGCGTGAACGCGAGTCCGCCGTACTTCATCCCCTTTCCGCCGCAGGGCGGACTCCTCGGAACGATGGGCGCGTTCATCCGCCTGCGCTCCCCACTGTACGATCGCCGCACCCTCTTCGACATCGGCGTCGCGGGTCCGTTNGCCGGGATCGTCGTCGCGATTCCGATTCTGCTGATCGGGCTCGCGCAGAGCGCAACGGTGATGCTTCCGAGCCTGCCACTCTCGCATCAGTTCGTCGTCTTCGAAGACTGGCATCTCCTCCTCGGCGACTCGCTGCTCCTTTCGCTGTGCCGAGAGATCGTCGGTGCGCAGGGAACGCTCGCGCTCACGCCGCTCGCGATCGCGGGATGGACTGGGCTGTTCATCACCTGTCTCAATCTTCTTCCGCTCGCACAGCTCGATGGCGGCCACATCACCTACGCGCTCTTCGGCCGCGCGCAGGCGTGGGTCGCGCGCTTCTTCTGGCTGCTGCTCATCCCGCTCGGCCGACTGTGGCCGGGATGGTGGCTGTGGGCGGTGCTCGCGCTCGCGATCGGACGCGGCCAGCTCACGCATCCGATGCTGATCGCGCCCGAACGGCCGCTCGACGCGACGAGGAAGCTGCTTGCATGGCTGTCGATCGCGCTGCTGGTGCTCACCTTCACGCCGCTCGCGATCTTCATCCCCGACTAGCGAGGGGCGACTCAGAAGGGCGAGTAGCGCTCCGGACGCTTGGCGAAGTCGGCGAGCGTTTTCGCGATCTGGTTCGAGAGCTCCTCGAGATCCTTCCGCAGCGCGTCGTCTGAGAGAAAGCGACCCGCGGCACCATCTTCGCGCGCTATTCGCACGCGCACGGAATCGAGCTCCCCGCGGGCGCGCGCGAGCGCAATGCGCAGCGCCGAATCGCTCTTGATGCGGCTCAGCGTTCCCGGCTCGCGCGTGATCTGGAGCAGCGACTCGGCGCGCGTCAGTGCGACTTGCGCGCGGTTGGCGAGGTCGCGATCGCGAAGGATCAGCGACAGCGTTCCCTTTTTTCTCGTGTCGAACTCCGCGACGCGTTTCATCACGAGGCCGAGCCCTGAGGAGTGCTCACCGAGTGTGCTGAACTGCGATTGCGTTTTCGTGAGATCACTGCCGATCGCGCGCAGGCTCGTGACGATCTCGGGGAAATCCTGGCCGGCGGCGGTCAGCTCGTTCTGTCGGAGCTCCGGATCGATCACGGACACGCGCGTGAGCGTGTCACCGGCCTCGAGCACCGGGGCGCCCGGCGATCCGATGCGTAGCGCCACGACCTGCGCGCCGACGTACGAGCCGCCCGCCTTGAACTCCACGCGCGAGTCCTTCTTGATGAACGATTTGTACGGCGACATTACCTCGACCTCGAGCACCGTGCGTACCGAGGTATCGCTTGGAAGCGAGCGAAAGCCGACGCTCTTGACGACGCCCACCTTCTGCCCCTGCAGCCACACGTCGGTGCCCTTGAGAATGCCGTTCGCCTGGTCCGCGAGAATGTAGGCGACGTAGGTATCGCCCTTGAGCGAGCCGATGCGCGCGAAGGCAATGATCGAGAACGCGCCGCCGATGAGGAGGACGAGCGCGACGATGCCGCCGCCCAACTTGGACCAGGCTGGAGGGCCGTACGCCATGGCCCGCTACGCTCCGCCGAGCAGGTGACGAGCGACGAAGGGATTGCTCATGGCTAAAGCTAGGGGCAAGGCGCGGGCCGCGGCTTCGGCGGGTTCGCGCCGTGGGCGGCTCAAGCTAGTTTGGGGCGTGCAACGCGACCTGGGTTCACTGGCCGGAAGCAGCTTCGACGTCCTCGTCGTTGGCGGGGGGATCGTGGGTGCGTGCGTGGCACGCGACGCGGCGCTGCGCGGGTTGCGCGTCGCGCTGATCGAGCGGGGCGACTTCGGCGGCGGGATCTCGTGGAACAGCCTCAAGATCGTGCACGGCGGGCTGCGGTCGCTGCAGGGGCTCGACATTCGGCAGGCGCGCCACTTCGTGCGCGAGCGGCGCGCGTGGCTGACGATCGCGCCGCATCTGGTCGAGCCGCTTTCGTTCGTGGTGCCGACGCGTGGCATCGGGCGAGAATCCGCGCTGGTGATGCGCGCGGGACTCGCGCTCAACGATCTGGTGTCGTCTGATCGAAACGAGGGAGTGGTCGCGTCGCGACGGATTGCGGACGGCCGCGCCCTGTCGGGGGATGAGTTGCGTGCGCTCGTGCCAGGAGTGTTCGACGCCTACACCGGTGGCGCGCTCTTTCAAGATGCGCAACTGTACTCGGCTGAGCGGCTCGTTCTCGCGGTGCTCGAGGATGCGGTGCGTGCGGGCGCGACGATCGCGAACTACGTGGAGGAGGTGGGAGCGGTGCGCGACGGCGGCGTGCTCGCGGGCGTGTCTGCGCGCGACGCGCTCGGCGGCGAGAGCGGCGAGCGCTTCGACGTGCGCGCGGCGATGATCGTCAACGCGGCGGGTGCCGGCGCCGCATCGGTGGCGGAGAGGCTCACGGGGCGCCAGGGAAGCGCGACGCCGATGGCGGGGATCGCGCTCAATCTCATGCTCGCCGGCGATGACTCCGTGAAGACTGCGTTCGCGATCGCCGCGAGCGAAGAGGGGAGAATGCGCCGCCTCTTCGTCGTTCCATGGCGAGGGCGCACGCTCGTTGGCACCGCGCACTACGCGTGCGAGCGGATGCTCACGTCCGAAGCGGAGCTCGAGCCGCACATCGAGCGATTCCTTCGCGAGATCGCGGCGGCGTGGCCGGNGAGAGCGATCACGCGCGAGAGTGTGCTGCTCGTGCACGCGGGGATGCAGCCGCTGCCGCACGGTGCACCGGGCGCGAAGCACGGGCCGCCGGAGCACACGATCATCGATCACGCGCGCGAGGGCGCGCCGCAGCTGTTGACGGCGATCGGGCCCAAGCTCACGACGTCGCGGGCGATCGCGGAGGAGTTGGTGGATCTCGTAGCGACGCGAGTCGGGAAGGCGACCAGGGCGTGCGAGACTGCCACGCGACCGCTCGCGTCGGCGCCGGCCGACGATGTCGCGATCGCGATCGCGCGCGCGCTGGCGGGTGATCGTGCGGGGATGCCCGAGGATGTAGTGACGCACCTCGTGCGCAGTTACGGAGCTGGCTACGACGCACTGCTGGCGCTCGTGCGCGAGCGGAGCGCGCTCGGTGCGCGCATCGAAAGTGATTCGCCGGTGATCGCCGCGCAGCTCGAGCATGCGGTGCGGAACGAGATGGCGATGCGCGCCGACGATCTCGTCGATCGCCGCACGGAGCTCGGGGCGACGGCGTGCGCGACTGGTCGCTCGCGCGCGGCGGCGGAGGCTGCGCTGGCGGCTCGCGCTTTGCCGTAGCTACTCCGCGCGAGCTACTCCGCGCGCGGCTCGCGCAGCCTGTAGCTTCGTCGCCGCGATGCATTGAAGTGCACGATCATCTCGCCCACGAGCCCGAGCGCGATCGCCTGCACGCCGAGCGTCGCGAGCAGTACGGCGAGCAGCATCAGAGGGCGGTTGCCGAGTGGCTGGCCGAAGATGCGCTGGACGAACATCACCGCGAGCGCTATTCCGCCGGTGCCCGCGAGCACGGCACCGATCAGCCCGAAGAAACGCAGCGGCTTCTCGGTGAAACGAAGGAGAAAGTAGAGGCCGAGGATGTCGATCGACCGTCGAACGTACACGCCGGGGCCGTAGATGCGGCGCTTGACGTCGCTCGAATGCTGCGGGCTCGCAACTTCCACGACGTTGAAGCCGTTGTAGATCGCGAGCAGGGGCAGAAAGCGCGCGAAGTCGCCGTAGAGCGGAATGTCGCGCAGCACATCGCTGCGGGCCGCGCGCACGCCGCAGGCGATGTCGTGCAGCGTTCCATTCGCGAGGCGGCCGGCAGTCAGGTGCAGCGCCAGCGCCTGCAGGCGATTGACCTTCGAGTCGATGCGCGGCCAGCGACGCGCCACCGCGAGGTCGGCTCCGCCCTCCACCGCGGCGAGCAGCTCGCACACGGCTTGCGGCTGTACTTGCCGGTACGCCGGCAGGGTGACAACGAGCGCGCCGCCCGCATCGGCGAGCCCCATTCGCAGCAGCGCCGTCTCGCCGATGCTGCGCGGCGACTCGATCACTCGCAGCGGGTCGCCGTTTTTCTGCAGTGCGAGCAGCGGCTCGAGCATCTCGTGGAAGAACGGATGCGCGACGAAGATGAACTCGTAGCTCCGCCCGCACGAGGCGAGCACGGCGGCGTATTCACGATACAGTGCGTCGAGCGGCTCCGGGCGCTCGACGACGGTGACGATCACCGATACCTCGGTCATCCGAACACCCGCCGGCCATCGAGGCGCTCGAGCTGCTCCTCCGCGCGCACCTTCTGCAGCGCCTCCTCCGCGATCAGCCCCAGCATCGTGAGGAAGACCGCGAGCGCGATGCACAGGAGCGCGCTCCCCGGAAAGACGTACGCATTCATCGGCGCCACATCNAGCGCATCGCGCTGCACGAACGATGTCAGCCACGCCGCGAGAAATGCCATCGCGAATACGGCCGAGGCGAGAGCGCCGAGGCCGAACATGGCGAGCGGGCTCTCGCGGAAGGTGGCGATCATCTTGATCGTCAGGAGATCCGCGAGGAGCTTGGCAATGCGCGAGAGCCCGTACTTGCTCACGCCGAAGCGCCGCGCGTGGTGGCGCACCGGCAGCTCCGCGATTCGCGCGTTGGCGGTCGCCGCGGCGAGCGCGGGGAGAAAGCGATGCATGTCCGAGTAGAGATGCAGCTGGTCGAGCAGCTCGCGACGGTAGGCCTTGAGCGAGCAGCCGTTGTCGCGAATGCGCACGCCTGTGAGCCAGATGATGATTCTGTTCGCCACCCACGACGGAATCTTGCGCGTGACGACTTTGTCCTGGCGGCGCATGCGATAGCCGGCGACGAGGTCGTAGCCCTCCTCGAGCTTCGCCACGAGCAGCGGGATGTCCCGCGGATCGTTCTGGAGGTCGCCGTCCATGCTCACGACGATGCGGCCGCGAGCTCGATCGAATCCGGCCTGCATCGCCTGCGTCTGGCCATAGTTGCGCGCGAGCTCGAGCACCACCACGCGCGGGTCGGCGGCCGCCAGCGATTCGGCGATCTGCACCGTCGTGTCATGGCTTCCGTCATCCACGAGCACGAGCTCCCACGATGGATGGCCGGCCAGCGCGTCGCGGACGGCGTCGACAAGCGGGCCGACGCTCTCCGCCTCGTTGTACATCGGAACCACGATCGAGAGGGCAGGCGGCGTCGAATGCATCTTATAGAGGGAAATGTGTGGCTGGCGAGGCGCTGAAGGGAGACGAGTGTGTACCCCCGCCGCTACATTGGCAGTCCATTCAGAAGGATTCAGTGTACACAGGGCATGTCCTTTGCCTATCGTCGGTTGCGTGCGTTTTCGCGCGCGCCCGGCCCGCCCTTACAAGTCTGAATGCACTCTCCCGCAGTCATCGCTGTCCGCACGCCACCGCACGAGCCTGAAGGCGCGGTGCGCGAGCCGGCGATGCGCATCCTGCTGATCGCGCCGCAGCCGTTCTTCGCGCAGCGCGGCACGCCCATCAACGTGCGGCAGATGGCGCAGACGCTGTGCGAGGCCGGCCACGAAGTGCATCTCGCAACGTATCCAATGGGCGAGCCGGTTTCGATTCCGGGGCTGCACATCCATCGCGCCGTGCCGATCCCGGGTTTGCGCAGCGTGCCGATCGGCTTCTCGTGGCGAAAGGTCGCGCTCGATGCGTCGCTCGCGCTCACGGCGTGGTCGCGGATCGCCGGGAAGCGCTTCGACGTCGTGCATGCGATCGAGGAGTCGGTGTTCTTCGCTCTCCCCGCTGCGCGGCTGCGCGGAATTCCCGTGATCTACGACATGGACTCATCGCTCTCCGATCAGCTGTCGTACGGCGGTCGCATCAAGAGCCGCGCGCTTCTCGGTCTACTGCGTCGCATGGAGCGCGCGGCGCTGCGCCGGTGCAAGCTCGCGATCACGGTGAGCGCGTCGCTCACCGATGCCGTCCACGCGATCGAGCCGGGGATGCCGGTCGCGCAGATCGAGGACTGCCCGCTCGACGAGGCGCTGCGCGCGCCCGACGCTGCGCGCGTCGCCGCCCTCCGCGCGCGCTTCGAGATCGGCGAGCGGCGAGCGGTCGTCTACACCGGGAATCTGGAGCGCTATCAGGGAATCGACCTCCTTCTCGATGCGTTCACGATCGTCGCAGCCGCGCGCGATGACG
>JGI24140J50213_10001231_pt1 | contig 11321 bp, 11 predicted proteins | sample BarGraIncu00222A_FD_50213 | JGI IMG/M metagenome (IMG submission 50213)
TCAGCAAGGGCGGGCGCTGGCTGGATCTTCGTTTGGGGATGGGTGACCGGTCACCCGATCCTGTTGCGGCCCGTGGGAGAGGGATGGGGTGAGGGTAACGGCCTCGGCCGTCGCCGGTAGCCGGGGCGTTGCGTCGGGCCGGTCAAGTTGTAGGAGGTGCGCCATGACGGCGCTACTCATCGGGTACGCCCGATGCTCCACCGATCAGCAGGACCTGACCGCTCAACGCGACGGCCTGGCCGCACTCGGTGTGGCAGCCAACCGGGTCTACGTCGACCACGGGCTGACCGGCACCAACCGGGAGCGGCCCGGTCTGCGTGAAGCTCTGGCCGCTTGCCGTGAAGGTGACACGTTGGTCGTCACCAAACTCGACCGGCTTGCGCGGTCGCTGCCCGACGCCAGAGCCATCGCCGACGAGCTCACCGTGCGGCAGGTTCGTCTCAACCTCGGCGGATCGGTGTACGACCCGACGGACCCGGTCGGGCGGCTGCTGTTCAACGTGCTCGCGATGGTCGCTGAGTTCGAGTCCGACCTGATTCGGCTGCGCACCCGGGAGGGCATGAAGGTGGCCAAAGCCAAAGGGCGTTTGCGCGGCAAGCAGCCAAAGTTGAACCATCGGCAGGAAGCGCATCTGGTGGCCCTGCTGAAAGGCGGCGAGTACAGCACCGCTGAGCTCGCTGACTTGTTCGGCGTCGCTCGCTCCACTGTCTACCGGGCAGTGGAGCGCGAACGGGTGCGGGCGATCGTGGGCGTCGGCAGCACCGTCGGTTGAGGTGGTCGCTGTCCCGCGGGTCACACCCCTGCGGGGCAGCAACAACCTCCTGCTGTCGGAGTCTCTTTGTCACCGATCACCGTTCCCGAACTGGGGCGCCTGGGCGGGGGTGGCACACCGCCGACATCACAGGTGGACGAACACGTCCCCGCCCTCGACGTCGACGCGATATGTCGTCAGCGGCGCGGGTTTTCTGCCCAATGCGATAAGCCGGTGCGACCACGATGGCATGTTCCGCCCCGCGAATCCCGGCGCCCAGTCCCGGTTCTCGCCGGTACACAGGTCGAAGCGAGAGTTGTGCCAGGGACACTGCACCTCGCCGTCGGAGAAGCGCACGCCGCCCGGTCCGGTGGTGAGTGAGAAGCCCAGATGGGGGCAGCGGTTGCGCGCGGCGTACAGCGCGTCGCCCACCTGGCCGACAATGACTGTGGTGCCGCCCGCATCCAGGCTGTGTAGCCGTCCGTCTGCGAGCTCCGAGAATGTTCCGACCCTGACGCGCGCCATGCCCCGTCTCCTTCTCCCTCCATAGTCCTACCACGGGGCGCCAGACACCGCGGCGGGGCAGTGCCCATTGACCGTGAGTATGTCCACGTGTGTCTCATCGCGATGCGCTTGTTGGGCAGTGCTGGCGCCCCGACGGCTCTCAGCATTCGAACACCGACCAGCAGATGTCGTTCCGCAACCGCTGGTCGTCGACTACGAGCTCGCGAATCGCCTCCGGGAGCTGATCGCGCTGCCACCGGCACTCGAGTCGCCCTGCGCTCTCGCCCACTCCTTCGGCGCGGCAGCACGTGCGGCCTTGATCGCATAGGCGGCCGCACCGAGCTCGTGTGCGGCGACGTGTGCGACGACCGCCGCCTGGCCGGCAGCGTACGCGGCATGGCGTGGCGCCCCACTCAGGTCTCTGGCCGCGGCCATTGCATGGCCGCCCGCCGTGCGAGCCTGGGACATCGTGATCTCGCCACGCACCCAGGCGCGGGCCTGCTCAATCGCCTGACGCGGTCGCGGGTCCTCCATCTCGCCGATCGCCGCCGCGTCGTCATCGGGCGCGAGAAGACGAATCGAGACGCCGGTCACCGCGGCGTCGACGCCGCGGCGGTCAGCTGCTCGCGGAGCGCGGCGGGGTCGGTGACCGGCAGGCGACAGGCGAAGTCGCGGCAGAGGTAGGCGGTCGGCCGACCGTCGATCATCTCGCGACCGGCCAGCAGCGGGACGACGGATGAGGACGGGGCAATCGAGCCAGCGAAGACCAGCGTCGGCCGGAAACGCTCGTTCCGGACCGCCGCGAGCGCCGCGGTTGCGTCGTCCTCGCGGAATCCCACGATTGCCAGCTCATCGATCCCCTCCACGGCCAGGTGGGCCGCCGAAAGCCAATTCGCGAAGCCCGTCGGGTAGCGGGCGAGGTAGGGTGCGACGGTCGCGAGCGCGCCATCGGCCGCGACTCGGTAGCGCGCCTCGCCCGTGAGCGCGGCAAGCCTCAGCAGGACTGATGCGGCCATGGAGCCGCCAGACGGGACGGCGTTGTCCTGGACGTCTTTCGGGCGAGTGACGAGCGCCTCGTGATCGTCGGCCGTGTCGAAGAAGCCGCCCGCCGGGTCAGCGAAGTGGTCGAGAATCACGTCAGCGAGCTCGCGAGCCGCGACAAACCAGCGCTCGTCCCAGGTCGCCTCGTACAGGGCAAGAAGGCCGTCGGCCAGGCCCGCGTAGTCCTCGAGGACGCCCTCGCCGGTCGATCGGCCGTCCTTCCACGAGCGCCTGAGGCGGCTGTCCTTGCGGCGCAGCCCCTCGAGGACCTGGTGGGCCGCGACGATCGCCCTTGTGGCGTACATCGAATTCCCTAGGGCGTCGGCCTCGGCGAAGGCCGCGATCGCGAGACCGTTCCAGGCAGCCAGCCCCTTGTCGTCGCGGGCCGGCTGGGGTCGCGCCCCGCGGTGCGCGAGCAGTCGCGCGCGGGCATCGGCGAGACCCACCTCAGCGGCCGGGTCGCCGGTCGGCGGAACGACCCGCGACAAGATGTTGGTTCCTTCCCAGTTGCCGNCGTCGGTGACACCGTAAGCCTCGAGGAAGGGCGGGGCGTCGGCCCCGAGAACGCCGCGGATCTCGGCGGCGGTCCAGGTGAACGTCGCACCTTCGACCCCCTCGGTGTCGGCGTCCTGGCTCGCCGCGAAGACCCCGTCGTCGCGACGAAGCTCGCGGGCCAAGTACTCGAGAGTGCCCTCCGCGACCTCGCGATAGCGCGGGTCGCCGGTCAGCTGCCAGGCGTGGATATACACCCGGGCCAGCTGGGCATTGTCGTAGAGCATCTGCTCGAAGTGCGGCACGAGCCAGATCGCNTCGGTCGCGTAGCGGTGGAAGCCGCCACCGAGCTGGTCGTGGATCCCGCCGTCGGCCATCGCATCGAGACTGCGCCGCGCGACGCGGAGCGCACGCGGGTCGCCGGTCGTAGCCGCGCGCCGAAGGAGGTACTCGATCGTCATCGGCTGCGGGAACTTGGGAGCGCCTCCCCANCCGCCGTTCGTGGCATCGAAGCTCGCCTCGATCGCGGCCGTCGCCGTGTCGAGCAGGGCCCGCGTCGGCGCATCACCGGTCGCCGGGCCGGCCTGCTGCTGGACGAGNNCATCGACGAGTCGCGACCCCGCTGCCAGGACCTCGAGTGGCTCGTCGCGCCAGGCGCGGGCGACCCCCGCGAGAACCTGGCGGAAGGCCGGCATACCGTGGGCCGGCTGCGGCGGGAAGTATGTTCCGCCGTAGAAGGGCTTGCCGTCGGGCGTGAGGAAGATGCTCATCGGCCAGCCGCCCTGGCCGGTCATCGCCTGGACCGCGGCCATGTAGACCTGGTCCAGATCCGGTCGCTCCTCGCGGTCGACCTTCACCGCGACGAAGTCCCGATTCAGGTCCTCGGCCGTGGCCGCGTCCTCGAAGCTCTCGCGCTCCATGACATGGCACCAGTGGCAGGCCGCGTAGCCGATGCTGAGGAAGATCGGCTTGTTCTCTTCGCGGGCTCGGGCGAGGGCCTCCGGACCCCACGGATACCAGTCGACGGGATTGTGTGCGTGCTGGAGCAGGTAGGGGCTGGTCTCGTCGGCAAGGCGATTGGCCATGCCGAGATGGTATCGGCCGCTCCCGGCTCCCGCCCGCGGCTCTCCGCCCCTCGCTGCCCGATCTGGCCAAATTTGCGCCCGGAGAATGTTGGCGGAGACCCGAGCCCTCCCCGGCACAGCCTCCTAGCGTCGCAGGCGTGCGTCCACGCTCAGGCGAGGGATCAATGACCGACCGGAGGCTGACGAAACAGCGGCGGATCGCCGCCAACGTTCTGCCCATGCAAGTTTGGCTAGAAGCGGCCGCGTCCGGGCCGCCGCTCCCGGAACAGGCCAAATATCCATCCACGGACTGGTGGGCCGGATTCAAGCCTGGCAGACCGCGGATTTGGCGCTCCGAGCGACGTCGTCGTGCGTGGGATGCACGGCGGCCTGCACGACCCACGACTGGCTCGAGCGCCCGCGGTGGAACTCGGGGTCCAGGCCCCCCGCCAGGTACTGGTCGACCACACCCGGACCGTTGCCGGGGTCCAAGCCACCGAAGTAGTCCCCACGGGGGAGGACGACCAGGTTCCCCGCGAAGCGGTCCCCGCCGACGTGGGACGCCTCCCACACCAGGTCCGGCCAGGTGCGGGCAAGGGCGGCGGCCAGCGGTCGTCCGCGTTCGGCGCAGCACGGGTCGTGCCGGCCGTGGGTGCACACGAGCAGGACGGGCTCGTGGTGCGGTTGCAAGCCAACCCCGCTATTTCCACGGATCCCGGTGAGATCCAGGGCGGCCACCCCGGCCAGATCCGTCAGGTCGGTGACCTGCACNCAGCTGTGCCGGGTGTTGGCCACGAAGACGCGCGACGCACCCGGCACCGCGCGGCCCGGGCGCCGGATCAACAGCGTCCGGATCCCCAGGCGGCGCTGCCAGTCGCTCATCGCCGCGCGCACCGCGTCCGGCAGTCGGAGACTGCGCAGGACGTGGGGTCCCCACGGGCCGGGCTCCTCGATGAGCAGGAACGACTCCACGGTGGACGCCGTCGCCCACAGCGGCTCCGCCCTCGCCCGGCTGGCGGTGGAGCAGCGTTCGGTCACCGCACGACTTCCAGGAACCCTTCACGCACCAACCGTCGACACAGGACGAGCGCACCAGCTGGGTCGATACCGGGCAGATCCGAGGGGCGCAGCCCGTCGGCGTCCACGACGAAGCGAACAGCGGCGTGCGCCGCCCCGGGCAGGGTGAGCCGGCGGTCGCCCAGCAGCAGTTCAAGGGACCCGTCCCGCTGCTTCATCGTGCACTGGCTGCCCGGACGCCGACGCAGCGGCGTGTCGGCTCCCAGTTCGCGGAGGTCGAGCAGGTCGCGCAACCCGCCGGCAAGGACCGGTTGCCGTCCGGTGCTGAAGGAGGCCTCTAGCCGGTCAACCTCGGCCGCGGCGTCCATGCCGGACAGCAACGCGGTCAGGTCGCTGAGGCGGCCGGACAGGGCCGCGGCGAGGCCGTCCAAGTCGGCGAACGGTGCGGCGGGCAGGCGGTCTCGCTGGGCCGGGTCGGCGTCGATCGCCCCGGTGACGACGTCCTTGAGAACATCGGCCCACACGACCTGGTTGATGCCGACCGTCACATGCAGCGAGGCGGCGCCCTCGCCGGTGCGCGCCATGTGCGGTGTGCCGGTCGGCAGGTACATGGATGTGCCCGGCTTCATCAGCACCTGGTGGACGCCGTCGGCGTCGTGGACCTCCCACTCCTTGGTGCCGTAGGTCTGGAACGTGAACACGTCGTGGGTGTCGGAGTGCAGCGCGAATCCCTGCGAGCCAGGTGGGGTCAGGTAGGCGTTGGCCTGACAGGGATGACCGAGCTTCCGCTCGAGCCCGCCGACGAGCTGGCGCAGCGGCTCCCAGTAGCGCTGCAAGCCCTGGAAGACGATCGTGGCGCCGCCGTCGAACAGCGCGAGCGCCTTCCGGGTGTCCACCAGGCCGGTCATGGGTTGGCCGGCGATGGTGGCCCTGTGGGTGTAGCGCGTCGGGTCGACCACCGCGCCGTCCTGGGCAAGCCGCACCTGCGGGGTCCGCAGTGCGGTGGTAGTGACCAGGTGGTCAGCGTGGTCGATGCCGAAGATCCCCGCGAGTTCGGCGGGGTCGGCCTCGTGGACCAGCATCCGGCGACCCCAGACCTCGCGAAGGAAGGTGCCGGGGTCGCCGGAGAGGAGTCCGAGCGGGTCCATGCCTCAGGCGTCGGTGCTGTCAGCGTCTCCACCGTCGGTGCCGTCAGCGNCTTGCGTGCGGNCACCACCCAGCGCGGACGGGTCGTCGGTGGACATGTCGTCGTCGGTGAGCGTGACGTCGTCGGCGGGCTGTTCGTTGGAGTCGTTGGTCATGGGGATGCTCCTGTCGTGGGACTGTGGGGCCGAACCTACTTCGCCTCCCAGACGACGCCAAGGCCGTAGAACTGCCGTGGTCCGTGCGGGCGATGCCGCCACCATTCGGGGAGCGAACCAGCCTGCCGAGGCCGACGTGCAACGAACCTGCCGCTGGATGGCTTCGATGCCGCAGCTTTGGCCCCGTACCGCCGGGCCCTCACCGGGTTTGAACCCGAGCCCATCCTCTGCCTGGTTGGCTCGTGAGGGACAATGCGTGATGAGCAACACCGAGACTCATTCGCCTGCCGTCGACTGCGCCGCGCCGGCCGAGCACGATCCCGAACACGTCCAGTTGGTCGAACCGAAGGATGTGCAACCGGGTGGTGAGGACGCCCTGAAGGTGCGCCGCACCCTTCCGTCGCTGCGCCGCTCGTTTGTCGGCGCGTGGTGCTTCGTCTCAGGATCGTGCAGGAAGTGGAGGTGGGCGCCCTCGATCCGGGCCTACGGCCATGGGCGGGCTGATGAGCGAACAGCCGGACATCGCTGTCGTTGCCAGCGCCGCCACCAGCACGGGGCGCGATCTCGGCAGAGGTCGCGGTTGACGCTTACGTCCGCACATGCCGCACTCAGCACGGTCGATCGTGCCGAAGAGGGCGCTCTCAGATCGCCGTGTGAGACGCTTGTTCGGTGCCCGTGTTGAGCCTCACTGTTGACCAGACCTTCGAGTCAGTCGCCGTAGTCACCCCCTGCGTTGACGGCGTTCCACTGGCCGACCTTGCGATGCACTTCGAGTCGGCTCACAACTACAGCCCGGCTGGTGGCTACGGCGGGCTGATACCGGACTATTTCAGCTTCGGCGACTTGACCAAGTACTTCCTGGGTAGGGCGGAAGACCAGTTCCCCGACCCAGGCCGCGCCTACCTTCTCGGGTGCGGGGACTGTGGAGAAGTCGGCTGTTGGCCGCTCGAAGTGGCAATCGCGGTCGGCGACGACGCGGTGACATGGACGGGCTTTAGGCAGCCGCACCGGCCAGACCGCGACTATGGAGCCTTTGGCCCCTTCGTATTCGACAGAGGGCAGTACGAGGAAACCGTTCGGAGCGCAGTCGAAGCACTCTCGGCGCAGTCTGACTGATCCGCGCTCCTATGCCGCGAGGTGCACCTTCGGGCGGGAACGTCCTGAACTGCCGCTGTCGTTGGGGTTTCAGGGTTTGGGGACGTCGGCTCCGCAACGTGGGCAGTCCACTCCGCCCCACAGGACCTGTCTCCGGGTCGAGGGTTTTCGGAATTGTGCCAGCAGGGCGATCGGGATGTTCTTGCCGCACCGGGGGCAGAGCCAGGCGCGGCCGCCGGCGTACAGGGTGTGGCAGACCGGGCACACATCCTCCCGCGCCAGCCAGGCCTGGTCGTCGTCGCTGAAGCCACACTTCAGGCATCTGCGGGCGGTGATCATGTTCGCACGGTTGAGCACCCTGACCGACTCGGCGACCCGATCGTTGAGGAACAGCAGCGACACGAGCCAGGCGTCTCCGACCTTGCGGTAGCTCTCAATCGCCAGGGGCCGTAGCGGCCGTACCTTCGCATTAGCGCATTCGCGGCACAGGTGGAACGCCAGGGCGACCTTCTGTTGGGAGAGGAGTTCCCCGCCGAGGAAGAAGCCCAGGGTGCTCGCGTCGACGGTGATGTCGGCGGTGTCGGTGACCGCTCCGGGCAGGAGCCCGCACAGCAGACACGTGTCGGGCAGGCGGACAGCGCCGTGGGCGTTGTCCGCCTGATCCGCAGCGTCCAGGGCCGCATCGTTGATCCCGCCGCCGAGCGCGGCACCGACCCCAATCGCCAGAATCCTTCCCAGCAGACCCCCTTTGACCGGTGGGGCGATCAGCGTGACCCGTGACAGCCGGTTGGCTCGGCGCCGTTCGGCCAGCCGCGTGATCTCGGCTACCCACACCCGGGCCAGGTCCGGATCGGCTGGCTGCGCATCGGGGTGCGCCCGGCCGCTGGCCGGGTTCGGCCCGACCGTCCCCGGAACGCCGCCGTCGCCAGCCTCGTTCGCGGGCATCCAGAACCGCCAGCCCGGCGGCGCGGGAGGCCACGACGAATCAGGCTGCCACCCCGCGGGTGGAATCCAACCAGGCGGCGACGACGGCCACCCAGGCGCTGGGTTGAACCTCATCCCCACACACTCCCTTCAGCACGATCGTCACACCACGCCAGGCCGCGGACCGAGCCGCCACCGACACGTGTCACCGCTGACAACAGGCCAATCCCATCTTGGACCCAAGAAGCCCCGACGGAGCCCGACCGCGTGGGAGCCGCCTGACCAAGAGGCCGCACCCGGCATCCAGAACACGTCCGACTTTGCCGCTGGTGGGGCGCTCCCTTGAGAGCTCCCCGGATCCAACTGGGGCATGATGTTCTGCATGGTGACGACCATGCCGATCCCTGACAGCGACGACATTCTGGATCTCGCACCTACTGACGACGGTCTCGGCTTCGCGGCCAGCATCACAAGGCGCCGAAGTGACGGCTCGGACAGCTGGACAGCGATCCCTCCGGAGGGGGCGCGGCAAGACGCATGGACGACAGTTCGACTGGAGGGCACGCGCCTGATCGCCAACTCTTGGTCCTGCTACGCCGTCCAGATCGACCTCGAAACCGGAGGCGAGATTGCCCGGACGTTCACCAAGTAGTCGAAGCCGAACATCCGCTATTGCCGCCGATGGTTCGGTGGATGAATCCAGGATCACCTTCTTGCCCGCTCGGTCCTCTGCCTGGTACCGGCGCGCGGTCGCCCTGGTCACAGCCCTACGCTCACCCATCGTCAACCCCATCAACTCGGCGTACCCGTCCAGCAGCCGCCGGGCCGGTCGACGCGCCGCTACTTGGGCATTCCTCCATGAGGCAACGACCCCCTCCACGCGGGCATCCTTGATGCGTCGACGCGCGTCCTGGCGCTCGCCCACACCCACCCAGTTAGTATCGCCAGGGGAGGGCCGCACCCACGCACCGGTTTTCGGCTGGTCCCTGATGATCGCTGAGCCCTTGACACCCACACTCGGAGGCACTCGTGACCCTGCAACGCCTCGCCGATCTCGATATGGCCTCGCTGGTTGACCGCCCGTTCCATCCCTCGCCGGCCGCGTGGGAGGACGAGGTCCTGTATTTCCTGATGCTGGACCGGTTCTCGGACGGTCGCGAAGACGGGTACCGGAGCAACGACGGCACCTTGGCCACCGGCGGGAGTATCCCGCCCTTCCAGCCCGGGGACGCCGGGAACGCGGTGGGCGCCGAGGATGACGCCCGCGCGTGGCGGGAGGCGGGGGGTCGGTTCACGGGTGGCACGCTCCGCGGTCTGGAGGGCAAGCTGGGCTATCTGAGGCGGATGGGCATCACCGCGATCTGGCTGAGTCCGGTCTTCAAGCAGGTCGCCTCGCAGCAGACCTACCACGGGTACGGGATCCAGGACTTCCTTCAGGTGGATCCCCGGTTCGGTACCGTCGAGGGCCTGCGCTCGCTGGTCGCCACCGCCCACACCCTCGGCGTCCGGGTGGTCCTGGACATCATCCTCAACCACACCGGGGACGTGTTCGGCTACGACGCCGACCGGTACCCGGAACGGGACGCCGCCGGCAACCCGGTGATGGACCCCCGCTGGGACGGCCGTCCCTACGCCGTGCACGGTTATCGGGCCGCGGACGGGCGTCCGACCCTGCCCTTCACCACCGTTGACGTCGCCGCCCATCCGGAGGCGTGGCCCGACGGGGCGGTGTGGCCCGCCGACCTCCAGGACCCCGCGACGTTCACCCGCCGAGGCCGGATCAGCAACTGGGACTATGATCCCGAGTTCCTGGAGGGCGACTTCGACACGCTCAAGGACGTCCACCACGGCGACGGGGACGCCGACGGGTACCGGCCGAGCCCGGCATTGAAGGCGATCACCAGTTGCTACCGGTACTGGATGGCGTACGCCGATCTGGACGGTTTCCGGGTCGACACGGTCAAGCACATGGACCCGGGTGCGACCCGCTACTTCACGTCGGTGATCAAGGAGTTCGCTGCGAGCCTGGGTAAGGAGAACTTCTACCTGATCGGTGAGATCACCGGGGGCCGCAGCCGGGCCGTCGACACGATGGAGCTCACCGGCCTGGATGCGGCGCTGGGCATTGATGACGTGCAGGACAAGCTCGAGTACCTCGTGAAGGGTCAGCGGAACCCGGCCGACTACTTCAGCCTGTTCCGCAACTCGACGCTGGTGGGCAAGGAGTCGCACACCTGGTTCCGCAACCGCGTCGTCACCATGGTCGACGACCACGACCAGGTGCGGAAGGGTGGCGCCAAGGCCCGCTTCTGCGCGGACGCCGGCGCCTCGCGCCTGCTGCCGGCCGTCCTGGCCTTGAACGTGTTCACCCTCGGCATCCCCTGCGTCTACTACGGCACCGAACAAGCGTTCGACGGGGAGGGCGGCAACGACCGCTACATCCGCGAGTGCATGTTCGGTGGCCCGTTCGGGGCGTTCCGGAGCACAGGGCGGCACTTCTTCGATGAGGACGCCGCCGGCTACCGGGCGCTCGCGGACCTGGTGGAGGTCCGGCGTAGTCGGTTGGCCCTGCGCCGCGGACGTCAGTACCTGCGCCAGATCTCGGGGAACGGGGTGGATTTCGGGTTACCGGCGATGGTCGACGGCCAGCTGCGGTCGGTGGTGCCGTGGTCGCGGCTGTTCAACGACCACGAGGTCCTGTGCGCGATCAACACCGACCCCGACCAGCCACGCACAGCCTGGGTCACCATCGACGATGAACTGCACCGGCCGGGGGAGGAACTCCGGTGCGTCTACTCGACCGACCCGACCCAACGCGGCACCACCCTCTCCATCGAATCCCGCAACGGCAAGGCCGTGCTCCTGACCGTGCCCCCGGCCGGCGCCGTCGTCTTCGAATGACCCGACCCCTCTTTGCCCGCCAGTGCGTCACGCCGGGACCTCGCGGGGTACACGCCGGCCCACGCAATGCTGTCGGCTGCCCGGGGAGAAGACGCTCAGGTCGCAGCCGGTTTCGGCGATGGTCGCGTCCGCTCTCCCCGGTGATCTTCCCCGTTTGCGGTGCGGCGATGTCGACAGCCCACCCCGCCTCTATCAATCGGAAGAGCGACAAGTTCGAGATCCTCGAACTTG
>JGI24140J50213_10001232_pt1 | contig 11319 bp, 10 predicted proteins | sample BarGraIncu00222A_FD_50213 | JGI IMG/M metagenome (IMG submission 50213)
GACACGACGTACAAGATCGCCGAGATCATGTTCGACGAGTATCGCGAGAAGCGCTATGCGCCGCCGCCGCTGCTCAAGCGAATGGTGCTAGCGGGTTACTATGGTAAGAAGTCGAAGCGCGGATTCTACGATTACTCGGTAGAGCCGCCGGTTGTAAGCAAGCTGGGGCTCTAGGTCTGACTAATCCGAGGGAACACAAGCGCTAACAATTGGAAAAACGACTTGAACGGAGAAAAGCACGGACTTGAACGGATGACTGCAACTACCGGCTCGTCCCGTCGTATTCGTGCTCATTCGTCTTTATTGGTTTTTATTCGTGCACGCCGTGGCAGTGCCTGTTCGCTAATTCCTCGCGAGCTCGGCCTAAACGCCGCCCTTCACTAAATACTTCCGGACGAACTCATCCATCCGCACCAGATCGAGCGCGGCGTCCTTGCATGGGCCGTTGGGGAGCGTCATCGGAAGCCCCAGCACCGGTACGTGGCCGGCGACGTCGTGCAGCCCGCTCACGAGATCGCGCTCACACGCGACCGCGACGACGGCCTTGGGGCGTCGCTCGCGGATCACGCGGCGCGCGAGTTGGCCGCGCGTAGCGACGAAGGCGGAGACGCCGTAGCGCTTCGCGATCTCGAGCACGCCGTCGAGCGCCTCGCGCGAGAGGCAGCGCGGGATGAGGATCAGCAGCTCGGACGGATTCACGCGCCGCTCGCGCGCGAGGGCGAGATCGTTGTAGACGACGACGCTCGCGTGGTCGGTCCAGTCGCGCTTCACGCCGAAGAGCTCACCCACGCGCCACGCCAGGTTGAGCGTGCGGAGCAGCAGCCCGCGCTCGGCCAGCTTCTCGGGGAGGAGCGCGCGTCCAGTCCACACGGAGAGCGCGAGGAGCGTGAGCCACGCGAGCGAGATCGCCACGAACGAGGCTATCCCGAGGTAGAGCGCGAGTGGAAGCCGGCGCGAGAGGAAGGCGAGGCGCGGCGCGAGCAGGTAGACTGCCGCGGCGGCGAGAATCGCGACGAGCACAATGCCTACGGCCGTGAATCCGAAGTAGAGGCGCGTGGGCGAGGTGAAGTCGCCACCGTTGTCGAGCGCGCCGCCATCCCATTCGTCCCATTCGTGTCCGAGCCGCCGGTCTGTTTCGATCTTGACCAGCGGTCCGACGTGTCGCAGCGGTACTTCGCTCTCCATGCTGGATGATGACGGGACCGCGAGTGCCTTGTCAACGGCGGCCGCGCGCGCCAATGTGCCCGTCGTGAAGCCCAATGGATTTCGTGGCGTCTTCCGCGACGATGAGTCCGCGCGCGCGGTCTACGCCGAGGGGGCGGGGATCGCGCGCGTGATCCCGGCGGCGGTGGCGGTGCCCGTAGATGCGGACGATGTCGCGGCGCTCGTGCGCTGGGCTGCGTCGAGCAACACGGCGCTGATCGCGCGCGGCTCCGGCAGCGGGATGGCGGGGGGCGCAGTGGGTCCGGGAGTCATCGTCGACTTGAGCCGGCTGGATGCGATCGGGGCCATCGACGTGAGCCGCCGCCGAGTGGTGGTTGGCCCGGGCGCGGTGCGCGGCGCGGTGAACGAGGCCGCGCGCGCGAAGCAGCTGCGCTTCCCCGTCGATCCGTCGAGTGGCGCATTTTGCACGATCGGCGGAATGGCGGCGACGAACGCCGCCGGCGCGCACACGCTGCGCTACGGCGCCACACGCGGCTGGGTGACGGCGCTCGACTGCATCTTCAGCGACGGCTCGCGCGCGCTGATCCGGCGCGGCGCGCCGATTCCGGAGATTCCCGCCGTGGAGCGCTTCCTCGCCACCGCGCACTCGGCCATCCTCGCGTCGCCGGCGCGCGTGCGCTCGCATCCGGGCGTGCGGAAGGACTCGTCGGGATACGCGCTCGCGGACTATGCAAGAAGTGGCGAGTTGCTCGAGCTGCTGATCGGCAGCGAGGGCACGCTCGCGCTCTTCGTAGGGGTCGAGCTCTCGCTCGCCGCGCTCCCGGGCGCGACGAGCTCTCTCGTGGCCGAGTTCCCGACGCTGGAGCAGGCGGTGGATGGCGCGGCGCGCGCGCGGGTGGGCGGCGCGAGCGCGTGCGAGCTCCTCGATCGCACCTTCATCGAGGTCGCGCGCAGCGGGCCCGCGCTCGTCGCGATCGACGCCGCGAGCGAGGCGGTGCTGCTCGTCGAGATCGAGGCGGGCGACGAGCGCGCCGCCGAAGGGGCGGCGAAGGTGATGGAGCAGGCAATGATGGCGTGCGGCGCGACACGCGTGACCGTCGCCCTCAACGCGGACGACGAGGCGCGGCTCTGGGCGCTGCGCCACGCGGCGAGCCCCATTCTCAATCGACTGTCGCCCTCGCTCAAGTCGATGCAATTCATCGAGGACGCGGCGATGCCGCCCGAGAAGCTCCCGCAGTACGTCCGCGGCGTCCGCGAGATTCTCGCGCGCCACGAGGTGAAGGGCGTCATCTTCGGGCATGCCGGCGACTCGCACGTGCATGTGAATCCGCTCATCGACGTCCGCCGCACCGACTGGCGAGAGACCGTTCGCTCGATCCTCGACGAGGTGACGTCGCTCGCGGCGCAGCTCGGCGGCACGATCGCGGGCGAGCACGGCGACGGGCGGCTCCGCACGCCGCTGCTCGAGCGGGTGTGGGACGCGCGCTCTGTAGCTCTCTTTGCCGAGGTGAAGCACGCCTTCGACCCGCAAAATATTTTCAATCCCGGCGTGAAGGTGCCCACGGGCGCTGGGCAACCGATCGGCGACGTGAAGTACGACCCAACGCTTCCGCAGCTTCCGCTCGATGCCCGGAAGGCGCTCGACCGAGTCGAGCGCGATCGCGCGTGGAGCAGCTATCGACTCTCGATGATCGGCGGCCACTGAGCCGCCTCAGCCAACCTCTGGAGATCCGTGTACTACTACGAGCCGCGCATTACCCTCCTCGCGAAGCCGACCTTCACCGCACCCGAGCACCTCGACGTCGCGTGGATCGGTGAGAGCACCGCCGGCGAGCAGCTCGCCGAGTTCGCGGGGCGCCTTTGTTACATGAGCCAGAAGAATCCCGCGGGGCGCACCACGCGGGCTTACCTCGAGAACATCAAGAAGCAGGGGCACGGGAGCGTTCTCGAGCACGCGAGCTATTCGCTGCTCTTCGAGGGCGTCAGCCGCTCGCTCACGCATGAGCTGGTGCGTCACCGGGCGGGCTTCGCCTACTCCCAGCTCTCACAGCGCTACGTCGACGAGAAGGACGCGAGCTTCGTCGTGCCGCCGGCGGTAGCGGGCGACGAAGCGCTCGAGGGCGCATGGCGCAGCCAGGTGGACGGCGCGCTCGCGAGCTATATCGGGCTCGTCGAACAGCTGATGGAGCGTTACTCGTGGGTGGCCGACAAAGTCCATCGGCGGAAGATGGCGCGCGAGGCCGCTCGCGGCGTGCTGCCGAACTCCACGGAGACGAAGATCGTGGTGACAGCGAACGCTCGCGCCTGGCGAACGATGCTGGAGCTGCGGTCGAGCGAGGGCGCGGAGCTGGAGATTCGGCGGCTAGCGGTGGCGACGCTGCGGCTGCTCGCGGCGGAGGCGCCGGGATTCTTTTCGGACTTCGAGATCTACGTCGGCGACGATCGGCGAGAAGCGGCGCGAGTCGGATTTCACAAAGTGTGAAATAAAGTCCGCGCACTAGCAAAAAATCATTGCGCTGCATTTCATCGACTCTTATTTTGCTCGCACGTTCGATGTCGGAGTCGCCGTTGCTTCAGGTTAGAGCAGCGAGATGTGAACGATTCGAGCGAGATGCGCGTCAATTGAAAAGAGCACGGCGCGCGGGTTGGGTGGCGGCGAGTGTTCGACCGGAATTGTCTGACCTCAAGCAGGATCGGATGACACGAATCGGGTTCGCCTACAATCAGAAGCCTGAAGTACCTGCTCTTCGTCTCGAGGACGGCGCCGAGGATGCGCGTCCCGACGAAGAGCCTCCCAGTAGCGCAAACTCCAATTGGGGGAGCGCTGCGGATTCCGCGTCTGCCCCGCTCGCTGGCGGAATAGCCGCCGCCGAAGTCGACGACGAGTTCGCGGAGTGGGACAGCGCCGAGACCATCAATGCGGTCGCGAATGCGCTCAGCGCGCTCGGCGAAGTAGTTCGCCTCGAGGCGAACGCGGACTTCCCCGAGCGCCTGCGGGCGACTCAGCCGGACATCGTCTACAACATCGCGGAAGGAATGGGCGGCGTGAATCGCGAAGCCCACGTCCCCGCAATTTGCGAATTCTTCGGCATCCCATATTCGGGATCCGATCCGTTCTCGCTCTCGCTGTGCCTCGACAAGGCGCGCGCGAAAGAGTTTTTGGCGTACCACGGCGTACCGACGGCGCCCTTTGCGCTCATCCGGACCGCCGCCGAGATCCCCGCGATGCTCGACCGCCTCACCACGCGTAAGACGAAGAGCGGCAGCACGCGCCTTCGCCTGCCGCTGTTCGTGAAGCCGGTGCACGAGGGCTCGTCCAAGGGAATCACGGAAGACAATTTTTGCCGCACGGTGAGCGAGGCGCAGGAGCAAACTGCGTTTCTTCTCGAGCGGTACGCGCAGCCCGTGCTGGTGGAGGAGTATCTCCCCGGCCGTGAGTTCACCTGCGCGGTGATGGGTAACGGCGATGGCTCGCACGTATTGCCGATCGTCGGGATGAACTTCGATGCCCTGCCACCGGGTGCGCTTCCGGTGTACGGCTTCGAAGCCAAGTGGCTCTGGGACGACCGGAGCCACCCGTTACAGATTTTTGAGTGCCCTGCGCGGATCGACGAGGTGCTGCGGAGCAGGATCGTAGAGGTCGTGCTCTCCGCCTACCAGGTTCTCGGCTGCCGTGATTGGTCGCGCATCGATGTGCGACTCGATGCCTCTGGCGTGCCGAACGTGGTGGAAGTGAATCCCCTTCCGGGAATCCTTCCCCGTCCCGAGGACAACTCGTGCTTTCCCAAAGCGGCGCGGGCAGCCGGATTGAGCTACGATGAGCTCATCCAGCGCTCCCTGCGTTTCGCCGCGGAGCGACAGGGGATCACCCTGTCGGGAAAGGCTGCGCGTCGAGTGCGACGTGCAGCGGCGTCGGGCTGATCGCGCGAAGCNTCGCTCCGGATTTCGCGCGTCGCCCCACCACGAGGCGGGGATGTAAATGAAGATTGCTCTTTTGTTCGACGGCGCATCAGCGCTCGGCAAGTCGCCCGATCTGGCCATCCTCGAGACCGTCGAGGCCGTCGAAGCGGTGCTCGCGGCCGAGGGAAACAAGGTCGTGCGCGTGCCGGTGAACACGGACGGCCGCTGGATCGAGCGCACGCGCCGCACCAAGTGTGACGTCGCCTTCAATCTCTGCGAGGGGATCGACGGCGTGGCCGAGCTCGAGCCCACCGTCATCTCCGCGCTCGAGGTGCTCGGCATTCCGTTCACGGGCAGCTCGTCGTGGACCACCTCGCTCTGCCTGCGCAAGCACGTCGTCAACGCGATCCTCGACCGCTGCCGCCTCCCGATTCCGCGCTTCGCGATCGTGCGCCGCGGCGACCCGATTCCCGCCGTCGGCTTTCCGGCGATCTGCAAGCCGGCCGCCGAGGATGCATCAGTGGGCGTCGAGCAGCGCTCGGTGGTGCGCACCGCGCGCGCGTTGGCCGAGCGCGTGAACTCGATGCACGAGCGGTGGGACGAGGTGATCGTCCAGCGCTACATCGACGGGCGCGAGGTGAACGTCGGCATCGTCGGCGACACGGTGCTGCCGGTGTCGGAGATTCAGTTCGACGCGATGCCCAAGGGAATGTGGCGCATCGTGTCGTACCGCTCGAAGTGGGCGTCGGGGAGCGATGAAGACTCGGGCGCGCAGCCGCAGTGCCCGGCGAATCTCTCCACGGAGCTCACCGAGGAGCTGCAGCGCATCGCGCTCCAGGCGTGGCAAGTTGTCGGCGGCGACGGCTACGGCCGCGTCGACTTCCGCATCGATCGCGCGGGGAAGCCGTGGATCCTCGAGGTGAACTCGAATCCCGACATCTCGCCGGACGCGGGGCTCGCGCGAATGGCCGGCGTCGAGGGGCTCGACTACGGCGCGCTCGTGCGCGCGATCTGCGAGCGCGGGCTGCACCGCGAGCGGCCGTCCACCTCCGACCAGTGGGCGCTCGCGCAGCGGCTCTCCGGCGTCATGGTCGAGGGAGAGGGCGCGGCGCTCGAGCTGTTCGCCGTCGGGCAGCGCTGAGCGGCACGCTGAGCGCCGGGCGAGCTGCCCGGCTCGTTGGTCCGCTCGCGTCGCACCATCGCGAGCGCCTCGTCGAGATTCTCGAAGCGACGGGCGTTTTTGCACCCTCGGAGATCGACGTCGCGCTCGAGCTCTTCGACGAAGGGATGCGGAGCGCCGAGTCGTACGAGCTGATGGGCGTCTTCGACGAGCACGGGGCGCTGCAGGGCTACGCGTGCTGGGGCCCGACGCCGGGCACCGATGGTGGATACGACCTCTACTGGATCGCGGTGGATCCGCGCGCGCACGGCGGCGGCTACGGGAGCGCGATGATGCGCGCAGTGGAGGAGCTGCTGCGGGGACGCGGCGCTCGGCTGCTCGTGGCGGAGACGTCGTCGCGCGACGTGTACGCGCAGACGCGCGACTTCTACGAGCGCGGCGGATACGTGGAACGTGCGCGCATTCGCGGGTTCTATGCTGTGGATGACGATCGCGTGATTTTCTCGAAGCAGCTGGCGGTGCGCGCCGGCGAGGAGACGCCATGAGTGAGTGGCAGAAGGTTCTGCGCGAAGGGAGCGTGGACACACTCGAGAAGCTGGCCGAGAAGTTCGGCCGCGACGTGATCGACGTCGAGGCGCTGCGGCCGGCGTTCGACGGCTTCCAGGTGCGGATCACTCCGGCGGCGCTCGAGCAGATCAAGGAAGTCGGCGATCCGATGTGGAACCAGTACGTGCCGTCGATCCGCGAGCTCGAGATAGTGGATGGCGTCGTCGACTCGCTCGATGAAGATGGCGACTCGCCGGTTCCGAACATCACGCATCGCTATCCGGATCGTGTTCTGTTTCTCGTGAGCCCGGTATGCGCGTCGTACTGCCGCTTCTGCACGCGGCGCCGGAAGGTCGGCGACCCCGAGAAGATTCCGCTCAACCAGTACGACTCGGCCTTCGCCTACATCGCGGCGCATCCGGAGATTCGCGACGTGATTCTCTCCGGCGGCGACCCGATGATGCTCTCGGACCGGCGGATCGAGCACATCCTGCAGAAGCTGCGCGAGATCCCGCACGTCGAGATCATCCGCATCGGAAGCCGGATCACGTCACATTTGCCAGAGCGGATCACGCCCGAGTTCTGCGAGATGGTGCAGAAGTACCATCCTATCTACATGAACACACACTTCAATCACCCGAGCGAGCTCACGCCGGCAGCGGTCGCGTCGCTCGATCGGCTCTCGCGCGCGGGTGTGGTGCTCGGCTGTCAGACGGTGCTGCTCAAGGGCGTGAACGACGATCCGAAGGTGATGATGAAGCTGATGCACGAGCTGCTGAAGGCGCGCGTGCGCCCGTACTACATCTACATGGCCGACCAGGTGGCGGGAGGCGAGCACTTCCGCACGATGGTCCAGACCGGGCTCGAGATCATCAAGGCGCTTCGCGGATGGACGTCGGGGCTCGCGGTGCCACACTTCGTCATCGACGCTCCGGGCGGCGGTGGCAAGGTGCCGCTCCTCCCCGAGTACGTCGAGTCGATCACCGATGACGAGGTGATCTTCCGCAACTATCAGGGGGAGCGATTCACCTACAAGCAGCCGCGTTCGACGGTCGCGGCCCTGTAGCTCGCGGGGACTACTTCACTCCCGCGGGCGGCTGCACATTCTTGTAGTCGTAGCGCTCGACCACGTGGCGCCGTGCGCTGGGATCGCTGTACATGTCGATCTCTTCACGAAGGATCAGCCCAGTGCTCTTCTCAACCCAGAGCTTGGTATCTGTCTTGATTTCGCCGTTATCGGAATGCGCGAAATACACGATCGTCGCCACCCCATCGATGCTCGCATCGGGAAGTTTTTGGCACTCGTATACCTTCGTGTTGCGCAGATTATCATGCATCAGGTCTATTTGATCCTGGGGATTGTTCGTTCCTCCTACCCATTTGCCATCCAGCTGCATGAAAACCTTCGTGGCCGTAGTGATGTTCTCTAGCGAGGTGGGGCTTTTGCCTGGATCGGTCTGAGTCAGGACAAGTGGCGAGGGGTGGATATTTCCTTTATATGTGCGTCGAGCACGGGCTTGCACGCGGCGGAAACGGTTTGTGCGTGGACGGCGAGAGGCATCGCGACGAGTGACAGGCTGAGTAGAGCGCTGAGCGCTGCAGCTGATGTTGTAGGCACGAGGAAGCTCCAGTGTGAGAAGTTGAACGGTTGGCGTTTGCGGATCATTCGGGGCCGCGACTGACGCCGGCGCTCAGTGCGCGGCCGGAGCGTGCACGTTCGCGTAGTCGAACTCCAGCGTCACCAGCAGAATGTCCTGATCGACGACGTCACGAACGGGCAAGCCGCTCTTCGGTGAGATCCACATCTTCGTTCTCCTCCCCGATTCCATCTTCACGTCATAGCCCGCGGCCACCTCTCCGCGAATCGATGCGGAGGGCACCGATCGGCAATCGCTAAAGCCCGAGATGGGGCCGGTGAAGCCCCCCATCGGATTATCTGTGACGCGGACGCTCAGCCAGCGCTTATCTGCGAGCAGGTCGTACCTCGTGTTGCCCACCCAAATCTCCTCGTGATGTTCGATGGGGAAAGCGCCGGGCGTCGTAGGCGTAACCGTATATGTGGCGTGGAATGGTGTTTTCGATTGCAGGGTGGCGGCCTTCATGGCTGCCGTGCAGTCGGCAGCGGAAGCGCGCGCGGACGCCGGCGCCGCCAACGCGACGACGCCCGCGATGAGCGCCGGCGCCGCGACGCGCATCGTCATCCATGATCGGCGTGCGAGAGAGCGTTCGATACGCATGGTGATCCTCCTAGTGGGAAGTCGAGCCGAGCAGCTTGTTGCAAAGATTCCCGATCCGATCCTCGAGCACGTCATCGGAGGGATCGGTGAAGTCGCCCTCCGTTCCCAGCACCGAGATATCGCAGAGCACGTCGTTGCGCTCGGCGATCACCTCGTGAAGATCTCGCTGCCACGCCGCGCGATCACCCACGTCGTAGAGTGGCGTGGCCTCGAGCGGCATCGCGCCGCTCACCCACGCGCGCACGGTCGATTTGCCATGGGACGGGCGCAGCGTCACCTCGATCTCCGGGCGCGATGCGGTGACGAACGCGCAGCTCTCCGGATCGCCGGAGATGAGGGCGATCCCCGTGATTGGGGCTCGCAGGATGCCCGCGACGTCGTGCGCGGTGAGAAGCCCGCGCTCACACACGCTTCCTGGCGTGCTCACGCGCGACGAGCTGTCCCCGCTGAGGCAGCTCAGCACGACCCACGCGAATGCGATCCCGACGGTGGTAGCCGAGCGATGAAGATGCCGAATGGGTATTTGCATGCGGCGCACGCTAGCGTCGACGCGTCGCGCGGCCGTCGCCCTGCCGTTTATTGCTGAGCGACGGCGCGAGACCTACGTTGCAACCCTGATGATCGAGCTAACTCTTCTCGGCCTGCAGACTGTTCGCGACTCGGACGGCCGCGATCTCGGCTCGCTCGCAGCGCAACCGAAGCGCTTTGCGCTGCTCGCCTATCTCGCCATCTCCGGGAGCGCCGGCTTCCATCGCCGCGACACGCTTGCGGCCATGTTCTGGCCCGATCTCGACCAATTCGCGGCGCGCCGGGCGCTCCGGAACACTTTATACCACCTGCGCGAGTCGATCGGGGACGGCGCGCTCATCACCCAAGGCGACGACGCGATCGCCATCGATCCCGCGGCGATCACCTGCGACGTGACGAAGCTCGCGGCCGCCGTAGCGGAGGGACGCTACGAGGAGGCGGTGGACCTCTACCGGGGCGAGCTGCTCGCGGGGATCCACTTCGCGAACGCCGATGAGAGCTTCGAGGAGTGGCTCTCGCACGAGCGGGCTCGCGTGATGGCGCTCGTGAGTCGCGCGACGCGCGCGATGATCGATCGCGAGGAGCAGGCGGGTAACGTCACCGGCGCGGCGTACTGGGCGCAGCGCGCGTGCGCCTTCGCGCCGGACGACGAGCACCTGCTGCGGCGCGCGATGTCGCTGCACGACGCGGCGGACGACCGGGGCGGCGCGCTTCGGCTGTACGACAGCTACGCTCGCCACGTCTCCATCCAGTTCGACACGAAGCCGAGCGCCGAGAGCACGGCGCTGGCGGCGCGCATTCGCGCGGGGTCGCCGAAGGACGCGAGCGCGGCGAGCGCGGCGAGCGCCGCCGCGACGGTGCACGCCGAGAGCTCGCCTCATCCGGAGCTCGCCGAGCCGACAGTCGTCGCACCTGTGGACGCACCGCCGGCAGCTCCGGCAAGGCGCCACCCGCCGCATCTCGTGCGCTGGGGGCGCGCGCTCGCGCTCGGCGTCGTCTCCGCCGTCGTCGCAGTTCTGATTTTCCGCGCGGTGAAGGCGACGCCTGCGCCGCCTCCCGCCGCGAAGGAGCGCGTGCTCGTAGGCGTCTTCGACAATCGCACCGGCGACCCGAAGCTCGACGCACTCGGGCGCATGGCCGAGGACTGGCTGTCGCAGGGGCTCCTGCGCACGCAGCTCGTCGACGTCGTCGATCCGCGCGTGGTGTACGTGCAGGCGCACGCGCCCAGCGGGAGTACCGTCGATCCGCTCGAGCTCGCGCGCAAGACCGGCGCCGCCTTCGTCGTCACCGGGAGCTACTATCGGCTCGGCGACAGCGTGCTCTTTCAATCGTCGCTGATCGATGCGCGAGTCGGACGCATCGTCCGCGTGGTCGGCCCGATCGTCACGGGACAGGGCGCGCCCGTGCGAGCGCTCGACGAGCTGCGCTCGCGCGTGATGACGGCGCTCGCGTCCGTCGTGGATCTGCACGGATCGCAGAGCTTTCAGAATGGCGGAGAGATTCCGCCCTTCGAGGCCTATCAGGCGTACGTGGAAGGGCTGGATGCCTACTGGCACGGCGACGAGACTCGCGCGCTCGCGCTCCTGCTGAAGGCCTCGCACCTCGATTCCGCGTTCAACGATGCGCCGATCACTGCTGCGGCAGTGGCCGCGGGCAGCAATCAGTGCTCACTCATCGACTCGCTCGCACATGCTCTCGGGGCCGCGTCGCGAAAGCTCGATCGCATTCAGCGGCTCTCGCTGCAGATCGCGGTTGCGCACTGCCACGGGCACAACGACGAGATGCTGCGGCTCACCCTCGAGCGCGCCGATCTGGCTCCGCGCA
>JGI24140J50213_10001234_pt1 | contig 11308 bp, 11 predicted proteins | sample BarGraIncu00222A_FD_50213 | JGI IMG/M metagenome (IMG submission 50213)
GCGCGCCATCTGCGCATGACCGGCATGAACGTGCTGATGCCGATGGGCTGGGACGCCTTCGGCCTGCCGGCCGAGAACGCGGCGATGAAGAACGGCGTGCCACCGGCGAAGTGGACGCGCGAGAACATCGCGGCGATGAAGGCGCAGATGCAGTCGATGGGCCTGGCCATCGACTGGAGCCGTGAGATCGCGACCTGCGACCCGAGCTACTACAAGTGGAACCAGTGGCTGTTCCTGAAGATGCTGGCGGCGGGCATCGCCGAGCGGCGCACCCAGGTCGTCAACTGGGACCCGGTCGACCAGACGGTGCTCGCCAACGAGCAGGTCGTCGAGGGCCGCGGCTGGCGCTCCGGCGCCTTGATCGAAAAGCGCGAGATTCCCGGCTACTACCTGAAGATCACGAAATACGCCGAAGAGCTGCTCGATTGCGTCCGCTCGAGCCTGCCCGGCTGGCCCGAGCGCGTCAAGACGATGCAGGAGAACTGGATCGGCAAGAGCGAGGGCGTTCGCTTCGCTTTCCCGCACACGATCCGCGGCACCGACGGCGCCCTGATCGGCGGCGGGCGCCTCTGGGTCTTCACGACGCGCGCCGACACGATCATGGGCGTGACCTTTTGCGCCGTCGCCCCCGAGCACGCCCTGGCGCTGCACGCGGCGGCACAGCAGCCCGAGGTCGCCGCCTTCATCGATGCCTGCAAGACCGGCGGGACGACCGAAGCCGAGGTCGCGACGCAGCAGAAGAAGGGGATCTTCACAGGCCTGCACGTCGAGCACCCGCTCAGCCACGAGACGATTCCGCTCTGGGTCGGCAACTACGTGCTGATGGGCTACGGCGACGGCGCCGTGATGGGTGTGCCGGCGCACGACGAACGCGATTTCGCCTTTGCCAAGCAATACGGCATCGACCTGTACCAGGTCATCCACGTCGACGGCAAGCATTTCACCTACGACCATTGGCAGGACTGGTACGCCGACACCGACTGCAGCATCACGATCAACTCCGACAACTACAGCGGACTGTCCTATCAGGCGGCGGTCGACGCCGTCGCCGCCGCCCTGGCGCATCGCGGGCTCGGCGGCAAGCAGACGGCCTGGCGCCTGCGCGACTGGAGCATCAGCCGGCAGCGCTATTGGGGCACACCGATCCCGATCGTCCACTGCGAGGCCTGCGGCGTCGTACCGGTGCCCGAGAAGGACCTGCCCGTCCTCCTGCCCGAAGACCTGATCCCCGACGGCAGCGGCAGCCCGCTCGTGAAGAGCGCCTCCTTCCTGCACTGCGCGTGTCCCAAGTGCGGCAAGCCCGCGCGCCGCGAGGCGGACACGATGGACACCTTCGTCGACAGCTCGTGGTACTTCATGCGCTATTGCGACCCGCATCTCGACGACGAGATGGTCGGCGCGGGAACGAAGTACTGGATGCCGATGGACCAGTACATCGGCGGCATCGAGCACGCGATCCTTCACCTGCTCTACGCGCGCTTCTGGACCAAGGTGATGCGCGACCTGAAACTCGTCGAGATCGACGAGCCGTTCACGCGGCTGCTCACGCAGGGCATGGTGCTCAACCACGTCTGGGCCCGGACGACGGAGCAAGGCGGCGTCGACTACTTCCCGCCGGACGAGGTGACGCCGGTCGAGGGCGGCGAAGGCCGGCTCGCCGACGGCAGCACGGTCGAGTACCGCGGCATGCTGAAGATGAGCAAGAGCGAGCGCAACGGCGTCGATCCGCAGGAGCTGATCGACCGCTACGGCGCCGACACGGCGCGTCTGTTCGTCATGTTCGCCTCCCCGCCGGAGCAGACGCTCGAGTGGAACCAGGCCGGGGTCGACGGCGCGAACCGTTTTCTCAAGCGCCTCTGGAAGTTCGCGGCCCGACACGTCGACGCGATCGGCGCGGCGGCGGGCCGCGCGGTCACGGGATCTTCGCCGCTGCGCCACGAGGTGCACAGCGTGCTGCGCCAGGTCAGCTACGACTACGAGCGCATGCAGTACAACACCGTCGTCTCGGGTGCGATGAAACTGCTCAACGCGCTCGAGGCCCANGCCGGGGCCGACGCGGCGAGTCTGCGCGAGGGCGTTGGCATTCTCCTGCGCGTGCTCTACCCGGCATGCCCGCACACGACCTGGGCGTTGTGGGGCGAGCTCGGCTACTCGGGGGAGCTCGGCCCCTTGCTCGACGCAACCTGGCCGACGGTCGACGAGCACGCCCTGGCCCGCGCCGAAGTCGAGCTCATGCTGCAGATCAACGGCAAGCTGCGCGGCAGCATCCGCGTGCCGGCGGCAATGAGCAAGGCCGGCATCGAGGCGGCCGCGCTCGCCTCGCCGGAGCTGGCCCGCTACGCCGAGGGCGCCCAGGTCAAGCGGGTCATCGTCGTGCCGGGCCGGCTCGTCAACATCGTCGTCTGATGCGCGGGCGTCGCGCCCTCGTCCTGGCCGTCACGGCGGCGGCCCTGGCGGGCTGCGGCTTCGAGCTGAAACGGGCGCCCGAGCTGCATTTCAAGACGATCCAGCTGGCGGGCTTTCCGGCGCGCTCGCCGCTCGCTGCCGAGCTGAAGCGAAACATCGATACCAGCACGACGACGCGCGTCGTCGATGCGCTGAAGGATGCCGAGGTCGTACTCCAGGCGCTCAACGACGAGCGCGAAAGAAGCGTCGTCGCGACGACGGCGGCCAACCAGGTGCGCGAGTTCGAGCTGCGCTCGCGCTTTCGCTTCCAGCTGCGCACGGCGGCGGGAAAGGAGCTCATTCCGGCGAGCGAGATCCTGCTCAAGCGCGACCTCACGTACAACGAAAGCGCGGCGCTTGCCAAGGAGCAGGAAGAAGCCTTTCTCTACCGCTCGATGCAGGCCGACATCGTCTCCCAGGTGCTGCGCCGGCTCGCCTCGGTGCAATTGCTCTGATGGAGATCGCTGCCGATCGGCTGGCCGCCCACTTGCAGAAGGGAGTGTGCCCTCTTTACACGGTGTGGGGCGACGAAGCGCTGCTCGCCCAGGAGGCCAGCGACGCGATTCGCGCCGCGGCACGCGCCAGCGGCTGCACCGAGCGCCAGCTGCACGTCGTCGCGGGCAACCATTTCAACTGGAGCGGCTTGATCGGCGCAGCGCATGCGCTGAGCCTCTTCGCCGAGCGGCAACTGATCGAGATACGCATCCCTTCCGGCAAGCCCGGCAAGGAAGGTTCCGAGGCCTTGCAGCGCTATTGCGAGACGCTCGGGGACGACACGGTGACCCTGATCCAGTTGCCCGAGGTCGAGTGGGCACAGCGAACGAGCGCATGGTTCAAGGCGCTCGAAAGCAGCGGCGTCATGGTTCATGTGCGGCCGGTCGAGCGGCCTGCGCTTCCCGAATGGATCGCGCGGCGCCTCGCGGCTCAAGGGCATCAGCTGCAGGGCGGCTCCCCGGGCCAGGAGGCACTGGCGTTCATCGCCGACAAGGTCGAGGGCAACCTGCTCGCGGCGCATCAGGAGATTCAGAAGCTGGCGCTGCTGTACCCGCCCGGCGAGCTGACATTCGAGCAGATCGAGACGGCAGTGCTCGACGTCGCCCGCTACGACGGCAACCGGCTGTGCGCGGCGCTGCTCATGGGCCAGGTCGAGCGCAGTCTGCGCATGTTGCGCGGGCTCGAGGCCGAAGGCGAGTCGGCCGTGCGGATTCACTGGTATCTCGCCAACGATATCCGTGCGCTGCACCGGCTGCAGCTGTCGATCGGTTCGGGCAATCCCATGCCGATGGCCCTTCGTGAAGCGGCGGTGCGCCGCGAGCGCGAGCCACTCTTCATGCGCGCCCTTCCTTTCGTTTCCGAACACGCAACGGCAGCGCTGCTGGCGGCGGCACAGATATGCGACGGCATAAACAAGGGCCTGACCCACCCCGAATGGCCGGTCGCGCCTTGGGAAGCGATGACAAAGCTGGCGCTGATGTTGTTGCAGCACACCGCGACGACCCCCGCGACGAAACGCCGGGGCCTCGTCGTTCGGGGTCTTGCCTTGCAGCCCTGAGCCTGCGGTCGAAACGACTCGTCAAGCTTCCAGCGCTTCGGACTTCGTCGTCCACCCCTTGGTGCGCGATTCGCGCGCGACGATCTTCTGGCTGACCAGCCGCTCGACCTCATCGAGCCGATTCATCGCGTGCACGATCGGCTCGTTGCCGTTGCGCTTAGGAGCGAGAGCTCGAATACGGAATCTCGCCGCCACGGAAGTTACCTATAAGAATTGGTCAACAGAAGTCGGCCCGACCGGCTTTACCTGTTCTGCCGTACGAGGTCGACCACTCGCTGCAAGGCGGCGACCACGGCGGCCTCGCGAATCTTCGTGCGATCGCCGTGCGCTTGCAGCAGCGTCGTCCGCGTCGCCTGACCGACCGCGGCGACGCCGATCCAGACCGTGCCGACCGGCTTGCCCGGCGTCGCACCGCCCGGGCCCGCGATGCCCGTGACGGCAACGGCGAAGCGCGCGCTCGAATGCGCCAGCGCGCCTTCGGCCATCGCGCCCGCGACCTCGGCGCTGACCGCGCCGTGCCGGGCGATCAGCTCGGCGGGAACGCCGAGCATCGCGGTCTTCGCGGCGTTCGAGTAGCTGACGAAGCCGCGCTCGAACCACTCGCTCGATCCGGCCAGGGCGGTGCACGCCGCCGCGACGAGCCCGCCGGTGCACGACTCGGCGATCGCCAGCATCGCGCCGCGCGCGCGCAGCGCCGCGGCGAGTCGCTCGACCAGCGCTGCGGTCGCGTCTAGATGAATTTCCACAGCGCGATCACGAGCAAGGTGCAGAGCGCGGCGACGAAATCGTCGAGCAGGATGCCGAAGCCCTGCGCCCACCCTATCGGCGCGCTGCGGCGACGCTTGAAAAGCTGGTCGGCCCAGGCGACCGGTCCCGGCTTTGCCGCGTCGAAGACGCGAAACAGGGCGAAGGCGATCGCCTGCGCACCGAAGCCCGCCGGGGTGACGAGCCACAGCACGAACCAGAAGGCGACGACCTCGTCCCAGACGATGGCCGACGGGTCGGCCTGGGCGAGGTGGCGCGCCGTGACCGTGCAGGCCCACCAGCCGATCGCCGTCGCGACGCCGAGGACGGCGATGCACGTCGTGTCGCTCAGCGCCGGTCGCAGGATGGCGAAGACGAGCCAGGCCCAGAGCGTTCCCGCGGTGCCCGGCGCCACCGGCGACAGGCCGCTGCCGAAGCCGAGCGCGACAACGTGCGCCGGGTGGGCAAGGAAGCGCCAGTCGGGCTTGCGTCCGGCACCCTGGATCGGCGGATTGAGCGCGGGCTCGCTGCTCATCGCGAGCCGGGCTCCGCGGCGGCGGAGCGGAAGTGGTCGAACGAGCGCGCCGGGCCCGGCACGTCGCGACCTGCAGCGTCGACGAAGCGCACGCCGCGACCGGCCTCGACCCGGCCGATCCGCGTCACGAGCGTCGCCGCCGTCGCCGCGGCAGCGGCGACGGCGGCGCGCCGCTCGACCGGCGCACTGAACACGAGTTCGTAGTCGTCGCCGCCGGCGAGCAGGCACTCGCGCTGCAGGGAGATCGGCTGTGCCGCCAGGTCGGCGCTGCGCGGCAAGGCATCGACATCGACGATCGCCGCGACGCCGGAGCGGCGCACGACGTGGCCGAGATCGCCGGCCAGGCCGTCGGAGACGTCGATCGCGCTCGTCGCGACGCCGCGCAGCGCCAGGCCGAGAGCGACGCGCGGCTCCGGCTGTTCCATGGCGCGGCGCACCCGCCCGAAGGCGTCGCCGGCAAGCGCCGCCGACCCGCGCAGCGCCTCGAGCGCCAGGCGGGCATCGCCGAGCAAGCCGCTGACGTAGAGATCGTCGCCCTGCCGCGCCCCGCAGCGCAGCAGCGCCGCGCCGGGTGGTACCTCGCCGAACACGGTGATGGCGATCGTCAACGGGCCGCGCGTCGTGTCGCCGCCGATCAGCTCGCAGGCGTGCCGGTCGGCCAGCGCGTAGAGGCCGCGCGCGAACGGCGCGAGAAACGATTCGTCGGCCTCGGGCAGGGCGAGCGAAAGCGTGAAGGCGACCGGCTGGGCGGCGCAGGCGGCGAGGTCGCTGAGGTTGACGGCAAGCGCCTTGTGGCCCAAGCGATCCGGCGCGACCGTCGAGACGAAGTGGCGGCCTTCGACGAGCATGTCGCTCGAGACGGCCAGCAACGTACCCGGGGTCGGCGCGAGCAGGGCGCAGTCGTCGCCGACGCCGAGGACGGCCCGGCGGGCAGGCCGCGTGAAGAAGCGTTCGATGAGCTCGAATTCGCCGAGATGGGCCATGGTCGAGCGGCGATCATAGGCGCGCCCCGTCGAGCGTCGCGTCGCACGCTCCGGGGAAAATATCGGGTCCGGGCGCGGCCCAGTCTGCAATGATGACCGCCCGCGCCACCCGCCCGCCTGCCGATCCGAGACCACCGATGCCCACGTCGCCCTCCCAACAACGCGCTGCCGAATTGCGCCGCGCCGCGCTCGACTATCACGAGTTCCCGACGCCGGGCAAGGTCGCCATCGCCGCGACCAAGCAGCTCGTCAACCAGCACGATCTGGCCCTGGCCTACTCGCCCGGCGTCGCTGCGGCGTGCGAGGAGATCGTCGCCGACCCGGCCAACGCCTTTCGCTACACCTCGCGCGGCAACCTCGTCGCCGTCATCACCAACGGCACGGCGGTGCTCGGCCTCGGCGACATCGGGCCGCTGGCGGCCAAGCCGGTGATGGAAGGCAAGGGCGTCCTCTTCAAGAAGTTCGCCGGCATCGACGTCTTCGACATCGAGGTCAAGGAGAAGAATCTCGACAAGCTGATCGACCTGATTGCCGCGCTGGAGCCAACCTTCGGCGGCATCAACCTCGAAGACATCAAGGCGCCCGACTGCTTCTACGTCGAGCGGGCCCTGCGCTCGCGGATGCAGATCCCGGTCTTCCACGACGACCAGCACGGCACGGCAATCGTCGTCGGCGCGGGCGTGCTCAATGCGCTCAAGGTCAGCGGCAAGAAGATCGACGAGGTCAAGCTCGTCACCTCGGGCGCGGGCGCAGCGGCGCTCGCCTGCCTGGGCCTGCTCGTCAAGCTCGGCGTACCGCGCGAAAACATCTGGGTGACCGACCTGGCCGGCGTCGTCTACGAAGGACGCACCGAGCTGATGGACGAGGACAAGATCGTCTACGCACAAAAGACCGCTGAGCGCACGCTCGCCGAGGTGATGAAGGGCGCCGACATCTTCCTCGGGCTGTCCGCGGCAGGGGTGCTCAAGCCCGAGATGGTGGCGACGATGCGCGCGCAGCCGATCATCTTCGCACTCGCCAATCCGTCGCCTGAAATCCTGCCCGAAGAAGTCCACGCGGTGCGCAACGACGCCATCGTCGCCACCGGCCGCACCGACTACCCGAACCAGATCAACAACGTCCTGTGCTTTCCCTACATCTTCCGCGGCGCCCTCGATAGCGGAGCGACGACGATCACGGTCGAGATGGAAATCGCCGCCGTGCACGCGATCGCCGAGCTGGCACAGGCGGAGCAGAACGAGGTCGTGACCGCCGCCTACGCGGGAGCGACGCTCAGCTTCGGCCGCGAATACCTGATTCCCAAGCCCTTCGACCCGCGCCTGATGATGCGCATCGCCCCGGCGGTAGCCAAGGCCGCCGCCGAATCCGGCGTCGCGGCGCGGCCGATCGCCGACTTGAACCTCTATCGCGAAAAGCTGCAGACCTTCGTCTACGCATCGGGAACGGCGATGCGGCCGATCTTCAGCCTGGCGAAGGTGGCGCTGAGGAAACGCATCGCCTTCGCCGAGGGCGAGGAAGAGCGCGTGCTGCGGGCGGTGCAGGTCGTCGTCGACGAGAACCTGGCGCGACCGACGCTGATCGGCCGGCCCGAGGTGATCGCGCAACGCATCGCCAAGTTCGGCCTGCGCCTGGTCGCCGAGCGCGACTACGACCTCGTCAACACGGAGAACGACCGCCGCTATCGCAGCTACTGGCAGACCTACCACGAGCTCACGGCGCGAAAGGGCGTGACGGTGCAGCTCGCGAAGATCGAGATGCGGCGACGCCTGACGCTGATCGCCTCGATGCTGCTGCGGACCGGCGAGGTCGACGGGATGCTTTGCGGCACCTGGGGCTCGACCTCGATGCACCTGCAGTACGTGGACCAGGTGATCGGCCTGCGCGAAGGCGCCAAGACGTACGCCTGCATGAACGGCCTGATCCTGCCCGGCCGGCAGGTGATGCTCGTCGATACGCACGTCAACTACGACCCGACGGCCGAGCAGCTCGCCGAGATCGCGGTCATGGCGGCCGAGGAAATGATGCGCTTCGGCCTGCGCCCCAAGGCGGCGCTGCTCTCGCACAGCAACTATGGCTCGAGCAATCACCCTTCGGCGGTGAAGATGCGCGAAGCGCTCGCCCTGCTGCGGGCCCACGCGGCGTGGCTCGAAGTCGACGGCGAGATGCACGGCGACACGGCCCTCGATGCCCCTTACCGGCACGACATCATGCCGTCGAGCCCGCTCGTCGGTGAGGCCAACCTGCTCGTCCTGCCCAACATCGACGCCGCCAACATCGCCTACAACCTGCTGAAGACCGCCGCCGGCGGAGGCATCGCCATCGGCCCCGTGCTGCTCGGCGCGGCCAAGCCGGCGCACATCCTGACGCCTTCGGCGACAGTCCGGCGCATCATCAACATGACCGCGCTCGCGGTGGCCGACGCGAACGCCGCACGCTGACCGCGGGCGCCGGCCACGAGGCAGTGACGTCGAGATGACGCGTCACTTCTCTCCCGCCCCTGTTCGTTCTGCTGAGGAGTGGGCGCAGACTTAATTCCTATTTCACGTGCCCCAATATGTAGCAAAGGCTTGAGGTTTAGTCCCCACTTCGGTAGCATCTCCAGCTTTGTCGTTCAGGGATTTCCCGTGGGTTTGATGGGTCGGCTGCGGTTGCGGCCACTGCTCCGGTGGGGAGTGGGGATCGGCGTCGCAGGGCTGCTCGCAGTCGGCACCTTGCAGGCGCGGGAGTCGGCACCGCTTTCGGGCCCGGTCGCGCTGTCGCAACTTCCGGTCGAAGCGCAACGAGTGCATCGCGCCGTCCGCAGCGGCGGACCCTTCGTCTCGGCGAAGGACGGCGGGGTATTCGGCAATCGGGAGCGGATGCTGCCGGTCGAGCCGCGCGGCTACTACCGCGAATACACCGTCGCGACGCCCGGGGCGCGCGACCGCGGCGGCCGGCGCATCGTTTGCGGCGGGCGGGTGGCGGTTGCGCCGGTAGCGTGCTATTACACCGGCGACCACTACGCCACCTTCAGGCGGATCGAACCATGAACGCAGCAGCAGTTTTTTTTGACCAGGAGGAACGCGACATGCTCTTGCAGACAGTCCGTCCAAATATCGTGCAGTCGATCCGGGCCTATCGTGTCGACGATTTGATGCAGGCGGCGCGCCAGGCCGACCAGCACTTTCTCTACGCCAATCTGACGACGGCGCAATCCAAGCAAGAGGTCCTCGAGGGCATCGCCGATGCCTTTCTCTTTCCGACGCATTTCGGCAAGAACCTCGACGCGCTCTACGACTGCATGACCGACCTGGTGCAAAAGGCGGGCACGCAACCCGGCTTCGTCGTGGTGCTCGAGCAGCTTCCGGACAACCCGCGGTTCGATCGCGAGGCGCGCGAGCAATTGCTCGATGTGTTTCGCGACGCCGCCGACTTCTGGGCGGAGCGCAAGGTTCCGTTCCGGTGCTTCTATTCTTTTCAGTAGCCCGCTCCCAGGAAATAGGGTCATGGGAGCGGGCGACGGAAGTGGCCCCCGGCGTCAACGACAAGAGCATCGGCAGCAAGCCCGTCAAGGCGGCGTCGAAAACGGCAGCCAACAGCAGCTTCGGCGCCAACATGCCGCTCATGAGCAGCGCCTTCGACACGGCGATGTGGCTGAGCGCGGCCTGAGCTAGAGCGTCGCCGCCAGACGCAGGTACTCCTCGACCGGCACCTCTTCGGCGCGCCGCTGCGTGTCGAACGAGCCGGCCGCGCCACGCTCCTCGAGCCAGCGGCCCAGCGTGTGGCGCAGGAGCTTGCGTCGCTGCGAGAAGGCGACGCGCACGACTTCGCCGAGCGTCGCCGCGTCGACGCCCGGCACCGCCGGCAGCGGCGTCATGCGAACGACGGCCGACTCGACCTTCGGCGGCGGATCGAACGCCTCGGCGGCAACGTCGAGCACCGGCTCGATCGCGTAGCGCCATTGCAGCATGACGCTCAGGCGCCCGTAGTCCCGCCCGCCTGGCGCGGCCGTCATGCGCAATGCGACCTCACGCTGCAGCATCACGTGCTGGTCGGCGATCTGCCCGGCGGCGTCGAGCAGGTGGAAGAGGATCGGCGTCGAGATGTTGTAAGGCAGGTTGCCGACGATGCGCAGCTTCGCTGCGCCGCGGCCCGCGGCGAGCCGGCCGAAGTCGACCCGCAGGACGTCGTCCTGAACGACCTCGAGGCCGGGTATCGCCCGCAGGCGCGACGCCAGCTCGCGGTCGAGCTCGATCACGGTCAGTGCACCACAGCGCTGCAGGAGCAGGCGCGTGATCGCGCCCAGGCCCGGCCCGATCTCGACGATCGCCTCGCCCGGCCGGGGGTCGACGGCGGCGACGATCGCCTCGATCACGCCGTCGTCGACGAGGAAGTGCTGCCCGAAACGCTTCCTGGGGCGGTGGATCACGAGGCGATCGCGCCAGCGCTACTGCTGCGGCGGTTCGCGCAGCTCGACGTAGGCCTGGCCGCGCAGGTCGCGCAGCCAGTCGGCGTAGGCCTCCTCGAACTTCTGCTCGCGCAGGATGTTGCGGGCCTGCTCGCGCTGCTGCTTGCGGTCGAGCGTGACCTGGCGCCGCTCGATCACCTGGACGATGTGGATGCCGAAGCGCGTCACGAAGGGATCGGACAGGCCGCCCACGGGCAGCGCTTCCAGCGCCTCCTCGAACTCGGGGACGAACTGTCCGGGCGAGGCCCAGCCGAGGTCGCCGCCCTGCGCGGCGCTGCCGTCTTCGGAGTTGGCGCTTGCCAGCTGCTCGAAGGTCTTCGCGCCGCTCTGGATCTCCCGCTTGAACTGGGCGAGGCGATTCGTCGCCGCCTCGGCGCTCAGCTCGGCCGAGGGGCGCAGCAGGATGTGGCGGGCACGAACCTGCTGCACGGTGAAGGCGCTGCTCGCCTCCTTGCGCTCGACGAGCTTCAGGACGTGAAAACCGGCGCCGCTGCGCAGCAGCTCCGGCGCGATCTCGCCAGGCTTGAGCGGCTCCGCCGCCTTGACGAACAGGTCGGGCAGCCGATTGGCCGGGCGCAGGCCGATTGCACCGCCGTTGGCGC
>JGI24140J50213_10001235_pt1 | contig 11306 bp, 9 predicted proteins | sample BarGraIncu00222A_FD_50213 | JGI IMG/M metagenome (IMG submission 50213)
ATCAACCATCGGTGCTGTGCCTGTTGCCAGGCATAGGGCTGTGCGGCTGCCAACACGGGAAGCCGGATCGCCCTCGCCAGGCTGGCGGCGGCCGCCGCCAGCGCGCCGAGGATGCTGATGGTGAGGCCTTCGACCCACCATTCCGGCTTGAGCGTCAACTGGCCGGGAATTTGCGCGCCGTAAAGGCCGCGCAGGGACGCTGCGACATCGGGCAGCAGGGACGCTGCAATCAGGTAACCGCAGACCAGGCCCACTGCCCCGGCGATCAGCGCCAGCGATACCAATTCGATCACCAATACCGTGTTCAGCATCCGCGCCGACACCCCGCAGGCGCGCAACGTCCGCAGCATCGGCAGGCGTTGCTCAAAGGCGAGGCCAATCGCCGAATTGACGATGAATAATCCAACCACAAACGACAACAGGCCGAACGCCGTCAGGTTGAGGTGAAAGCTGTCGGTGAGGCGTTCCAGATCGCTCTCCGCACCGGGTTCGACCAGCCCGAGCTGGTCGCCGACGACACTTTCGAGCGATGCGCGCTTGCCTCTGGTGTTGCCGATCAAGAGCCGGGAAATCTGATCCGGCTTTTTCAGGAGCCGTTGCGCCGTGCCGATATCGACCACGAGCACACCCGGCACGAGCTGGGCCTGCACGCGCAGCGGCGGCAGCAAGGCGCCGCCGCTCGCCGGCGGCGACGCGCCTTCCGGCAGGTTGAGATCGGAAAGTACTTCCGGCGCCACCAGTGTTTCTCCCGGCGGCGCCAGGAAAGATTGCAGGTTGGCCTTTCCGATCGCAGGCGCATTGCCCACCTCGATCGGCAGCGTGACCGGCTCGATTCCCAACAGCCGGAACGACCGCCCGCCGATTTGAATGCGGCCTTCGAGAACGGGGGATACCGGCCAGCCGGCGCGGCGCAGGTCGACAAAGAACTGCTGCGAGAAGGTTGCGCCGTTACGGCCAGCCAAAGCAGGCGTTCTCGCGCCGCCGAAAGTGGCCGCGGCGCGGTCATAGCTGCTGCGAGCCTGCTGATTCAGCGCCTGCACGCCGCTCCAAAGCGCGGTCGCGGAAATCAGTCCGATCAGCAATGTGGCCAGCTGCATCGGATGCCGCCGCCAATGACTCGATAGAACGGCGAGAATCCAGATGATCCGGGTCATGCGATCAATCCGGCATGGAGATTGATTTGGCGGTCGAGCGTTGCCGCCAGACGGGCGCTGTGGGTCACCATCAGGAAGCCGCAGCCGCTTCGCGTGACGAGGTCGCGCGTCAGCGCCAGAACCTCGTCCGCCGTGGCCTCATCGAGATTTCCGGTCGGCTCGTCGGCCAGAAGAAGCAGCGGCTTCACCGCCAAAGCGCGGCCGATCGCGACCCGCTGCTGCTGGCCGCCGGACAGCTGTTCGGGATAACGCTTCAGCAAACCGCCGAGCCCGAGCCGCTCCACCAGTTCGGCATGCCAGACCGCGTCGTGACGGCCGGCAATGCGGGACTGGAATACGAGGTTGTCTTCGACATTCAGGCTCGGGATCAGGTTGAACTGCTGGAACACCAGACCCAGCCGATCGCGCCGCAATGCCGCCCGGCCGGCATCGGACAGGTCGGAGACCGACGCATCGGCGAGCGTGATCTCACCACCGTCAGCCCGATCCAGCCCGGCGATCAGATGCAGAAGGGTGCTCTTGCCGCTGCCGGATTCTCCCGATAGTGCGACGCGCTCACCGGCCGCGACATTGAGGTTGACTCCGCGGAGCACCACGACCTGCTCTCCGCCGGAGCGGTAGGTCTTGGTCAGGTTCCGAACGCTCAGCACGATCTGGTTGCGGGTTGCCATGTCAGGCGTATGCGATGCCTCGCAACGGCTCTTGATATTTCAGCACGAACCGTATCCGGAATCCGGGTATCGAAGGCGAAACAAGGCCGCCGACCGATCCCGCGTCGCGATGGCCAAAAATGGTCATATCTGAAAGCCCTTTGGGTTGTTGCCCAACATATCAAGGCAAGGCGCGAAGATCACCGCCTCAATCGCATCGGCGACGCGATCGTGATTCGGTTGCGGCCCGTCAGCGATACAGCGTCGGGCGGCATCGCGTCAGACGGATATCGAGTTGCAGCGCACACGGTCCGGTCAAAACGGCCAGTTGCATTGCCGGTGGCCCAATGGGTAGCATTGGGACAGGCCGGTCAACGTTCGAGAAAACAGTCACGGGGGAGCTATCATGACTGCACAACCGACGCCCAAGGGTGCCTGGAAAATCACGTTCCTCCTGTTTCTCTTCATGCTGGTGAATTTCGCCGACAAGATCGTGGTCGGCCTTGCCGGCGTGCCGATCATGACCGAACTGAAGCTGGAGCCGGAGCAGTTCGGGTTGCTCGGCTCCTCGTTCTTCTTCCTCTATTCGATCGCAGCCATTGCAGTCGGGTTCATTGTCAATCGCGTCGAAACGCGCTGGGTTCTGCTGGTGCTGGCGGCGATCTGGGCGCTGGCACAGTTTCCGATGGTGGGCACGATCGGGTTCGGCACGCTGCTGATTTGTCGCGTCATCCTCGGCGCCGGCGAGGGACCGGCCGGAGCGGTGGCGGTTCACGCGATCTACAAATGGTTTCCCGACGAGAAGCGGACCCTGCCCACCGCGATCCTGTCGCAGGGATCGGCTTTCGGTGTGATCCTGGCCGTACCGGCGCTGAACTGGGTAATTGTCAATTATACCTGGCATTACGCGTTTGGCGCGCTGGGCGTCGTCGGTCTGATGTGGGTAGTGGTGTGGCTGATCCTGGGCAAGGAAGGGCCGCTGGTTCAAACCGTCGCGATGGCCACGGCCGAACCCCGGATTCCCTATTTCCGGCTTCTGACCTCGCGAACCTTCATCGGCTGCTGCGTGGCAACATTTGGAGCCTATTGGGCGCTGTCGCTTGGTCTCACATGGTTCACACCCTTCATCGTGAAGGGGCTGGGCTTCTCGCAACAGGATGCCGGCTGGATTTCGATCATGCCATGGGCCTTTGGCGCCGTCGTGGTGCTGCTCACCGGCTGGATTTCGCAGGTGCTGATGGCGCGTGGCATGTCCACCCGCGGCGCGCGCGGCGTGCTGGGCGCGGTCCCGTTGATCGTCGGAGGCGCAATCCTTGCAACTATTCCTTATGCTGGCGTCGGCGGACTGATGATCACGCTTCTCGTCATCGGCTCCGGGCTTTGCGGATCGATCTATGTGGTTTGCGCGCCGATGCTCGGGGAATTCACGCCGGTGTCCCAGCGCGGCGCCGTGATCGCGATCTACGGCGCGATCTACACGCTCGCGGGAATTATCGCCCCGTCAGTGATGGGCAGCATGATTCAGCGCGCGGCGGTGCCGCTCGATGGCTACATGACCGGGTTCACCATCAACGCCGTCATTCTCGTCGCGTCCGGAGTGCTTGGCTTGCTGCTGCTCTGGCCGAATACCGAACGCGCGCGTTTGATGGCTCGGACGCCGCAACCGAAATTCGCCTGACGAGAGCGGCAATCCTAAAAATACTCCGTCGTCGTCCGGCTCAAGGCCGGGACGACGCCGAGTATGTTTAACAAGCTAGTGCAGGCTNCCCTGTGCGCCGCGCACCAGCCGGCCGGGACGCGCTCCGGTGGCGCTGCCGCCACGTTGCGTCACCACGCCTGAGACGATGNTGGCGTCATAGCCATCGACCTGCTGCAGCAAACGCCGGCCGCCGACCGGAAGATCGTAATGAACCTTCGGCGGATGCAGGTGAAGCTTGTCGTAATCGATGACGTTGAGGTCGGCCTTGTAACCTCGGGCGATGACGCCGCGATCGTAGAGACCGACCGACAACGCCGTCTTGCGCGACTGCGCCGCCACCACAAAGGGGATAGACAGCTTTTCGCCACGGCTGCGGTCGCGGGTCCAGTGCGTCAAGAGATAGGTCGGGAAGCTCGCATCGCAGATGATGCCGCAATGGGCGCCGCCATCGCTTAATCCCGGCACGGAATGCGGGTCGCGCAGCATCTCGTGCACGGCATCGAGATTGCCGTCGGCGTAGTTGAGGAACGGCACATACAGCATGCCGCGGCCGTCATCCGAGAGCATCGCGTCATAGGCCAGTTCTTCCGGTCGCCGTCCCTGGCGACGCGCTTGCGAGCCCAGCGCATTTTCAGGCGGCTGCTCGTAATCGGGTGGATCGCCGAGCAGGTACATCTTGTCGTAGTTAGGACGGAAGAACAGCGGATCGTCGGTTGAGGTCGCTGTCTCGCCCAGGATCGCCGCGCGCGTCTCGGGTTGACGCAGGCGCAGCAAACGCTCCGCCAGCGGCAGCTTCGCGATCGCCTTGTAGCTCGGATGGGTCTGGAACGGGTTGCGTGACAGTTCCAGTCCCAGCAACAGCCCCACCGGGCGTGCGGCGATCTGTGCCGTGATCGACAGGCCGCGGGCGGAAGCCTCGTTGATGCTGTCCAGGGTCTGGCGCCAGCGTCGCGGCGCCTTGTCCGCTTGGGCCACGGAAAAAGAGATTGGACAACGCGTGTTCTCCGCCACCCGCAGCATCATCGGCAGGTCTTCGTCGATGCTGCTTTGATCGAGCACGAATTGCAGCACGCTGCGGCCGACCCGGTGCATCGCGCCGGCGATCGCCGTCAATTCGTCCTCGCCGGCCTTCAGGGTCGGCGTGAAATCGCCGGTAGAGGTGCGGTGGTTGAGGGTGCGCGAGGTCGAGAAGCCGAGCGCGCCGGCCCGCACGGCCTCTCCGGCCAGCACAGCCATGGCGTTGTTATCCTCCGCGGTGGCGGGATCGCGGCGCGCGCCGCGCTCGCCCATCACGTAGACGCGCAATGCGGCGTGCGGCAATTGTGCGCCGATGTCCATGTCGAAGGCGCGCCGCGACAGCCAGTCCATATAGTCCGGGAAGCTTTCCCAGGCCCAGGGCAATCCGGCGCTCAGAACCGGTTCGGGAATATCCTCGACGCCTTCCATCAATTGAATCAACCGTTGATGATCGGCCGGCCGGCAGGGTGCGAAGCCTACGCCGCAATTGCCCATGACGGCGGTGGTGACGCCATTCTGCGACGAAGGCGTAATGTCCTGGCTCCAGGTGACCTGTCCGTCATAATGGGTGTGAAGGTCGACAAAGCCGGGCGTTACCAGTTTGCCGCGGGCATCGATCTCTTCCTTGCCTTTGCTTGAAACGCGGCCGACCTCGACAATACGGCCATCGGCGATGGCGACGTCCGCATCATACAGTTCGCCGCCGAGTCCGTCGGCGATGCTGCCGCCGCGAATCACGAGGTCCGGGTTGCTTGTCATGGCGTTTCATCCCGAAGTAAGGTTTGCCGAAGCAAGGTTCGCCGAAGCGAGTTTTGTTGCCGCATCATGGGTGGTCTCCCGATGCTGTCAACTGCCGCGGGTGATGTTCAGGAATGCATCAGCCTTGCGTCGGTTCCCTTGTCAGTTTCCTTGGGGTTGCCTTGCGGGTTGCGGTCGGTGACCAGCGCGAGCAGCACCGTCAGGACCATGAATGCCACCGATGCGCCGAACACCCAGTGCGGCAAATTCTGGTCCATGATCCAGCCAAAAAGCAGCGGGCTGACAATGCCGCCGAGGTTGAAGCCGGTGGAGACGATGCCGAAGGCCCTGCCGGCAGCACCTGGTGGCGCGGCGTTTCGCACCAGCATGTCGCGTGACGGGGCAATCACGCCGCCGAGAAATCCCGCCGCTGCCATGGCTGTCATCAACAGCAGCGACGGCAATGTGATCGTCGCGATGACAAACACGACGGCGGCATTGAGCGCAAAACAGACGGCGGCGACCTGGCCGTGGCGCTGGGTGTGGTCGGCGAGAAAGCCGCCGGCCAATACGCCGATCGCGCTGGCGCCGAGAAACGCGGTCAGCGCGATATTGGCTGACGAGAATGATGCGCGGTAGCCGCTCATCAGTGCCACCACGCCGAAATTGCCGATTCCGGCGCTGGACAGACTAAGCAGCATGAAGAAGATCGTCAGCACGATGAGCGCGGGCGTGATGATGTTTTGCTGCGGGGTTTTTGCACCGGCGATCTGGCGATCCGCAGCACTTGCATCGGGAATGCCGACCACGATCAGCAGCAGCGCCACCAGCGGACCGACCGCGCCGGTCACGATCAGGGCGCCATGACCTCCGATCATGGCCACCAGCGCGGCCACGATGGCAGGCGCGACCGCGCCGCCGAGGAAGCCGGCAAAGGTGTGGATCGAAAATGCGCGGCCCATGCGCGCCTCGTCCATGTGAGCTGACAGGATCGCATAATCGGCCGGATGATAGACGCTGTTGGCAAGTCCGAGCAGCGCGGCGCTGGCGATCAGCCAGGAATAGCTCAGATGCAGGCCAAGCATGATCAGCGCAAAGCCGCCCAGGGTGAGGCCCATCAGCAGGACTTTGCGGGCGCCGATATGGTCCGCAAGATAACCCATCGGGGCCTGCGTCAGGCCGGATATGACCGCAAAGACGGTCAGGGCAAAGCCAAGCTCGATGTAGCCGACGCCGAGTTGATCCTTGAGAAACGGGAACAGCATTGCCAGCACGAACATATGGAAATGACTGACCCAATGGGCTGTCGAGATCGCGGCAAGGGTGCGCAGCGAGCCGTCGGCCTTCGCTTGTTGCGGTGCAGCCAAAACGTCGACCATTTCCGATTCGGATCCCGTTTCACTCTCGAGGGCCCGGCATGGCCCGATTGGCAAAATTATCGGCCAGGTCCGTTATTTGTCCATGAATGCCCCTGCATGGCAGCCCTCGCGAACGGCGCCGGGAGCGGGGAGAGATCGAAATCCAAAGACGGGCCGACGAGTATCAACGTCGCTAGAGCGGCTCGTCGTCGTTGCCGCTGCGATCACGCTTGGGCGTGGCAATGTCGCCATCCTCGATATCGTCGTCCTCGATCGGCGCAGGCGGCTTCTTCTTCGATTTGCCGTCTGGCTTGCTGGGAAGCTCGCCCTTTTGCCCGGTTCTGGCCATGATATCCCTCTTATGCGGACGGATCGACGTTTGGCCGGACATTTGATCCACAGGCGCCGATCTCAATCTCACTGCCTTCGAGGGACATATTAGCCGCAGTGGACAATCTTTCCTGCCTTATTTGCGCGTTCAGGGTAAAGGGAGGCGCAACCGCAGCATATCCGGAAGCGTGAGAACTGGTTTTTCAAAAGATCATGCTTAAGTAAACAGATGAGACCGTGATCCGGTTTAATCGGATCATGATGCAGGAGCCACGAATGAAGAAGCCGAAAATCGAAGCCGAAGAACAGCAGCCGCGCAAAATCATTCGCGCCGACAAAGCGCCGACCGACGGCTACTCGCTGGTGGTGGATGGTCACTTCAAGTCGCATCACGATACGGTCGAGGCCGCCGAGGAGGCGGGCATGGCTTTGAAGAATCAGTACCAGATGCTTCAGGTGCAGGTTTACGATGCCGCGACCAAGACGCGGTCCATGATTGAGTGGCCGGCGCCAGCGTAGAGCTTTTCCGCTTTTGCTTCACCTCTCCCGCTTGCGGGGGAGGTCGACGCGCGAAGCGCGGCGGGTGGGGGAAGCCTATCAAAACGTCTTGCGCAAGCGCCCCCACCCCAACCCTCCCCCCGCAAGCGGGAGAGGGAGCGCGCTCCCGTCGCAGCTACTAACTCGACGTCATCACGCTCCAAGGCCGGACCTCAAGTGCGGCGACCGCCGCTCTGCTGGTTCGCCAGCCAATCCGCCAGTGCGGGGCTCTTTTCTCCCGGCGTCTTGGATTTGGCGCGCTTCTTTTTGAGCGCCGGCGCAGGACGCGGAGGTTCGGCGGCTTCGCGCGCGAGCCGCAATGCCCTGAGCTTCGCCATGTTGTCGGTAACGGCCTTCAGCGCGGCGTCGCGTTCGGTTTTGCCGCTCTGGGCGTCGCTCGCAGCGCGCGTGGCCTTGTTGAAGCGCGCATCGGCTCGGTTGCGATCTTCTTTTGTCATCTAGCTCGATTTCTTCTTCTTGGGTTTGGTCTTGGGTTCGGCCGGCTTGTCGCGGTCGGCGGCTTCCTTCGCCAATCGGATTGCGCGCAGGTTCGCCGTCCGCTTTCTAATCGCGATATCCGAAGCGGCAATATCGGCCATGGCCTTGATGCCTTCGGCATCCTGGGCGAGCTTTCGGTTCAGCCGGATCTCTTTCATTTCGGCGGCGGTTTTCGGTTCGTCATCCATCGGGTGCCTCAAAACTAACGGGCGCGCATCGTCGGGCGATGGCCTGCATGTCCAATACTACCACGCATCTGCTGGCGGAGGGCAATTTTGGACGATATCCCGCGGGAAAAGCGCCCTTTTCCCGCCGAATCGGCAATCTTGGTGAACGCTGAGCCGCCATGCGCGCCGGTCGCGCACGGTTTCGAACCGGACTTTTCGATCAGAACGTCGCGCCAGCCTTCAACATGTAAGTCCGGCCCGGCAGCGGATAGGCGTTGAACGCGCCGGGTGTGAAGGCGCTCGCGATGGCGTAATCATAATATAGNACGTTGAACACGTTATTCACGCTCAACGACCAGAAGTATCGGTCATAGGCACCGCTCAGCTTGAAATCGACCGTCGCGCTGGGTGGAATCAGCTGTTGGGTGTTGGGCTGATCGTTGTCCATGCGACGGTTGCTCCAGTAGCGCACCGCTACATCGGCGACGAGATATTTTTGCCAGATATTCCAACTCACGCCGGCGTTGGCCGTATAGCGGGATACCAGCGGAATGTCGTTGCCCGCAAAGGGACCTTCGCGAAAAATCGCGCGGGTATAGGCGAAGCTGCCGCGAAACGACAAGGTATCGGTCGCGCGATAGGTCGCGCTGGTCTCGGTGCCGTAGCGGCGCGTCGGGTCCAGATTGTAGTTGTAGAAATCCACCGGGTCGTAGTGGATTTCGTTGGTCATATCCATGTCGTAGATGCTCGATTGCATCTCGAACTTGCCTGTTTTGATGCGGAAGCCTCCCTCGATGTCTTCGGACGTCTGGGTTTTCAGCATGAAGTTTCCGGCAATGGGATTGCCTGAAGCGTCGAACAACGGGCCGGATGCCACCCGTTCATCGACGTTCGGCGTGCGAAAGGCGCTGGCGGCCCGGCCGAAGATTGAAAGGACGTCGTTGAAACGGTGCTCGATGCCGATATGCAAGGCGTGGTTGATTTCCTGGCTGTCGAGCGGCAGCGCCTGAGCATCGCCAAAATATCCCGGCGCCATCGGATTGAGAGTGTCCCTCGCCGTGACGCTGGTTTGCTGAATTCGGGCGCCATACGAAAAGTCGGTAGTTGGAAGTATCCCGACGGTCTGTTGCCAATAGGCGGCGAGCGTTTGCTGGGACAGATCATAGGTGTGAATGGGGGGTGTGCTTTCCAGTTCACCCCGCTCCGAATGATAAGTCGCATTGTAATAATCGATGCCGGTCAGAATAGCCGAGGGCAATCCGAACATCGGNTTTTTGATACTGAGGCGCGGGGTCAGCGACCAAGTTTGCAGCCTGGTATTGTCGTAGCTGGCGTTAAAGTCTTGCAGCGGAAAATTGCCGAAGAAACCCGCCTGTTGATCCTTGTTGCGCACGCCGCCGTCGACGATGAGTTCGGCACCGTTCCAGAGCGTCTTTGTAAAGCCGGCGGTCGCATTGGCGCCCTGTTGGTTGCCGTAATCCAGCGGGGTGTCCGTGCCATTGCGGGCGGTAACAAGCTCGTTGACGCCGATCGACGGATTGACCGTGCGGCCGCCGGGAAATCCAAGATGCTGGTTGTCGCCGGATACGTTGAAGAATGCAGTGAAGTCGGACGTGGTGTAGCGGATTTCGCCGACGGCATTTTGTTGCGAAAGCGCGTTGTTCACGCGATATCCGTCAGAGTTGATCCCGTTTGCGAAGAACGACGTTGACCAGGGTCCCTTGTTGGCTGTGGCCGAAACGGAAGCCAACTGCTGATTGAACGATCCAACACCGGCCTCCGCACGGATCGAAACCGGCGGTCCGCCGGTGCCGGTCTTGGTGACGATGTTGATGACGCCGCCGACGGCATTGTCGCCGTAAAGCACCGCTCCGCTGTTACCCCTGGTTATTTCAATCCGCTCGATCGAATCGATCGGAATGGTGGAGAAGTCCACGCCTTGCAGACCGATGTCGTTCACCCGGCGGCCGTTGATCAGGAGCAGTGTATTGGCGGCCGCAAACGCGCCAAATCCGCGCAGGTCGACATTGGTCTGCGCGCCCGCCACACCACCATACAGGGTTTGAAGTTGCACGCCGGGAACCTGCGCGATGATCTCCGGCAACGTTTGAGCCGGCGAGCGCGCGATATCTTGCGCGGTAATGACGGTTGTCGACGCGCCGACGATGCCGTTGAATTGCCGGTTTCCCGCCGCGTCGCTCGGTGGCGAAACGTCCGGGCCGCTCGTCGGTGAGACGTTGGGGCTGCTCGTCGGAGCGACGTTCGGTGCCATGCGGAGCGGGCCCGAGCCCTGATCGATGGCGGGTTTCGCCCGGGTTTGGTTCTCGTCACGAGACGGGCTGACCTCGATGGGCGGCAACTGATCCGATGATGCCTGCTGCGCCTTGGCGGCAGAAATTCCAAACGACAAGATAGGCACGAGAAAGCTGGAAGCACGCAGACGGGTACGCCGCCGCTGGGCGGCGATGATGGTGGAAGACATGGTTGTAAACCTCGGTATGACGTCAGTGGCACGTCACAGCGAACCAAGTCCCACCATCGTGCTTCCGCACATTGGTGAAGCTAATGTCTGTACTCCCCGACCGACATCTTCGCGTGTGACCACGGCTGACGGCAGGTCTCCTGGCTCACGGGTCGATACCTTGCGTCGCCTTCCCAGGACCGAGATTCCCAGTGGCATGTGACGAAAGATTCACCGCTTACAGTTGCGGGGGCAGCCACGGCATTGGGGAAGTTTCCCCGCACCGCATTCCCTTTTGATCCCCGAGAAGGGGAACCGTCGAAAATCACGGTAGGAGTTTGGCTAGATGAGAGTCAATCCTATCATTCGTGTCCGTAAACTTGGCTGGACGAGTGCGCTTTTTTGCCGCATGAGCCCTCATCGTGCGCTTTCCAGCTAAGGCCTGCCCTGCAGTTGATGTGGAGTGACAACGGCTTCGCGCAGCCGATCGAGGATGATGGATGAGCATTCAGAGCGTCACCGTGACGGCTGACATTGCCGCGCGCCGGCGCGCAAGCGTGATGGCCGGACTTGTTGTGCTCGTGGTGTTGCTGGTGCTGGTTTCGCTCGGGATCGGGCCGGTACGGTTGTCGCCGCTGACCGTGATCGACGCGTTGTTCGGCGGCGGCAGCGATGTGCAACAGGTGATCGTGCGCGA
>JGI24140J50213_10001236_pt1 | contig 11300 bp, 16 predicted proteins | sample BarGraIncu00222A_FD_50213 | JGI IMG/M metagenome (IMG submission 50213)
CGCCGGTTGCCGCCAGGCGCTCGGCCTCGTCCTCGATCAGGTCGTGGCGCGCCGCCCCGTGACCCCTCCTGATCCCGGTGCGCGAAGGCGTGTGCCATTTCTTTCGGCAACCTTCGATGCGCTCCGACGCTGCCTCCTGTCGTCTCTACGAGCCCGCACTTCTCGATAGGGTTGTCCCACCAGGTACGGGGATAACCACGCGCGGACCGGATCTTGCGTGTCCATTGCGCCGTCGGGGCGCACTGGGATGCACCCCCCCTTGTGAGCCGAGGAAAGGAGCGCAGCGTGCATGGCGTTGTCGAATCGACCCGCTGCGGAACTGTCGCCCATGTCCATCTGCCGAAGGGCAGCAACGGGGTCGTGAGCGCCAGCACGATCCCCTGCTCAGCAGACATACGGTCGGCCCTTGATGCCGGGGCATACCAAGGCGATGAACGACCGCTTCGGAGATTCCGACACCGCGCTCGGTCACCGTGCTACGTCTCCTGGCAGCCTCTATGGGTCTCCGTCGCCATGTCGCCTAGGATTGCAGCATGACGGTGCCCGCCCGCTCGATTTCGAGGCCATCGCCAGAGATGCCCACTTACTAAGCGACGCGGACATTCGGCTTTCCGACAAGCAAACACCCATCCACGAGCGGGGCATCAGGCTCGACTGGCTGATTGACTTCGTCAAGGCGGTAGAGAGGGGCTGGCAGGAAGTCTTGAGCCGGCGCGATTCACAACGGCGGGCCAGCATGATCTACGACACCGTGCCGTGGCCCGATCCGCTCCCGGTGTCCGACCAGCAGGAAATGACCGCGGAATTCGTTGTCGAGTACGCGGTTCGACCGTTGACAGCGGAGTCGCGGGCACCCCTCTACTCCCGCGTCCCGCCGGAGCATCGCGGCCAATCTGCCGCACTGATGCGAATCCTTCCCGTCAATCTCGCAATGCCCTTCGCGCACGCGTTGCCCGTAGCTCCTGGCGTCGACCTGCCGCCTTTGTTGCAGGTCGCCAGCCATGCGCGGCCCGCGATGGGCGCGTGCCTTCGCATCCCCCCTCATCGAGCGGTGCGGCCCATCCGCGATTCACGCTAGTTGATGGACCGCGCCGCCTGGATCGACGCCTTCGTCATGCACATGAGCAAGCTCGGCTTGCGCGTCGCCTGAGGCGCTCACGCAGATGGCCGAGGCGGACCGAGGACGATCGTCACGATGACCCCTGATCCGGCTTCTTGCGCAGCTCGTCTTGTAGGTCGGCAGGCAACGTATCCAGCGGCAACTCGCTAACGTCTAGCGCGCCACCAAGTTGTTTTCGGTCTGGGCGTCACGAGAGGCCTCCCTGACCACGCGAACGCTCAAAGGCCGAGGCGTGCGGACGCTTTCCGTGGAGTCCGGATCGGGACTCTCAACTAGCCGCTTCTTTTTGAAGAGATGCAAGATCGCGGCGACATCAGAGAGTCTTATGGGGCGCTGGAAGAACAGTGCAACCCACCCAGCCATGTCAACTCGCATCGAATGCCTCGCATGCCCGGGTACGTGATTGGAAAGAGATCGGATGCCGAAACCCGATGCTCGTCCGCGCGCTGACCGTCACGCACAAGACATGCCCGGAGGCAAGCCGAATTCAGCGCAGGGCTCTCAGCAACGGGGGAGTCTGTCACATTTCGTCACTTTGTCGCCGGTATGTTCCTTGCCTCGCATCCAGGTATGGGCATCGAACGCCTTCACGCCCAAGCGCCGATCGACCGCTTTGCCTGGCAGTACTCCTTCTATGCGTATCTGCTCTACCGCCAAGCGCCGGCCACTGCCGATCAGATTGCGGACCTAGCTCAGGCGCATCACGCCATGAGGGGACACCTGAACCCGATCGCGGCGGCGGACGCCGTCATGCTCACGTGGCCGTTCGAAGTGACGGAATGAGTCAGTACTGGTCAGCTTTCGGTCTGCCATTCGCTCCAGACCGACTCTGCGGCCCTCACCACGTCTCGCTCCAGGCTGAGTCGAAGCGATCCTTACCCAGCATCTCTCGATCGGCGAGAGGCGAGCATTTCAAATGAACCTAGCTAGCTCTGTGGGTCAGCATCGGCGCCGTCGTCGGCCTGCTCTTTAGCCTGCTCGGTCGAGGGGCGCAGTGGAAATCGGCCTTGTTTGATGCGATCGTCGGCGTTGCCGGCGCCGTTCCGTCGGGGTGGTTCCTCCTGCCGATGAGCGCAACCACGGACCCGCGTAGCGTGCACGTATCAGGTTTGGTCGGAGCATGTGTTGGGGCGGCAGCGCTGGTCGCGATAGGCGAGATCATTCGTCCCTGACGCCTTCGAGGGGGCTCATGCCCGACTCGAGCGCCAGGCGAGCCCGCTCTTCGCCGAGGGCCGCCTGAAGGTCGCGCCAGACCGCTAGGGCCCGGACGTGCTTATTGCCAGCCGCGGTGCCAGCCGTACTGCGGGTGGTGCCAGCCCCAGCCGAAGCGAACGTGATAGGCCCAGACATAGCCTGGGCCTGGGATCGCGTACGTCGGCGCCACGTAGACAGCGCCAGGAGGTGCGCCGTACGCGGGCCCGACGGGGGCCACAACACATCCGGAGAAAGCGGTCGCCAAGAGGACGATCGAGAGGAACGTGACGATCTTCATTTGAGGTGGCCTCCTCCGGAGGTGTGTCGCGTCGTGCCGACAGGCTGTGTCACTTGCCGATCTGCTTGCTGACCGCGTTTTCCTGCTGATTGAGGGTCCTCTGCTCCTGCTTGGTGATGTGGCCACCGTTCTGGCTGGCCATCAGGCGTTCTTCGCGACGGATCTGCCGGTCTTCCTTGTGCAGGGCGGCGGCTTGCGACTTGCTCAGTTCGCCTTCCTTGACCTCGGTCTTGATGCGCGCGTTCTGATTGCCAAGACGCTGGTTGACTTGCTCGCGGCGCGGATGATTCTTCTGCCAGGTCGTCTCGGCCATCGCGTTGGTGGCCATTGCTCCGGTCAGGCCCACGATCAACGTGAGCGCGGCGATCTTGGATGCGTTCTTCATGATTCTTCCCTCGGTTGGTGTGGACGCAGGCGGTATTACCTTGCGCCACACTTCAACGAGGCTCTTCAACGGATCGCGGACAGGCTCACATTGCTACGAGGTTAAGACGTGCAAAAGTTTGCGGTCGAAGCGCTGGGACTAGGTTCTTTCAGGGCGGGCCGGCGATCCCCGACTCCGCGGCTTGCGCTGCGTAGCTTGCCGCTGTCGCAATTGAAAACCCATCACTGGAAGAATTCGATTTCGATGGCATCGACGCGTCATCGTTAGGACGGCAAAGGCGAGCCTGACCTCGTGAACCAGATCCTTTGGGTGGCGCCGGGCCTGCTGACGGGCCTGTTGGCCAGCCACCTCGCAAAAGTTGACGAGGGGCTCGGCGTCCTTCTCGACATGCGGGTTGGAGTTGCAGGCGCCCTTCCTGCTGCGTGGCTACTGTTCCCAGTGAGCGCCAATTCCGACCCGGGAGACTTCAATCTACTGGCGGTGCTCGGAGCGCTACCCGGTGCAGTGGTCGCGCTATTCGTTCGTAACGTCATCCGAGGCCGATAGAGTCAGCCGATGTGCGCGACCGACGCGGAGGCGAGACTGTCGTGAAGCCCCAGACTCGCATCGTCGTCGTCGCCATTGCGAATGGCCTGTGCGGCGCAGTGCTTGCCGTGTCATCAGTGTTGCGGATCGTCAGTGTCGGCGTGGCTGTGGCGATCGCGATCGCCGTTATGGGTGCGACGTGGGTTCTCTTGCGCCGTGCGATCCTGGACAAGCAGACCGAGGACGCGCGCCGACAACGCGGCTCCGATCAGGACGCGCGCTAGAGCCAGCCCCGCGCTCGAGAAGGGCGCGCCGTTTAGGAGTCGATGTTGCGCATCCGCTCAGGCCGGTGATACACGACGCCGACGCCGAGACAGTCGATGAACTCCGTCATCTGAAGGACCAAACGGTCGATCTGGTTGCCGATCACTTCCTGTCGCCGGCCGTGCGAGCAACAAGGATCGCGGCGATGCTCAGTGAGTAGTACCGACACGTTCCAGGATGCGCGGTGGGCGGCAACCCGCTGCATCGAGGAACTGGGGTTGGGCTCAGGCGGCTGAAAGCTCCTGCCTGCGCAATGTCACGACCGTCTGGGGCACGCTCCCCAGCGTGCGCATGCGGTCGGTGGCGCGATCGATAAGCGGCTTGTCTTCGAACGCCTTCAGCCGTCCCGTGTCGCAGAGCCGCCCGAGCATGCGGGCAGTCATCGAAATCGTGCCGCGATCCTCGGCGCCGTGAGTGAAGAGGAAGAACGTGCGGCCGCTGTTCATGTGGCTAAGGCGGACCTTTTCCCATTGCTCCTTCAAGTGCAGTTGATAGAAGGCGCCGATCTGCAGGTGATGGCGCAACTGCGGGCCTGCGGTGGGCTCGTCAGGCTCTCCGACCGCCACGGGCGGCGCGGGGGTCGGGGGCGGCACCGCCGCCTCCGGCGGCGCCTCGATCGAGGGGAAGGCCTCGGGGTCGGCCGGCGCGACGGGATGGGCTCTGGTGACGGAAAGATCGTCGATCGGCGCCGGTCGCGTCGCCAGGTCGAGATCGAGCTCGACGGGGGCCTCGCTGTCACGCAGCGATGTGCCGGATGCGGGAGCGGCGCCTTTCTGCACGGCCGAGATGGAAGTCGGGCCCGACCAGTCGACCGAGGTTTCTTCGAGCAGCCCGACGCGCTGCGCTTCCCGGGCACTGAAGCGCGGTTCGAATGCCTCGTCCGCGGCCGCGCTGGGCGCTGACGCGCCTGACTCACCGACGTTCGGCAGCGGCGTTCGCGCCGCGGCGTCGAGCCGGCGCAACAGCATGTTGTGATCGAGCTCACTACCCGGTGCCGCCTTGAGCGAGCCGGAGTGATCGGCGATCAGCTTGCCGAAGAAGGCGTCGTGCTCGTCCTTCGGCAAGCCGATGAGGGCCAGGCCCTCGTCGAGCGTGCCGGTCAGACCGCGCAGGCCGGCGAGGAACTGGCTGCGTTGTTCAGCCGACCGCTTCGGCTGGATGCTCGCAACGAGATCGAACGCGGCCCGCCGAAAACGCTTCTCGCGTGCCGGATCGGCTTCGTCGCCCTGCGCGGAAGCGACGATGGCCTGACTCCAGACCCCTGCTAGAAACTCCTTGAGGTAGCTCGGAATCGGCAGTTGCTCGTAGGCTTCGTGCAGGCGTCCGCTGAAGAGCTGCGCCATCTGCCATTCGGCCTCCTTGGCCTGCAGCGTCGCTGCGGCCGGAGTGCTCTCGAATTCGGCGCGCGACTTCGTGGCGACGAAGTCTTCGAGCTCGCCCAGCTTGCGAGCGTATAGAGGAACCTGGTCGAAATCGCCTTCGACGATTTCCGTAACCAGCGCATTGACGCGGCCGAGGAGTTCCCTGCCCGGCCCGCTCGCGAACTCGGCGAAGCCCGTTGCCAGCGTCGAGATGCGATTGATGAAGCGACGCACCGGGTGCTTGCGGAGGGAAAAGAAGCTCGTGTCGCGCAACGCCACGCGCAAGACCGGCATCTGCAGCCGTGCGATCTCGCGCGCGATCTCCGGCGGCACGCGCGCATCGGCAAGGATCTGGTCGAACAGGCCGGCGACGACCTCGATCACCATGTGATCGACCTCGCCCGACGATGCCTGCATGAGCTCGTCATGATGAGCGCGGATCAGGTTGGTCGGAGGCAATCCAGCGAACATGCTCCGCGCCGCGCCGACGCCGATGGAAGCGAATGACGCCCCGAAGAAGGTGGGTTCCGCGCCCGTGCGCGCCCGCCTCGGGCCGGCGCCCGCGTCTTCCCCGGCTGCCGCGGGGGCGCCGTTGTTGAGTCGGCGCAGCAGGTTCATCAGGTCGGCATCCGACACCCCGCCACCGCCCCTGCCACCCGTCAGCGCCGCGCCATCGTGCTGCACCGTCGCGTCCGGCCACGCCGATCCGCCCGAGGCGACCTGCATCAATCGTTCGAGCATTGCGGCCGCGTGCTCCATGCCCGCGCCGCCCGGGGCGCCGCCGGGGGTACCGCCTCCTTGCGGATTGCGCATCGAGGCCTCCCAGCGCGCAGCGTCGGTGCCGGCGCCGGCAGGCACGCGCCCCAGCATCGACTTTTCCCACGGATCGCGCATCGCTTCTAGGCCCGGGGCGGCTGCGGCATTCGCGTCGACCGACGCCCCGCCAGCCCCGCCAACGCCCGCGGGGCCGCCCACCGAAGAAGCGGACGGGCGCACGGCGAGATCGACCTGCCGGAAGCCCCGCGCCGAGAAGTCCTTGACGATGCCGCGATACGACGAGGGCAAGGCTTTCGCCAGGGCTTGGCCCAACTCCTTGACGAGAATGCGCCTGCACTCGCCACCGTGTGCGACCGCCTCGACCGCTTGGTTGAGCGCGACGGCGATCACCTGGCCGCGCATCGGGTTGCGGGAAGGGTCGGCCCAACCGACGTTCAGCAACTCGCCGGTATAGGCCGCCAGGTCGCGCAGCTCCGCCTCGCATTCGTGGGCGATGAACTGGCCGACTCGCTCGAAGGCGAGACGATTCTCGAATTGGTCTTCGTCGACCAGGCCGACCGCCATCCAGTCGGTGGGATCGTGAAAGGCCGTTGGTTCGCGCTCGGGCGACAGCTCTTCATCGATGGCGTGGCGCAGCGCTTTCTCGAAGGCCGCGAGAAGCGGTTGGCGCGATTGCTGGAGCACGGCCAACGCCTGCGTCAGCGCTGTACGCTCGCCGGGGGTGGCCGCGCCTGCCAGCGCCTTGATGGCGCTCGTCGCTGGGTCCACGGCAGTGACAGCGGCCTTGCGAATCGACTCTTGCGCCGCGTCGAGCGCCGCCTGGAAGTTTGAATCGCCCGAGCTCATTCGCACGTCGACCGGAAATGTGAGAGGAACGGGCCGAACGGCCATGCCTGTAAAGACGGTATCGGCGCGCGTCGGCGCCTCTTTAGCCCTCCGTTTGCCGAAAGTCCTGGCGCGTGTCTCCTTAGTCCAAATTCTTGGCGAGTTGTCGTCCCTGGCGTACAGAAGCCCGAATTTTGGCGATGAAGACGACTCTCGGCAGCGACTACCAGAGTCGTCAGCAGCTGAGCAAGCGCTCTCGAAACCGGGAACTTCAGGTCGATGCTAAATGCACTTGTTCGCCTTGTTGGACCACTCAAGTTGCACCGTGAAGGCGCCGACCTTCTTGGTCTTCCATGCACAGATATCGCCGATCTCGCCGTTGTGGTCGTCGTACCAGCCTTGGCCCGGAATGGCGTCTGTGATGGCCTCGCATAATTCGTGCGAGCTCGTCGACGTGAGTGCGTCTGCGGCGGTCAGTCCACCGGTGCATCCCGAGCAGCCCGGGTACGGCATCGCCGCATAGAAGATCTGGCCTGAGATGTCATTGTGGTACCCGCAGAAGGCCTGGCAGGACGCGCCGCCCCCCTGAACCACCTTCACCCCGGGCGGCAGGTACACAAAATACAAGGTGTTCGGTGTGGGCTGCGGCAGCGCCGGGTTGGTCGAAATTTCGTGCTGCAGCAGGTGCTGGATCGCGCTATCCGTGGTCGAGTGTTTCGGCGCTGGGGCGGTGAGCGTCAGCGTGCCGGTGTGGCGACCGTGCCCGATGGCCTTGCCGGGCACGCTGTACTCGGAGAGCTGGTCGATCAGCGGACTGGTCAGGATGAAGTCGAAGAACTGGTTGACGTGGGACACTAGAGCCGCATTTGCGCTCTGTTGCCACGCCGCGCCCCAGAAGATCGTGAAGACCTCGACTGCGGTCAGCAGGGGGCCGTTGCGGTAGCTCAGATGCGGAGCCACCGGTGGTGCCGCTTTGGCCTGATCGACGGTCGGTGTGACGTCGGGCACCTGCAAGGGCACGATGCGAATGGCATCACCATGGGCGGCGACGACGCTCCCGGTTGGGCTTGACTGATTGGACATGGCGCGGATCCTCCGTAGTGGCAGGCGGCGCATTCGCCTTGATCTGCGCCGCTGCAAAGAGGTGAAGATTCTTCGCGAACGCCGAGCGCGTCAACCCCCCCGTAGGGGGACGATCACGGTAGCGCGCTCGAACACGCTCAGTTCCAAAGACGGCACGCTCTCGAGGCGCGTAGTGGCACCATTGGCGTTGTGACCCTCAAGGAATGGTTCCTACGATTCGTCGCCTTGTTGGTGGCCTGGAACCTTGTCCTGTCGTCGGACGCATGCTCGACCTCCGGTTCTGGCCCGAGATCATGGGCTGGGTGCTGATGGGCCTCGTTCTGATGCTTGGCAACTCCCTCGATGCGCCGATTCCGTCCGGCGAGACGGTTGACGTCGTCGGCGCCATGCGCATGCTTTGGTGGTCAGCGCTATGGCCGACACGCGTATTCCATAACTGACCGATTCCAGGCAACCGAGTCTGCGCTCTACGCGCGGGTTTCCGAGTAGGTGAACTGCACTCGGCGTGCGTTTGCGCATCAGCAGAGCTACGTCCGAGACCCGCAACAATCGCACCGGTGCCGTTGAGCCCCCAGACGACAAACGGAGCCAGCACAATGCGCAATCGGCAAAGAATCACAATCGTCCTGATAGTCGTGTGCGCCTTGGCGCTCCCGGCCGCCTGCACAACTGTCGTCAGTCAGGGAACCGGCCGCGCCCCCGCGCGGCGTCTATCGAGGCCCACCGCCCCCTATAGTGGAGGTTCGCCCGCCGCCGCCGTCGGTTGCCCACAACTGGGTCCCGGGACACTATGTCTGGCACGAAGGCGCTTGGCGCTGGCAGGAAGGCCACTACGTCCTCGCGACAGTGCGGCCGATGCCGCCAGTGATCGTCGAGCAGGTGACGGTCGCCCCGTCGCCGGCCCATGTCTACGTTCGTGGTCACTGGCGCTGGGGCGGTAACGACAGGGTATGGGTGCGAGGAACCTGGGTGGCACTGTGAGGCCGAGTAGCGCTGCCCGAAGCAGGCCGGTTCAAGAATCGAGCTCGATCGACGAAATCGCCGAGCACGCCGCGGCCTGGGCCGAGATTTGGCGGCATCCTCGATCGCCACCTTCGCGGGGTAGGTGCCGCAGAGTTGCATAGGACCAGATTGGAGGGCTCAGCGCTAGAGCCTTGTCTTCGGAGTCAGTACCGCCGGTATCTATGACCTCGGTATTGCCCGATGCTTCCGTCGATGTAAGACTCGCCTTCGGTCTAGAGAAGCCTGGGCGCCGCCGAACCGGCCGTTTGCTCAGACTTGCTGAATCGGGCACCCACATCTTCGGCATCGCGTGGACCGCAGTGGACGCAATGGGTGTGAAGGAATGAGGAGGATCATATGAGCAAGAGCTTGCAATTTGGCGCGCTGCTTACCGCGCTGTGCTGCCCAGTCAGCCGAGCCGACGAACCTCCACGTAGTCCTCGCGTCTTGATTGTTTCGACGCCCGCTGCAGGTGCGCTGGAGAACGCGGGCGCAGATGATGGCTCCGATCAGCGCCCGTTTCGCACGATCCAAGCGGCGGTCGATGTCGTGTCACCCGGCGACACCGTTCTAGTGAAGCCTGGGGTCTATCACAACCAGGGGTTTGGGACATCCGAGACCAACGGCCCGGCCGTGCTGGTCAAAAGAGGGGGTACTGCCAAGGACGGCAAAGGTGACGCTGCTGGGCGAGCCCGGAGGCGTCATTGAGTACGACGGAGCTGGTGGAATTCTGGGCGCCCCAGACCTACACGTCGACATCATTGTACAGAAATCTGTATGATTGAGAGATGAAGACCACTCTCAACATTGACGATCAGCTTCTCTCGGAGGCCAAGGCGTTGGCTGCGCATCAGCGCACCAGCCTGACGCGGCTCATCGAAGAGGGGCTCCATCTGCGACTTCGCGCGCAGCCGGCGGCCGGACGTCGCGCTAGAGTCGCGCTGCCCTTGCTCAAGGGGCGAGGCGGGTTGGTGGCAGGCGTCGATCCTCGGAGCAACAAGGCACTCCTGGAAGCTCTGGGCGATGACGCCTGACGTCAACGTGCTCGTCGCCGCTGCTCGAAGCGACCATCCCCATCACGCTGTGGCCCGTGTTTGGCTCGAAGAGACGTTGGCCGGGGCGGAATCGGGCACCGTCTGTACTCTGATGCCGATGGTGCTCGCCAGCTTCTTGCGTCTGGTCACCAGCGCGAAGATCTTCAAGCGTCCCACGTCGATCGAGGAAGCGATCGGATTCATTGACGCGCTGCTGTCGCTCCCCGGCACTCAGCTGGCCGAGCTCGGTCCGGAATGGAAGCGTCTTCGCACGCTCTGCCTGGATAGGAAGCTAAGCGGCAACGATCTTCCGGACGCCTGGCTGGTAGCGGCCGTCGCGCAGCGTGGCGAACACCTCGTCAGCTTCGATCGTGACTTCAGGAAGTTGCTGAGTCGCAGTCAATTCACGCTGCTTGTCGGTGAGGCATAGGAATCGCCACTTCAGCGGCTGAAGAAACTCAGGAGTGCGAAATGACGACGAAGACACACCTCGGCTCGGACTTTGACGAGTTTCTTCGAGAGGAGGGCATCTACGACCAGACGCAGGCCGTGTCGGTCAAGCGGGTACTCGCGTATGAGCTCGAGCGCAACATGCAGAGGGCGCACCTTAGGAAGACGGACATCGCTACCGGGAGAGCGAAGCTGGGACGGCAACGGGGGCGTCGCGACCACGATCGAAGCAGCGCTGATATCGTCGCGTCGTCTGTCCGAGCATGAGGAGCGAGCGGATGCCTGCAACGACCCGTACTGAGGTCTGGCTCGCGGCCGGCGTCCGGGACTCCATTTGCCAAGTTCGACGGCCCGCTCGCCAGGTTCGACGCCATCGAACTCTCCGTTCCCGTCGTCCGTCACATGATCGGGCGGCTTGGCGGCGCCGAGCCGGACTTCGTCGTCTGGGGCAACGTCGTACCCAACCTGGCCTGGAGCAACATCGCCCGCGAAGTGCTGATGGACGCGGGCGTCGCGCCGACGATCCTGGCGTACTCGACCGTCATGGCGTGCGGCACGAGCATCGTCGGCGCGTTCGAGGCGGCCGGGATGATCGACGGCGTCGGCCGCAATCTCGCGCTCGGCGGCGCGTCGACAGCCTGAGCCGCATCCAGATCGGCCTTAGCCAGCCTCTGTCGGACTGGCTGCGCGGGTTCCAGCAGGCACGCTCGCTCGGTCGGAAGATCTCGCATGTCGCCGACATCAAGCTCGGCGATATCGGGCTCTTCATCCCCGCCATGAGCAATCGCACGACCGGCCTGAGCATGGACGAGCACACCGAGACGACAGCCAAGGAGTGGGACATCCAGCGTAAGGACCAGGACGAGAACGCGCTGGAGAGTCACCGTCGCGCCGTCGCTGCCTGGGATCAAGGCTTCTTCGA
>JGI24140J50213_10001237_pt1 | contig 11290 bp, 10 predicted proteins | sample BarGraIncu00222A_FD_50213 | JGI IMG/M metagenome (IMG submission 50213)
GGTTCGCATGCTGCGGGAGCCGAGCCGGCGTATCCGGTATCTGACGCGGCAGGAGGCGATGCGGTTGCTGGCCGAGTTGCCGGAGCACTTGGCGGATATGGCGGCGTTCTCGCTCGCGACCGGGTTGCGGGCTGCGAACGTCACCGGGTTAATGTGGTCGCAAGTGGACCTGGAACGGCGGCTGGCGTGGATCCATCCGGATCAGGCGAAGGCGCGAAAGGCGATACCGGTTCCGCTCAATGCGGAGGCGGTGGCGGCGATCGCGAAGCAGCTTGGAAAGCACGCCACGCATGTGTTCAGCTATCGGGGNAGCCGAATCACNCAGGTCAGCACCGGGGCCTGGTATTCGGCGCTGAAGCGNGCGGGCATCGAAGACTTTCGGTGGCACGACCTTCGGCACACCTGGGCCAGCTGGCACGTGCAAGGCGGCACGCCCTTGTTCGTCTTGCAGGAGATGGGAGGCTGGGCGAGTGCGGAGATGGTGAGGCGATACGCTCATCTTGCCGCTGATCACCTGGCGCCCTATGCGGAGCGCCTTGGCGGGCCGTGTGAGAAGGAGTTGGCCATTCATGGCACAAATCCGTCACAGGGCTGAAAAGGACAAGGGGCTAGCTTGCGCTAACCCCTTGATTTTACTGGTGGGCCCTGAGTGACTCGAACACTCGACCTACGGATTAAGAGTCCGCTGCTCTACCAACTGAGCTAAGAGCCCGAAAAACGGTGTGCTGTCTCGGTGGGTTCGTTTGTGGGTTGTGCGGGGCTCGAACCCACGACCTACGGATTAAAAGTCCGCTGCTCTACCAACTGAGCTAACAACCCGCCGAGCCCGCGATTATAGGGAGGCAGGTGTGATCGGCCGGGTAGTTGCAAGCGCCGCGAATTCTAGCGCACGGGTCGCCGCGACCATGCCGAAGGTCGCCGTCACGCCGACGCTCGAGCCGTAGCCGTGGCAGTTGAGCGAGCCGTCGACGGCGCACGCTTCTGCGCCGATCGGCGCCTGCACCGCCTCGCGCGAGTAGACGCAGGCGAGTCCCAGCTCGCCGTTGCGCGCCGCGCCGTGGAGCTTGCGCAGGCGCTGGCGCAACGCAGCGAGGATCGGGTCGTGCGTCGCGTTCGCGAGGTCACTGACCTCGACGCGCTCGGCCGCGCGCTTGCCGCCCGCGGCGCCGACGATGACCAGGGGCGTTCGCGTCGCCAGCGCCCAGGCGGCGATCGCAGCCTTCGCAGCGACCTCGTCGCAGGCGTCGATAACGGCGTCGACGCGCGCCGGAAGCAAGCCCGGCCAGTTCGACGCGGCGACGAACTCCTCGATCGCGTCGACCTCGCAGCCCGGGTGGATCCCGGCGATGCGCAGGCGCAAGGCCTCGACCTTGGCCATGCCGAGCGTGCTGTCGAGCGCCTGCACCTGGCGGTTGATGTTCGACTCGGAGACGTGATCGAGATCGATGAGGACGAGCACCGCGACGCCGCTGCGCGCCAGCGCCTCGGCGGCCCACGAGCCGACGCCGCCGACGCCGACGACGGCGATTCGCGCGGCGCGGATGCGCGCGTACGCGGCGTCGCCGTAGAGCCGGCGCAGGCCGCCGAAGCGGCGCTCGAGGTCGGGGCCGTCGTCGGCCGGCGTAGCCGCGAGCACCGGCGCCGCGACGAGCGCCGTCGCGTCGCCGTCGCTCATTTCAGCGACGCCAGGCGTTCCCTGCCGGCCTGCGCAGCCTCCGATTTCGGATAGGACTTGAGCAGCTCGTCGATCGTGCGCCGGGCCGCCTTCGTGTCCTTCAGCTCGGCCTGGCAATTGGCGATCGCGAGCAGGGCCTCGGGCGCGCGCGGGCTGTCGGGCGACGCCGCGACGAGGTTGCGAAACGACGCGATCGCCTCCTTGTAGGCGCGCAGCCCGTACTGCGCGTTGCCGAGCCAGAACAGGGCCGAGTCGCGATAGCCGGTTCCGGGAAATCGCTTCAGCAGGCCGGCGAAGCCGACCGTGGCGCGGTCGAACTCGCCCTTGCGGAAGGAGCCGAGCGCATCATCGTACTGGCGCTTTTCTTCCGGGTCGACGCTGAACTCGCGGTCGTCGATCGTCACCTTCTGCGGCTCGACCTTGCGCAGCCGTTCGTCGATGCCCTGCTGGACGTCGGTCTGCTTTCGCTGCAGCTCGGCGACGTCGCGCGTCAGCTGCTCGATCTGGCCGCGCAGCTTGGCGTTGTCGTCGCGCTGCTGGTCGATCCGCGTGTTCAGGTCGAGGAGGCTGCGCTTGAGTTGGTCGAGCTGCGCCGACATCGTCGTCATCTGCTCGGCCTGGCGCGCCCGCGCCTGCTCGTTGCTCTGCTCGAGCTGCTTGCGCAGGTCGAGGATGGCACGGCGCGCCTCGTCGTCGTCGAAGATGCCGGCGCGCGCCGGCGGCGCGTACGTGCCCGCGACGAGTGCGATCAGGGCTGCGGCGAGCGCGCCCTTTGCGGACCCGGCGATGCGTCTCACTTGGCCGCCAGCTCGACGCGGCGGTTCTTCGCCCAGGCTTCCTCGTCCTCGCCCTGCACCGCCGGACGCTCCTTGCCGAAGCTCACGGCCTCGAGCTGCGCCGGCTGGGCGCCCAGCAGGGTCAGCGACTTGACGACCGCGTCGGCGCGGCGCTGCCCGAGGGCCAGGTTGTACTCGCTGCTGCCGCGGTCGTCGGTATGGCCTTGCACCGACATGTGCTCCTTCGGATCCTTGACGAGCTCCTTGGCGTTGACCTCGATGACCGGACGGTACGCGTCGAGCACGACGTAGCTGTCGAAGTCGAAGTAGACGACGCGCGGCAGCGTCGACATCGCCGCCGAGTTGGCGCTCGAGACGTCGACCGACGCGACGCGCGTCTGCGAGCTCGCGGCGGCATCGCGCGCCGCATCCTGGTTGCCCGGAACGACGGCGCTGCCGGTGCGCGACTCGACCGGCGTGCTGTCGAGCGGTACGCTCGAGCAGGCTGCGAGCGAGGCCGCGGCGACGAGGCCGAGGAGGTGGTGGTGGCTGGTCTTCATGGTCTTCTCCTTTGCTGGAAATGCGCGCCCGCGAAGGCTGCGGCTATCGCCCGTACGGGCCCCACACCGGCTCGCGCAGATCGGCCGTCGCAGACGGCAGGCGAGCCTTGATCTTGCCATCGAGCGTGGTCGTCATCAACACGCTGCGGCCTTGAATTCTGGTTGCGTAGACGAGGAGTCGTCCGTTCGGCGCGAAGCTGGGATGCTCGTCGTCGGACGTGTCGGTGAGCGGCACCGGCTGCGCGCCCGGGTTCGTGAGGTCGAGCGTCGAGAGGCGAAATGCGTTGCCGTTGCGCGCGATGTAGGCGAGCGTCTTCCCGTCGGGGCTGATCGACGGGCTGACGTTGTATGCGCCCGCGAAAGTGACGCGCTCGACCTTGGCGGCGCCGACCGACAGGCGATAGATCTGCGGCCCGCCGCCACGGTCGCTCGTGAAGTAGAGCCAGCGTCCGTCCGCCGAGAACTGGGCCTCGGTGTCGATCGCCTGACTGGTCGTGATGCGGCGCGGGTTCTCACCGTTCCTGCCGATGAAGAAAAGCTGCGAGCCGCCGTCGCGCGACAGCGTGACGGCGAGGGACTGGCCGTCGGGCGCCCAGGCCGGCGCGCTGTTCGAGCCGCGGAAATCGGCGATCGCCCGGCGCTCTCCGGTCGCCACGTTGTGCACGAAGACGACGGCCTTCTGCCGCTCGAACGAGACGTACGCGATCTCCTTGCCGTTCGGCGACCAGGCCGGCGAGATGATCGGCTGGCCGCTGTTCAGCGCGACCTGACCGTTCTCGCCGTCGGCGTCAGCGATGCGCAGCGTGTGCCGCGTGCCGGCCCGCGTGACATAGGCGATGCGTGTCGAGAAGACGCCCTTCTCGCCGGTCAGCTTCTCGTAGACGAAGTCGGCGATCCGGTGCGCCGCCAGGCGCAGCTCGGGCGCCTCGACGGCACTGCTCTGGCCGCCGAGCTCGCTGCCCTTGACGATGTCCCACAGCTTGAAGCGAACATCGAAGCGGCCATCGGCCAGGCGCGCGACCGAGCCGGCGACCAGGGCGTCGGCGGCACGTGCGCGCCATTCGCCCATCTGCGGCTGGCTCGTCTCGTCGAGCGCAGCGCTCGTCTCGACGATGCGAAAGGCGCCGCTGCGCTCGAGGTCGGCGCGGATGATGGCCGACGGCGGCTGGCTGCTGCGGTCTTCGTCGCGAAAGCGCGCGACGGCGATCGGCAGCTGGGTCGCGCCGACGCCGGAGATTTCGACCTTGAACTGGGCGAAGGCGCGGGGCGCGAAGAGCAAGGCGGCCGCGGCCGCACCGAAGTGCCGTCGATCGAAGGACATGAGTTGGCCTGACCCGGAAACGGGCGGTTGGTTCACTTGCTTGGCAAGTTGCTTGGCAAGGAGCGTGCGAGCTCGGCCATTTTGAGGTACCGCCAGAACGTTCCCTGCGCGACATACGCCGCGACCGTGATGCCCGCCACGCCGTCGAGAAAGCCGCGCCGCACGAAGTAGCAGCGGATGAAGCCCCAGGCCGCGTGAGCGATCGCCTGCGCGAGCCCGCCACGCCGGCCGGCCGCGACCTTCTCGGCCGCGCTGTCGCTGCTGTAGCGGTTCATCTTGGCGAGCGCGTCGTCCAGGGTTGGCATCGTCTCGTGCAGCAGATCGCCTGACAGGCGCCCGACCGCTCCTGCGGCGACGACGCGCTCGTGCACGCGGTCGGCGCTGAAACGTGCCTGGCCGCGCCGGAACAGGCGCAGCACGCGGTCGGGGTACCAGTCGCCGTGGCGGATCCAGCGGCCGCAAAAGCGCGACAGGCGCGACAGCTCGTAGGCGACCGGCCCCGCCTCGGCGGCGACGGCGCGGCCGATGCTCGCCGCCAGCTCGGGCGTGACGCGCTCGTCGGCGTCGATCGCCAGCACCCAGCGCCCGGTAGCGCGATCGAGGGCGCGCTGCTTCTGCGCGCCGAAGCCGGGCCAGTCGGCGGTGACGATCACGGTCGCGCCGAAGCGGCGGGCGCGCTCGCAGGTGTCGTCGCTGCTCACCGAATCGACGACGATCCACTCGTCGGCGAACGCCACCGACGCCAGGCAGGCGTCGATGTGCGCCGATTCGTTCTTCGTGATGACGATGACCGAGAGCGTGGGTTCAGGCAAGGAGCGGGGGCGCGCCGAATTCGTCGGGCCGGCCATTGTAGGCAGCGGGCGCCGCATCGCCGCCGCCGCGGCCGGTGCTGCAGCGCGCGCCGATAATGCCGCGCCATGACGACTTCCGCGTCGCCGCTGCGCGAGCGCCTGCGCCGCATCGCGCCGTACTTCGCGAGCAGCCGGCGCGGCTTCGTCCTCGCCTTCGTCGGCTCGGTCGTCGGCGCGATGACCGAGCCGCTCATTCCGCTGCTCCTGAAATGGCTGCTCGACACCGGCTTTCAGCTCGGCGGCGTGCCGCTGTGGATCGTTCCGGTCGCGGTGGTCGGCCTCACCTTCGTGCGCGGCCTGGCCGGCTTCGTCGCCCAGTACGGCATGTCGTGGGCGGCGAATCGCGGCGTCATGGAGCTGCGCGACGCGATGTTCGGCCGCCTCCTCGACGCCGAGCCCGCGCTGTTCTCGCGCCTCACGGCGAGCAGCCTGATCAACACCCTGACCTTCGAGGTGCAAAACGGCGCGACGCAGCTCGTCTACGCCTTGCAGAACCTGGTCCGCGACACGCTGACGCTGATCGTCATGCTCGGCGTGCTGATCTGGCTCAACTGGCAGCTCACGCTCGTCGTCGCCTTCATGCTGCCGGCAGTCGCCCTCGTCATGCGCTACTACAGCAAGCGCCTGCACCGCTTCACGCTCGAGGCGCAGCAGGCGACCGACGAGCTCGCCTACGTCGCCGAGGAAAACGTGCTCGCCTGGAAGAGCGTGCGCCTGCACGCCGCCGGCGCGGCGCAGGCGTCGCGCTTCCGGGCGATGAGCGATCGGCTGCGCCGCGTCTCGCTCAAGGCGGTGATCGCGGCGGCGACGATGTCGCCGCTGACCCAGCTGCTGACCTCGTGCGCGCTCGCCGCCGTGATCACCGCCGCGCTCTGGCAAAGCGGCCACGACAAGGCGACAGTGGGCGGCTTCGTCGCCTTCATCACGGCGCTGATCCAGCTCATCCAGCCGATCAAGCATCTTTCGGAAAGCTCGGCGCCGATCACGCGCGGGCTCGCCGCGCTCGACCGCGGCGTCACCCTGGTCGAGACGACTCCGCCCGAGCACGGCGGCACGTTCGATCCGGGCCGCTCGCAAGGCCGAGTCGAGCTGCACGAAGTGACCCTCGCCTATCGCGAAGGCGATACGACGCGCGCCCTCGACCGCGTCACGTTGACGCTGGTGCCGGGCGAGAGCGTCGCCCTGGTCGGGCCGTCGGGAGCCGGCAAGACGACGCTCGTCAACCTGCTGCCGCGCTTTCTCGAGCCGAGCTCGGGGCAGGTTCTCCTCGACGGAACGCCGCTGCCGCAATGGGACATCGCGGCGCTGCGCCGGCAGATCGCCCTCGTCAGCCAGGACGTCTCGCTCTTCAACGACAGCGTCGCCGCCAATGTCGCGCTCGGCACGAAGATCGATCGCCAGCGCGTCGAGAGCGCCTTGCGCGCCGCCAACCTGCTCGAGTTCGCGCGAGGGCTGCCGAATGGCATCGACACAGTCGTCGGCCACAACGCGAGCGAGCTGTCGGGCGGGCAGCGGCAGCGCCTGGCGATCGCCCGCGCCATCTACCGCGACGCGCCGATCCTGATCCTCGACGAAGCGACCTCGGCGCTCGATTCGGAATCGGAGCGCCTCGTGCAGCAGGCGCTCGAGACGCTGATGCGCGGGCGCACCAGCCTCGTCATCGCGCACCGCCTGTCGACGATCGAGCGGGCCAGCCGTATCGTCGCCCTCGACGCCGGGCGCATCGTCGAGCAAGGCACGCACGCCGAGCTGCTCGCCCTCGGCGGCCTCTATGCTCGGCTGCACGCACTGCAATTCAGGAGTTGACACCATGCCCAGCGACAAGCCCGCGATCAGCCGCTTCCCCGTCCCCGACCTCGCCGACGTCCCCGACGACATCCGCGCGAGGATCCTCGAGGTCCAGGAGAAGGCCGGCTTCGTTCCGAACGTCTTCCTCGCCTACGCGCACCGGCCCGCCGAGTTCCGCGCCTTCTTCGCCTATCACGACGCGCTGCTGCTGCGCGAATCGGGGCTCAGCAAGGGCGACAAGGAGATGATCATCGTCGCGACGAGCGGCGCCAACCATTGCCTGTACTGCGTCGTCGCGCACGGCGCCTTGCTGCGCATCTACGAGAAGAAGCCCTTCGTCGCCGACCAGGTCGCCGTCAACTACCGCAAGGCCGACATCAGCGAGCGGCAGAAGGCGATGCTCGCCTTCGCGATGAAGGTCTGCGACGACTCGGCGGCGATCCATGACGCCGACTACGCGACCCTGCGCGAGCACGGCTTCAGCGACGAGGACGCGTGGGACATCGCCGCCATCACCGCCCTGTTCGGCCTGTCGAACCGGATGGCGAACGCCACCTCGATGCGGCCGAACGACGAGTTCTACCTGATGGGGCGCGTCGCGAAAGAGAAGCGGTGACGGCACGGCCGGCGTCGGCGCTCGAAGCGCTGGCTCGCTGCGGCGTGACGCAGCCGATCACCGTGCCGGTCCCGGCCGACGACGCGTTCTTCCTCTCGAGCAAGGGCACGCTGCGCGTCGCGCTGCGCGTGCTGAAACGCCGCCTCGAGCTCGCGGCGAATGGGCAGGCGGCGCTTGGCGTCGATCGCATCGAGCCTGCCTGGCGGCGCGCCGTCTGGTTCCACGCCGAAGCGCCGCAGATCGGCGACGCCTTGATGGACCTGGCGCCGCGCAGCCTGCTCGCGGCGCGAGGGATCACGCTCGATCTCGTCGCGCCGAAGGCGACGGCCGCGCTGTTCGCCGGCGACCGCTGGCTCGGGCGCGTCCACAGCGACGCGAGCGAGATCGACGCGGGCGACTACGACTTCGCGATCGTCGACAGCAACTCGGGGAAGGCGCTCGCCGCGAAGCGCCGCTATGCGCCGCGATTGCCCTGGGTCTCGGTCCGCGCCGACTACCTGGCCTACGACTACCAGCGCGCGCTGCTGGCGACGCGACGTTTCGCCGAGCTGCTTCATGTGCGCCTCGACGCCGCCGCCGAGCGCGTGCACTCGCGCCAGAAGCTCGCGGTCGACCGGGCCGTCCCGCCGCCGCGCGACAAGCCGCCGCGTGTCGGACTGGCACTCGGCGGGGTGCGCGCCGAGCGCACGTATCGCGCCTGGGCCGCCGTCGCGAGCGCCCTGGCCGGCAAAGGCGTCGCCCGCTTCGCCCTCCTCGGCAGCGACAACGGGGCCGAGGCCGCGAGCCGGGTGAAGCAAGCCGTCGGCAACGCGGACGTGCTCGACCTGGTCGGACGAACCGACCTGCACGGCACGCAGCAGGCGATGGCGCGCTGCGCGCTCGTCGCCTGCGCCGACGGCGGCCTGCTCCACCTGGCCTGCACGACGACGACACCGCTCGTCGCCCTGTTCGATTCGAGCGTCGACCCGGCGTGGCGGCTGCCGCTCGACGTCGCCGGCACCGCGCTGCGCGCGACGGTGCGCGACGTCAACGCGATCGACGCTGCCGAGATCGCTTCCCGCGCGCTCGCCGTCCTCGCGCTCAGATCAGCAGTTCCGCCCGGCCCGTGTTGACGAAGCGCGGCAGTGCGACGAGAAAGGCGTTGGCGACCCGCTCGGCGGGAAGATCGGAAACATCGTCGTCGCTGCGCAAGGCGCGCATCGCGCTCTCCGGCCTGAGGCAGTACGCCGGGTCGATGTCGGCGAACAGCGCCAAGCCGGGCGTACCGACGGTAACGGCGATTTGCATCAGGTCGCCGTCGACGCCGAGAAATGCATCGCATACCGCGACGTCGAGCGCCGTATCGCGCAGGTCGCCGGTATCGAGGCCGACGCTGCCGTGCGTGGCGACGAGCTGCGGGCTGATGGTCGCCAGATCCTTGCGCGCCGAGCTGCCCTGGCCGAGCAGGCGGAACTCGGGCGGCGCCAGGCCTTCCGGCCAGACCGAGACGAGGCTGCGCAAGACCTCGTTCCAGTGTGCATAGCGCTTCCGCGCAGCGCGCCCGCCGAGCGGTACGGCGATCCGAAAGCGTGCGTCCTCGAACACCTTGCCACCTTCTTCGCCGAGGTCGAGGGTCGGCGCGACGACCTCGCCGAGGGGCAGGCCGAAGAGCTGGCGCACGCGCCGGTCGGCGTAGGCGACGCGATCGAAGCGCTCGCCGGCGTTGTGGCCGCGCATCGAAGCGAACGGCAGCTGCGGATAGCGGCTCGCCTTCAGGTGCAACGACGAGGCGCGAAAGGTGTCGAGGAGAACGAAGTCGACGTCGTCGGGCACCGCGTTCGGATCGCTGTGCACGGCGCGCAGGCGCCGGTCACTGCTGAAGAGCGTGGCCAGCTTCGGGGCAATGAGCAGATCGATCTCGACGCCGCGCGGAACGAGCTGGCGTGGCGCCAGGTCCATGATCGCTTCGCCGACCCTCAGCCCGGCGTAGACCCAGAGGATGGAACGCGCCTCGGCCGGCACGCGCTCGACCCGGCGCCGCCGCTGGCCATTCAGCAGCAGCCCGAGCTCGCGCAGGCCCGCCTTACGCAGCGCCTGGACGCGGCGGCGCCACGGCAGCTCCGCGTACTCCTCTGCCAGCGTGTTGGCGATCGGCTCGGCGAAAGGCAGCGTGTGGATCGGATTGCGCCAGCGCATCGTCGTCGTTTCACGCGATCTGGTCAGCGTGCGGCGGTCGCCGCGGGGCGCGGCTCGCGCAGCAGCCGGTCCGCTTCGGCGAGCACGCTTTGCGGGCTGATGCCTTCGAGGCATTCGCTCACGCTGTCGCGATGGTCCTCGCAGCCGGCCCGGCCGCAGGGAACGCAATCGCCGGGTCCCTGCATGAGGATGATCCGGCCGCGCCGCTGCGGCGCGAGGCTGCGCCGCTCGAAGGGCGGCTCGGCACCGCTGCTGCCGATCGGCCCCCAGCGCAGCGGATTGGTCGGCCCGAACAGGGCGACGAGCGGAACGCCGGCGGCGGCCGCGAGATGCGTGACCGAGGTGTCCGGACCGATGTAGAGGGCGGCGCGAGCGAGCAGCGTCGAGAGCTGGGCGAAGTCGAGCCGGCCGCAGGCGTCGAGCAGCTGCGGCGCCTGGCCGAGCGCGGCAAGCGGCGCCACCTTATCGCGGTCGGCGGCGCTGCTGCCGCCGGTCAACACCACTTGGCGGCCCTCGCGCAGCAGCGCTTCGACGATGACGCGAAAGTTCTCGACCGGCCATTGCTTGTAGCGCCACATCGACGGCGCGTGGACAACGATCGGCGCGGCGCCGAGGACGCGCTCGAGATCGTCGGGCAGCGGCGCACCGGGCGGCGGCGAAAGCATGGGCGCTCGCGCCGCGCCGCCCGCCCAGGGCGTGAGCAGGGCGAGCTTCTCGGCCGCGACGTGGGTCTGGCCGCGATCGCCGGCGACGCCGACGGCGTGGCGCAGCAGCAGCCGCTTCCACCACGCGTGCGCGCGGCGCTCCGGAACGAGCCCGGCACGCACCGGCGCGGCGACGAAGCCGAGCAGATGGGCGCGGTCGCTCGCTTCGGCGACGAGGGCCAGGTCGTAGCGCCGCCACAGGCGCCGCACGAGCGCGGGCATCGGCCGCCAGCCGCGCGCGCCGATCTCGATACGCGCAGCGACGTCGCTGCGCCCTTGCAGCATGCCGAGCGTTCCGGCGAAGCCGAGCACGTCGATCGTCGCTTCGGGCCAGCGTGCATGCGCCGCCTCGAGCAAGGGCGTCGTCAGCAGCACGTCGCCGATCTGCCGCGTCACGATGACGAGGATGCGGCGCGGCGCGAACGCTGCCGCCGCGGGGTCGGCGGGGAGGTCCGGGCTGGCGGCGACGTGGGCGATCTTCACGGCGGTCGACCTCACAGCAGGACGATGTCGTATTGAGGGGGCTGGTGCGGGAAGCGTTGGCGGGACAACGACTTGCGTTCGCACCCTCGGCTTGTGTCGATTCCAGCTACCCGTCTTGCTACCCGCATGGCATGGGCTTTCGCCGGATGCCGTGGGCCGCAGTGAGACGAATCGCTTGCGAATCTCATCGGTCGGTGCGACTCACACTCGCACTGCCTCGCGCTCGACGAAGGGCGCAGTTCGGTGCGTGTTGCCTTGTCGGTGACCAGGCCCACCCGGCGGCCCAGCAAATCCTCGAGGAAGAACTGCGCGCCGAAGTGTCGCGAAGAGGTCGCCGGCCC
>JGI24140J50213_10001239_pt1 | contig 11286 bp, 13 predicted proteins | sample BarGraIncu00222A_FD_50213 | JGI IMG/M metagenome (IMG submission 50213)
GATAGAAGGTGCGCAAGGGCCCGTAGCTCAACTGGTTAGAGCCGACCGCTCATAACGGTCTGGTTGGAGGTTCGAGTCCTCCCGGGCCCACCACGCAGTCCAGTCTGTCCCAAAAGTCTCTGAACCCGGCACAAAGGCTTCGAATTTGCGGGCTTTTGCGGGGTTGAGAGCGGCGAGGCACGGTCTTTGCGGATACATAAAGTCGCTTGGAGGCAGTTCTTGGCCTTTTGTCTCTGCCGTCTGGAAAGCCGTTCCTGGCTCGATTCTTAATTCGCACCTTTGCAGAGTCATGAATTGACAGAAAGCACGTTCCGGAACGCAGCTTTTGTTCTTTCTCGGAACAGCCGCCGGTCGCTCTTGCTAATTGCATCGCGCGAGTACAGACCATCGCGAAAATCGCGTAATTATCCAAAGGGTATTTCGGCGGAGGGCAAGCGATGAGTGTTGATACATTGCGGGCTAGGCTCGCCGCAGGCGGCATCGCGTCCGGTCTGGTAATTGCGCATTCACGCACGCCGACCATTGCCCGCATTGCTGCGAGCTGCGGGTTCCAATGGCTCTTTATTGACCTGGAGCACGGCGCCACTAGCCTCGAGATTGCCAGCCAGATATGTGTCGCTGCGCTCGACGCCGGCATCGCCCCGTTCGTGCGCGTGCCGGAGAACGCACCTGGTTGGATAGGGCGCGCGCTCGATGGCGGTGCCGTCGGCATCGTCGTTCCGCATATCGATTCGGTGGCAGACGCCAAGCGCGCCGTAGACGCGGCGCGTTATCCGCCAGCGGGCTTCCGCTCGTTATCGGGGCTGCTCCCGCAATTCGGCTATCGAGCGTTACCGGCGCGCGAACAGATGGAGCAATCCGAAGCATTGACCTTCCTCGTTGGCATTATCGAAACTAAGGAAGCCGTCGTGCAGATCGAAGCCATTGCTGCGGTGCCGGGTCTCGACGCGCTGCAAGTTGGCACCAGTGATCTTTCAGTTTCGCTGGGCGTGCCGGGCGAGCTCGACCATCCGCGTGTACAAGACGCGGTTCGGCGTACAATCGAAGCGTGTAGTCGCCATGGTAAGGTTGCCGCGGTCGGCGGCGCGTATCGTCCGGACTGGTTGCGGCTCTATGCCGGCATGGGTGTGAGGATGCTGTTGGTCGGGAACGATTTGTCGCTCCTGGTGGCGCGTTGCGCGAACGCGCAGCGCTCGCCGACACTCTTCTGACGGAGCGCAAAGATTAATACATAAGTTTCATGCCCTTAAATTTATCCGTTTGCGGACGGCGCAGGTATCCAAATCAGGCGGGGATCGGCCGATTCCGCGACACTTGCTTGACGCAGCCGCTCGATCGGCTTTTGATTATGAACTCGTCGAGCCAACTCGGCGCCCTGTAGGCGCGGGCGATGATGCGTCGATTTGCTGCTCCAATCGATCCGATATGCGGAACGGTGCGGTCAAAATAAAAATGGGAGGATTCTTATGGTTCGTTCACATTTAACTTCGTGTCGTCACCTGTTTTTGGCGGTCGCTGCCGCCGCCCTCAGTATCGCCGGGTTTTGCGGTGTGGCCAANGCACAGATGAAGGAAGTCACCTTCATAGTCGTCAACAACCTATTCAGTACGCCNGCCTTCGTCGCGGCTGAGAACGGCTACTGGGCGCAGCAGGGCCTCAACGTAAAAATCAAGCTGACAGCGAGCGGTAGCCAGGTCACTAAGGCGCTACAGGCCGGCGAGGCGCAGTTAGGCCACGCCGCATTGTCGACGACAATCGCGTCGGCCCGCGCCGGCGGCAACATGCTCATTGGCGTCATGCCTTATTTCAATGCAGCCGAGTACATCGCCCTCGGCGGGCGTGCAATTATCGGCCGCAAGGATCGCGGCATTGATGCAGCAAACCCGAAAAGCATGGAAGGCAAAAAAATCGGTTATCTGCGTGGCAGTACTAACGACGTCTACCTGCGGCAGTGGTTTAAGAAGAACAAGCTCGACATCAGCAAGTCANCNTTGATCAATCTGCCGGTCGCCGACATGCCNATTTCGATCACGCAAGGAGTGGTGGANGCGGTGGTTCCGTGGGAACCGTATTCGTCCCAGGCGATCCGCGAACTCGGACCTAACGGCATCATCGTCAGCCGCTCCGAGGAAGGTCTCGTCTCCGACGTCATCGGAGTCGTAGCGAACCAAGATTGGATTAAAAGCAACTATGATTTGGCGGAGAAATTTTCGATCGGTGTCGTTCAGGCTGCGCAATTCATCCGACAGAATCCGCGCAAAGCCGCGGAGATCGACACTCGCTACATCGATGGCATGAATGTCGAGGACGCCGTCTCTGGCTTCAAGACACTGCACTGGGATCCACGTATGTCGATCTGCACCATCGCGGGAACCGTCGCCGCCGGCAACGAGATGATCAAAGACGGACTTATCAAGCAGGACCGGCAGTTCGTTCCATCTGACTTCATCGATCCTACTGTGCTCAACCGCGTTGAGAAAATGCACCCGGAATTGTTCGCCGATCTGCCGAAGCTGCCGACCAAGGTGGCTGACTGCAAGGGTCAATTGGTCAATTGATGTTCGGCGAGGACATAAGGCGCTGGCGGCTTGCAACAAGGCCGCCGGCGTCGCTTTTTAACGTCCAATCGAGTGAGAATGATGATTGTCCAAAATTCGACTGAAAAAATAGTCGTGTCCGGCTTTCGCCATTTTTTCGATACCGAAGATGGNCCGGTGCAAGCGACAGGCATCATCGACATCAATATCCGAGCCGGCGAGTTCGTCACGCTGGTTGGGCCCAGCGGTTGCGGCAAGACCACGCTGTTAAAAGCNATGGCCGGATTCATCCGTCCGAGCGAAGGCACCATTCACTGCGACGGCAAACTGGTGACCGCGCCGGGNCGCGAACGTGGCGTNGTGTTTCAGGAATTGGCGATCCTACCCTGGCGTACCGTGCGGCGTAACATTGGCCACGGCCTGGAAATCGCGGGGGTCCCGAAGGCTGAACGTGAGGACAAGGTCGCGCGGTTGATCGATCTGATCGGCCTGGGTGGTTTCGAGGACCGCTATCCGCATGAACTGTCAGGCGGTATGCGCCAGCGCGTCGCGGTGGCTCGGACATGGGCCGCCGATCCCGACGTAATCCTGATGGACGAGCCGTTCGCCGCGGTCGACGCCATGACCCGCCTGACGCTGCAGGAAGAACTGGCGCGGCTGTGCGTGGCCACGCGTAAGACTGTGTTCTTCATCACCCACAGTGTNGATGAAGCGGTGTTTCTCGGCGACCGTGTGTTGGTGATGACGCGGCGGCCGGGGACNATCAAGGCCGTAATCGAAGTGCCGCGCCGCAGTGCGGGCGGACGTGACTGGGAAAGCTTTACCACCGACCCGGCGATGCAAAGCATTGCCGAGCAAGTATTGAAGCTGGTGCGCGCTGAGCGCGGGCTGGCCGACGCCGATGAAAAGCGCGANGCTACTGCGGGGGCGGCATCATGACGATGGCGACCGCACCGCGTACGCCGGCCCGGCCACTGCCGCTGCCGGCAGCCTTGGNCGTCGCCGCCGGCCATTTCAGTGGCGTTAAAATTCTAGTTCCATTTGCCGCGCTAGTCGGCGTCTGGTGGGTCATCCAGGCGCTCGGCCAGTTTCCGGAGCGCGTATTAGTTTCGCCGGCCCGGGTCTGGGACACGCTTGTCCTTCTGTTCTCGCATGGCATCCTCGCAGAATATATCAGCACCAGCATGAGAATGATCGGCATTGCGGCGGGGATCTCGCTTGCGATCGGCGTTCCAGTCGGTTTCCTGGTCGGTTCGAATCGTTACGCGGCGCGCGGTCTTGAATCGTTCCTGCGGTTTCTGCAGGGCGTGTCGGGCATCGCCTGGCTGCCTTTGGTGATCATCTGGTTCGGCTTTACCCATACGACGACGCTGGTGGTCGTCATCTACACGCTGATCGTGCCGATCATCTTCAACACCATGACCGGTGTGCGCGCGGTTCCCGAGCACTATTCGCTTGCATTGCGCTCGCTCGGCGCCAGCCGTCTGCGGCTAATTACGGATGTCTATCTGCCCGGCGCGCTCCCGAGCATCGTGGTCGGACTCCGCCTCGGCATGGGCTATGGCTGGCGCGCGCTGATTGCAGCCGAGATGCTGGTGCGGCAGGGCGGCCTCGGCGATCTGATCTTCGGCGCGCGTACCTCCGGCCAGATCGATCGCATCATCGGCGGAATGATTCTGATCGGTACGCTCTACATCATCGTCGATCGTCTGTTGGTACAGCCGCTGGAGAATGTGACTATCGCGCGCTGGGGAGTGCTGCGCAAATGAGCCTCGAGGCCATCGCCCCCATGAGTCCAACGCGGCGTGCCTTAGGCAATTTGGCCTGGCNGCTGGTGCCAATCGCGCCGTTCCTGATCGTTTTGCTGATCTGGTTCGTACTCTGGGACGTATTCCGTCCTTCCAAAGAGACATTGCCGCCGGTGCGCGACGTCGTCGCGGCGATCCGTGACCTCGCGGTGTCCGGTCAACTCGCGACAAATGTCATTGCCAGCCTTGGCCGGCTAATCCTCGGCAGCCTGCTCGGCATCTTTACCGGCGTCGCCGCCGGCTTCGTTGTCGGGCTCAACCGCAACGTTGCCGAGATGCTCAATCCGCTGGCGGTGTTCTTCAACGCCATCTCCGGCATCGTTTGGCTGCCGCTGATGATCACCTGGATCGGTATCGGCACCGCGCTCGCCGTATTCCTGATCTGGAACACGGTATTCTTTATCGTGTTCCAGAACACCGTGCTCGGCGTGCAATTGGTGCCGGAAGTGCTGGAGCAGGGCGTGCGTGCGCTTGGCGCCGGCCGAATGGAAACCTTGCGCAGTGTTACCTTGCCGGGTGCGTTGCCCTATATTCTCACCGGTATCCGGTCCGGACTTGGGTTCGGCTGGCGCGCGCTGATCGCCGCCGAACTGGTCGGCGCCGCCTCGGGCCTCGGCACCATGATCTTCGATGCCGCCGAATATCACCGCTCCGACATCATNATGTCCGGCTGCCTGATCATTGGCACCATTGCCATCATCATGGACCGCTGGCTGCTGCTGCCGATCGAGCGGCGGACGGTACNGCGCTGGGGCCTAGTGAGTGACGCAGAGGCGAGGCGCTGAGTCATGGCAGCTTTCCGCCCAGCAAGAGTACGTGGCTTCGGGCGTTTGGCCGGCCCTAACCTACGCCGCTTTGTTGCCGGCTTGTTGCTGCTAGCCGTTATTCTGTTCGGCCAGCAGGTCTACGGTATGGCGACTGCCAATCAGCGTCTCGATCCGTCGCTGCGCGGCGCTACCGGGCCAAGCAATGTCGTTGTCGTGCTCGACTTCATGCCGGAGCGCTTTCACAACGAGCGCGTGTCNGAATATGGCGTCTTCGCCGGNCGCGACGGCGCGCTCAACCGTATCCGCTTGCGCATGGTAAGCCCCGCCGACTTGCGTGCACTATCCGATGTGGCCTGGGTTGCGCATATCGAACCACTCAAGTAACGACGGGAGATCGCCGCCTTATGATGCGCCATGAAGGCAAGCGGGGAGCGACAAGCCAATGAGTGACGGTGATGTGCGTCTGGTGCGCGAAGGCGCGGTGGCGACAATTCTGTTCGACCGTCCGCAGGCGCGCAACGCCATGACCTGGCGGATGTATGAGGGCTTGGCGGCGGCCTGCGCCGAATTGAGCGGCGACAACAGCGTGCGTGTCGCGGTGTTGCGCGGCGTCGGTGGCAAGGCTTTTATCGCCGGTACCGACATCGCGCAGTTCCTGGAGTTCACGACCCCGGAGCAAGGCGTGGCCTATGAGGCGAAGATGGAAGCCTATCTCGGGGCGCTCGAAGCGCTGCCGATGCCGACACTCGCCGTGGTCGAAGGCTGGGCTATCGGCGGCGGATTGGCGATTGCCGCTTGCTGCGATCTGCGCATTGCCACCGCCGGTACAAAGTTCGGCGTGCCGATCGCGCGCACATTGGGCAATTGCCTTTCGGTTACCAATTATGCCCGGCTGGTTGCGGTCCTGGGGCAAGCGCGTGCCAAGCGCATGTTGCTGATGGCTGAAAATATTTCCGCCGAGGATGCCTTGGCTGCCGGATTTCTGATGGATGTCCTCGATCCCTCAGCGCTCGATGCGCGCGTCGCCGAAATCTGTGAACGCTTGCGCAGCAACGCCCCTGTCACCTTGCGGGTCACCAAGGAGGCCCTGCGGCGCTTGCAGCACGTTGGTATTCCGGACGGGGACGATCTGGTGCGCGCCTGCTACGGCAGCGACGACTTTCATGCCGGGGTCAAGGCTTTTGTTGAAAAACGTGCGCCGCAATGGAGCGGCCGTTGATTGTCGCTGCCTCGCTCTGAGAACTTGAAGAAATACGCATAAGGGAAACCGTAAAATGCACCCGTTCGAAAAACAAATGCTGACCGTGGTCCGGCAAAAGGCGATCGGCACCGACACCAGCTATGAACCTCCGCTCCGCATCGGTTTTGGCATCAGCGACAAGACCGTCGGCGATGTCGCCAATGCCACCATGGGCCGCACTATCCTGGTGCCGGGCGCGGGTCCCAATCCGACGCATTACCATGCCAAGAATGACGTCTGCTGGTACATCCTCTACGGCAAAGTTAAATGCTGGTATTCAAAAAGCGACGGTAGCGACCGCACCGAGGTAATCCTGGAAGGCGGCGACTTCGTCTATGTGCCATCCGGCGCCATTCACGTCATCTCCAATGCTTCGGAGACCGAAGAGGCATCTTTGATATTCTGTTATATCGGCGTGCCGAACACCGACGCCGCCGAGACGGTTTGGCTGCCCAATATGAAATAGCAATTTCTTCCGCGCGGTCCGTTCATCGCAGGTTGCCGATATGTCTGTCATCGATTGTCACCAGCACTTCTGGACCTTCGGCAAGCGAGTGCACAAGTTTCCGCCCGCGGTCGGAACGCGGCTTGATCGCGATTTCACGCCAGCAATTCTGCGGCCGCAGCTCAGTAAGGCCGGCATCGACGGCACCATTTTGGTGCAGGTGCTCAACGAGCTTGGCGAAACGTACGAATTCCTCGACATGCAGCGCGAGATCGACTTTGTCGTCGGCGTGGTCGGCTGGCTGCCGCTCACGGATCCAGCGGCTTGCGCGCGTGAGCTTGAGAGTATGAAGCAGCGCGGCAAGCTGGTCGGCATTCGCCCTCTGATCGCCTACGAGTCAGACCCCGATTGGCTACTGCAGCCGAGCGTGCGTGAATCGCTGGGTCTGCTGGCCAAGGCCGGTCTAGTGTTCGAAGCGATCCCGGTGAACTATCGTCAGTTCGAANCGGTACTGANGGTGACCCGCGCGACGCCGGAATTGAAGGTCGTGCTCAATCATTTGGGCAATCCGCCGGTGCCGGAGAACGGTTGNGAGCCCTGGGCGAGCTACAGCGCGCGCGCCGCCGAACTACCCAACATGGCGATTAAGCTCTCGGCCGGGCTGGCGCTAGTGGTCAAATGGAAATGGTCGACCAAGGAAATCCGCCGCTATGCCAACCATGTGCTCGATCTGTTCGGACCCGATCGGGTGATGGCCGGTAGCAATTGGCCGGTGGTCGAGCTCGGTGGAACTTATGCCGAAGTCTGGCAAGGCCTTACCGAACTGATCGCGCATTTGACGCCTACGGAACGCGCAGCCGTGCTCGGCAGATCGGCNCAACATATCTACGGGTTGTAGGCAGCCCAATCAAAACCGAAACATTCGACAAAAGGAGCGAATAATGTTCCGCCACATGGCGATCTTGAAATTCAAGCCCGATGCGAAACAGGCCGACATCGATGCCTATTTCGCGGCGTTCCCCGGATTGATGCAGAGCCTGCCGGTAATCAAGGCCTGGAACATTGGCCGAAACCAGGGCGCCGGTGGCGAAACGCACGTCAAGAAGGGCAGCTTTGCACCGAACTACGATGTCGGGTTGATGATGGATTTCGAGTCGGGCGCCGACTACCTCAAATACGCCGAGTCGCCTGAGCACCAGGCATTCTTTGCCAAATATTGCGTCCCGATCCTGGCCGAGCGGGTGGTGGCACAGTTCAGAAAGGATTGAGCTGCGTCGTACGCAGCTCAGGGAATAACGTCACTTTCTCGCACTAAGCGGGCGTCCAAACCATCCTCCGGACGTCTGCCATTGATTGATAAACGTGGCGGCCTCACAGAGACCGGTTCGATCTGACTGCGTGCTAGGCACGTAGTTTGAGTCCTCTCGTCTCCACCACGCAGTCCTCCTAGTCCCCAAAGTCTCTGACGCAGCCACAAAGGCCTCGAACCTGCGCGGTTTTGCGGGGTTGAGATCGGCGAAGCTTGGTCTCCGCCGATCGGTACAGTCGCGTGGAGGCAGTTTTGGGCCTTTTGTCTCTGCCGTCCGGGAAGCCGTTCCCGGCTTAGTCCCGAACGTTTAGCGTTGCATGCCTCTCACGCGGGCGCCTTAGACGATTGAAAGTGGTAATATATTGGAGGCATTACGGCCCCTCAATGGAATCCATCACCAACTTTGTAAAAACGCAGTCCCTGGCGACAGAGATAAAACGCCCGCGATATGCCGTTGGTCCTGGCAACAGCGCATGCGCCCCGCTAGATAAATAGCGGGAGAGTTCTGATGAAGTGTGAACGCAAAGCTGCCGGGCAAAAGGAGACTTGGGGTCAGCTCTGGCCGAGCCAATACCCAGAGAAATCCATTCCGCTTTTGAAGGCGCTGCACATTCTGACGCGCGAGGGGGCGCTGAACGCGGATTCGCGGCGAAAGCTCACCCAAGTGCTGCACCTGACGCAACTCCTGCGTCCCGCTTTGGAATCCTTGCTTAAAGAGCCAAACGAGCCGGTGCTCGCCGATGTCGGCGCCGGAAAATCCTATCTTGGTTTCATTCTCTACGATCTGGTGTTCGGTCCAGCCGGACGCGGACGCGTGGTCGGCGTCGAGGCGCGGGAAAAGCTCGTCGAATCATCGCGGGCATTGGCTGCGGCATCGGGTTTCGAGCGGATGCAATTTATCGCCTCGCCGATCGCGGAGGCGACGATTCCGGGCAGCCGCGCCGACATGGTGACGGCCCTGCATGCCTGCGACACCGCGACCGACGACGCCATCCGCTTNGCGCTGCGCCACGAGGCGAAGACGATTGCCCTGGTGCCCTGCTGTCAAGCCGAAGTGGCGCGGTTGTTGGAAGGTGAGGCCGGTCCGTTGCGTCAACTCTGGCGCCACCCGATCCAACGGCGTGAATTCGGCGCGCATGTCACGAATGTGATCCGCGGCCTCGTATTGGAGGCGCACGGCTACAAGGTGCGCGTGACNGAATTGACGGGCCTCGAACATTCGATGAAGAACGAATTAATTATCGCCGAGCGCCATCAACGCAGCAATGCGCAAGCGCGCGGAGAGCTCGCGCGGCTCATCGATCAGCTTGGCGTTAAGCCCGCGCTCCTCGACACGATGACCTCGTAGGAGCGTTACGTTGGGTGCCGATGTCAACACTATGCAAAATGTCGGCGCTGTTGCCGAGCGCACGGGCGTGTATGGCGTGCCGCCGGCGGAAGTCTTGGACCTGCCAGTCAACGCGATTCAATTTTCGCCGCTCATACCGGGCGCGTCGGCGCTGGAGCTGCAACGCGATGGCACGCTCACGTGGATGACGATGCTGGCGCCACCGGGAACGCTGGAACGGCGTTACGCTATGGCGCTGGCGTTGCGAGCGGTCGCGCCGGGCGGCTCCTTCATCGCGCTCGCTCCCAAGGATCGGGGCGGAACGCGGTTGCGCAAAGAGCTGCAAGCGTTTGGGTGCAACGTCGAGGAAACCGCGCGCCGGCATCATCGCATCGTGGTTTGCGCACGGCCTGCCAACGTGACGGGCGTGGACGAAGCGCTGTTGAATGGCGGTCCACAGCTGGCCGCCGGTCTTGATCTTTGCTCGCAGCCCGGCGTGTTCAGCTGGGACCGCATCGATCCTGGCACGGCACTTCTGATGCAACACCTGCCCGCGCTCAGCGGGCGCGGAGCGGACTTCGGCTGCGGCATTGGCATTCTAGCGCGCGCGGTTTTGGCCTCAGCAAAGGTCGAGCAGATAACGTTGATCGACATCGACCGGCGGGCGATCAATGCCGCACAACGGAATCTCGATGATCCACGCGTGCGCTTTCGTTGGGCTGACGTGCGGGACCCCAATCCTGAACTGGCTGAGCTTGATTTCGTAGTGATGAACGCGCCGTTCCATGATGCCGGCACTGAGGACCGAGCGCTCGCGCACAGCTTTGTTAAGGGCGCCGCCGCAGTCCTACGCAACGGCGGCGTTTGCTGGCTCGTCGCTAATCGCCATTTGCCGTACGAAGCGATATTGAAGCCACTCTTTAAACGGGTCGATCTTAAAATAGAGACTGGCGGGTACAAGATTTACGAGGCGCATAAGTGAGCAAGGGGGCCCTTACGCTGCGGCTCGATCGCCTGCTGGCAAATCTCGGCTATGGGTCGCGCCGCGAAGTGCAGCGGCTCGTCTGGGCGGGCTTCGTCTCGCTGGATGGTGTGACGTTGCACGACAGCGACCAACGCATCGCTGTCACATCGAACTTACCTACCCGAATGTCCGTCGATGACGAGCCACTCGACCCGCCTCCAGGCCTGGTTTTGATGCTGCATAAGCCTATCGGCGTTACGTGCTCGCACAAGGAGCAGGGACCGTTAGTTTACGCACTGTTGCCGGAGCGTTGGCGCAGGCGCGAACCCGCGATCTCGACCGTCGGGCGCCTCGACAAGGATACCTCCGGCCTGCTGCTGCTGACGGATGACGGAGCGCTGCTGCACAAAATAATTTCTCCGCGCAGCCATGTTTCCAAGCGCTATGAGGTCACGCTCGATCGCCCATTGCGTGGCGACGAGGAGAAAATCTTCGCATCCGGTGGATTACTGTTGGAAGGCGAATTGAAACCGCTGTTACCGGCACAGATGGAGGTTCTTTCCTCGACGCGAGCATACATGACGCTAACCGAGGGCCGCTATCACCAAGTGCGCCGTATGTTCGCGGCGGTCGGCAATCACGTCACCGCCCTCCATCGCGACCGGGTCGGACGTTTGATATTACCGGACGATCTGAAGGCCGGAGAATACCGCATTCTCAGCGAAGCGGATCATTCCTTGGTGCTGCAACCGCGTTGAAGGAATGCCGGCATACAGAGACCTGTGTGTACCGAGAACCTCATCCGCATTGATTAGCCGAAGGAATCACCTAACGTCAGTGGACCATGTTCGGACTGTTCTGCTTCGTCCTGGCCGTCTTGGCCTCGCCA
>JGI24140J50213_10001243_pt1 | contig 11273 bp, 11 predicted proteins | sample BarGraIncu00222A_FD_50213 | JGI IMG/M metagenome (IMG submission 50213)
TTGCGCTTCGCGTGGACGGCATACGTTCGGCGCTCGATGCCCTCGCGTCGTCCGGGGTCGACGGCGATATGGTGGGCGGGAAGGGCGAGGAGCGGGCCGGCGTCATCCGTGACCCCGATGGCGTCGCGATCTACCTTGTGGAGCGCGCAGTGGCCCTCCCTCCGTCGAAGCGTTAGGAATCTTTGGTGTAGACGCCGCCACACAATGGATTCCTAACGGCCTAACGAAAGCGGCGGATCGAATGTGGAATTGGAATTTGAGGAGGGCAAGAGGGTCATGACAGAGCAGAACTTCAACGTCGCCGTCGTCGGCACAGGAATCATCGGCCGCGTGCACGCCAGGGTGAGCGTCGCGCACCCCCGGCTTCGGCTGGTCGCGCTCGTCGATCCCGTCGAGAGCCAGCGCGCCGGCGCGGCGGATTACGTCGAGCGACAGCTCGGCGCGGACCGGCCCGCCGTCTACTCGTCGCTGGCCGACGCCCTCGCCGACCAGGACATCGACGTTGTCGTGATCGGCACTCCAAGCGGAACGCACGTCGAGCTGGCCGAGGATGCCGTGCTGGCCGGCAAGCACGTGGTCATCGAGAAGCCGCTTGACGTGAGCATGCCGCGTGCCCATCGCTTCGGCGACGCCGCCGCGGATGCCCGTCGTCGCGGTCTCGTCGTCTCCGTGATCAGCCAGCACCGATTCGACCCGGCCAACGCCGCCGTCGCTGGCGCCATCCGGAACGGCCGGTTCGGACGCCTCACCTCCGCGACCGCCAACGTGTCCTGGTACCGCAGCCAGGAGTACTACGACTCCGGCGACTGGCGCGGCACCTGGGAACTGGACGGCGGTGGAGCGCTGATGAACCAGGGTGTGCACACCGTCGATCTGCTGCTGCACTTCATGGGGACACCCGTGCAGGTGTTCGCACACACCGCGCTGCTCGGCCACACCGGCATCGAGGTCGAGGACGTCGCCGGTGCGCTCGTGACGTTCGAGAGCGGAGCCATCGCCACACTGCTGGCCACAACGAACGCCTTCCCCGGCATGTCCACCCGCATCGAGGTGCACGGCTCACAGGGCTCGGCTGTCGTCGAGCGAGACCAGCTGGCGTACTTTCATGCCGCTGACGCGCATCCGGAGGGTACGTCGGCGAGCGGGCAGGCCGGCAACCAGGCATCCAGGGAGGTCGGCGACGACGACCTGAGCCAGGGCCGGCCAACCCCGGAGCTCTTCGCCGGCCACTACCGGCAGTATGACGACATCGTGCGGGCGATCTCGACGGGCGGCGAGCCCGGCGTCGGAGTGGCGGATGCGACGAAGGCGCTTGCCCTGGTGCGCAGCGTCTACCTCTCGCAGAGCACCGGCGGCCCCGTGTCGTTCGCCGACGTCATGGACGGGGTCTATGACGATCTGCCGGTCGTCACCGGCAGCGACACCGCAAAAATGGAGGAATTGGTATGACGAACACTGCCCCTGAGCCGCACGTGCCGCGCGTCGCGGCGAACCCGATCCCGTACTGGGCGGCGGCGGGAAAGACGCGCGAGGTGTTCGACCGGGCCTTCGCCGACTACCAGCAGATCGGCTTCACCGCGGTCAAGGCCGATGTGCCGGAGGGAATGGGCGCGAGCGAATACCTCGGCTGGATCGAGGGCTACGGACTCTCGCCGTCGCTGAGCCTGTTCAGCTCACCGTTCGACGAGACCGTGAACATCGAGGACGAGATCGAGCGGGCGAAGGCGTTCGCGGCAACACAGGTGCAGCTCGGCCTCGACCGCACCATGATCTCGTCGATGTCGCTGCCTGCGCGCATGGCGAGGCCGGCCCTCGGTGCCGGCTTCGACGAGGACCGGTTCCAGCTCGTCGTCGACAACGTCGGCCGGGTCAGCGAGGCCTTGCAGGCGGAGGGGCTGCGCCCCCTCCTGCACTCGCACATCGGCGGGGCGATCGAGACCGAGGAGGAGATCACCAGACTGCTCGACACGCTGGGCGCCAGTGTTCTCGGGTTCGGGCCGGACACGGGCCACATGCGCTGGGCAGGAATAGACGTGCCCGCGATCATCCGCCGATATGCGGACAGGATCGGCGGCATCCATATCAAGGATGTCTTCCCCGACTACCTCGACCCCGCCAGTCGAGAGGGCATGGGCTACCGCGAGATGGCGGACACCCAGCGGGTGTGGGCGGAGCCGGGCCTCGGCGTCATCGACTTCGACGCGGTCGTCGCCGCGATGCCGGAGGACTACGACGGGGACTACATGATCGAGGTCGACAAGCCGAGCGTCGCATCCGTCTTCGAGTCCCACCGGATGTCCTATGACTGGGCGAGGCGCGCCCTCAGTTTTGCGAAGATCTGAGGCGGGGATGCAACCCGTCGGTTCGGCGGCGGCGATGTACGACATTGCCGGCGTCGCCGGTGTCAATCCTTCGACCGTTTCTCGCGACCTTAACAAGCCGGGCCGTGGCAGCTCAAGACCCGAGGAGCGCATTCACGCCGCCGCGACGGCGCTGAGCTACCGGCTCAATCCGATGGCCCTCGCACTGCCGACGGGGCGACGGGGACGCGAGCACGATGGTGCGCCTGGCCAGGGGGTAGACCGCGGTCAGCCTAGTTTTCTCAGATGTTCGAGTGCGGGCGCGAGTTCAGTGGCAATGTCCGACCAGGTGCACTCGATCGAAACGTTGCCGGTGTAGCCTCCTGCGGTCAGCGCTCGGAGGAAATCAGACAGCGGCCAGTCACCTTGCCCGGGAGGCGTCCGTCCCGTATCCGCAATGTGTGCGTGACCGATTCGTGCACCGAGTGCCGTTACGGTGGCGAGCGGCTCGCCCTCAAGCATGATGTGGTACAGATCAGCCACGATGGGCACGCCTTCGATACCGTGCGAGTCCAAGAACTGTGCACACTCCTCAATCGTGTGAAGCAGGTTAGTCTCACCCGCATTGAGCGGTTCGAGAAGCACGACGATGCCATGGCGGGCCGCGACGTCCCTGGTTTCTAGCAGGACGGCCGCGAAGCGGGCCTCGGCCGCCACGCGGTCGACGCTGGCGGGGATGGTTCGGGCTGCGCCGCTGCCGAAGACGACTTTCGCGCATGCTGACCCCGCGGCAGCGATGATGGGAAACACCGCCTCGAGGTAGTCCGTCACTGTTTTCGCAGGGAAGGCCGGGTCGGAGAGCTTCAACTGGCCCGGAAACAGGATCGCGAATGACGGGCACTGGTCGGGAGCGTCATAACCGGGATTGCGTACCCACCCGCCCAAGCCGTCTTCCTGCACGAGGTTGCCCACGATGGTCGGTTCCACGTAGTCGGCTCCGCCCAGCACGACCGCCGCGGACTGGGCACTGGGAACAATAACTCCGTACTGGTACATGTGGAACTCCTTGATTGGGTGATGCTACTTGAGGCTGCCGGAAATGAGATCGAGTCTCCAAAACGGCTGCAGGACGAGCACAAAGGCTATCACCGGAATGATCGCAACGAGTGCGCCGGTGATGGCCATCGAATAGAGAATGGGCTCGCTGCGCCGCCTCCCGGGCAACCGAGACCAGCTCCAGGTCGGCCGACCTACGCTCCAAGGTCGGCCGAGTCACGCTCCAACGCACGCAGCGCCGTCACCTGCTCGGCATACAACTCACACCGCAAGGCCACCTCCGCGTTCAACGCGCGCAACTCACCCAACTCGGCGTGCAACGCGCGCTCAGCAACAGAACACTCAGCCATGCCAGACCGCCAAAGGGGGGAAGACGCGGTCATCGACACCAGGAACGACGCCGACACCCCACCNCCGTGACGATCACGCCGCCCTGATCAAGCCGCCACGCCGATCACGACCCAAGCAACTGCTGAACAGTTACCCCGCAAGAACCACCAATCCGCCTACCAGGCCTGTGTTGGGCTCCACGACGGCACCCCCTGGGCACCAACCCAACTGGAACCCGGCTAACAAACCAGCTGAGTAGTTACCCCACTTTCGGGTAAATTCAGGAACCTACGAAAGACTGAGCATAGACGTCCTTGATGATGCGCAGCGACTTAAACGCCTCTCGTGGGTTAATCCAGAATGGTGCACCATCACCGAGATGGTCATAGAAGTCACGGATGAGCACTTGGTGCGAGATCCCCCAGTACGAACGCTCCCCCAGCCTGGCTGGCAATTCGGCAACAGTCTCAACGCTGCCGTTCGCGTGGGTAATAGTGAGGTCGCCACGCAACTGCAGGGTCGCTCGCTCCGTCACGATGTCGATCGTCACCGGGGAATTCACGCCGTTCGCGAGAGTCGCGTAAAACAGGCTTCTCACTCCGCTTGCATGATTTAGCNTGATCTCGGCGGTGTCCTCAACCTCGATCACGTCGGCCAGGGAGCGCGTGGATACNGAGCCGGCCACCGACTCGACGTCGNCGACANGCCACTGCAGCAGATCCAGGGTGTGAATGGCCTGGTTCATTAGCAGCCCGCCACCCCCGCCAATCCACGTGCCGCGCCAAGGCCGGTCGCGGTAATATTGCGCGGTGCGGTGCCAGAAAACCGTCGCATGCGCAGCCACGATCTCGCCGATATCGCCCGACTCAATCCACCGACGTCCTATGCCCGCGGATGGGAACCACCCTCTCGGATGTACGGGCAACTCCCGGTGTCAGAGCTGCCGGGACGCTCAGGTGGTACTCAGGCGGGGCCCGGAGAGCCCTCCGGGTCCGGGTCCAGCTGACGACGCCAGGCGGCTACGCCGAACCACTCCCCCATGAACCAGGCCGGCAGGCTGAGCCCCACGGCGACCGTCAGGGGTGGCAGCAGGACGACCGGGGCCAGAGCGACCAGCAGCAGCGGGGTGAGCAGGCTGCGGACCGGTCGCCGCTGTACCAGCACGGCCGTCAGGCCGAGCACGTCGTGGCGGCTGGCGTCGAGCGGTTCGGCGGACGCAGCCGCCACGTACGCGGCGACGAAGACGCACGCCGCCCAGACCACCGGCACGAGGAAGCCGACANCCGCGACCCGCATGCCGACCTCGACCTGTGTGACCGCGTAGGTGTCCAACGCACCGAGCACCAGCACCACCCACAGCAGCAGGCTCACGGGAAGGTCCCGACGCCAGGTCGCTCGCAGCTGTCGCAGCGGCGTCATGAACGGCTCGTCCTCATACCGGTCGAGGTCGGTCACCACCCGCATCACGCCGGCCAGCCCCGGCACCACCCCGAGGATCGTGGCAACCGCCACGAGCGCTGCCCAGTCCGAGGCGAAGAAGGCGGCGGGCTTGCGCAGCGCATGCAGCAGCCGGGACGTCCTACTTGATGCCGGCGTTGACAAAGCCGTTGACGAAGTACCGCTGGAAGATGATGAACAGCACGATCATCGGCAGCGCCGACAGCGTCGTCCCGGCCATCAGCAGGTCCCACTGGGTGTTCGACTCCTGCCGGAACACCGACAGGCCGACCTGGATGACCCGAAGGTTATCGCTGGTGGTCACCAGCAGGGGCCACAGGAAGTTGTTCCAGCCGCCCTCGAACGCGAGCAACGCCACGGTGAGCAGTCCCGGCTTGATCTGCGGGGTGATGATCTGAGCCCAGATCCTCGGCTCCGACAGCCCGTCGATCCGCGCCGCCTCGATCAGCTCGGTCGGAGTCGTCACATAGAACTGACGCAGCAGGAAGATCGAGAATGCCGAGACCATGCCGGGCACCAGAAGCGCCCACCAGGAGTCGATCCAGCCCTGACCTCCCTGGCCGAAGATGTCGTTCCCGCCGAAAAGGGGCATGAACCGCGCCAGCAGGAAGTCGGGGATCACGATCGCGTAGAACGGGATCATCATCGTGGCCAGGAACCAGCCGAAGATCCACGGCGCCGCCCTGAACCGCAGCTTGGCCAAGGCGTAGGCGGCCGAGGCGCCGAACAGCAGCGTGGTGATCACCTGGCCCGCACCGATGATGAAGCTGTTGCGGGCGTAGATGTGGAACGGTGCGGCCTTGAGCGCTCGCAGGAAGTTCTCGAAGTGCCACGTACGAGGGATGAACGGCGGGTTGACCTCACCGAGNTCCGCCGGAGAGCGGAGTGCGGTGAACACCATCCAGGCGAACGGGATCACCATGACCAGGGAGACTGCCGCCAGCAGGAGCCACAGCACGGCGCGGCTGACCAGCCGCTGCCGCTTCTGCGAGCGGCCGCGGAGAGGGGCCGAGGGGATCTCCTGGACCGTGTTGTCGGCGATGTTCCCGGGAACCGGAACCTCAAGATTCTCAGTCGCCATCGGTGCTCCCCACAAGCCTGCGCGAGATGTATGTCACGAAGACCAGGACGACAAGCAGCACCACGGACATGGCGGTGGCGTAGCCCATACGGTACTGCTGGAAGGCCGCGACGTAGATCTGGTACGTGATCACGGTGGTCGCGTTGGCCGGTCCGCCGTTCGTCAGGACGAAGATCAGGTCGAAGGTCTGGAAGTTGGCGATGACCGAGGTGGCCAGCACGAAGAACGTCGCCGGCCGCAGCATGGGTACCGTGATGTTCCAGAACTTCTGGATCGTGCCCGCCCCGTCGACGTCGGCGGCCTCGTAGAGCTCGGGCGAGACTCCCTGGAGCGCGGCGAGGTAGATCAGCATCTTGAGGCCGATGCCCTGCCAGATGCCGACCACGATGACCGCGGGAAGTGCCAGCGAGGTGTTGGTCAGCCAGTTGTTGGGCGATATGCCGACGAACCCGAGGATACGGTTGGCCAGGCCGGTGGAGCCCGGCGCGTAGATCCACAGCCAGATCATCGCGATCGCCACGGTCGCGGTGACGTGGGGCATGAAGATCATGGTGCGGAACCACGACTGGCCACGCAGTCCCTCGTTCAGGGCGACGGCGAGGACCAGAGCGATGAATATCGAGATCGGCACCACGAAGACCACCATGACGAGGTTGTGCCACAGGGCCGTCCAGAACACCGAGTCGCCGGCCAGCTCGGCGTAGTTGGCGCCCGCGTTGAACTCGGGCGGGTTCACGATGTCGTAGTTGGTGAAGCTCATCATGATGGCCACGATGACCGGTCCACCGATCCAGACCAAGGTGTGCACCAGGGCCGGTAGGGTGAGCAGCCAACCCCACAGTTTCTCTGAGCGCAACGACGAGCGCCTCCGCCGCNTGGTGGGCGTCGTGGTCGACACGTCAGCCAGCTCTTCAATGAGGAACTGCGGCTCAGGGGGCCGCGCCACGCTCATCGATGTGCTCCGCTCTCGGCACTGCGTCCACCGTCGGAGCCGGGCGGAGCGATCCAGTGGGGCATGCGGTGGTTCAAGATATCTCCCTCCCTGTGATCAACCGCGGCGTCGCGGTGGAGGATCGGGTCAAAACAGGTGTGAAACTACCATACGTCGGTACGGGCTGGGGCTTGTGCAGCCGCGGCCGACCGTCGTGGCGTGCCGGTCAGGATGCCTGACACCGCACCTCGGGGTACATCGGGTCTGGTGTCAGGCGTCCGGCTCACTTCACGCGGGCGATCGATTCCTCTGCCATCTTCTGCAGCTCGTCGATGGCCTGCGTGACCGTCTTCGTGCCCAGGACGGCACCTTCGAGGATGGGGTCCATCTTGCCGCGGATCTCCATCCACGCAGGCGTGCCACCGTCGGTGATGGACGCCTCGAGGTTCTGCAGGCAGAAGTCGATGATCTTGTTGCCACCCAGGTCGGCCCCCTTGGCGATGTTGGAGTTCGCCGGCACCTTGCCGGTGCTCTTGCTGGCCGCTGCCAGGGCATCGTCGGTCAGCATGTACTGCATCACCGCGAGGGCGGCATCCGGAGACTTGCTCCGGGTCGACAGGCCGATCAGCGTGCCGCCCTGGTAGAGGATCTGCTTGCTGCCGTCGGCGGTCGGGCACAGCACCATGCCGAGGTTCTCGTCCTTGACGAGCTCCGGGCTCTGCAGGCTGAACGTCGGCCACACCGCGGAACTCTGCCAGCCGAGCAGGTTCTCGCCCTTCTGGTACGAACCCGGCTGTCCGGTCGCCACCCGCTGGTTGATGTCCGAGAGCCCCTCCTTCTGAGCCATGACCATCCACTCCAACGCCTTCACGGCCTGGTCGGAGTTGAAGTAGGACTTCATGCCGTCCTCGCTGAACTGGGTGCCACCGAAGGCGAAGGTCATCTGCCCCCAGGCCTGGCGCAGGCTGGACGCCAGCATGTCCAGGGGCACCTTGCCGGCCTTGGACTTGATCTCCCTGAGCATCTGGGTGAACTCGTCGAGCGTCTTGCGGTTGGGGTCTGCGATGCCGATCTTGGCCAGCAGGTCCTTGCGGTAGATGAACGGGCGCGACTCCAGCAGCAGCGGCACCGCATACAACTTGCCGTTGTACTTGGCATTGTCGAGCAGCAGCTTGGGCACCTTGGCCTCGCCGAGCACGGACTCGTCGAGAGGCGCGAACACCTTCTTCTGCGCGAACGGCACGGTCCAGCCCATGCCCATCATCATCAGGTCGGAAGGGGTGCCACCGGCGATCTGGGTCGCGAGCTTCTCGTTGAGCTTGTCCCACGGCACGTAGTCGACCTGGAAGGTGACGCCCGGGTTCTTCTGGGTGAACTTCTTGAGGATGCCGTCCTCGAGGTCGGCCTTGCCCACGGTGCCCGCGAACTCAGGGGTGATGAGGTTGAGGGTGCCCTTGAGCTCACCGGTGGCCGTGGGCTTCGCGGCCCCGGCAGTCGCGGCGGGCTTGCCGCCACCGGCCGAGCAGGCAGAGGCGGTGACCCCAACACCTGCGATGCCAGCGGCGGTGAGGAGCTGACGACGGTTGATCATGGATGTGGTTCCTCCCTGGCGACGAACTCGCCCGAGTCCTTAGCCTGAAGCCAACCTTCTGCAGCAACCTACACCTTTGGAAACCGCCATCCAGGAATCGTGGCCCAATCGAGACCACCGAGTCTCAGGCGCTGAGCGACTCCGCGGTGTCAGACGCGTGCACACGTTGGAGTCCCTCTCCCCGGGGACTGACTCTTCCCGTGGTCCTGGGTAGCGTGAACTCCATGCCGAGTCATCCACGTAGAGCGACCGCTTCCTGTCCGCCCTCGTCGACACCGCCCCGGGGGCGCACGAGCCACCGCGGTCCTGGCGCACGGAGGATCCCGGGCGCCACGTGCTGAACGGCACCTGGCCGTTCCGCCTCTCCCGCGCTCTCCCAGGCGCCCGCGTATGCGCCCGACAGGGCCGACGACCCGGCGTACGACGACTCGTCCTGGGACGAGGTGCAGGTGCCGTCCCACTGGGTGCTCGACCCCGACCGTCGGTACGGGCCGCCGATCTACACCAACGTCAACATGCCGATCCCCTTCGACCCCCCATACGCGCGGACGCCAACCCGACCGGTGACTTTCGGCTCACCTTCGACGCCCCGTCGACGCAAGACCAAGCTCGGTGTGCTGCTGCGGTTCGACGGGGTCGAGTCGTTCGCCGTGGTGTCGCTGAACGGCGTCGAGGTGGGCATTCTGCGCGGCTCTCGGCTCCCGACGGAGCTCGTCGTACGACCACGCCACGACCAGGTGACGCAATGGCGAACAACCGTTCATAACGCCTTGTCAGAGGGCCATCATCGTCGAGCAGCAGGGAGCTTCAACTCCTCTCTCGCACATAACGACGTATAGCGCTCGCCCGGCCCGGTCGCTTCCATGGCTCAGCCGTCGGCGAGTTTGCTCATGTTCTCAGCGAGTCCGGCGCGGGCTGTCTTGTTCGCGTGTTGGTAGCGCTCAACCATGCCAGCTGTCGCGTGGCCCATCATGGCCTTGAGCTCGGCAGTTGTGGCTCAAGTCATGCCTGCCACCGATGCCGCGCTGTGCCGCATGTCGTGGAAGGTGAGGTCGTCGCGCTTGGTTGCGAGCTTGCTCACACGCGTACCGCACTGCCTTCTCCGACATCGGGGAGACTCCGTCGCGCCCGGGAAAAGGGTAGCCGCCCCGTCCGGTGACGGGCAGGCTGGCTATGTACTTGGCCACGTGGGGGAGAAGGTGTGGCGGGATGCCGACATCGCGGATCCCGGCGGCGGTCTTGGGCGGACCCACGTGGACCTCGCCCTTGGTCCGTGTGACCGCCTGCCGGACATGCACGACGCCTTCGGCGAGGTCGAGGTCACGCCGACGGAGACCGCGAACCTCCCCGGCCCGCAGGCCGCACCAGCCAGCCAGGAGCACCGGCAAGCCTTGCCGTCGAGGAAGGTCCATTAGCCGGTTCAGTTCCGCTGGCGAGGCAGGCTCAATGTCACGAGTCCGACGAACTCGGCCGGCGTTCCGGATCTGGCACGGATTGCGCTCGATGAGGCCTTCCTCCTCTGCCTCACGCAGGATTGAGCCGAGCAGCGCGTAGGCGTGCTTGCGTTGGGTAGGCCGATCGTCGCTGAGCACGGTCGAGTACCAGCGACGGATCTGGTCCGGTTCGAGGTGTCGCAGTACGAAAGTTGTCGGGGCGACAGGACTCGAACCTACTCGAGCACTTGTATCAGAGCTTGTCAGAGCGAGATGAGGACCTATGGCGAGTGCTTTGGGTGTAACTTTGGGAGTTCGAGGCGACCCGCCAATGGTGGGGGGCCGATGCTCAGGATTCTACCGTGGCCGCCCCCAGCGGGTGGTTGCGGTGATGACCGGTGCGAACCGGTCGAGTCCGTGTGGGTCGGTCAGGAGGCGGCCTTCGTGTGCAATCGCAAGTCCGTGCGGGGACGGTGGTGGGCACGCACGGACGGACGGGCGAGCCGATGGTGACAGACTCATGATGACATGCGAGCTTAAGGAGCCAGTTGTGCCGGTAGAGATGGGAATGTGGCGCATCGATCAAGGTACGCCGAAGAAGCTCGAGCCCACCAAAATGCCGACCGAAGCGGAGCTCGAGCACCTTCTGGAGCAGGATCCGACGATCCTCGGGGATCCTCTGCTGGTGATAGGTCGCCAGGTCCACACGCCGTACAACAAGATCATCGACCTGCTCGCCATTGACGTTGACGGCAACCTGCATGTTCTTGAGCTCAAGCGAGACATGACTCCACGGGACGTTGTCGCCCAGGCGCTGGACTACGGATCGTGGGTCAGGGGTCTCCAGCGGGCCGATGTCCTAGAGATCGCTGAAGATCATTTCGGAGAGCAACCCTTCACGGCCGCGTTCGAGGACGCCTTCGGCCAGCCTTTGCCCGACGAGGTCAACATGGCCCACGGGCACCGCTCGGTCTCGATCCCCACCACCACCTTCAGCACGGGATCGGCCGGCCCCGCCGGTTCGGGTAGCTGCTCGCCGATCAGAGCGTGCAGCCTGGTGATCCCAGCCAGCCCCTCGGGGAACCTTCGCCTG
>JGI24140J50213_10001244_pt1 | contig 11269 bp, 7 predicted proteins | sample BarGraIncu00222A_FD_50213 | JGI IMG/M metagenome (IMG submission 50213)
TGGGCAACCGCCGGACTTCCCATACACGAGGCAACAACGACCGCGGTCGCCGCCAATGCACGCATCATCTGGATCATTACACAACCTCCCTGTTGTCGCAGGCGATTGCCTGCTTGTCCTGCCGATTACACTTCGCCGTTCGGCGTTTATGCACGCAGACTTAAATCCCGCCGTCGGCAAAGACCGCGGGAATGATGTTTAGTATTATTGTTAAGCGCAAGCTTTTCACTAAACATTTTGGGAGTCAATGGGCGTCTTGTTCGTTTTCGCCAAACGAAGTTGTTGCTGCACTGCAACCATTAACGCGAAGGCCTCGACCGAGATCAAGAGAATCGTGGCGGTGGATATTGTTTAGTAATTTGGATGCGGCTTATTTTTCCGACGTCTTCAACAGGCGTTACTGCCTAGGCAAGCTCGAAATCCCCGAGCATCGGGGCGCGCATGTCGTGTTCGAATCTTTCGAACGACCACGGATAGGAAGCCACATTTCCCTTTGCATCGATGTACCAGCTTCGGCACCCGGACGCCCAGATGGAGCCGGCCACTTTCTCTCTCAGCGCAGCGTTATAGGCTTCCGTCGGCTCAGTCTTCGGCGAGATTTCGCGCGCCTGGCCCGACTGCAGCAGACGCACAAGCTGAAGCACATAATCCAGCTGACGCTCGATGGTCATCAGAAAAGAAAAGTTTCCGATTGGGCTGTGAGGTCCTCCCAGCATGAAGAAATTCGGGAAGTCCGGAACGCTGATGGCCCGGTAGGCTTTATTTCCATCAGCCCAGGCCTGATCGAGCGTCCTGCCGCCGCGGCCCGAAACGATCATCGGGCGAAACAGTTTGTGGGTGTCGAACCCGGTTGCGAGAACGAGGCAATCCAGCCCGTGCAAGCGGCCATCCACCATGCGCACACCGCCCGCTTCGATACGGTCGATTTTGGTGTCGACCAGCTCGGCGTTCGGCTTTTGGATCGCCTGATAAAAGCGATCCGAGATAATCAGGCGCTTGCATCCCATTTTGTAGTCAGGCGTCAGCCGCGCCCGCAAGCCGGGATCGACGACGCCGTCGAGATTGGCCTGACAAGCCTGCGCCATCGCCGCGTAAACTTCGGCGCTTTCACCGGCAAGAGCAGCGCAGAAAGTATCGTTGAAGGCCTGCGCGAGATAATCGTAGCGCGCCTGCATCAGGCGCGGATCGGTTCGGTATTGCTGCCGTTTTTCCTCGGAGTAGCGCACATTGGGCTGCGGCATGATCCATTGCGCGGTGCGCTGGAACAGAAAGACCCTTTCCACGTCATCGACGATGGCCGGCAGAATCTGGCAGGCTGTCGAGCCCGTGCCGATGATCCCGACGCGCTTGCCCTTCAGCGACACGCTGTGATCCCAGCGTGCCGTGTGAAAGGCCGGGCCTTTGAATTCCTTCAACCCGCGGATATCGGGGTAAACCGGATGATGCAGAACGCCTGTCGCTGTCACGACGACATCGAACGCACCCTGGCTTCCCTGGTTCGTTTGAATGTGCCACCGATGGTCGCGATAATCCGCTTCGGTCGCTTCGCTCGAATAGTGGATGAGTTGGTTCACATCATACTTTTTTGCGACATCTTTCAGGTAAGCGTGAATTTCGGGACCGGGAGCGTATCGCTGGGTCCATTCGGGATTGGGCGCAAAAGAATACCGGTACAAATGTGACGGCACGTCGCAAGCGAGGCCCGGATAGGTATTGTCCCGCCAGGTACCGCCGAGATCGGCCGCCTTTTCAAAGATCGCGATGTCGGAAATGCCGAGTTCTCTCAGCTTGATCGCGGTGACGATGCCGGACGCACCGGCGCCGATGACGGCTACCCGCAGTGTCCTGGCCTTGGCCATGCTCCGATCCATTGCAGCTCCGCCTGGGCTGGTAGCGCACATCTCCCTTATATTCGCGATCGCATCGGCACCGCAACGGGCGCGCAAGTCTAGTGCGCGATGCCCTCGCGACCGAACAACGCCATCAGGGTGCCGGTCATGGTCGCGACCAGTCTCTCCTTGCCTTCCTCTGCCGCAAAGGCCTGCGCGTCGCAGACGGTGATGGTCCGGCCTGGCTTGAGGACGGACGCTCGAAACAGAAAATATTCCCCGCGAGCCGGCGCAACGAGATTGGTCTTGAATTCGACGGTCAGAACCGCCGCATCGTCTGGCATCAGCGAGAAAGCGGCATATCCGCAGGCGGTATCGAGCGCCGTGGTGATGATGCCGGCGTGAATGAAACCATGCTGCTGCGTATAGGCGGTGGCATACGNCATCCTCAATTCGATCTCGCCGGGCTTCAGGTCGGCAATTTCAATGCCCAACGTCGCCATGGCGGTTTGGCGCGCGAAGCTCGTTCGGACACGCGCCTCGAAGTTTGCGTCCTTCGGATTGAATCTCGCCATCTGTCTCCCCGTCATCGGTTACGCCTGAATCGCAGACGACGAGACGTACCCGGTTCCGAAGGTCAGCGTCTTTGAAAAATCGGACAGCATCACGGGCGATCTGCTGCCGCGCCAGCGCACGAAACTGGCCCGGCGACAGGCCGGCGTGCCGGCCCAGATCCGTCGTCAGATGCGCTTGATCGCAATAGCCTGCTTCCGACGCGATATGCGCCAGACTTCCACCTCCAAGGGCAACTTGCCGCAGCGCGCCGCTGAACCGCTGCACGGCTGCATATCGCTTGGGCGCAAGCCCGGTGCGCTTGCGAAAATGGCGCTGCAGCGTGCGGGGAACGACACCGGCGGTCGCAGCCAGCGAGGCAACGCGAAGGCCGCGATCCGGTCCCATCGCCGATAACGCGCCGTCCAGAGCCGCGACGCTTTCCGCCGCGGGTGACCGGCGCGCACGGGCGGCGTTGAACCGGGGGCTGAGATGTTGCTCGATCCAGGCATCCAGGGCGCCGATGATCGGATCGAACGGATTTTCGCGCACGCGCTGACATCTTGCGTTGAAGAGCTCGGACAATCCGACGAGCGCCGCATCTGCCATATCGAGATCGAGCGGTCGGTATCTGATTCCGAGCATCCAGCCGTGAAAGCCGTGCTGGCGCGGTTGCCGTCCGAAGCGTGGCGGCAGATGAAACACCTTCCAGGCGACCATCCGGTCGATGTCCTCCCTGTCGTCATCCGGGTGCCGGCCCACCAGCGCAATCTCGGAAAACGGCGAAGCAAACAGGTTGCGGCCGATACCGGTCAGTCGACCGCGATCCCGGAGGATGAAGAGATGATCGATGAACGAGCGATGGCGGTCCATCGGCTGCAGTTCGACATAAACAGCCAAATCGGTCTCCTTGGTCTTGCTGCCGTCACGCCTCATCTCATCCGCCTGCGCTTCACCGCGCTACAAACGCTCCGCGTTTGTCGCAGGCAATGACGGCGAAACACACCTTCGCATTCCCGCGGCGCGTTGCACCCGAGTTGTTGCTGAGTCCTTCGCCCTGAAATGGAGGGCGTGGCGCTACCCCAAGGGGAGCGGGGAATGCCGGGTGCCCGTTGCACCCGCAGCCGCGCGTGGTGTGGTAGTAAGCACGCGCGTTAGTCACCACGGTCGCACCGGGACACCCGGCATTCCCGCACGCGATGGTGTTACAGCTTATTTCGCGCTCTCCCCGGTGATCGGGCTTTGTTGTCACCGTCGCCTCGCAGATACTTCTGCGACACTTGACGCCAACCATTGAGGCGTCAGGACCACACGACTTCGCCGTCCGCAAGGTAGCGCTCTCGTCAGCAGCGCCGCTTGCGTCCATCGCATCCCCGCCCTACGTCCGTGACGATCGCGAAACGCCCCTTTGTGCGGGCCGGGATGCGAGCGATGTAGAAGTGATTTGGGTCAAAAGAGAATTGGAATATTTTTACGAGGAGGACTGGACAGGTAGCATCAGCTTGAACCAGTTCAACAAATCACCCTGAGCGCGCAGGGCAGATTGGCCCAACGGGTCGCGGGATGCGCGATTAGGGATCGCGATATAGATGAGGCTGGCCATGCCGGTCGGACGTTCGCGCAGGAATGCCCGGCCAGTTAAGTGCACTGTCACCGTAATCCCGATTTTTCGTTACGCTGGCGGCTGATCAAATCGAGATTCGCGCAAGCGTTGCCGAAACAGGAGCGGATCAGCGATGTGCGCAGAGCGCGCAACGAGCGTGGCATCTGGCAGCGGCGGTTTTGGGAGCATCTCATCCAGGATGAGGCGGATTATGCTCGCCACATCGAATATTGTTACATCAATCCAGTGAAGCATGAGCTGGTGTCAAGGGTGCGCGATTGGCCGCACTCGTCATTTCACCGCGACGTGCGCGGCGGTATTTTTCCGGAAGATTGGGCAGGTGACGTCCATCCAAGCGGACAGTTCGGCGAGAGATGAGAGATGTTGTAGGCGCCGCCGCAGACGTAACACGCCATTGCGAAAAGAAAGATGGCGGATTACGCCTTCGGCTAATCCGCCCTACGTGCTACGTGCTGTTGTCGGCAAAGCCAAGCGGATGGCCGGCGAGATCATAGCTGTAGGTGACGGTGGGCTCCGAAGGCACGGTCCTGGTCGAGAGCCGGTTCAACGTGTCGTAGATAAAGGAAATCGTCGCGCCCGCCCGTGTCTGAAGCTCGTAGGGCGGATTAGCGAAGCGTAATCCGCCATTGATACCGCTTGGCGCCATACCGCGACGGACGATACGGCGACACATGAAGAATTAGAATGTTGCAGGTGCAATCACAAATGTAACACGCCACCGCGAAAAAAAAGAGGGCGGATTACGCTTCGCTAATCCGCCTTAGGTGTGACAAGACCGCCATGTCGTTCGCGGCGCTACGCCCCGAGTACATCCTTGTGCATCTTGCCGCTGTAGAAATGGAAGAACGGCACCGGTGCATCGTGGCTCAAGGGGCCGGTGGCGAGGCGTTTTTCGAGTTCGTTGAGAACGTTTCGTGTCATCGGATGCAGGTCGGCCAGCGGCTTCGATCCGATCTCGACCCAGACCAGTTCCACCAGTTCGGCGTCGGCATGGATCACGCCCTGCACATGGTGGGCGATCGACGAGGCGTCCGCGGTGAAGAACCTGGTATCGAACCGCCGCACCCGGCCGGGCGGGGTGATCGCGCGCGCAATCAGAAACAGCCCGGACGGGTCAGGCAGCAGGCCTGCCTCGCTAAAGGGCTTCCATGGGCCTTCGAGCGCCGGTGCAGCACCGTTGCCCTTGCGTCCCAGGCAAAGCCCGGTTTCCTCGCAGGCCTCGCGGATCGCGGCGACCGCCAATGAGCGCGCCCGCGACGGCGTAATCCTGGGACTGCCCTTCACGAGATTGGCTTCGAGTGGTTTCGGGATTGGTGCTGCCACCGGAATGCGGTTGTCTGATTTGTCGACCCGTCCGCCCGGAAAGACGAATTTGCCGGGCATGAACACCACCTTGTCATGGCGTTTGCCGACCAGAACCTTCGGCGTCGCGACCGTGCGATCGACCAGGATCAGCGTGGCGGCATCCACCGGGCGGCGATAGGGGTGATGGTCGGCTTCCTTCTCGTCTTTCTCGTCTCTTTGGACTTCGCTCATCTCGCTCCCGCAACTTTTTTTGCGTTTCTTGTTCGTGATCGCTAGAGCCTTTTCCGTTCCGATTGAATCGGAACGGAGGCTCTATCTCTTTATTTTGACGCGTTTTCTTGACGCGAACCGGTATCCACTTCGCTGGAAAACACCCTAGATTTATTTTTCCGGATTTTGTTCGTCAAATCCGTGCATGCGCAGCGCCCACTGCATCCCCACCACAGCGCCTTTCACCGGTTGCAACAGCAGCAAGGAGGCCACCAGCGTGAGCGGCAGATAGATCGCCAGTTGCAATGCCACCGGCGGCGAATAATTGGTTTCGATCATCAGCGCCAGCGGCACCACGATGTGGCCGACGATGACGATGACGAGATAGGCGGGCAGGTCGTCGGCGCGGTGTGGCGTGAAGTCGAGGCCGCAGACCGAGCAATTGTTGTCGACCTTGAGGAAAGCGCGAAACAATTTGCCTTCGCCGCAGCGGGGACAGCGGCCACGAAAGCCGCGCTTCATCGCGGTCCAAACATCGCGCTTTTCGGCCGACGCCTGATCCCGGGTCCAGATCTTGGTCGCGGTGCTCATGGTTTCCATGATTGGCCCTTTCTCGATTTGCCGGGCTCGGTCTTGCCGGGCTTGCGGTCTTTTCTGCGCGGGGTGCGGCCCGGACCAGCTTTTGCCTGCGCGTTCGGCTTACCCTTCGCAGCGTCGCTGCGCGTGCCATCACGCCTTTTGCCGCGCGGCTCGACGCGGCCTTCCGACAATAGCTCGAAACGCAACGCGCCCGCTACCGGGGCTGCTTCTACCAGACGAACGTCGACAACGTCACCCAGCCGATGCATGGCTCCGCTGCGCGAGCCGACCAGCGCGTGGCGGGTCTCGTCGTAATTGAAATATTCGGTGCCCAGCGTACGGATCGGGATCAGGCCGTCGGCGCCGGTGTCGCTGAGTTTGACGAACAGTCCGGCGCGGGTGACGCCGGAGATGCGGCCTTGAAAACTTGCCCCGATGCGGTCGGCGAGAAAATGCGCAATCAGCCGGTCGGCGGTTTCGCGCTCGGCCTTCATCGCGCGGCGCTCGGTGACGGAGATTTGCGCGGCCACCTCGCTCAACGTCTCCACCGTCTCGGTCTCGGGGAGAGCGCCTTCGCCGAGGCCCAAGCCGCGGATCAGGGCACGATGCACGATCAGATCTGCGTATCGCCTGATAGGCGAAGTGAAATGCGCATAACGCCGCAGGTTCAGACCGAAATGGCCGTAATTGTCGGCGGCGTATTCAGCCTGGGCTTGCGAGCGCAATACCACTTCGTTCACCAGCGGTTCGGAATCGTGTCCCTTGACCTGCGCCAATACGCGGTTGAACAGCGCGGGCCGCAAGGCGCCGCTTTTCGCGAACGGCAGATCGAGCGTCTTAAGGAATTCCTGCAGGTTGTGAACCTTCTCAAGCGTCGGTTCGTCATGCACCCGATAGATAAGCGGCAGAGCCTTCTTTTCAAGCATTTCGGCGGCAGCGACGTTGGCGAGAATCATGAATTCTTCGATCAATTTATGCGCATCTAACCGCTCCGGCACGATCACGCGATCGACGGTGCCGTCGGGTTTCAGCAGGATCTTGCGCTCGGGAATGTCGAGATCGAGCGGATCGCGTTCGTCGCGCGCGCGCTTCACGGTGGCGTAGGCGTCGTAGAGCGGCTTCAGGATCGGATCGAGCAGCGGGCCGGTGGTGTCGTCGGGCCGGCCGTCGATGGCCGCCTGGGCCTGCGCGTAATTCAATTTGGCGGCCGAGCGCATCAGAATGCGATGAAAGCTGTGCGAGCGCTTGCGGCCGTCGGCCGCGATCACCATCCGCACCGCCAGCGCGCCGCGCGGCTCGCCCGGCACCAGCGAGCACAAATCGTTGGAGATGCGCTCCGGCAGCATCGGCACCACGCGGTCCGGGAAATACACCGAATTGCCGCGCGCGAGCGCGTCGCGGTCCAGCGCCGAGCCCGGCCGCACATAGAACGCGACGTCGGCGATTGCGACCGTGACGAGGTAGCCGCCTTTGTTGTTTGGATCGGGGTCCGGCTCGGCATGAACCGCGTCGTCATGGTCCTTGGCGTCAGGCGGATCGATCGTTACCAGCGGCAGCTTGCGCCAGTCTTCGCGGCCCGCGAGCGTTGCGGGTTTTGCTTCTTCGGCTTCGCGCAACGCTGCGGGCGAGAAGGCTTGCGGAATTTCGTGGGCATGGATCGCGATCAGGCTGACCGCTTTCTCCGACGCCAGCGAGCCCAGCCGTTCCTTGACCTTGCCGGAGGCNAGGCCGAAGCCGCGCGAACGCACCAGATCGACGCTGACGAGATCGCCGTCCTCGGCGCCATGGCTGTCGGCCTTGGCGATGTTCAATTCGCGGCCGGCCTGCTTCTTGTCGACCGGAATGAGCCGTCCGCCGCCGCCGGGCAGGGCGCGGAAGATCCCGAGCACGCGGGTTTTGGCGTGATCGACCACCTTGATGACGCGTCCGCGATAGACCGCGCCTTCGCTGTCGTCGGGCGTTTCGACGCGCAGCAGCGCGCGGTCACCGACACCGGCCGCGGTGCCCGGCTGCGGACGTCTGGGAATATGGATGCGTATCTTCGGCGGTTCGCCGCTTTCCACCTCATCCCACTCGGTGGGTGTCGCGATCAATTCGCCGTCGCTGTCGCGGCCGGTGATGTCCGCCATCACGGTCGGCGGCAGGGCTGCCGGCTCGTGGATTTTTTTGCCCTGTTTGGCGATCGCGCCCTGGTCGGCGAGTTCGCGCAGGATGCGTTTCAGCTCGACCCGATCGGCGTTTTTGAGGCCGAATTCCCGCGCGATCTCGCGGGTGCCGACTTTACCCGGATGCGCGCGGATGAATGCGACAATGGCGTCTCGCTCCGGAAAACCCTTGTCGCGTTGCTTGGCCACTCTATCCGCTTGCCTTGCCGACGGTCTTCTTGCCGACCGGTTTTGCGGCCTTGGCGGGCGAGGTGGTGGTCGTCGCCGTCACCGGCGCGCGCGCCTTGCTGGCGGCATCGGATTTCGGCTTCGCCGCGGATTTTTTCGCAACCGCCTTCTTGGCCGGCTTCGGCGCCTTGGCCGCAGCTTCAACCTTCGCCGGCTTTGCCGCTTTGGCCTTCCTGGCGCCCCGCTTCGGCTTGCCGCCACCCTTTGCCACCCGCTCGTCGATCAGCGCGATGGCTTCCGGCAGCGTGATGGTTTCCTGGGTCTTGTCGCTGGGGATCGTGGCATTGACGCCGCCGGCCGTGACATAGGCGCCGTAGCGTCCGCTCTTGACCGCGACACCGCCAAGGGTCGGATGATCGCCCAGCGGCTTGCCGGGATCGGCGCCGAAGCGGCGGCCGCTCGGGCCCTTGGCGATCTTCTCGGCAATCAGCGTCACCGCGCGGTTGAGACCGATGTCGAACACCTCGTCGCCGGCCTCGAGGCTGGCATAGGTTTTCTCGTGGCGCACGAAGGGGCCGAAACGGCCAAGCCCGGCGGTGATCGGCTCGCCGGTCTCCGGATGCTTGCCGATCTCGCGCGGCAGCGACAATAGCTTCAAGGCGAGATCAAGTTCGATGTCGCCGGGCGACATGTTCTTCGGAATGCCGGCGCGCTTCGGCTTTTCACCGTCGGCATAATCCTTGGGCTCGCCGAGCTGGATGTAGGGACCGAACCGTCCGGCTTTCACCACCACTTCGAGATCCGACACCGCATCCTTGCCGAGGATGCGGTCGGCGCTGGCCTCGCTGTCGGCCGCGAGCGGACGGGTGTAGCGGCATTCCGGATAATTGGTGCAGCCGACGAAGGCGCCGAATTTTCCGGCCTTGAGGTTGAGCTTGCCGGTGCCGCAGGTCGGGCACTGCCGGGGATCGCCGCCATCCTCGCGCGGCGCATAGATGTGCGGTCCCAGCATGTCGTCGAGCGCATCGAGCACCTGGGTGACGCGCAGATCCTTGATCTCGTTGACGGCGCCGATGAAGTCGCCCCAGAAGTCGTGCAGCACCTGCTGCCAGGAAATCTCGTTGTTGGAGATGCGATCGAGCTGTTCTTCCAGTGCGGCGGTGAAATCATATTCGACATAACGCGCGAAGAAGTTTTCCAGGAACGCGACCACGACGCGGCCCTTGTCCTCGCCATGCAGGCGCTTCTTGTCGAGCTTGACGTAGCCGCGGTCCTTCAGAACCTGCAGGATCGAGGCATAGGTCGAGGGCCGGCCGATGCCGAGCTCTTCCATGCGTTTGACCAGCGAAGCTTCGGAGAACCGCGGCGGCGGTTCGGTGAAATGCTGGGTGACGGCGAGATCCTTGCGCTTCAGCGCTTCGCCTTCGCTCATGGCGGGGAGGCGGCGACTGTCCTCGTCATCGCCGTCATCGTCGCGGCCTTCCTGATAGAGCGCCAGAAAGCCGTCGAATTTCACCACCTGGCCGGTGGCCCGCAGGTCCAGCACGCGGGAGCCCGCTTTCGCCGCGATATCGACCGTGGTGCGTTCCAGTTCGGCCGATTCCATCTGGCTTGCGATGGTGCGAATCCAGATCAGTTCATAGAGCCTGGCTTGATCGGCATCGAGGCGGTGGCGCATATCGGCCGGCCGGCGAGACAAGTCGGTGGGCCGGATGGCTTCGTGCGCTTCCTGCGCGTTCTTGGCCTTGGTCTGGTACTGGCGCGGCGCGTCCGGTACATAGGCGTTGCCGTAATCCTCGCCGATCACCTTGCGCGCCTGCGTGATTGCCGAGGCGTCGATCTGCACGCCGTCGGTTCGCATATAGGTAATGAGGCCGGTGGTCTCGCCGCCGATATCGATGCCCTCGTAAAGCCGCTGCGCGATCCGCATGGTATGGGCGGGCGCAAAGCCCATTTTGCGGCTGGCTTCCTGCTGCAGCGTCGAGGTCGTGAATGGCGCCTGCGGATTGCGCCGCGCCGGTTTGGCTTCAACGGTGGAAACCGAAAAATTGGCGCTCTCGATCGCCTTCTTGAAGTCTTCCGCCTCGGCGCCGGTGCCGATGTCGAGGCGCTGAATCTTCTTGCCGTCGGCGCCGATCAGGCGGGCCTCGAACGCATCGCCGCGCGGCGTCGTCAATGTCGCCACCAGCGACCAGTATTCACGCGGCACGAATTTCTCGATCTCGAGTTCGCGGTCGCAGACCAGCCGCAGCGCGACCGACTGCACCCGGCCCGCCGAGCGCGCGCCCGGCAGTTTGCGCCACAGCACCGGCGAGAGCGTGAAGCCGACCAGATAGTCCAGCGCGCGGCGCGCCATATAGGCGTCCACCAGCGCGCCATCGATCTGGCGCGGGTGCTTCATCGCGTCCGTCACCGCTTGCTTGGTGATGGCGTTGAACACCACGCGTTCGATCTTGTGATCCTTGATGGCGCGCTTTTCCTTCAGGACCTCCAGCACGTGCCACGAGATCGCTTCACCCTCGCGATCGGGGTCGGTTGCGAGGATCAGACGGTCGGCACCCTTGAGCGCCTTGGCGATGTCGTTGAGTCGGCCGGCCGCCTTGGGATCGATCTCCCAGATCATCTGGAAATTGGCGTCGGGATCGACCGATCCATTCTTGGCCGGCAAGTCGCGGACGTGACCGAAAGAGGCCAGAACCTCGTAGGACGCGCCTAAATACTTGTTGATCGTCTTGGCTTTCGCTGGCGACTCGACAATGACGATATTCATGTCATTCCAATGGCTTACGGGAAAAATAAAGGCCGGTTCCGCGAGATTCGCGTCGGCCGTTTCATTT
>JGI24140J50213_10001245_pt1 | contig 11269 bp, 10 predicted proteins | sample BarGraIncu00222A_FD_50213 | JGI IMG/M metagenome (IMG submission 50213)
AGTGCCCTAATGCCCTTCGAACGCCATCAGCGTTCGCACCGGCACATCCATCGCGCGTAATTTNGCNGCNCCGCCGAGGTCCGGCAGATCGATGATGAAGCAGGCCGCGACCACATTGGCGCCGATCTGGCGCATCAGCTTGACCGCGCCCTCCGCGGTGCCGCCGGTGGCGATCAGATCGTCGACCAGGATCACGCGCTCGCCGGGATGAATGGCGTCGGCGTGCATTTCCATTTCATCGATGCCGTATTCCAGCGAGTAGGCGATGCGCACGGTGGTATGCGGCAGCTTGCCCTTCTTGCGGATCGGCACAAAACCCGCGGAAACCTGATGCGCCACAGCCCCTCCCAGGATGAAGCCGCGCGCCTCGATGCCGGCCACCTTGTCGATCTTGTTGCCGGCCCATGGCTGCACCAGCTCATCCACCGCGCGGCGAAACGACCGCGCGTCGCCGAGCAGCGTGGTGATGTCGCGAAACAGGATTCCCGGCTTCGGATAATCCGGAATGGTGCGGACAGAGGCCTTCAAATCGTGCTCAAAAGTCATCGGGGTCTCTTTCAGGTCTCTGTTCGCCATCGTCAATTGATCGGTACACCAAGCCGGAACGCGTTCTCCACGATGCGCAAGCCGACTTCGGCGCCCAGCGACATCAGCGACTCCGGGTGAAACTGCACGCCGCCGACCGGCAAGGTCTTGTGCTCGATCGCCATCGCCACACCGTCCTCGGTGCTCGCCGTCACCGAAAGCACCTCTGGCATGCTGTCGCGCTCGACATACAGCGAATGATAGCGGCCGATCACGATCTCATCGGGCAAATTCCACATCAGCCGCCCGCCGCGCACCTGAACCCGCGATGGCCGCCCGTGCGCGGGCTGGCCGAGTTGGCCGAGTTGGCCGCCGAAATACTCGCCGATCGCCTGCACCCCGAGGCAGACGCCGAAAATCGGCAGCTTCTTGCCGAGCGCGGCCTCGATGGTTTTGGCAATGCCGAAATCTTCCGGCCGCCCCGGCCCCGGCGACAGCACCAGTAGATCGTAGTTTTGCGCATCCAGCATCTGCTGCGCATGGATATGCCTGACCACGGTGACAGCGGCGCCGACCTGCCGGAAATAATCCGCCAGCATATGCACGAAACTGTCGTCGTGATCGATCAGCAGCACCCGCTTGCCCGAGCCGGTGGCATCCGGCGCGAACGCCGACAGCGGCTTCGGCGGATCGCCGCGCAGCGCCTGAAAAAGTGCCGCGGCCTTGACCTGGCATTCGCGGTCCTCGGCGGCGGGATCTGAATCGAACAGGCAGGTCGCGCCGACCCGCACTTCGGCCAGGCCATCCTTCATCCGGATGGTACGGATGGTCAGCCCGGTGTTGATGCTGCCGTCGAAATTGACCGCGCCGATCGCGCCGGCATACCAGCGCCGCGACGACCGCTCGTGATCCTCGACGAACTGCATCGCCCACAATTTCGGCGCGCCGGTCACCGTCACCGCCCAGGCATGGGTAAGGAACGCATCGAGCGAGTCGAAACCCGGCCGCAACATGCCCTCGACATGATCGACGGTGTGGAACAGTTTCGAATAGGTCTCGATCTGCCGCCGCGCCAGCACCTTGATGGTGCCCGGCACGCAGACGCGCGCCTTGTCGTTGCGGTCGACGTCGGTGCACATGTTGAGTTCGAATTCGTCCTTCTCGGAATTCAGCAATTGCCTGATCTGCTCGGCGTCGCCGATCGCATCGACGCCGCGCGCGATGGTGCCGGAAATCGGGCAGGTCTCGACCCGCCGGCCGTCGCAGCGCACGAACATCTCCGGCGACGCCGCCACCAGAAACTCCCCGTCGCCGAGATTCATCAGGGCGCCGTAAGGCGATGGATTGATCCGGCACAGCCGCTGGAACACTTCCGCCGGCGAGCGCTCGCAAGGCTCGGCGAATAATTGCCCCGGCACCGCCTCGAACAGATCGCCGCGCGCGAACGCCGCGCGTGCGGTTTCCACCGTGGCCTGATACTCGCCGGCAGCGTGATCGGAAAATCCCTGCCGCGGCGTCTTCGCATAGACGCTTTCCGCGGTGACGCGCGGCAGACCCGCGGTGGATGCGCCCTTCCAGGCAAAATCGTAGCTCAGCACCACGCCGCGCCCGGTGGCGCGGTCATAGGCCAAGAGGCGGTCCGGAACATAAAGCACAATGTCGCGCTGGTCGCTTTCCCGCGCGCGTTTCTGCACGAGATCCTCGATCTGGAACACCAGATCGTAGGCAAACGCGCCGAACAGGCCGAGCAGCGGATCGTCATTGGCACCGAGCACGGCCACCAGGTCGCGCACCAGCGACATCACACTGGCGCGCCGGGTGCGCTGGTCTTCATCGACCGGCGCCGCTCCACGCACGATATGGCCGGCGAGCCGGGTCGGGTCTTTCTTCGTGATGACGACGCAGGGCTCGCGCAGCACGTCACCAAGGAACGCGATCAACACCTGGCCGCGCTCGTTCAATGCCTGGAGCGAAAAGTCGGACCCGGCGGTTTCCAGCCGCAACGGCGGATCGGAAAAGCCGAGATCGAAGCTCTCATAGCGGCCCGGCACTGTGGTGCCCGACGACAGCACCACGCCGCGGCGGCGGTCCAGGAGGTCGATCAGGTCGTCGAGCCTTTTGGCGTCGCCGGTGAACTGCTCCACCGACCGCGACACCAAAAGCCCGCCATGGGTGCGGTATTCGCTGTGAGCCGGCAGGGAGAAGGCTGTCCTGTTCATGTGATCCTCTTACGAAACTTGCCGAGGAAACGCCACACAGGACACGAAAAGGCCGTCGCGCTGCGATGACGGCCTCTGACGATTGGGGAAAATGAAATCGCACCGGCCACCTTCAGAAGGTGGGCCACCAGAGACGGCTCTCGCGGATAACGGTGTTCATGAGCCACGTAAACACCATCCGCCGCAGACGATGTCAAGAGGAGCGCCTTTCGACCGCCGGGCAAGCCACACCGCTCCCGATGCCAAGTAGCAGGCCGATTGCATCTGAGAAGGTGCACGCTCTCGTGGAACAGCCTTCAGGATGGATGACGCTCTGAGGTCAATCTGCTGGAGACAAAGCCTCGATGATACAGCCCAGCACTGAAAGTGCGTCTTGGGTGCCGCTGGCTTCGCCCTTCTCGAAGTCAGCTCCATCCTGGCCCATCGTGTTGGTGACGTGGGCGAGACAGAGAAGTCGTACGCAACGCGCGATCGCGGAACCGGATCGGAGGTCATGCAGCGCATTGCAGTGCCGATGATCGGTGGCATGATCTCGTCCACCGTGTTGACCCTGGTCGTCATTCCGGCGGTCTATGCATGGATCAAGGGTTGGGGCCTGTCACCCGGCGCCGCGCCGGTATTCGGTCACGTCACAGGCCATGCGAGGTAGCGATGCAGCTCGAATCCGTTCTCACTTGTCCGCAATGCGGCTTTCAGTCCGCCGAGCAGATGCCGACCGATGCCTGTCAGTTCTTCTATATCTGCAAGGGCTGCGGACAGAAGCTCAAGCCATTGGCCGGCGATTGCTGCGTGTTCTGTTCGTTCGGGTCGGTGCCCTGCCCGCCGGTCCAGCAAGGCGGCAAGAGCCCGTGTTGCCCGTGATGAAAAAACGCGTAGGTTTCAGCCAGGCACACTGAACTCGTATCTCTTTATTTTGACGCGTTTTCTTCACGCGAACCGGTATCCACTTCGCTGGAAAACGCTCTACTACCAGGATTTGTCGGAAGCGGAGGCGCGCGATGCCGTTGCAGGGTCTGGGATACATCGGGTTCGGATCGAGCGCTCTCGACGACTGGCGGCAGTTCGGGACCGGACTGGTCGGCCTGCAGGCGGTGGAGCGCAGCGCTTCCCTGCTGGCCTTCCGGATGGACGACCGCAAGCAACGCATTGTCGTCGACCGCTCGATGGCGGAGGGCGAGCGCTTCTTCGGCTGGGAGGTTGCCGATGCCGCGGCACTGGACGCGCTGGCGGCCCGGCTGGAAAAAGCCGAGATCGAGGTTGTCGCCGAGCCGCAGGCGCTGGCCGACACCAGGCGCGTTGGCGGCCTGATTTCGTTCCGGGATCCCGCCGGCAATCGCCTCGAGGCATTTTATGGCGCGGAGATCGACGATACGCCGTTTTGCCCCGGCCGTTCGATTTCCGGTTTCCGCACCGGTCCTCTCGGCCTCGGCCACGCCGTTCTGACGGTTGAAAACATCGATGCGGTGATGCCGTTCTACGTCGATTTGCTCGGCTTCGGGCTCAGCGACTACATGCAAAAACCGTTTCGCGCCTATTTCTTTCACATCAACGCGCGGCATCACAGCCTCGCCTTGATCGAGACCGGCCGCAACGGCATGCATCACCTGATGGTGGAGCTGTTCTCGCTTGATGATGTCGGCCAGTCCTACGATGTCGCCCTGAGCCAGCCGGAACGTGTCAGCGTCACGCTCGGCCGGCACACCAACGACCTGATGACGTCGTTTTACGCCAGGACGCCGTCGTCCTTCATGGTGGAGTGCGGCTGGGGCGGCCGCGAAATCGATCCGCCGAGCTGGCAACCGTACGAACTGCAGGATGGCCCGAGCCTGTGGGGACATGAGCGCGTGTGGCTGCCGTCCGCCGACCGCGAAGTGGCACGCAGCATGCGGATGCGCGCGGCAGCGGCAGGCCTGCGCGCGCCGGTTCAGGTCATGGACGGCAACTACAGACTGATGTCGGGCACCTGCGCGTGGTGGGACGGGGTGAAGGGTAAGTGAAGAGGTTTGCTGCGGTCCTATTTCCCATCCACCGAAAGCGCTAACAGCACATTGCCCGGTATCGTGCCATAGTTGGCGTAGCCGGAATTGACGTAGAGCATGCCACCGGCAACGACTGCTCCGGGGCCGTCGAGCGACCCGCCACGCGCCGGCGCACCGTTGACGGTCTGATACTCCTGCATCGTGTCGAGGTCCCAGATGACCTCGCCGGTCTTCGCGGCATAGGCGCGCAGATGGCCGTCGAGCCCGCCGGAAAACACGACGCCCGGGATGACCGTGACGGCCGCGGACTGCGCCGGGCTGCAGCCCGGCCGATCGTTGCAACCGGGATGCGGCGTATGCCACACGATCTCGCCGGTGGCGAGCTTCAGGGCAAAAATCCCACCACCGGCGCGCGGGTCCATCTTCAACTCACCTGATCCAAAGTTCGATTTCTGACCACCGGGCGTTCCCGCCGCCACTCTTTGCAAGCCGATATCCGAGACGGCGACATAGATGTTCTCGTCATCGGTGGCCATGCCCCATTGCACGCCACCAAGCGCGCTACCCTGACCGACGCGCCGTTGCCACAGCACGGCCCCGTCATGATCAGGATCGAGCGCGTGCACCATGCCGGATTTCTGCCCCGCGATCAGCGCGCGCTTGCCCCCGGGCAGATCGACGAGGATTGCGGACGAGCCAAAGTCGAAATCGGGACCTTTGGCATTCGGACAGTTGCTGCGATATTGCGTGGTACAGGCGAGATTGTAGGCATCACGCTCGGTCATCTGTCGCGACCATTTGAGCTTTCCGCTCGTCACGTCGAACGCGATGAAGGCGTCGGAAGTGTCCTGGGCCGGATTCGAATAGCTGTCACCCGTCGTCGCGTAGATCGTGTTCGCCTTGAGATCGACCGTCGGCGCCGACCAGATCGCGCCGCCAGAGGGCCCGAACAGCTGGACACCCATCGAACTGGTGCCCTGCGCTTGGGCGGGCGGCGAGACGTAAGCGCGCCACTTGACCTCGCCTGCGCCCACATCGAGCGCGGCGAGGAGTCCGCGGAAGGTGCAGCAGGAGTAGCGCGGATCGGCTGCCAGCGCTTCCTCCAGGGAGGAGACCGGCACGTAAAGAACGCCATCGGCCAGCACCAATGCACCCGTGATCCTGGCGGCCTGATGCTCCTCGACGCGCTGCTTCCACAAGAGTTTGCCGGTATCGGCGTCGAGCGCATAGGCATAGCCACGCTGATCACCGAAATAGGCCGTCGTGCCACGCGCGTCCTCGCCGATGGTAATCGCGGTGCGCACGCCGAATCCCGCGTCGAACATCCAGCGTTGGCAGCCGGTTTTTGCATCAAGGGCATAGACCTTGCCGCCGGCACTGCCGACGAACACCCGGCCGCCAAAAACGGTCGGCTGTGCGTCGGCCCTGACGTCGCCCGGGAATCCGAACGACCATTTCAACTTCAGGCGCGGAACATCGTCCGGCGCAAGTTGGGCCTGGTCTGCCGGCTGGAAGCGATGCTGGCGGATGTCGACACCCCAACCGTTCCAGTGCGGCAGGGACGTTTCGCTCAGCACAGGTGCCGGCTCGCTGCAGCTCGAATCCGGTAGCACCGGAGGCGCCGCCGCTGGACCTCCCGCCAGGAACCGCACGATGTCGCCGATCTGCCCTCGACTCAAATCCCGACCCTGCTGACTCATCATCCCATAGGCTAGAGCGAAGCCGGTCCGCTCCGGCGAGAGCTGACGCAGGGCATCCCTGTCCGGCGCGCGTGCCACCCCGCCCTCATGGCACGTGGCGCAACGCTCCCGATAGAGTGCTTCGCCCGGCGACGTAGCCGTCTCCTCGGCATGGGATGGCGTGGCAGCGGTGGCGAGAATGAGTCCGATCGAAAACGACAGGGAGCAAAAGACCGCACTCCGGATACCGGACGAGGATGACATCGTCGTTCCTTCTTGGCGGGGTTTCATATCCAAATCTCGCAGGCCTGCAAACGCCCGTCACACCAGCGTATGCACGATCGACGGGCGCGCCTTTGCGCGACCCGCTAGCTCCTGACGATGACGAGAAAGCATCTCATCCCAAATGCTTCTTGAAAAAATCGGTGGCGCGGCCCCAGGCCAGCTCCGCGGCCTGGCGGTCGTGCACCGACAGACGCTGCTCGTTGCCGAAGCCATGGTCGGCCTCATAGCGGAACAACTCGAGCGATTTGCCGGCCGCCTTCATGCCCTTCTCGAAGCCATCGACCAGTTGCGGCGTGCACCAATCGTCCCTGTTGGCGAAATGCGCTTGCAGCGGAATCTTGACGTCCGCGGGCTTGGCCGCCTGCTCGGGCGGAATGCCGTAGAACACCACGCCGGCCGTGAGTTCCGGAATTTTGGTGGCGCCGATGATCGTGACCGCGCCGCCCAGGCAAAAGCCGGTCAGGCCCACCTTGGCGCCGTTCCTTGCGAGATACTGGACCGCGCCGCGCACGGTCTGCGTGGTGGCATCCATGAAATCCAGCGAGTTCATCTCTTTGCCGGCCGCGTCGGTGTCGTGATACGGCACCACCGTACCCTTGTAGAGATCGGGCGCCAGCGCATCGAAGCCGGCCAGCGCGAAGCGGTCGCACATGCCCTTGATCTGATCCTGCAGCCCCCACCATTCCTGGATCACGATCACGCCCGGCGCGTTGCCGCGCGCGGCGTTGGCGAGATAGCCGTTGGCGTCCTTGCCGTCCGGACGCTTGAACGAGATGCTGGTACCCATGGGTTCCTCCGGTCATTTTCTTAAGCGGGTGGCGGATTGGCGGCTATCTTGTCCGCTGTGCGATCAGGAAGCAATCATCGCATCCGGGACACGAGTTTAACCCAACAAAAAAGCCCCGTTCGGGGCCTTTTCAATTTTGCGTCATCGGCCGGCAAAAGTCAGTGCGCGCTGGCCCAGACCTTCTTCTTGGTGAAGTACAGCAGGCCCGTGAGCAGGATCAGGAAAACGAACACCTGCAGCCCGATCCGCTTGCGGGCCTCCATGTGCGGCTCGGCGGTCCACATCAGGAAGGTTGAGACGTCATGGGCGTATTGCGCGACCGTTGCCGGCGACCCATCGTCAAAGGTCACCTGGCCGTCGCTCAGCGGCTTCGGCATCTTGATGGCGTGGCCGGGGAAATACTTGTTGTAGTAGGAGCCGTCCGGGATGGTCACGCCCGCCGGCGGCTTGTCTTCAAAGCCCTCCAGGATCGCGGAGACATAGTTCGGCCCCTGCTCCTGGAATTGCGTGAAGAAGTCGAAGATGAATTTCGGAAAGCCGCGCTCATAGGAACGCGCCTTGGTGATCAGCGACAGATCGGGGGGCGCGGCACCACCATTGGCGGCGCGCGCCGCCTGCTCGTTGGGGAATGGCGAGGGGAAATAATCGGCCACCCGGCCGGGCCGGTCGAACATCTCGCCCTGGTCGTTGGGGCCGTCCTTGATCTTGTACTCGGACGCGAAGGAGGCCGCCTGCGCTTCCGAGAAGCCGGGACCGCCGGGATCGGCGAGATTGCGGAACGCGATATAGGACAGCGAGTGACAGGAAGCGCAGACTTCCTTGTAGACCTTCAAGCCGCGCTGCAACGAGCCGCGATCGAACTTGCCGAGCGGTCCGGAGAACGACCATTTCAGCGACGGCGGCGTATCGTCCTCCGCGGCCCGGGCGTTCTGAGCGCTGCCGAGGAACAGCGAACCTGCGACCATCAGGGCAATCGCCGCGGACACCATCGGCGCCGCCTTGCCTCCCGATTTCGCCAGCACATCGTCGGCGATCGAATTGGGAGTTGGCCTCGGCGTTTCGATCCGGCTCAAGAGTGGCAGCAGGATCAGGAAATAGGCGAAGTAGCAGAAGGTCAGGATGCGCCCGGCAATCACATAGATGCCTTCCGGCGGCTGCGCCCCGAGGTAGCCCAAGAGCACGCAGACGATGACGAAGATCCAGAAGAACTGCTTCGCCAGCGGGCGATACTTGGACGAGCGCGTCCGTGCGGTATCCAGCCAGGGCAGGAATGCCAGCACGATGATCGCCGAGAACATCGCGATCACGCCGGCAAGCTTGTTCGGGATCGAGCGCAGGATGGCGTAGAACGGCAGGTAATACCATTCCGGCACGATATGCGTCGGGGTGACGCCGGGATTGGCGGGAATGTAGTTGTCGGCATCGCCGAGATAGTTCGGCATGTAGAAGATGAACCAGGCGAAGAACAGCATGAAGCAGGAGATGCCGAACGCATCCTTGATGGTGGCATAGGGCGTGAACGGCACGGTGTCTTTTTCGGTCTTCGCCTCGACCCCGGCCGGATTGTTCTGGCCCGAGACATGCAGCGCCCAGACGTGCAGCACCACGACGCCCGCGATCACGAACGGCAGCAGATAGTGCAGCGAGAAGAAGCGGTTCAGCGTCGGATTGCCGATCGAATAACCGCCCCATAGCAGGGTCACGATGCTCTCGCCGACATAGGGAATGGCGGAGAACAGATTGGTGATGACGGTGGCGCCCCAGAAGCTCATCTGGCCCCACGGCAGCACGTAGCCCATGAAGCCCGTCGCCATCATCAACAGGTAGATGATGACGCCGAGAATCCAGAGGATTTCGCGCGGCTCCTTGTATGACCCGTAATACAGGCCGCGGAACATATGGATGTAGACGGCGAGGAAGAACATCGAGGCGCCGGCCGCGTGCATGTTGCGCAGCAGCCAGCCATAATTCACGTCGCGGACAATGGCTTCGACCGACCGGAAGGCCATCGTGGCCTCGGGTGTGTAGTGCATGGCCAGGATCACGCCGGTCAGGATCTGCAGCGCCAGCATCATCGAAAGAATAGCGCCGAAGGTCCACCAGTAGTTCAGGTTGCGCGGCGTCGGATAGGCCACGAACGAGGAGTGGGCGAGACCCATAATCGGGAGACGCCGTTCAATCCACTTCAACGCGGGATTGGTCGGCTGGTAGTCGGATGGTCCGCTCATGATGCGATCCCTAGGGAAGGTAAGACGACGCGAAGGGCCCAAGTCTCGGAGATCAGCTCCGAGGCTCAGCCAATCTGGATTTTGCTGTCGGAAACAAATTGATAGGGCGGTACCGGCAGGTTAGCCGGCGCTGGTCCCTGGCGAATACGACCGGAGGTGTCGTATTGCGAGCCGTGGCAGGGGCAGAAGAAGCCGTCGTAATTGCCCTCATGGGCGATCGGGATGCAGCCGAGATGGGTGCAGATGCCGATCACGACCAGCCACTGGTCGTGGCCTTCCTTGACCCGGGACTGATCGGTCGCNGGGTCCTTGAGGCTCGCAACCGGCACCTCGCGNGCCTCGTCGANCTGCTTCTTGGTGCGGTTCATGATGTAGATCGGCTTGCCNCGCCAGAACACTTTGATGTCCTGCCCGGAGGCTATCGGCGTCAGATCGACTTCGATCGGCGCCCCGGCCGCGATCGTCGANGCGTCCGGATTCATCTGGGAAATGAGGGGCCAGAGCGTGGCCACTCCACCAACCGCAGCAGCGGCTCCCGTTGCAACAAAGAGGAAATCACGGCGTGTCGGATCCGCCGAAGACGCTGTCGTCACGATTCCAAACCCTTTCTCAGCTGCAGCCGGTGGAACCGCCCCAGGCAACGCCCAAACGAACCGGAGGAGGCTGCCGGCGCCCGCGACCCCCGCGGCGGCAGAAAGACCGCTTGTCCCAGCCAACCGGGCGGAACAGGCAGTCCAGAATCGTTCTATTGGCACCCTTGCCGGACGAGCGCAAGCCCGCTATCGGCTGACTTGCGTGCAATGCACTAATTCTCCGCTGAGCGATGATTTATTCAGACATTTCATGACGCCCCTGTTGGGACCATCACCGAATGCAGATCGCACTTTTTCAGCCCGACATCCCGCAGAATACCGGGACGATTCTGCGTCTTTGCGCGTGCCTGAATGTGGAGGCCCATATTGTCGAGCCGGCGGGTTTTCCGGTGTCCGACCGGCACTTCCGCCGGGCAGGCATGGATTATCTCGATCAGGTGACGATTACCCGCCATGATTCATGGTCAAAATTCGAGCAATGGCGTAACGACAAGCGCTACCGGCTGATCCTGTTCACGACCAAGGCGAGCCTTTCCTATCTTGATTATCGCTACGGCGAGGCCGACATCCTGTTATTCGGGCGCGAATCCGCAGGGGTTCCCGACGAGGTCGCCGCGGCAGCCGATGCGCGGCTGGTGATCCCTGTTCGATCCGGCATGCGCTCGCTCAATGTCGCCGTCACGGCGGCGATGGCATTGGGTGAGGCACTGCGGCAAACCAGTTCCGCAATGAAGGAGAAAGCGCGGTGAGTTACGCGGTCAAGGAAATCTTCCTGACCTTGCAGGGCGAAGGCGCCCATGCCGGCCGGGCCGCGGTGTTTTGCCGGTTCTCGGGCTGCAATCTCTGGAGCGGNCGCGAGCAGGANCGCGCCACNGCAACATGNCGGTTTTGCGACACCGATTTTGTCGGGACCGACGGAACGCTGGGCGACCGCTACGCCTCCGCCCGGGAGCTCGCCGATACCATCGCCGCGC
>JGI24140J50213_10001248_pt1 | contig 11261 bp, 9 predicted proteins | sample BarGraIncu00222A_FD_50213 | JGI IMG/M metagenome (IMG submission 50213)
ATATCATTTGAGCCGGGAGAAAGGTAGATGTTTATGGGGATATTATCGGAATAGAAGCTGGATGACTTAAAGAATGAAAAGTTTGTAGTATTCCGGAGAATCCGCCGATCCTCAAAATTAGCGCTCAGTTCCAGCCGTAATCCATTAATGATCTCTGTAGAGTAACCGGTTGTTAAATACCTTGATTCATATAATTTGAGATAATTTTTCTTTAAGAAAAGAGAGTACACAGTATTTAGAAAAGGATTGATCCCACCTCCGTTATTGATATCCTTACTGGTAATACCTGCTCTTAAAAACACCTGTCTACGCATGATTTTGTTAAAACTGTAACTCGTGTTTATATTCCAGTTAGGCTTTTCTCTGCTAAATGTCCATCGGATATCGGGCACAAAGTTAAACGTGCCCTTGTTTTTCCACGATTTTGAAATATTGAAATTCAGTCCATAACCAAAGCCATCAACTGAATTGAAACTTAGTCTTTGCAGATCGATGAGCCCGCCATATGTAAATCTGAATCCTGTGGTATCAGACCAGGTATGCCCTAAGGCAATATCGTGTACTGTTTTATTGAATTTACTCTTTACTTTCTTTTTGTCTGCAGGAATTGAATCGGGTCCCGGCTCTTTAATATGTGTCAACGATTTAATGCTGTCACCTATTCTCAATGATCGCATCTCAACTTCTGACAATGGTATGGGTCTTATTTTCGACCAATAGGAACTATCTCTTTTGTTTGCATCTTTTTCAACAATGTGAGTTGTATGTTCCTTTATTTCCAGGTTTTTTTTATTGCTGTCTATTATACTGGCAGCAGATTCTTTTTCCATGAGTCTGGAAAGCTTAACCATATCACGATTCGATAGCTTATCCTTTTCAAGAATTTTATTGATCTGTTGTTTTGGTTTAGATATAATCGTATCAATATTTTTTCGATTGGCTCCTGTCCTGGCTGACCAATCAGCAGATAAAGCTTCAGGTTTCGGCAGTGAAAGATTAGGTCTGACCTCCAGGTATTTAACTGAGCTTCCATAACCTGCATCGGCTTTGAATCCGATAATCCCGATGTTTATCTCGAATTTGTGACTTACAGGCATCCAGATTCCATCCTGAACAGGAATAAACAATTGCTCTACTTTAATTTTCCCGAACAGATTCTCATTAGTAAGATCTACACTCTGAAGACACCAGAGATCTTCAATTATGTAGATAGTGCCTTCGAATAATTGCTGGCTTTTTCGTTTTGGAATTACCTCAATTTTATTTATTGTGAAATTAGCCTGCTGTGAAGCGCCCAGAAATTTAAAATTATAATGAGAAAAGGCATTGGGCGCAAGAGGAGATATTGCCATATGCGCCAGAACCGGCTGATAAAAGCTGGCCTGGATGAATTCCATTGGCGATATCTCATTTCCCTGGGCAGGAAATGTGCTGTTATAGGAAATCATTTTCTGAAAGTACTTGTCAGGCGCAGTAAACTCAATTTCATTAAAAGATTCCATCAGGAAAGAGTCGCCAGCTTTTAACAGTTTTTCCTCACTTTTAGGCTTCGATCCGGCAGAGACGGAACCTCCATTTCCTGAAGATTCAATTTTCATCGATTTCTGCAATAACTTGGGGATCTTATTGATAACCAGATTCCCTTTAAGGTAGACCTCCGCTTTATAATAACTAACATTATTCAAATAATAAGGAGCCATTCCAATAGCTTTCCTCATTATATAATATGCGGGATCTTCACCCGTAGCCGAAATCCTGACTTCAGGAATTTCGTAGTACTGCAGCGGAAGAACAACATCTTTCGACACCTGTTCGCCTGATAAAACTATATTCATGTATACAGGCTGATAGCCCAGACTCTGGTATATGACAGTATACTTTCCGTCCGGCAGCCTGATCTCATAATTCCCGGTTGTATTTGATGTAGTGCCCTGCCTGAGTTCCTCGATATAAACTGTTGCATATTGAATGGGGTCTCCTGATTGGGTCGTGATCCGACCCNTGAGGATTTGAGCAGGTAAAAGAGACGATGCAAATAGCAGGATCAGAACTACAAGGGTAAATGATTTCATATTTAGTCCTTTTTCCCGGCCACAATAATAACTATTTCTCCCTTAGGAGGTTTATTGGTATAGTACTCGGAAAGGAACGACAATGTACCTCTTATATTCTCTTCAAACATCTTGCTCAACTCTCTTGAGACAGAGGCATTGCGATCGGGACCAAAGTGGGTGGCTAACTCGTCAAGTGTCTTTACAAGGCGGTAGGGCGATTCATAAAAGATCATAGTTCTTGTCTCATCGGTCAGTGCTGTAATTCTCTTATTTCTACCTTTTTTCGGAGGAAGAAATCCTTCAAAACAAAACCTGTCACATGGAAGTCCTGAGTTTACCAGTGCTGGGATCAGAGCAGTCGGACCAGGCAGTGTTTCAACAGGGATCTCTTTTTCAACACATTTTCTGACAAGCAAAAAGCCCGGATCGGAGATGCCCGGAGTTCCTGCATCGGAAACAAGCGCTATTGTCTGACCGCCTATAATCTTTGAACAGATCGATTCCACACTCTTATGTTCATTGAACATGTGGTGAGACTGAAGTGGTGTTGTAATATTGTAGTGATTAAGTAACTTTTTCGCCTGGCGGGTATCTTCGGCAAGAATCAGATCGGCGTCCTTAAGAATTTCCAGAGCCCTGAAGGTAATATCCTTGAGGTTACCGATAGGTGTGGGAACCAGAAAAAGTTTACTCATTTTGCTGAAAGTTTGAGCTTTACAAGTTCAAGAAGTTGAACGACAGCCTCATTTTCAGAATTCTGGCCTGGATAACTCATAATTATTGCAGTAGCATCCTCCAGATTTTCAGCCTTGTCAAGCTTTAAAATTGCCTGGGCATAGGACTCTTTATTCCCGTTGAATATTTCACCCATAAAAAGGAACTTGTCGCTTATGCCTATAGCCTCTGATAAGCTGGTAATTGATTTAACCTTCAGGTGATCCGATAAATCTTTTTCAGCCTTTATGCCTGTAGATTGTTCATCATACAGGTCGGAGGGAGGAGTGAATTTATCAGCAAGAATGAAGGTTTCGGTTGATTTTATCTCTGATTTTTTAGTCTCGGGTTCTTTCTCTTTTTCCTGGACCTTTTCATTTCTGACAGGGATAATATCGCCAAGACTTTTAAGTAGGGCAATTACGTCGCCTGCACTTCTGCACTTTGATTTCGCAAGCTCTACCTGCAATGCCGGGACACCGGGGTACTTTTTCAGATCATCAATAATTTCAGATGCTTCATTGAGATCTTTAATAATTAAATCGATGGTCGCGTTGAAATCCATACATTTTGATGTTAATATAACAAACCATTTTCCTTATTTTGCAAAAGTAACGATTATTCAGCAAGTCATCGAGGAATAAAACTACAATTTAAGTTATCAAAGACATTCATTACAGATGGACTTTCTTGAAAATTCAGTAAGAGTAACCGGGAAAAAAGGATCTATAGAGGTAATTACTGGTTCTATGTTCTCGGGTAAAACTGAAGAGTTGATAAGACGCTTAAGACGGGCACAGTTTGCAGGTTTAAAGGTGGAAATCTTTAAGCCCTCACTCGATAAAAGATATTCTGAGACAAGAGTTGTTTCACATGATGATAAATCCATCATTTCAACTCCTGTTGATAATGCTTCTTCAATTCTGCTCCTGGCCGGCGATGTAAGTGTTGTCGGAATTGATGAAGCACAGTTTTTTGACAACTCCATTGTTGAGGTTTGTAATACTTTGGCTGATAGTGGCATCAGGATAGTGATTGCAGGACTTGATATGGATTTTATGGGAAAACCTTTTGGACCAATGCCTGCACTCCTTGCCATTGCGGAATATGTCACTAAGGTTCATGCAATTTGCATGAGGTGCGGCAATCTTGCACAATATTCTTTCAGAAAATCTGAAGATGAACAGGTTGTGCTGCTTGGAGAAAAAAACCTTTATGAGCCTCTTTGCAGAAATTGCTATAATGCTGCCTTAAATAAATAGATGTTGAATCATACTTCATCTGATATTGCCTCCATCGTAAATGGTAAGCTGACTGGCCCCTCTGACCTTCTTGTTACTGAAATAGTGACTGATACACGTCAGTTGAGCGTCTCCGAAGGACTTCTTTTCTTTGCGCTGAAAGGTAAAAATCACGATGGTCATAGTTTTATAGATAATCTCTACAGGAAAGGGGTAAGATCATTTGTTGTTGAAAAGCTTCCAACTGAGGTTGACAAGTACGATGGGGCTGCTTTCATTTTAACTGTTAATTCAGTTGAGGCTTTGCAATCATTGGCATCATTTAGGCGAAAATCATTTCATTCCCCAATTATTGCCGTTACCGGAAGCGCCGGCAAAACTATTGTTAAAGAATGGCTTGCCGATATCATCGGTCTCATAACACCGGTAATAAGAAGTCCCAAAAGCTATAACTCTCAGATCGGAGTGCCCCTTTCAATAATGAAACTTGATGATAAATATAAGCTTGGGATCTTTGAAGCCGGTATATCGATGCCGGGTGAGATGGCAAAGCTTCAGAAGGTTATCGACCCTGATATAGGTATAATAACAAATATCGGTGATGCACATAGTGAGAATTTTCCTGATAATAAGATGAAGGTTGAGGAAAAGCTGAAGCTTTTTATAAATTCATCCCTTTTAATATATTGCAGCGATCATGAACTTATTCATCAGTCAATTCGGAGTAGTAATATTCTGAAATCAAAGAAACTGGTGGACTGGTCCTGCAAAAACAAGGAGGCAAAGATCTTTGTTAAGAAGAGCTCTTTGCGACCGGGTCATACAGGTGTTATAATGACCTTCAATGGCATCGATAACGATTTTGATATCCCTTTCACTGACAGAGCTTCAGTTGAAAACGCAATTACAGTAGCTTCGATATGCCTCGCCCTTGATACCCCGGCTGACATTATCTCTACGGGGATTGCCTCACTTGAATCTGTAGCAATGAGGATGGAGATGAAAAGTGGTATCAATAACTGCCAGCTTATTGAGGATTACTATAATTCTGACCCCGGATCACTGGGAATGGCTCTGGAGTATCTTAGATCGCAGGAAGGGAGAAACACTACACTCGTGTTGTCCGATTTTGTTCAGAGTGGAAGGGATGAAAAGGATTTATATGGCGAAGTTGCCAGGCAGATCAGAAAAACAGGCATAAACAAGTTCATTGGTATAGGAAATGCACTTGTCAGAAATAGGACATTATTTGAAAACGGATCAAAGTTTTTCCATACTACCGATGAATTTGTAAATAATTTTACTAGTACAGAATTTATCAATGAGATCATACTTCTGAAAGGAGCACGGATCTATGAGTTTGAGAAAATAGGCAAGCTGCTTGAGAAGCAAATTCATCAGACTGTCCTGGAAATAAACCTCGATGCAATATCTCACAATCTTAATGAATTCCGCAGGCAGCTGAATCCAGGAACCAGAATTATGGCAATGGTTAAAGCTTTTGCCTACGGCGCAGGACCTGCTGAGATTTCAGCTCTTCTTGAGTACCACCGCGTAAGCTATCTTGCTGTAGCATATGTTGATGAAGGGGTTGAATTGAGAAACTCCGGAGTGACTCTTCCGGTGATGGTAATGAATCCCGATCCATCCGCATCTGAGTTGATGATTAAATATTCTCTTGAACCTGAAATATATAGTCTGTTATCTCTTGAACAATTTTTAGCCATCGCTTCGAAACACGGATTGGTAAATTATCCTGTTCATATAAAAATTGATAGCGGGATGCACAGACTTGGTTTCATGCCTGAAGATGTTGAAAAGCTTGCTGAAAAAATCAGAAACCAGGAGTATGTAAAAGTAATCTCGGTCTTTTCACACCTGGCAGCAAGTGAAGATCCTGCTCTTGATAATTTCAGCCATCACCAGGTGGAAGTTTTTCTTCAGGCAGTTCAGAAGATAAGTGATGCCACAGGATATCCTTTTCTGCGCCATATTCTTAATTCTTCAGGTATTGCACGTTTCCCGCAATATCAGTTTGAAATGGTACGTCCGGGCATTGGAATGTATGGGGTAGGACATTTTGAGGGTCTTGATCTTAAACCTACAGGACGATTCAGAACAAGGATATCCCAGATCAAGAAAATCAAAGCAGGGGAACCGGTAGGCTATGGTTGCGCAGATGTGTCTGAAAATGATAGAATTATTGCCATATTGCCTGTGGGCTATGCAGATGGTTTAAGCAGGAAGCTCGGAAACAGAATAGGAAACCTTTGGATAAATGGATCCAGAGTGCCGATAATCGGTAATATCTGCATGGATATGTGCATGGTGGATATAACAGGTCTGAATGCGGAAACAGGAGATGAAGCTGAGATATTCGGAGAGAATATTTCAATTGATGAGATTGCCACAAAATGCCAGACCATTCCTTATGAGATACTAACATCAATTCCACGACGTGTGAAGAGAGTCTTCTTCAGGGACTAGCAAAAAAGGTTTGTCACTTTTACAGTTTACCCCAATTCACTTATACGTTCAAGTTGGCTGTTGTCGAGGATGCTGATTCTTCTTCCCGTTATGTCAATGATTCTTTCTGTGGCGAGGGTGGAGAGAGTACGGATAGCATTTGAAGTAGTCATGTTCGACAGGTTGGCTATATCTTCCCTCGACATTAAAACGCGGATAGTATTACCATCTGCCTCATAACCATATGTATCGCGTAAGATCAATAATGATTCCGCCAGACGCCCTCTGATATGTTTCTGGGTCAGTGAAACAGTCCTGTTGTTCGATACCCATAATTCGTCAGCAATGACTTTCATAAATCTAATTGACAGTTCAGGACTTTTTTTCAGTATCCTGACAAAAGTATTTTTCTCAAAAATACAGATTGCTGAATCTTCGATAGCTATCGCTGATACTGGCCATGGAGTATCAGAAAACAGCACTTTATAACCGATAAACCCCTGATGGCGCACCATTTTGAGTATTTGTCCCCGTCCACCAACCCCGTCTTTAAAAACTTTTACTTTTCCGGAAGCAAGGCATATCAATCCGCGTGGTTTATCGCCTTCTTTGAATAGAAACTGACCTTTTTTAATAATTGCCAGTGTATGGTGATTTACAAGTGTTTCTTTGTCTTTCTGATTTATTCCTTTGAAAACGGACGATGATCCCTCAAGACATAACTCGATATATGGATTAATATATTGCATGAATTGATCATGTTAAAAAACATATCAAAGTTAATAAAAGAACTTTATGAATTCTAAATTAACATTTTTTAACATATTCAATTACAGGTAGTTGTAAGAGCCACTGTGACAGTTTTTTGTAGTTTGTTCAATTTAATATCTGGCAACAAGAGGCATTCTTCTGCCAGCGCCGAATGCTTTTGAAGAGATTCTCAGGACAGGAGGAGCCTGATATCTTTTGTATTCATTGAAATCGATCATTCTTATAACTTTCAGAACCGTATCTTCATCAGCACCTTCCTTGATAATACGGCTGGCAGGCTTTTGCAGTTCGATATACTGGTACAGAATTGAATCAAGAATCTTGTAATCGGGAAGGGAATCAGTATCAAACTGATCGGGTCTTAACTCAGCAGAAGGCAACTTTCTGATAATATTTTCAGGAATGATTTCTTTGTCACGGTTGATGAAAGCTGCAAGCCTATATACATCGGTTTTATATACATCCCCTATAACTGATAAACCACCGGCCATATCTCCGTAAAGAGTTCCATATCCGACTGCCGCTTCACTCTTGTTGGAAGTATTCAATACTATGCAGCCGTATTTGTTTGAAATAGCCATAAGAAGAATGGCTCTTATACGGGCCTGAATATTTTCCTCTGTAACATCCCGGTTCATATTTTTAAAGACAGGCGCAAGATCTTCTTCGAAAGCACAGAACGGCTTTTCAATGTTTATTATATCATACCGCACTTTGAGAGTTTTAGCCAGAGTTACTGCATCACTTATGGAATGATCGGATGAGTATCTTGACGGCATGAGCAGTGCCCTCACATTTTCATTACCAAGTGCATCAACTGCAAGACAGAGGCAAAGAGCAGAATCTATTCCACCTGAGAGACCAATAATACTGCTTTTTAATCCGGTCTTAGCAAAGTAATCACGCAGCCCTGTCACCAGGGCTTTGTATATAAGAGAGATAACATCATTACTGGCATTTTTCCCTGAATAAGAACCCGATCTGATGCTTTCTAATGTGAAAGTTTCAACTGCTTCCACGAAAAAAGGAAGTTGTTTAAATATTCCGCCTTTTTCATTTACCAGAATTGAGGCGCCATCAAATATAAGCTCAGTATTTGCTCCGGTCTGATTAACGGATATTACAGGTATTTTGTACCTGATTGCCTTATTGATAAAGATGTTCTCTTTTGCTTCAATTTTGGAATAGGAAAATGGTGAGGCTGCAATATTGATAATGATGTCGGGATTTTGCTTTACAAGCGCTTCCATTGGAGAGACAGTGTAGAGCCTCGTCTTCTCAAATTCATTGTCAAATGGCTGTTCATCCCAGAGATCCTCGCAGATCGTAATTGCGAGTCGTACTCCTTTGAACGAAAAAACGGAGAATTCTCTCTCAGGTTCAAAATACCTGTATTCATCAAAAATGTCGTATGTTGGCAACAGAGCTTTATTTACAGAAAAAATTACTTTCCCTTCAGATAACAGCAGAGCCGAATTAAAGAGTTTTTTGCCTTCGGGCTTTTTGTTTACTGTTGGGGAGCCTACAATAGCAGCAATCCCTGTACATTCTTTTGCAATCTCCTGCACTGTCAGATCGCATTTTTCGATAAAATCCTGCCGGTCAAGAAGATCCAACGGCGGATAGCCGGGTATACAGAGCTCAGAGAAAATGATAAGATCCGATCCTGCAGCCTTTGCTTTTCTGATCGCACTGCAGATTAAATCTCTATTCCCGGCAAAGTTGCCTATATGATAATTCAGCTGTGCAACTGTGAATTTCATCCCTGTTGAATTAAAAGTTAACCCCAAACCTGAAGCTCAGGATCTTCTGAGAGACTTTGTCTGTCCTTGGGTTGCCATTATCAGTTGTAGCATCGAGAAAATTATTATCAAAGTTCAGACCAAAGACCAATGCGGTTGTGCCACCTAGCGAATATTCGATACCTGCCGTAATGTGGTATGAAAGGTTGAACAGGTTAATTTCGTTATTAGCGTTTTCACCTGAGATATTCAATGAAGGAATGTCCGCTTTCCTGCTTATTGCAATTTTGGGATCAAGACCCAAATCGGAGAAGAATGTAAGATACCCGATCTGGTTTGTCTGAAGTTTTAAACCAATTGGAATAACCAGATACTGTATTTTATATTCCACAGGATTCCCGGGAAGTACCTTCAACCTGGAATTTGAAAACTCCATTGTTGTAGTATCGCTGCTGACAAGTCTTCCTCCTGTTCTCATTAGAGAAATTCCGGTAGAAAAGGAATAATTAGGTGCGAAATACTTATTATATGTCAGCCCAAAATTAAAACCGGCACGGGCACCATTATATCTAACCTGGCTGATATCAGTAGAGAACCAGTTTACAGAAGGATCCGCATGTATTCCGAAACCAATTCTCTGCTGGGCATGAACTATATAAAGAGGTGAAATAGTCAAAAGTAGAATAAGAAGAAGTTTGACTGAATCTTTTTTATTGGGTCTGATAACTTTCATTTTAAAGATTATGTGTGTTAGCAATTATTTACAGTACATTCGATATCGCTCGAAAATCAATTTATTTACCCCAACCCCAAGGGGAGTAAATTGATTTTCTTCGTTCCCCCTGGGGCCGGGGTAAAAGAAGAAAATCAATCCTAATTCTTCTCCGTAAAAATAACAAATAATAAGTGAAGTTATTGTATCGTTTTTAATTGTTGCCTTTGACGCTAAAAAGTGTTTATTTTAGAATGTNAAAAAAGTNTAGTATGAAAAACCTGTTTATTGAAGGCTTGTTATTATTGTTGATAGTCTCAGGATTGACTTCCTGTAAAAAAAATCATTATAAAGTCAATACTTCTTCGATCGGAGTGAAAATTGAAATAAAGAGATTGGAAAAAGATCTATTCACATTAAATCCCGAAGAAGTTATCCCAAAAGTTCCGGAGCTAAAGAAGAAATATCATGGATTTCTTCAGTTGTTTAGCATGGTGATTAATACCGGTGACATAGATGAAAATTCATTTGGTGACCTTCTTTTGCGATTTTGTTCAGATAAACAGAATAACGATGTATTTGCCATGACGATGAAACAATTTCCTGATATTAAACCAATTGAACTTGGTATGCAGGACGCTTTCAGGCATTACCTCTACTATTTCCCGGGGAAAAATGTCCCTGCTGTATTTACATGTATAACAGGATTTAATAACAGTATTATCACAGGAGACTCAGTACTGGGCATAGGTCTGGACAGGTACCTTGGAGCCAATTGTGCATATTATCCCAGGCTTAATATTTACAAATATATTTCTGCCAGAATGACCCCTGAAAATATTGTTCCTGACTGTATGTTCGGATGGGGAGCTTCTGAATGGGACTTTTCTGCACTAAAATACCCGGACGACAATGTTCTTGCGGAGATCCTTCATAATGGGAAGCTCAAGTACTTTGAAAAATGCATGTTGCCGCAAACTTCTGATGAAATTATCTTTGCCTTCACTGCCGATCAGATGAAATTCTGCAGGAATAATGAAAGTCAGATGTGGCAATATGTTATTGAGAATAATCTTCTATTCAGCACAGATCAGTTTACAATCAGGAAATTTATCGGGGAATCTCCTTTTACATCCTATTTTACCAGGGAGTCACCGGGAAGAGCAGCCGTATGGCTTGGTTTCAGGATAATTGAATCGTATATGATGAAGAACCCCGGAGTAAAAATAGATGAATTGATGAATAATAATAATGTCCAGGGAATCCTTGAGAAAGCTAAATACAGCCCGCAATAAAAAAGACAGGGACATGCGATGGCACGTCCCTGGTCTGAATTCTTAAATTGTAATACTATGCCGGATGAATAGCTTCAACCGGACAAACATCAGCACATGCACCACAGTCTGTGCAAACATCAGGATCTATTTTATAGATGTCGCCTTCTGATATCGCCTCAACAGGACATTCATCGATGCATGTTCCGCAAGCAGTACAATCATCATTAATTTTGTAAGCCATTTCGATTATTATTTGATTAATTAATTACAATTTCGCACAAAAT
>JGI24140J50213_10001249_pt1 | contig 11259 bp, 7 predicted proteins | sample BarGraIncu00222A_FD_50213 | JGI IMG/M metagenome (IMG submission 50213)
CCATTATACTATTGATATTACGTGTCTTACGATAATTGTTGATATAGGTGTTCTTCATTATCGTGAAGGTCCAGGCTTTCAGATTGGTATCATCTTCAAACTTGTCACGGTTTTTTAAAGCCTTTAAATAAGTGTCTTGCATCAAATCATTGGCGTCTTCATTATTGCCTGTTAATTTAGTTGCGAAGTACTGCAGATTGTTTTGCAGGTTAGTGAGCTGTTTGTTAAATTCCATTGCCGTCATGTCTATTTTTTTTAAAGGGTTATGTTTATACTAGTTTGCAAAAAGTATGCAATTTTTTAAAAAGGATGGCATTTACTTATTTAGAAGCATTCTTAATAATGAGATTATGAATTACTTACAACAATAAATAGCTAAAATGCAAAAAGGCTGCCCTGTGAAAGGCAGCCTTTATTTTCATTTAAAACTATGTAGTTTTACAAGATATAATTTAGAATCCGAACCTGTGATCTTTACCCGGACCGAAAGGAAGCATTCCATGACCATTTCCCGGACCTCCAGGATGGTGTTTGTCAAAACGCCCTCCGTCAGGGAATTTAAAGTTGGATAGATCAATTGTTTCAGTAGTTCCATTCGTTGTAACGGTTGCAGTACTATCGCATGTTCCGTTACCGTAATCTGTAGTAATTGTAGTTGTTCCTTTTGTCAGGACGACAGTGCCACTTGTGATATATCCACAACTATTATCGTAAAGCAATGGTTTAGTGATTACACGGCTGAATTTGAGGGTATCATTAACGGATAATGTTCCAGAGCCTGTACGGTAGTATTTATCATCTGTTTTGTCTGCGGTAGTGTAACCGCTTAACCAGGTCAATGTATCCGAATAGTTTTCCTTTACAACATCACCATTACGTCCAATAGATGTTTGAGAGTAATTGTTTGCAATTACCCAGTTTCCATTGGTGTTTTGACCTAAATTCTTGATTGATCCTGTATATTCAAACTTCATACTATCGATATAGAAGTTCTGATACGTAATAGTTTTAACAGATCCGGCTTTATTGAGTGAATCTGAGATGGTAATTACAATCTGTCCGGTCATAGATGGTCCTCTTGAGTTACTGGTGCAACCTGAGCCATAATCAACTGTAATCGTTTTTGGGAAGGTCGTACCACTAACTGTAACTGTTGCACATGGTGAGATACGTGGCATGTTAAAACGCATTTTCAAACCACTCATTCCAATGAAGTCAGTACAATTGTGTCTTCTAAGGCTGTCGAAATTAGTAGTGGCCACTGATTGTATATCAGCAGTCCCGGCTTTGTTAAGCTGTGTTGCAGCAGTTGTTGCAACGGCTACAGTAAGATTAGTAGTTAGATTTGCATCAGTTACGTTGAGTCCTGATTTAGAAGCGTCGTTTTTTGTACACGACTGGATACCGAAAAATGCTATAGCAATTAACGCTGCTATTATAATTCTGCTTTTCATAGATAATGGTTTTAAATGAAACATTATATTTATTACAAAACATAATACAGGCATATGTAACTATACCCTAAAGGTTGAAGCATATTTTGATGAAAATATTTGTTAATTGAACTAAGTGACTAGATTACGAAATGTATAAACAGATTGAAGGACAGTTTCTGGGCACGGATGATGTTGGTTTCATTGAAGGTGGTGTTCTCGAAATCAAATTTGCGGTTGTTGATATCGAAATAGTTGTTGGTGTTGAAGATATTGATAACAGTAGCACCCAACTTGATTTTCGACTTCATGAAGATGAAATTGTAATTGGCTGAAAGATCAGTCCTGAAATAATTGGGTAACCGTTTATAGACTCTGATAGTAGGGATGGGGCCTTGATCTGTACTAAAGTCAATATAAGGTCGTCCTGTACTAAACAGTGTTGTCGATCCAAAGTTCCAACTCTTCCATGATAACATATTGGCCCAACTCAACTGATGTCTCTGATCTGTGGGGGCAGGGAATTCCTGATTCTGATTCAGAAAGGGGAACTGATGCAGGCTTTTGCTTAGCGAATAGGAAATCCAACTGGTGTAGTTTTGATATTTATAACGGATGGATAGGTCTATGCCATACGATTTACCTGTTCCATCGATAAAGTAACTGGGTTGGGTTTTAGTGGGGTCATTTGGGTTAGATTGTGCATGCGTATCGCGGGTATTTGCTGACGCCTTATTTGGAAAATATGTTGGAAAATCAGTATTCTTAAGAAATTGTGAAATATAAAGATATTCCTGCAGACCAGTAAAACTCTTGTAGTAAGCTTCCACATCGATTAGTAGATTTCCTTTTTCATACGTTGACCCGATTATATAATGGTTTGATTTCACCACCGGATGTAAAGAGTCCTCAGCAAGTACCCAGAAGTTTTTGGTATAACCCTGATCCTGTTGGGCAACAACCTGATTGATAAACTGACAGAACTTACCTGTAGCAAGGCGTGCTGAAAACTGATCAGAGAACTTGTAATTTGCAGCAAAGCGGGGTTCGAAATAGAGGGTGCTTGTTCCATCATACTGGCTCAGCCTGAAACCGGGTTTAATAGTAAGTTGATTAGACAAACGAATACGATCCTGCATATATACAGAGTAGACCCATGATTCCTGATGATAATTGTCGTAGACATAAACCTGGTCGGCATCTTTATGATAAAATACTGTATTTCGACGTGTCATTAAACCAAAGTTGAGTTGATTGTTATTGTTCAGATACCAGGTATTCCTTAGAGAAAAAGAGAAATCGGTTAATTTGTTCTGATTAGTAGAATTGAAATAATTTAAAGAATTGGGTAAATAGCTTTGGTTAGGTCTCAATCGGGTAGAGTCTTCCAGAACGATCGCACTGTTATAATCATTGGTATATCCTGAAGTACCAATTTGTATGCTGGTAAAAAAAGGAGCATTCCATTGTTTTAACCACTCGGCACTGACCCCATAATTGCTCCAGGTGTTGACATCTTTTACTGTGGCTAAGAGGGAGTTGGTCTTTACACTGTAATAATTATTGTAATAATCCTTGCCCCCATAGACACTTAGCGAATAACTTTCTTTATTATTGATCCTGTATGTCAGCTTTGAGTTGAGATCGTAAAAGTAAAAAGAAGGGGTAGAGAAGGACACTATGCTGTTGGGATTCTGAAGGACAGGATTGGTTTGCTTATCCAAAAGATTTGTAGCAAATTCTGTTGAATAGATATCTGAGAATGAACGGCGACCAGCTATCACTAAAGATAATTTCTTGCTAAGTGGAATCTCGGCAGCCAGGTTGCCACTCACCAGATTCAGATCGCCATAAATAGTTGTTTTAAGCTGACTTCCTGACTTTCCGGTGATATCGATGATCCCTGATACCCTTTCGCCGTAACGTGAGTCGTAACCTCCTTTATAGACCTGAATATCTTTGATGATATTGGGGTTTAGCGATGAAAACATACCATAATAGTGGCTCAGGTTATAGAGAGTTTGTCCATCATAAAGCACGAGATTCTGGTCACTGGAACCACCTCGTATACTCAACTCAGAAGAGTTTTCAGAATAAGAGATCCCGGGTAAAAGCTGTAGTGATTTAAAAATATCGGTTTCTCCAAACATGGGTAAGTCATTGAGTTTAGATGGATTAATGGTTACAGCAAAATCAACGTCATTCCTGAATTCCAACATATCGATTTTAGGTGTCTTAACTAGAACGGTATCTATAGTTTGGAGTTTCCGGTTTAGTTTAAATTCACAAAATACAGAAGGACCGGTGATATTGATCATTGTGTCTATTTGGTAATAGCCAATATAGCTGACTTTTAGATTGATGGGTTCAGAAGTCTTGTTTTTAATGAAAAATGATCCATTTGCAGATGCTGCAACACTATAATTTTGATTGGGGATACTGACAGATGCCTGGGCCAGTTGCTCACCTGTTTCTTTGTCTGTAATGCTTCCTATGATCTGGTATTCATGAGAAACAGCATTACCTGATTGTGCTTCTTTAGTTACAATCAGGTAAGTACCATGCTTATATTGAAAATCTAAATCAAAATCAGAAAGAAGATTATGCAGAAATTCATCAATTGTTTTTCCTTCAACCTTATCGTGAACAATGAAAGTACTGAGTTTTAAAGCATCAAAAGCTACTTTAATATTGTATTGTTTTGAGACATTGACCAGCGCTTCTGGCAGGGTTTCATTGTTGGTGCTAAGTTTGTATTGCTGAGCCTTGGAATTTAAACAAAATAAGATGAATATCAGTACAATATATGCAGTTTTAATGCTCTTTCTTTCTAACAGTAACCTTATTATTGTTGTCAATCTCATAGGTCAGGTCCATTGGAATACAGATAATATCGAGGGCATCTGCAAGGTTTTTATTATTAAACTCTCCGGTAAAAAATTTATTGTCAGTTTCGGGCAAAATTATGTTAACATTGAATTGTCTTTCAAGTTCTTTAAAAACCAAATTTAGTCCAATATTTTCAAAATAAAACCTTCCCTGACGCCAATCTGAAACTAATTCAATGTTTTTGTCCGTATATTTTGTCAATTTGTTATTGGTTGAAACAATACTTTCTCCGGGATAGATAATGATAGACTTATTGTCAGAGTACACAAGTACTTTTCCTGTCACACAACTCACTTTAAATGCATTCTCACGGGCCAGTACATCAAAGGATGTTCCCAGTACTTTGACATTGGCAAACTGAGTATGAATGGTAAAGACTTTTCCATGCTGAACCTTGAAGAAGGCTTCTCCTTCAAGTGTTAAATAACGTTTCTGGTTAAATATAGATTTTTCGAAAGCTATCTTACTTTCGGCATTTATAGATACCAAAGAGCCATCGGGCAGTTGAAACTCCTTGTGAGTACCTTTCTCTGCGATGACATTGGTCAGGGGATTGCGATGCTGATATATCCATAAGCCAATTGATAACAGTACAATTGCTGCAGCTGAACTGAACCAATAGATCATTTTTCTCTCCTTGTTGCCTTTTGGTTCAATGACAGGATGTGTTACTATTTTAGCTTTCAACTTTGCCAGTGCTTCTTCCTTTGAAAGTGTAAAAGGAACTTCGTATCCTTCGGCAACCCGGAGGATCTTCTGTTGGGTTTCCATTTCGTGGAAATCTTTTTCTTTCAAACTCTCTTTTTTAAAATCATTGTTCATTATCTTCGATTTAAATATCCATTTCAATACGATTCCTTAAAAATGCCAATGCCTTTTCCATTCGTTTCTCAATTGCTTTGACGGTGAGTCCCAGATTATCAGCAATTTGTTTATAGGTCAGTTCATCGATTCTATTCATCAGAAATACAGTTCGCTTTTTATCATCAAGATCTTCCAATGCATTTTGCAGTTTCTTGTTAAACTCTTTCATTTCAAGCTCAAAATCAGGAGCAGCAGCAGCTCCGGGTTGTTGATATGAATTGATGAACTTGAAAGATACCTTTTGACGATCCATTTTATTGTTCAATAAATTGGTAGCAATTGTAAATAAGAATGCTTTAATAGTACTTGTTTTAACTTCATCCTTTTTCTCCCAGATCTTTAGAAATGTGTCCTGTGCAATGTCTTCGGCCAGAAAAACATTCCCTGTTTTATAGTAAATGAAATTTCGAATGGGTTCATACCATTGATTAAATATCAGATCAAATCCGGACTGATCAATACCTTTCTCGTTGATACTCATGAGTGAAACTTTATGATTATTTTTTGTTTTCAGATATAATACAAGCAATCATTAAATTACCCTACTAAAACCTGAAAGATAATTTTAAAATTATTGTAGAATTTAGCAGTTGAAGAGTGTTTCGTGGTAATTTATGACTTTATTATAGAGTCCGTGGAACTGTATTGCCTTTTAACTCAAACATCCTGTATCCTATACAAGAAAGGATAATGATCAAAAGGTTTCCTAACCCTAATATGCCATAAACCGAAAGCCAGTTTGAAAATGTATTTCCAACAAGATCGTGTATGTTCATTCCAAATAGGAAAAGAGAGAATATTACTGAAATTTTAAACCATATAGGTGTAGTCTTATTCATGAGTCCTATAAGGTAAATGATTAAAGAAATTGAAAGCAGAAAGTGTTCTGTATCTGTATTTACAAGGTTAGGCACAAGGGCAACAAGTATCAAAAATTCAATCCAAATTGATTGTCCCATCTGTTGAGTTTGAAAGATTTTTTCTTTCCTGATATTTATCTGACAAAACCATCCGAAAACTAAAGCGACAATTATTATTAAGCCGATCACTACAACTTTTTCCGGAAAAGGAAATATGTTTACATTTAATTGTTTGAAAACAAGAAGCAACAATGAATAGATGGTATTGTAATATGTGTTAAGTGTATCATTGTGAGCCTGCATCGTTTGTATCCATTCATTATGGAGAACCATATTCCGTGATATTCCTACGATTAAAGCAGGTAAGATAACTTCAATAATAACTCCTGAAAATGTAACAAAAAGTAACTTGTATTGCTTCCTGAGGACAAATAATGGTACAAGAATGATAAAATGCGGTTTAATAAAAAGAACTATACTAAAAATAATTCCTGCACTAATCTGCTTACCTGAGAGTATAAACTTCAACATCAGCAATAAAAGAAGGAGCAATATCATGTTTACATTGCCTAGATGCAGTTCACGGTGAAGCTGCGATGAGGCTATTAAAAAAGTGACGAAAAGCATTCCAGTACTTGTGGGTTTCTCTCTTTTCGAAGCGTGTTGTATAATGTGGGCAGCAATTATAAAGCCACAGGTTATGGCAGCTGAAATTATAATGAAGAAAACAATTTTAGCTGCCTGTAATGGTAAAAAGCTTAGAGGGATAAAGTAAAACAAAGCAAAAGGAGAATATTTGTAAAAGCCTACATTACTTCCTCCGAATGCCAGCCCATATACCTGACTGTTGTTAACCATTGCCTTTGCCGCATAATAGTAAACCTGAAAATCATTCATCAGAAATCGATTGTTGATGAATTCCATTATCAGGATTAATATAAAAATAGCTCCGGTAATCAGTATAAAAGATCTCCTTTCTTTTATAATTGAAGGATGGCTTACATTAGAGTCCATTAACTGAGTTTTATGATTATTAAATATAATTATTTAGGAAAATTATGATTAATCTTTTGTTACAAAAATAACTCTTTCTTATTTAACTTGTTAATATTGTTTTGATATAAGGGCGTAGTTGGAATAAAATTGATGTTAAAACAATGACCTTGAATATAATTTGCTGATCAATTATTATCATTACTTTTGTTGGCACAACTGTAATATATGTAATTCCTAATGACGAAACTATTAAAGTCTCTATTACGACAATTTATTTTCTGGATTTTGTTTTTTGCTTTTGCACGAACTATTTATTTAATATATAATTACGACGAATTATTAACAGATAAAATTCCTTTAATTGATATCATTGCAGGTTATTGGTATGGTCTCAAGTTAGATGTTGCGACAGCATGTTATTTTTTGATAATTCCCTTTTTTATCTCTCTTGTACAATCAGTATTTAGCCGGCATTGGTTAGACAAACTAAACCTGATTTATACTTCGGTAATTATTATTCTCTATTCTTTGATCATTGCTACAGAGCTTGGGATATATCCTGAATGGAAGACAAAACTGCATTATAAAGCGTTATTGTATATTATGCACCCTACTGAGATTTATCAGTCTTCCAATACTTTGACATTTTTTATTCTTGTACTGATTGCAATTTTTCTTTCAACAGTTTCAATTTTTGTTTTCAGGAAATATTTTTATAATATAATTACATTTAATTTTAGGTATTGGTTAAGGCCCATAGGTCTCGCTGTAATCACTTTACCTGTTATATTTTTAGGTTTGAGGGGTGGTTTTCAGCCAATACCAATCAATCAAAGTCAATCCTATTATTCTAATTTCAATATCCTGAATCTGGCATCCGTTAATTCCGGGTTTAACTTGTTTACCAGTGTAATTCAGAATATGAATAATTTCGATAAAAATCCATTTGAATTATACCCAAAAAAAGATGCCGAAGCTATTGTCAAAAGGATTTTAACCGTCCCCAAAGATACTACACTGAATATTCTCACTACTAAAAGACCCAATATTGTTCTGATAATACTGGAGAGCTGGTCTGCAGACCTGATCGAATCATTGGGAGGGGCACCAGGAATCACACCCCAGTTTAGGAAGCTCGAAAAGGGAGGAGTGCTTTTCACCAATATTATATCGAGCGCATCACGTTCAGAACAGGGTATGGCATGTATCTTTGGAGGCTTTCCGGCACATCCTATTTCAACCATTACAGTTCAGCCTGCTAAGTACCCTAAAATGCCAAGTCTTAACAAAAGCCTTAAAAAACAGGGATATCAGACTTCATTTTATTTTGGTGGACAANTNATTTATGGCAACATCAANGGATATATCATTTCNAATGGTTTTGACAAAATCACAGAAGGTGCTGATTTTGGTAATGATGTGATTCGGGGGAAACTGGGAGTCCACGATGAATTCGTACTTGAACGGCAACATCAGGAGCTCAATAAAAATAAACAACCCTTCTTCTCTGCATTGTTTACCCTAAGTTCGCATTCTCCTTATGATCAACCAATGCCTGAAAAGTTACATTGGGATGTAAATGAACGTAAGTATCTTAACTCGGCTTACTATACCGATGACTGTCTGGGGAAATATTTTGAGAAGGTGAAGAAAGAACCATGGTATAAAAATACCCTTTTTATTATTTGTGCTGATCACAGTCATGGATCGAATAAAAATTGGCCTACTTCAACTCCTATGTACCAACATATTCCAATGCTTTTCTATGGTGATGTAATAAAACCTGAGTATCGGGGATATAAGTGTGATAAACTGGGCGGTCATCATGATCTTGCTGCAACACTTCTAACTCAGTTGAGCCTTGATGCAAAGCCATTCAAATGGAGCGTCAATCTCTTAAATCCTACAAGCCCTGCCTATGGCTATTTTTCTTTGTTAGAGGGGTTATGTTGGATCAGAAAATCAGGGTATTTTAGTTATGAAGAAAGCATGAAACATTATTATCAGATGCATTTGCCTGCAAATGAAAAAGATAGTATTCTGAAAGAGGGGAAATCTTATCTGCAGGTATTGTTTGATGACTATATGCATTATTAAAATAGAATCTAATGAAAATTTTATAATATGATGTTTTTCAAAGGTAGATTAAACTCTAATCGTCGTTTATCTGTAGTTGTTATTACATGGATGGTAATCATGTCTATTATTCCAATTTGTTTTATGGGATATATATGGACAACTTCATTGATAAAACAATTTAATACCGATGCATTAAAGATCCAGACACAATATTATAAAGACCAAAAAACACAGATTAAGAATACTGTTGATGATGTGATCTTCGACATGAATTTTGCACATAAAATTATTCATACAGATAGTTTGATATCTTCCGCTTCATCTCTTAATAAGATGGAGAATAAGTTGAAAGAGGAAATCCTTATCCGACTTAGTAATACTAGAATTGGAAAAGAAGGCTATGTTTTTGTTAATACACTTGACGGTAAAGCATTAATATTTGATGGTAAGATTCAGGAAAAACCGATTGATATCTTAAAATCAGATATCCAAGGTTGGTATGTCAATTATAAAAAGATGAAAGACACCCTATCTTCTGATGGTTTCGGGCACTATTTTGAGTATCCATTTAAAATGCATTCCAGCAATACCAGCGGTTATAAGATATCTTATGTGAGAATTTACAAACCATGGGGATGGATGATCGGATCAGGGGTATATTATGATGAGATCAATAAAACTGCAAATATAGAAAGAAGTAAACTGAGGGAAAAAATCAAATATGATATCCTGCAATTAGTAGGGGTGATTTTTCTTTTCATTATTCTAATGCTTTTTATCATTAACAGGATTATAAATCGCTCTGTCGGCCAAAATGTTAAAGCGTTTAAGAAGGTCTTTTCCAAGTCAGCAGATGATTTCTCAATGGTCGATCTGGAAAAAATCAATTATGAGGAATTCAGAGATCTGGCAACTTCTGCCAACAAAATGATTAAAGAGCGTAACCACTTTTTTGATGCGCTAAATCAGGAACAGATCTTATTGCGTTCTTTGATTGACGCAGTTCCCAATCTGATTTTTTACAAGAACAGAGATAGTGTGTATATCGGATGCAATCATGCTTTTGCTGATTACATGGGACATACGGAAAGTGAGATTATAGGTCATACCGATATTGATTTACTGGGTGTCGAAATGGCAACTCCTTACCATGAGACTGACCGCTTACTGCTTGAATTAAAGAAGCTGATGATCAATGAAGAACTGATAACCTATCCCGATGGCAGTCAGCTTCGATATGAAACGATCAAAACAACCTTCAATGATATAAATGGAAATGTACAAGGTATCATTGGTATCAGTCACGACATAACAGCCCGTTATGAAATGGAAGAACAGCTAAAGATTGCAAAAGAAAAGGCTGAGGAAAGCAACCGGTTGAAGACTGCCTTCCTGGCAAATATGTCACATGAGATCAGAACACCGCTCAATGCCATTATAGGTTTCTCCAATTTACTTGTTTATGATGATCTGACTGTTGAAGATAAGGAAGTCTATTCCAGATTGATCACTCAGAGTGGTGACTCTTTAGCGAATCTGGTTAATGATATCGTGGACATGGCCAAGATTGAATCCGGTCAGATTGATGTAGAAAAAAGCATCTTCAAGGTAAGCGATTTGATGAAAGATCTGCTTATTATATATCGTGAGAGAGTGATCCAGTTGGAATTACCAATTGGTATCAGATATAATTCCGATCCATTATATCAGGATCTGTCGTTAAACAGTGACCGCTTCAGGATAAATCAGGTAATAATGAATCTGATGAATAACTCTTTGAAGTTTTCAGAACAGGGTGAGATCTCATTTGGATTCAGAGCCGACAATGATAATTGTTATTTTACTGTCAGGGATCAGGGGATTGGAATTAAAGAAGAGAGCCTGAAAGTGATTTTTGATGCCTTTACTCAGGTTGATGGAACCTATAGTAGGCAATATGGTGGGGTAGGGTTAGGGCTTTCTATTTCGAAGCGACTCGTTGGATTGATGGGAGGAAAGATCTGGGTTGAATCTCAGCCGGGTGTTGGTTCTACATTTACATTCACTATTCCGTTGAATTGATTAGCATATTTGTTTTAATAAAAAAGCCCCTTATACAGGGGCTTTTTTATTAATTTACTTTTTAACATCGTAAAAGC
>JGI24140J50213_10001250_pt1 | contig 11257 bp, 10 predicted proteins | sample BarGraIncu00222A_FD_50213 | JGI IMG/M metagenome (IMG submission 50213)
CGTTGGGGTCAACGAGCCGTCGTAGCGACCAGGCGTATCACCCTGCTGACTGCCGTATACCCGACGGTGAGAAGTTACGTAACTCACATGCGCCGGCTGCCCGCTGCCCATCACAAGGCGCCCAACGTTCTCAACGTGGTCGACTGCCCGCCNCTCATGGGCGCCGCGGCATCACGTCCTCCTACTTGTGTGCGCTCGCCCGCGGGCGCCGAGATGGGGGCCGCCATCGCCCGCGGTGGCGTTCGAGGCAACGCCACACGAGTCGGTCCGGGCAGGATCGCCGTGAAGGACAGTCCGTTGCTCAGGCGCTGTTCCAGCCGGCTAGTCGCCCGCGCTTGCTGACCTGACGCACCCGCTGCTCGGCTGCCATCCGGGTCTGTGCAGTTGCCACGATCAGCAGCTGGTCACCATGGCGCAGAGTCGTCGCCGGGGCCGGCACGAAACCCTTGTCACCACGGACGATCAACGTGACGTTGGCACCGGAAGGCAGGCGCAGCTCGAACACCTCGACGCCATGCAGCCTGGAGGTGACCCCGACGGTTACCTGCAAGATCTCGGCGCCGAGCTCGTCAAGCGGCGTCGACTCCACCTCGAGGTCCAGTGGCCGGTCGGTGTCGGTCACCTCGAGCCGGCGTGCCACCCAGGGCAGCGCCGGACCCTGGATCAGCGTGAAGATCACGACCAGGACGAACACGAGATCGAACAGCCGTCCGGCGCCCGGGGTCCCCACTGTCAACGGCACCGTGGCCAGGACGATGGGTACCCCGCCGCGCAGACCCGCCCAGGAAAGGAAGGCTTGGTCGCGCCACGGCACCCTGAACGGTGTCAGCGAGACCAGGACAGACAGCGGCCTGGCAAGCAGCAGGAGCGCCAGGCCGATCACGATGGCAGGGATGATCTGGGAGGGCAGCCGGGCGGGGGTCACTAAGAGGCCTAACAGGACGAAGAGGCCGATCTGGGCCAGCCATCCCAGCGCCTGGGCGAACCCGCGGACCGCCGCCCGGTGAGGCAGCCGCATGTTTCCCAGGACGAGCGCGGACAGGTACGTCGCCAGGAAGCCGCTTGTGTGCACCCGGGCGGCGGTCGCGTAGGCCAGCACGGTCAGCGCCATCACCCCAATGGAGAACAGACCCGAGGATGATGACCCGATCCGACGCATCAGGTGGCCGCCGCCATACCCGATGAGGAGTCCGATGGCGGCACCACCGGCGAGCTCGGCGGCGGCCATGAGAAGCAATTGCCACCAGGCGCTGTGAGCTCCACTGCCCGGGGTTGCCTGCGAGGCAAGGGCCACCACCAGGATCACGACAGGGGCGTCGTTGAAACCCGACTCAGCCTCCAGCAGCCCGGTGAGCCGGCGGGGGAGCGGAACCCGGCGCAGGACGGAGAACACCGCCGCAGCATCGGTGGAGGCCAGCACGGCGCCAACCAGCAACGCAACAGTCCATGAGAGGTCCAGGACCAGGTGGGCGACCAGCGCGACCACCACCACGGAGACCATCACCCCCAGAGTCGACAGCAGCGCCGCAGGTGCCACCGATTCCCGGATGTCGTGCCACTGCGTGGTCAGCCCGCCTTCGGCCAGGATCAGGACCAGGGCGCTGTAGCCCAGGACCTGAGTCAGCTCGGCCGAGTCGAAGGCGACACCTGCCTGCCCGATGACCACGCCGATACCGAGGTAGAGCAGCAAGGAGGGTAGGCCGGAACGTACCGAGAGACGCACCGCAGCCACAGCGACCAGTAGCACCAGGGTCCCGACCAGCAGTGAGAGGTCGAGGTTGGAGACCGTGAAGGCGGACATGGCGTCGATGTGTCATATTCTCGCAGGGTGTCTAGAGCCAAACTGGTCCGTCGCACCTCCTTATCCGTTGTCGTGCTGATTGTCATTGCCATCGTGGTCGCTACGGTCGTCGGCGTCAGTCTGGTCAGGAAGCCGTTTCCGCAGACTTCCGGCGAGCTTTCCGTCCAGGGTCTGACGTCAAAGGTCACCGTGCTACGAAACTCCCAGGGCGTCCCGCAGATCTACGCCGACAACGCACAAGATCTCTTCCGCGCACAGGGTTACGTCGCCGCACAAGACCGGTTCTTTCAGATGGACGTCCGCCGGCACATCACCGCCGGGCGACTCTCCGAGATGATCGGCAAGAGCGGAATCCAGACTGATCGCGTCATCCGGACCATGGGCTGGCGCGCGGTGGCCGAGGCTGAGCTGCCGAGGCTGGCGCCCTCGACCCGCCAGTATCTCCAGGCCTATGCCGACGGGGTCAACGCGTACATCACGAAGGCGGGCAGCCCGGCCAACATGGCCGTGGAGTACTCGGTCCTCGGCCAGCAGTTCCCTGGCTACCGCGTGGAGCCCTGGACGCCGGCAGACTCCCTTGCCTGGCTCAAGGCGATGGCCTGGGACCTGCGCGGCGACTACGACGGCGAGCTCACCCGCGCCCGGTTGGCAGCGACGATCACTCCAACGCGGCTCACGCAGATCTTTCCCCCATACCCGGTCGCGACCCACCAGCCAATCCTCTCGTCACTTGACTGGCGACCCGCGCAGGCGAGCTCGCCGGCCAGCGTGGCCACATCGGTGGGGTCGAATCCGTTCCTGCCCTCGACGAACTCTGCCAGTGACACGTCCGCCCGTGCCGTCTATACCGAGGTGGCTAACGTCCTGGAGGCGTTGCCCATGATGATGGGGCAGGGCGACGGCATCGGGTCCAACTCGTTCGTCGTTGGTCCATCCCGTTCATCCACCGGAAAACCGCTGCTGGCCAACGACCCTCACCTCGGTGTGAGCATCCCCGGCATCTGGTATCAGACCGGTCTGCACTGCCGCACGGTTTCGGCGGCCTGTCCCTTTGACGTCGGCGGCTTCTCCTTCGCAGGACTTCCGGGCATCGTGATCGGACACAACCAGAGCATCGCGTGGGGCTTCACCAACCTCAATCCGGACGTCAGCGACTTCTATCTCGAGAAGACTCGCGGTGAGTTCTACCTTCGCGGCAACACCTACCTGCCGTTGAAGGAACACACCGAGACCATCAAGGTGGCTGGCGGCCCGGACGTTCCTCTGACAGTTCGTGCGACGATTCACGGTCCGGTGCTCTCGGACGTGATCCCGGCTGTAGACCAGGCGGGCGCCACAGCCCCGGTGGAGGGCAAGGCTGAACCCACCGTGTATGACGTGTCCCTCGCCTGGACGGGCCTCTTGCCCGGGCACACCGCCGATGCCATCTTCGAGATCGACACCGCCCGGGACTTTACCCAGTTCCGTGACGCGGCGAAGGACTTCGCGGTCCCCTCACAGAACCTCGTGTACGCCGACACCGCAGGCAACATCGGCTACCAGGCACCGGGTCAGGTGCCGATTCGCTTCTCATCGACAAAGGGGGCACCGCCGGGCTACTGGCCCGCACCCGGGTGGGACCCGAAGTACGACTGGAAGGGGTTTGTGCCCTTTGCTCAGATGCCTATGTCATACAACCCGCCCGAGGGTTACATTGTGGCAGCCAACCAGGCGGTGACCGCCAGCACGACACCCTTCCTGACCACCGAGTGGGACTACGGTTACCGCAGCGAACGTATCCGCAACCTGATCACCGCCACGCCCAAGGTCACGCCGGCGCGGATGTCCCAGATCCAGGGCGACACCTATAACGCCTTCGCGCCGGTGCTGGTCAAGGCACTGCTGGCGGTCAACCTGAAGGGCGATCCGTTCGCCGAAGACGCAAAGGAGCTTCTGCGTACCTGGGACTACACCCAGCCCATTGGCAACTCGCCGACGTCAGCGGCCGCGGCGTACTTCAACGCGGTGTGGAGCAACGTCCTGCGGCTGACCTTCGACGACGAGCTCGGCGACATGAAAGCCGATGGTGGCTCCCAGTGGATGCAGGCACTGACGCTGCTGTTGGCCAAGCCGCACGACGCCTGGTGGGACAACAAGATGACCCCGCAGGTGATCGAGAGCCGGGATGAGATCTTGCGCGAGGCCATGGTCGCCGCGCGGCTGGATCTGACCAAGGAGCTCGGCAAGACCCCTGTCACCTGGCAGTGGGGCCGTCTGCACCAGCTGACCCTCACGAGCCAGATCCTGGGCGGCGACTCCGTCCCGGCTCCGGTGCGGATGATCTTCAACCGAGGACCGTGGCAGCTGCCCGGCGGTTCGTCCATCGTCAACGCCAACGGCTGGAACGCCAGCGAGGGCTACCAGGTCGACTGGGCACCCTCTATGCGGATGGTGGTGAACCTGGGTGATCTGGATGCGTCGCGATGGGTGAACCAGACTGGCAACTCCGGCCACCCCTACGATGCTCACTACGTCGATCAGACCGATTCGTGGTCCAAGAACCAGACCTTCGCCTGGCCGTTCTCCGCGAAGGCGGTTCAAGAGGCCAGCGGTGACGAGCTGACCCTTATCCCTGACACATCAGGTAACTGACCCGGCGACGGGAATCTGGCGGTAGCCGCCTGCTGCGGTGATGACGGCGTCCACGCGCACGTCATGAGCGTCGAAGGGCAGTGGTGACTCGGCCAGCTCGTCGTCGTTGAGGATCGCGACGACTCTCGCACCCGGGCGTCGTCGCGCCAGTGCACGGTCGTAGCAGCCGCCGCCCTGACCCAGCCGGGTACCGGTGCGGTCAACCGAAAGGGCTGGTGTCAGGATCAGGTGCGCAGCGCCGATCGCGTCCAGGCCGAGCCGCGGCCCCTCGGTGCCATCTGCCAGGAGCTCGTGCCACTCGAGGTCAAAGTCGGGCAGCGTCTCGGGCACGATCACCGTCACGTTGCGCTCGTGCAGCATCTGCGCCAGGGCACGGGTTGGTGGTTCGGTGGGCAAGGAGCGATAGATGGCCACACAGGGCTGCTCGTCGTCACACGGGTGCTCGCCTGCGCGCGAGTGTGACGCTGCGATGGTGTCCAGCAGAGCGCCGGCCGCCGACGCGATCGCCTCGGCGTCGACGCTGCGATCACGGTGCGGGGCAAGGGACTGGCGCTGGGTCCGGAGCTGGCGCCGTAGCGTCTTCTTGTCCTGCGCGACGTGGCGGCCGTCCTCGTGGCTCATGGGGGAATTGTCCACCACGGCGCCCCCTCACCCCGTGTTGGCCCAGCATCGTCGATCCTCTGGCCGTCGGTGATGAGCCTGCGGGTCGTTGTTACCGCCAGATTCCCTCAGATGCTCGTCACGACGTCGGTGATCTCCCGGTGCTGTGGGTGTCGAGCCGACCTGCCAGCCTCTTCGAGTTGGTCCAGGATGGCCGCGGGAGCAAGGGCGCCAGGCCCATCGACGGTGACCGCGAGCTCACGCGCCAGCTGCTGCAGCAGCGCGTTGGCTGGTGTGGCAACCCCGTGTAGCCGCCCCAGGAGCACGATCTCGCCGTTGAGGAAGTCCGTCTCGATGTCTCCGGTGCCGCGCCGCAGGCTCTGCCACGAGGACCCTCCGGGCCTAGCCTGGCCGGTGATCTGGCCGGGCTGAAGGAGGTCCCCTCGCCGGCTGCGGTCCTCGTCCGCGCCGGCGACCTCGAGTCCGGCGGCGGCGAACACCGCTTCGCCCTCTGCGAGAAGCAGGTCCCCGAGAGGGCCGACCCGCTCTTGGGGACCGCACACTGCCTCGATCGCGTTGCCCAGGTTGGTCAGCAGCTTACGGTTCTTCCAACGGAGAATTGCCTCGACGGTGTGCGAGCTGAAGGTGGCTGCGCGGAAGTCAGCGGCGACGTCTTCGCTGACCTGGTCGATACCGGTGGGGTAGCAGCCGATGTCCAGGAGACCGGTTACCGGTGTGGACCAGGCCCGCATCACGCCGGGCTCGAGGTGGCTGGTCGGGCACGCCACGCTGACCGCGTACACATTGGGGAACATCCGCAAGGCGGCACGTTCGTTGGCGATCCCGTTCTGGACACAGACGATCGGCGTCTCTTGCGGGGCAACGCTGGCGAGCTCGACCAGCGCGGCGGCGCTCTGTTGGCTCTTTACTGCCAGGAGGACCACTTGGCGGACGCCCCAGTCGATCTCACGAGGGTGGCCCACCACCGCCAGCGGCACAATATCGGTGCCCGCTGGTGACTCAAGGCGCAGTCCGCCTGTGCGCAGAGCGTCCAGGTTCGCGCCCCGGGCAATCAGCGTGACGCCGCACCCCGCCTGCGACAGGCGGCCCCCCACGACCGCCCCGATCGCCCCGGCGCCGAACACCACGTATCTCATGGTGTCGTCCGCGCAGGTTGGCCCTGCATCATGGCCAGAGCGGGCAACCACATCCTCGGCTGTCCGGGCGGGTCGAGCCGGTCTGCCACAGAGCTGTCCATGATCCGGAGGGTAGTCCGACCGTCGCAGGCCGGCACGCCGACTAATGTCGAGACCATGACTCCGACCGATCACCAGGCCTCATCCGCGCCGATCCGGGGCAGCGTCACTAAAGCTGTCATTCCGGCCGCTGGGTTGGGCACCCGATTCCTGCCCGCCACCAAGGCGACGCCCAAAGAGATGCTGCCGGTGGTCGACAAGCCGGCCATCCAGTATGTCGTCGAGGAGGCTACCCGCGCCGGACTGCGAGATGTGCTCATGGTCACGGGCCGCAACAAGGCTGCGCTCGAGGATCACTTCGACCGCCACTGGGAGCTCGAGCGGGCGCTGGAGGCCAAGGGAGACACCGTGCGTCTGGCGCGGGTACGCAAGTCCAGCGACCTAGGCAACATCCACTACGTACGCCAGGGTGAACCGCTTGGTCTGGGGCACGCTGTCCTGTGTGCGGCCGACCACGTCGGCAACAACCCCTTCGCCGTGCTGCTCGGTGACGACCTGATCGACGCCCGTGACCACCTGCTTGAAGCCATGATCGCGGTTCGAGAGGCCAAGGGTGGCAGTGTGATCGCCCTGATGGAAGTGCCGCCAGAGTCGGTTCAGATGTATGGGTGCGCCGCAATCGAGCCCGCCTCGCGCGAGGTCGGTGACGCATCCGTGGTCCGCGTCACGGGGCTGGTCGAGAAGCCTGATCCCTCTGAAGCCCCCAGTAACCTGGCGGTCATCGGGCGCTACATCCTGGACCCGTCGATCTTCGAGATATTGGCTAAGACCCCGCCCGGTCGCGGCAACGAGATCCAGCTGACCGACGCCTTGCAGCAGTGCGCCTCGTCATCGGCGCCGGGAGGAGGCGTTCACGGTGTGATTTTCCGTGGCCGTCGCTACGACACCGGCGACCGGCTGGACTATCTGAAGGCCGTGGTGCGCCTGGCCGTCAACCATCGGGAGCTCGGCTCTGACTTCGCTTCGTGGCTTACCGATTTCGTAGCAGAGCAGGACCTTGCCGCACGGGATCTTTCGGCTCGGTGATCACCGTCCAGGAGCACCTCTGCCGTATCGTCGACTCCGTGCAGCGGCTGCCGCCGGTCTGTCTCGACCTGCTCGAAGCGCAGGGGTGTGTCCTGGCCCAGAACGTGACCAGCGAGGTCCCCCTGCCGGGCTTTCGGAACTCGGCCATGGACGGGTATGCCGTTCGAGGCGCAGATCTGGTCACTGCCAGCCCTGCAGCACCGGTCACCCTTCCCGTGGTCCGCGACATCGCGGCAGGGAACACCGAAATGCTGAGTTTGGCTCCGGGAGACAGTGTGCGCATCATGACCGGCGCCCCGATGCCGGACGGCGCCGACGCGGTCGTTCCCGTCGAAGTCACCGATGGTGGTCTGCTTGAGGTGAGAGTATCGGCGCCGGTGGACGCCGGCCAGCATGTGCGCCACGCGGGCGAGGACATCGCCGTCGGTGAGTGCGTGATGGGTGATGGCACGCGCCTGGGGCCCGCCCAGATCGCCCTACTCGCGGCGGTGGGCACCGGCCAGGTGAGGGTGACCCCCAAACCAAGGGTGGCGGTCATCTCCACCGGCGACGAACTCATCGAGCCCGGAACCCGCCCCGGCTTCGGCGAGGTCGTCGACAGCAACGGCCTCATGCTGACGGCAGCTGTTCGCGCACTGGACTGCACGCCCCTGCGGGTAGGGTGCGTTCCCGATGACGCGCAGAGATTCCTGTCCGTCATCCAGAGCCAACTTCCGGGCGCTGACGCCGTGATTACCACTGGGGGAGTCTCCATGGGCGCCTTTGACACCGTCAAGGAGGTGCTTTCCAGCGTCGCCACGATGCGTTTCGACAAGGTCGCTATGCAGCCCGGCATGCCACAGGGCTTCGGGGTCCTCGGTGAGAACCAGATCCCGGTGTTCACCCTTCCGGGCAACCCTGTCAGCGCCATGGTTTCGTTCGAGGTGTTCGTCGCGCCGGCGCTGCGGCTGATGGCCGGTCGTGCGCAGCAGGAGACAGAGATGGTCACGGCAGTTGCGGCTCACGACTGGGCCGTGCCGGCCGGCAAGGTGCAGTTCGCCCGCGTCGTGCTGTCTCACGCGCACTCACGTGACGGCTGCAGGCACACTGCCGCTCTTGTCGGCTTGCAGGGCTCGCACGCTCTGGGCTCCTTGGCTGCGGCGAACGCGCTGGCCGTCATACCGGCTGAGGTCACGTTGGTGCGGGCTGGCGATCAGGTGAGCTGCCACCCGCTGGGACCAGTCTTGGAGGCACCATGAACGAGCCGGCACTGAACCACCTCCGGGCCGACGGCTCGGCGCACATGGTCGATGTCTCGGCCAAAGAGGTGACAGTGCGCTCGGCCACAGCGGTGGGCAGGGTCTTGTTGTCGGCTCCGGCCGTCGATGCCCTGCGCGCCGGTGTCCTACCCAAGGGCGACGCCCTATCCGTGGCCCGCATAGCCGGGATCCAGGCGGCCAAACGCACACCCGACCTGATCCCCCTGGCTCATGCGATCGGTGTGCATGGCGTTGAGGTGGACCTGATGGTGGTTGAGGATGGGGTGGACCTGAGTGCGACCGTCCGCACGGCTGAGCGGACCGGCGTGGAGATGGAGGCACTGACGGCGGTGACGGTGGGTGCGTTGACACTGATCGACATGGTCAAGGCGGTGGACAGGCACGCCCGGATCACTGATGTGCGCGTCACCGCGAAATCGGGTGGCAGATCGGGAGACTGGGTGGAGTCATGAGCGACTTGGGCTCGGCAGTGGTCATCACCTGCTCCACCCGCGCAGCGGGCGGGGTCTATCCCGATCGTTCGGGGCCGATCATCGTGGAGGCGCTCCGTCGGTGGGGCTGTGTGGTCGGCGATGCGGTCGTGGTCGCCGACGGCCCCGATGTCGAGGCTGCCCTGCGGGCCGCCATCGCCGGTGATGCAGTGTTGGTTGTGACCACGGGCGGCACCGGCCTGACTCCCAGCGATGGCACTCCCGAGGCCACCCAGGCGGTGGTTGACCGACTGGTTCCCGGTATCGCTGAGGCAATTCGGACGGCCGGCCTGGATGCTGGGGTTTCGTCGGCCATCTTGTCGCGCGGCATCAGTGGCGTGGCGGGGCGGACCTTGATCGTCAACCTGCCGGGGTCGACGGGTGGCGTGAGCAACGGTCTGGCGGTTCTCGAACCCGTTGTCGCACATGCTCTTCAGCAGATTCAAGGGGGCGACCATTGAAGGACGGACTCTGGCCAGTGACGCTTACGGCCCGCCGGGTCGGCGGTGCACCGGTAGTCTTGCGGCCCATGCGCGGTAGGGACCGGCGCCAGTGGGAGACACTGAGGGCCGAGAACAGCGAGTGGCTTCGGCCCTGGGAAGCCACGTCCCCCGAGCCGACGGCTACCGGCATGCCGTTCCGTCAACTTGTTCGGCACTTCGATCGGGAGGCCTCCGAGGGGCGCCTCCAGCCGTTTGTGATCGAGACCGAAGGGCGAGTCGTCGGTCAGATGCATCTGTTCGGCATCGCGTGGGGTTCCCTGCGATCGGCGAGCGCGGGCTACTGGGTCGCCGAATCCTTTGCAGGGCAAGGGATCGTGCCTTTTGCGCTCGCAGCAGCCTGTGATCACGCGTTCTTGGTGCTGGGGCTTCATCGGGTGGAGGTCAATATCCGGCCCGAGAACACTGCCAGCCTGCGGGTCGTGGAGAAGCTCGGCTTTCAAGAGGAGGGCCTGCGTCGACGCTACCTGCACATCGATGGCCTGTGGCGTGACCATCGCTCCTTCGCGCTGACCGTCGAGGACCTGGGCAACAAATCGATGGTGGAGCTCTGGAACCACTCCCAGGAGGGGGTGACATAGCGGACGAGGGCCAGCGACATCAGCGACACACCGTGGCGCGTCCGCGCTCTGGGCGGCTGACGCCTCTAAATTAAGATTTGTGCAGCCCAGCAGCCTGATCTTCCTCGTGCTTATCGCCATCTGGGCTGCGTACCTGCTCCAGCACTGGGTCCGCCGTCGCGAGCACCTCGCCACAGCCCGGTCGGTCGACCGGTTCTCCGATGCCATGCGTGTCCTGGAGCGTCGGTCCCCGCTGTCGGATTTCGACCTTTCGGTGTCACGTCCACGTTCGTATGCGATCGGCCCCGCACACCACACTCGCCAGGAGGATGTCGTGCAGCGTACCCATTTCGTGCACCCAGATGTCCCGACCGCTCCTGACGTCGTAGCCAGCGCCACCGCTGTGCGCCCGACGCGAGTCTTTCGCATCCTCGCCGGTGTGTCGGCGCGACGCGTCCGGGGCCTGTCATTGTTGGCGTCCTTGTCACTCATCCTCGTGGTCTCAGTACTGGCTGTCGTCTCGGTGCTGCCCTGGTGGAGCGTCCTTGCCGCTGGGGTCACTCTGATGGTTGACGTCGCCTTGTTGCGTCGTGTCGCCGTGGCCCAGCGTGTCGCCCGGCGCACCATTGGGCAGGCACGCGAACCGGCCGACGGCCCTGCGGGTTGGACAGCCAGGCAGCCGACCTACTTCGAGGAAGAGCCCGACCTGGCGGAGTCGGACCCCGAAGTGACTGGTGCTGGCGAGATCACCGAGACGATCGAGTCGCCGGCCCCGGTGGATCCGGCAAGCTGGGCGCCTGTAGCGGTACCGCCGCCCACCTACACGCTCAAGGCAAAGGCACCAGATCCGGTGGTCGTGCCGGCAGCGGTCACTGAACCGGAAGCGACCGACAGCTGGAGTCTTGACGGCATGGTCTACGACTGCGACCTCGATGAGCTGGTGGAGCGTCGCAGAGCCACAGGGGCTTAGTCGTCGCGCCAGACCCCTACCCGCGACGAACAGGGGTCCGTGATCTGCACATGAAGCCGAGGCCGTTTCTGACTGGGGGTGCCACGGTGTTAAGGTTTCGTCCGCACCATGGGGCTGTGGCGCAGCTGGTAGCGCACCTCGTTCGCAACGAGGGGGTCAGGGGTTCGAGTCCCCTCAGCTCCAC
>JGI24140J50213_10001251_pt1 | contig 11247 bp, 13 predicted proteins | sample BarGraIncu00222A_FD_50213 | JGI IMG/M metagenome (IMG submission 50213)
GCCGTCGGCGCAGGCCGGAGGACAGTGGTGCCCGAGCATCGCACGCAACGCTGCATTGGCTTACCAGCGCGATCTCGCCCGCGCTACTGTCCCTTCGGGGTAGAAGACCGACATGGCCTCCTGGTGGTTGTCGCCAACTGCAACGGGGCCGCAGGTGCGTCTGCGCCTCCTAGTGCTGGGCCGCTCCCCTAGGGTGCGAATGTGACATTCCAATCGCCAATCTTGGTCAGTCATTGCGACGACGACGCCCCTTTGGAAGGCACGGCGCTCGCGCAGAGACTGCACTGTGCCATGCTCGCGTTCCTTTGCGGGTCGCTCGCTATCCTGGTCAGCGCGTGGGCGCTGTTCCTGCTGGCTACTTCGTCGTGAACGACGCCAGGCGTCCAATCGACGCCGAGATGCTCGATCTCGCACTTGACGCATTCCGGCAGGCCACCGCTCGCGTGTCAGCAGCACCCGCAGCCGTTGCGCGCACGATGTATGCGCCGCTCACGGAGTCGGCATGGTGGGCGATTTGCCTTGACGAAGAGTTCGAGTTCGCAGCCGGATACAAGTCGGCGCGGAACAGCGACGGTCAAGGCCAAGTGGTGCTCGGTCTTCGATATGCGCGTAGCGCGCTGGGGCATCATCGTTTCTTCGCCGCGACGATGGNGGGCGGCCTGAGCATCCCCTTCACCGTGCCATTCAAGATCGAGACGTTCGCGGCGTNGCTCTCAGTCGATGAACTGCCCGCGTCTACAAAGCAGCAGACGTTGCGGCCAATCTACCGGGATCACGTCGAGGGGCGCGGCGTCCTCGAAACGTTGGCTGATGCCGATGCTTGGTTTCAGCGCGCCCGCGCCTCCTTTGTCATGGACTGAATGCCGCCACCACGGGGAGCGAAGCACCTGCCTTCGAGGTGTACCCCCTTCGGTCAGTCCTCGATTCTGGATACGCCCACCGGTCGTTTGGTGGTGCACGACAGCCACATTGACCGTTTGCGGATAAACGCCAAGTGTGACTTAGCGCGACCGAGTCGGGCCGGGTCGAGGCGCGACCGACTCCTGAGACCCGGTCCCCACATCTGTGCACTCAGACCGGCGACTTGGTGACGCGACTAGGTACCAGGGCCAGCGGTANAGCAGCCATAGCAGCAGCGCTCCCAGCAGTGCCCCGCCCAACACATCGCAGAGCCAGTGGAAGTGCAGCCAGAGCAGGCTCCAGGCCACGAGCGTCGTCCATCCCGTTACCGCGAGGGTAAGACCCCGGCGGCACTGCGGATGCCGTCGCGCAACCAGCACGGCCAGGGTCCCCGTGCACACCAACGCCGTTGCCGTGTGCCCAGACGGGTAAGCGCCGAGAAAGTGCACCGGGTGGCTGCCGGGCGGACCAGGTCGAGCAAGCATCCACTTGCCGAACAACACGGTCACCGTCAGGGAAGCAAGGGCTGGAGCAGCCGCCAAGACCGGCCACGGGGTCCGTGACCTGATCGCCCAGAGCGCNATCACGGTCAAGAGCAAGGCCATTGTGATTGCTGGGTTGGCGACCGTGATGATCGCCTCGGCGACGAAATGAAGCGGCGCTGGGCCACCGCCCCGCCTGGGAAGTGTCTCGTCCATCCAACGGTCGAGACGGACAGTCCGACCCGTGGCCACGAGTGTGGTCAAGACAGCCAGACCCAGCCCGAGCACGACTGCCCCTGTTGACCCTGCCCCCCGGAGCCGCCGCCCAAAGACATTGGGCACACCCAGTCGCTTCCCCAATGTCTGGGTATCCATCCCTTCACCCTAGGCGACGCCGTCAACGCTGGCCTGGCTGCCTTCTGGTCGCCGTCCACGGGTCGTCGCAGTAATCTGTGCCCATGGCGCTCGGACACGGGGTCGGTCAGTGCCTGACAGCCCTCGTGTCTACCATCCCACCGCAGTAACTAGTCCATTTACTGCGCAGACCGATGGACGATTCACCCCATTTGGTCAGCGCCTACGGGCTCGGAGCCGCAAGTGGCCTCGAGTTGAGTCCTGCAGAGTGGTGTACCGGTAGCACGGTGAGTGTGTCGTCGTCGTTGTAGTAGACGAGGAGGCGGTCACCGCGTGATCCTTCGAGAGACCTTCCAAAGCCAACTCGAAGAGGACAACTGCGATGACCGCTCCTTTAGTATTGACCCTGCTGACTTTCTGCACGAGCACCTGACCCAGGCGTCTCCGGACCTGATGCGTCAGATGCTGACGACGTTTATCAACACCTTGCTCTCCGCTGATGCCGACGCGGTGTGTGGCGCGGCGTGGGGGCAGGTCAGCGATACCCGGGTCGCTCAACGCAACGGGTACCGTCATCGGGACCTGGATACCGGACCGGGACCGTGGACGTGGCCATCCCCAAGCTGCGTTCGGGTACCTACTTCCCCGAGTGGTTGCTGGAGCGCCGCCGGCGGGCCGAGGCGGCCCTGACGTCGGTGGTCGCCACCTGCTACCTGCTGGGGGTCAGCACCCGGCGGATGGACAAGCTCGTCCAGTCGTTGGGGATCACGGGCCTGTCCCGCTCGCAGGTGTCCGTGATGGCCAAAGACCTCGACGCCCAGGTCGACGACTTCCGCACCCGCCCCCTGGATGCCGGTCCGTACACGTTTTTGGCCGCGGACGCGTTGATGATGAAGGTCCGCGAGGGCGGGCGGGTCGTCAAGGTCGCCGTCATGGTCGCCACCGCTGTCAACGCTGACGGGTACCGCGAGGTCCTCGGGGTCCAGGTCGCCTCCGCCGAATCCGGGGCCGGGTGGTTGGCGTTCTTTCGTGACCTCCGATGCCCATTCCGGCCTGGTCGAGGCGATCGGGGCGACCCTGCCAGGTGCGAGCTGGCAGCGGTGCAGGACCCACTACGCAGCGAACCTGATGAGCGTGTGCCCGAAGTCGTCCACGACCGTCATTGCGGTGGCGATGGCGGCCAAGGCCAATCGCTGGGTCGCCAGGACAACGGGTCTGCGCAGACGATGAGAGCAGTGGGGATGTCGGTCATGGTCACAAACGTGACATCGAGTCGCTCCAATGGTCACCCACGTGGCCGTGAGGGCACCAGCGCCCAGCCACGGGCTCTGAGAGCGGATACCCAGCAAGACGGCGCGGTGCCTTTCAGCCAGTTGTGGGCACAACCGGCTCGCGCTTGCGCGTCTTCACCGATGCGATCCTTCGTGCCTCGGCCCTTTCGCGTGACGCCCGCATCTCTTGCATGATCCGCTCGACATCCTGCGGCATGGGCCTCACCTCTGCGTGCCTGCGCGCCTCGGCCTTTCGCGTGGCTGCGGAGGCCTCCACGCCTCTGGCCTGAAAAGCACGGTCATGCTGCAACGCGAGACGGATCGCCAAGTACGTGAATGCAAACTGGAGCGCGAGCCCCAGCAGTGCGCAAAAGATGGCTTCCGCGAGCGTCATGTCACCCCTCCCTTACTGGTTCTTTCCCCAATGCGGACTGGGTGGTGTTCGCCCGTCTACGCACCTCACAGCGTAGATCTGCAAGAGACATCGCGCTCAATGAAGTTAGACCCCACACAGGCCCCAAAAGGAACAGGACAGGGGCTCATGGTGACCACCGGAACCAGCGCCAGGCCCACGGGGTTGGGGTCGCTCAACCCGGTTCACCTGGCTCACTCCGGATGTAGAGTGAGCCCACTTCCATCCGAACTCGTCGATGGCGGGGCGCATAACCGCAGGTCAGGCTTGGTGGCTCATTCCCACTCGATGGTGCCCGGCGGCTTGCTCGTCACGTCGAGCACTACGCGGTTGACCTCACTGACCTCATTGGTGATCCGGGTCGAGATCCGGGCCAGCACGTCGTACGGCACCCGGGTCCAGTCAGCGGTCATCGCGTCCTCGGAGGACACCGGGCGCAAGACAATCGGGTGACCGTAGCTTCGACCATCGCCCTGCACCCCGACCGATCGCACGTCAGCCAACAGCACCACGGGGCACTGCCAGATATCACGGTCGAGGCCGGCAGAGGTCAGCTCCTCGCGGGCGATCGCATCGGCGGCGCGCAGAATCGAGAGCCTCTCAGCCGTCACCTCGCCCACGATCCTGATGGCCAGGCCGGGACCCGGGAACGGCTGGCGCCAGACGATAGCCTCCGGCACTCCCAGCTGCAGGCCGACCTGGCGCACCTCGTCCTTGAAGAGCATCCGTAGCGGCTCAATCAGCTTGAACTGCAGGTCATCTGGCAGCCCGCCCACGTTGTGATGCGACTTGATATTGGCGGTGCCTGTGCCACCACCGGACTCCACCACATCGGGATACAGCGTCCCCTGAACCAGCCACTCGATAGGATGGCCAGCCTCGTCGAGCGACCCGACCAGATCCCGGGCCGCCTCCTCGAAGCAGCGGATGAACTCCCGGCCAATGATCTTGCGCTTCTGCTCCGGGTCCGAGACTCCGGCGAGCGCATTCATGAACTGATCGCGGGCATCGACCACAACCAGCGAGACGCCAGTGGCCGCAACAAACTCCTGCTCGACCTGCTCGGCCTCTCCTGAGCGCAGCAGGCCATGGTCGACGAACACGCAGGTCAGTTGGTCGCCAACCGCCCGCTGCACCAGAGCAGCAGCAACCGAGGAGTCGACCCCGCCGGACAGGGCACAGAGCACCCGGCTTGAACCGATCTGCGCACGGACCGCGCTCACCTGATCGTCTGCGACGTTGGACGCCGTCCAGTCCGCGGCCAGACCGGCCCCTCGGATCAGAAAGTTCTCCAGAACCCGCTGACCGTACGTGGAGTGGATGACCTCAGGGTGCCACTGCACGCCATACAACCGGCGCTCATCGTCCTCGAAGGCAGCGACCGGCGCACCCGCGGTCGAGGCGGTGACTTTCATCCCCGCGGGCACCGCGGTGACCGAGTCACCATGGGACATCCACACCGACTGCTCGGCGACCTGGCCGTTGAACAACGTCGAAGCCAGGTCAAACACGCTCGCCTGGGTTGACCCGTACTCGCCGAGACCGGTGTGCGCAACCGTGCCACCAAGGGCCCGCACCATGGCCTGGAAGCCGTAGCACATCCCGAACACCGGAACCCCTGCCGTGAGCAGTGCCACGTCCAGGCTCGGCGCGCCTTCGGCATAGACCGACGAAGGCCCACCGGAGAGGATCACTGCGGCCGGGTTCTTGGCCAGCATCGCCGCCACCGACATGGTGTGCGGCACCACTTCGCTGTAGACACTGGCCTCACGCACCCTTCGGGCGATCAGCTGGGCGTACTGGGCACCGAAGTCGACAACAAGAACAGGCCGCGCAGAGAGTTCGGGCAAGGCTTCAGTCACGAGGCCAACGCTACCGGTCCGTCCTGGGTGGCAAGTTCACCCTCGACCTGGCCGGCAACCTTGTGCTCGGCCCAGAACGACAGGAACGGCACCACCCCCGCCAGCATGATGGCGACCATCCGTCCTGGGCTCCAGCGCATCTTGAAGCCCAGGTTCGCCGTGGCGCCCACGTAGATCATGTAGAGGAGGCCATGTTTCTGGTCCCAGAAGTCGGACAAGCCCGACCTGTCGTATCCGTACTTGAGCACCATTCCCAGACACAGCACCAGCAACCCGATGCCCACCAGGATTGCCATGACCTTGAAGAAACCGAGAGCCTTTCGTGCAGCGGCCACATCACGTACGGGACGAACCTGCTCAGACATACGTTGCCTTTCCTGTTTCGCCGTTTGGCGCCGACTGGCGGCGGCCGTCATGGTTGCGGAGGTGTTCTTGGTCGTCTCGGGTGTCTAGGTAGTCCTCACGCACCATCCTGCCCCACATGTAGGCGGCGAAGAGAGCGAAGACCCACCATTGCAGGGCATATGCCAGGTTGCGCCACGACAGCCCCGCGCCCACCAGAGGAGGCGGGGGGACCCGCTGCACGGCCGGTGATACCGACGACGTCACGTCGGGATGCTCGGCCGTGGCAAAGACGAAACCGTTGTACAAGACACCGGGCCAGCGGTTGACCAGCTGGGACAGGTCGAGAACGGCAATCTGTCCTTCAGGGAGCGCAGGGGCGGCGCTCGCGCCCTCCGCCGTGGGTGACTCCCCCGGTGCCAGGGTTCCAGACAGGGTGATCTCTGTGTTACCCGGCGGCGGGACGGCCTGTGCAGGATCGGTCACGAATCCCCGGACGACGGCGATCCGGGCACCGCTTGACCGCACGACAAATGGCGTCACGACCCAGAACCCGGCCTGGCCCGCAAGTCGGCGCGGGGTCACAAGCACCTGCCCAGACCCGTCATAGCGACCGGTGGCGACAATCCGGCGACCTGTGCCGTCATCCGGAAAGGAACCATGCGGGATCAGCACTGCGGCGAGGTCGGCGATAGGCCTGGTCGGCGCGGTACTGACGTGCTCTGCGCGGCCCTTGTCGCGAGCGACGTTGAGCTGCCAGAGCCCAAGCACCGCAAAAGTGACCATCACGGTCGCGACGATGGCGAGCAGCCCCAGCCATCGAGGCTTCAACGCGGTCCGCAGCACCGGCCTAGGCTAATTCACGCGGGCCGCCTTTGCATCCGGCCATGTCGCTGCTCACTGACCAGGCTGTGCCGTTGCCGCGCTCAGGCGCCAGATGCTCCCCGCGTGACAGTCGCACCAGAGCCGATCGGTCACCGGCTTGTCAGCGATACGTATCGCGTGGATAGTAAGACGCGTCCCAGCAGTCGCCCTGAGACCACAGGGCGCAGCCGTGAGCAGCTCAGCGTGTGGAAGCGCCCTCAGCCGGGGGGACAGGGCTCAGACACTCGTAAGCCGAGCCTTGCTTCGGACGTGGATCGGGACCCCCACGGTTGGGCCAGAACGACATGGCCCGCTCGGCCTGCGCCGTGATGGTCAGCGAAGGGTTGACCCCAAGGTTCGCCGAAACCGTGGACCCGTCGACGATGTGCAGCCCGGGGTACCCCCAGACTCGGTGCCACGGGTCCACCACACCCGTGGACGGGTCGTCACTGATGACAGCTCCCCCCAGATAGTGGGCAGTCAACGGCATGTTCACGATCTCGCCGAGGGAGCCGCCAGCCAGAGCCGGGACCCCGGTCCGCTCCGCCAGCCGGACAGCCATCTGACGAAGAGCCTTGTGCCCAGCGGGGATCCAGGTCGGGTTGGGCGCACCGTGTCCCTGTTTCGAGGTCAGTCCCACCCCGCCAGTGAGGCGACGTCTGGCCGAGACGGTGATCGAGTTGTCGTGAGACTGCATGACCAGCCCGATGATGGCTCGCTCGCTCCAGCGCCGCACCGAGAGCGCACGCAGGAAGGTCACGGGGTGAGCGATGGCCTGGGTGAGAAAGCGGACAGGACGCGGTACAGACCCCCCGCCCTCGACCAGGATTGTGGCCAGCAGTCCCATAGCGTTGGACCCCTTGCCGTAGCGCACATTCTCGACGTGGGTCTGGGGGTCGACGTGGAAAGACGACGTGATCGCCACGCCTTTGGTCATGTCGACGTCGCGAGGCACCCTCACGGTGGTCGCGCCGAGCAGAGCTTCTGAGTTGGTCCGCGTCAGCCCTCCGAGGGCCGGTGAGAGATCACGCAGCACCCCGTCATACGACATCCGGTGCAGCAGTCGCTGTGTCCCCCACGCGCCCGCGGCGAAAATCACCTGTGAGGCGGTGACTGTTCTGCGATCCTTGCGAACCCATGCCCCGGTCGCCTCGGTCGTCACCCGGTATCCGGCAGCCCGGCTGCCTTCATCGATAGGCTGCACGGCCACGACCGTGCGCAACGGCTCGATGGTAACCCCGCGGCGCTCGGCAAGGGCGAGGTAGTTCTTGACCAAGGTGTTCTTGGCGCCGACCCGACAGCCGACCATGCAGTTGCCACACTGCGTGCAGCCGGTCCGCTCGGGGCCCGAGCCGCCGAAGTAGGGGTCAGGGACCCGCTGACCGGGTTTGCCGAAGAAGACACCAACCGGTGTCTTGCGGAAGGTCTCGCCCACGCCAAGNTCATCGGCAGTCTGGCGCATGATCTGTTCCACCGGACCATCGCAGGGGTTCGTGACCACGCCCAGCATCCGGGTGGCCGTCTCATAATGCGGCGCAAGCTCCGACCGCCAATCGGCGATGTGAGCCCACTGGGGGTCCTGGAAGAATGCGGCAGGCGGCACGTACAGGGTGTTGGCATAGTTGAGACTGCCCCCGCCTACCCCCGCACCGGCGAGGATCATCACGTCCGGAAGGCGGTGGATTCGTTGAACCCCGAAGAGCTTCAGCCTGGGAGCCCACAGGTAGCGGCTCAGATTCCATGACGTCTTGGCGAAGTCCTTATCGGCGAATCTGCGACCCGACTCGATGACATGGACGCGGTGCCCCTTCTCTGCCAGCCGTAACGCCGAGACCGAGCCACCAAACCCGGAGCCGACGACCACCACGTCGTAGTCGTACGTGCTTGTTTCCATCTTCATCTACCCCCGTCTCGTTCTTCACCGTCAACGCAGCTGTCGTCCACCATGCTCACCGGACTCCAAGGTGTTTCATCGCGCCAAGGGCCAGCGTGAGAATCTTGGCCCATCGCTTGTCAGAGAGCCCGAACGGCGCGCCAAAACCCACGAAATGCTGGGCGGTGACGTTCTGGGGCTCGGTGTACTTGGTGATCCCTTCGATGCCATGCCGGCGCGCAAGGCCGGAGCTGCCCATGCCACCCATCGGAGCCCCCACGCTGCCCCACGCCGCGGCGTAGCCGTCGTTGATGTTAACCGTGCCGGCCTTGATCGACCGCGCGAGTCGTCGGCCGCGTGCCACGTCACGGGTCCACACCGAGGCATTGAGACCGTAGTCGCTGTCGTTGGCCTGCCGGATAGCCTCATCGTCGCTGTCCACCGGGTAGACGCACACGACCGGGCCAAAGGTCTCGTCGTCGTGGCAGGCCATGGCCGCGGTCACCTCGGCAAGGATGGTCGGCTCATAGAAGTAGGGTCCGATCTCGGGACGAGCCCGCCCGCCAGTCAGTACCTTTCCGCCTTTGGAACGGGCGTCCTCCACGTGCGCCCCGACCCGCTCCAGCTGAGCGGCCGACGCCAGCGAGCCCATGTCCGCGTCGAAGGTCAGCTCGGGCGAGAGCCGCATGGACCGGGTCGCGCCAACGAACGCCTCGAGGAACTCATCGGCAATGCTCTCGTGCAGGTACAGCCGCTCGATCGAGACGCACAGCTGTCCAGCGGATGAGAAGCACGCGCGCAGCGCTCCGTCGACGGCCTTGCCAATGTTGGCGTCGTGAGCCACATACATGGCGTTCTTTCCGCCGAGCTCGAGGGAAGCCCCGACAAGTCGGCGGCCAGCCTTTTGGGCCACGGAGCGTCCGGTCGCCGTTGACCCCGTNAAACAGATGTAGTCGGCGTTGTCCAGGACCACACTGCCAACGGTGGGCCCATCGCCGAGAGCGACCTGCAACACCCCCTCGGGCAGCCCTGCCTCGTCGAGCAGAGCCACGGCAGCCAAAGCCGTCAGGGCACTCTGGTTATCGGGCCGGAGCACCACCGCATTGCCTGCCAGCAGCGCCGGGATCGCATCGGTGATCGACATCGACAGCGGGTAGTTCCACGGGGCGACAATGCCGACCACACCCTTGGGGTGGCGCAGCTCGACCGCCTGGCTGAACAGGGGAAAGGCCCCTTGGCGGTGGCGAGCACGCAGATACCCCGCTGCCCTGCGTGCATAGTGACGGCTCACGATCGCCACATCAGCCACCTCCTCGAAGGCATGAACCCGAGCCTTGCCAGATTCGAGCTGGATGAGGTCGAGGAGCTGGTCCTGACGGGCGAGCAGGAGGTCGTGGAACCGCAGGAAGATCCGGGCGCGGTGGGAGATAGGCATCCGGGACCAGAAACGCTGGGCGGCCCGAGCCGCTGCGTAGGCCACCTTGACGTCGCCCGGAGACGACTGGGGCAGCCAGGCGAGCGGGGCTCCGGTCATCGGCGTATGGCTGAGCACCATCGGCGGGCGGGGCGCACACACCACGCGTGCTGTGAGACGACGGGCGACCCCCGGGTCGACAGCGTACGTCGCCGTGGAGTCTCTTTCGGGATCCGCGATCACGTCCGAGGTCATGGATGTCAGGCTAAAGCGCGCGCGCGTTTCTGTCACCCAGTTGACACCGATCACTGCCGAACCGGGCCAGATCTCAGGGGAGAAACACCTGAAAAGGCAGGATCTCAGGGAAGCGGGACGATCTCCGAGGCGCGCATGCGTGCGCTGTCGGCAGTCTCGTCGTCGGGCTGTTGCTGGGATATCCGCTCGGCCTCGACCCTGGCAAGGTAGTGCTCGATCTCCCTGGCCTCCTGCTCGTGGCTCCATCCCAGAACGGTTGCCATCAGGGCGGCGGCCCCACTGGCGGCCGACACTCCCCGGTCCCAGGTCTCGATCGAGATCCGGGTGCGACGGGTCTGTACGTCATCCAGATGGCGGGCCCCTTCGTGGCTGGCCGCGTAGACGACCTCTGCGGCCAGGTAGTCTTCAGCACCCGAAAGCCGTTCCGCCAGAACCGGGTCGGCACACAGGTCGAGCACCTCGCTGGCCAGTGACCCGTATCGGTGGAGCAAATGCTCGACCCACGCCACATGAATACCGTAGTGGGTCGCGGTGCGATGACGGGCGTTCCACGCCGCGTCATAGCCTTCCGCACCCAGCAAGGGGATCCGTTCGGTGCAGGACCGCGGCACCCGGCCGTCGAGTCCGCGGACGACCTCGTCGACTGCGTCAGCGGCCATTACGCGATAGGTCGTGACTTGCCCCCGGCCACGACCACCAGTCCCGGGGTCGGGTGTCCGACCACGTGCTCGCGCGACAACGCGGACGTCGTCTCACTCTCGCCGGCAAGCAGCGGTCGAAGGCCGGCGTAGACACCCTCAACATCCTCTCGACTCAGCGGGGTGACCAGAACCTTGTTGACATGGGCAAGCAGGTAGTCGATGTCGCTGCTGCTAGCGGCCGGGTGCGCCTTGTCTAGGGACCAGTCGGTGTCCGTGGTCCCCAGGATCCAGTGCCGCCCCCACGGGATAACGAACAGCACCGAGGTCGGCGTACGCAGGATCAGGCCGCGCTGGGACTGAATCCGGTCGCGTGGCACCACCAGGTGGATGCCCTTGCNGGCCCGGACCCGAAACTGCCCACGCTCGCTNCACCATGGCCTGAGTCTCATCGGTCCACACGCCGGTGGAGTTGAGGACCTGCCTGGCACGGATCTGCAGGTTCTGACCCGTTTCGAGATCCCGCACCCGCACTCCGGTGACGCGTTCACCTTGTCGGACAAAGCCTGTTACCCGAGAG
>JGI24140J50213_10001256_pt1 | contig 11213 bp, 9 predicted proteins | sample BarGraIncu00222A_FD_50213 | JGI IMG/M metagenome (IMG submission 50213)
CCGATCGACATCCCGGCCTCCCTGGCCTGTCGCTGAACCGTGGCCGACTGCTCATCGACGATCCACTGCAACCAGCGATAGAACTCCACGTCATCGCCGATCTCGTCACGCACCGCCTCGACGGCGGGGCTGCGTGGGTCGTGCAGTTCACGAGGCCAGTCACCCCAGGGAAGTCCGTGTTTGTCAGCAAGCGCGCACCAGGTGGCGAAGTCGAGCAGGCCCTGGCCTTGCTGGTCACAGAAGGCCGTGAAGGCGCGCTCGCGACGCGATGACCGTGGCTGGTGGAAGACGGTGCGCAAGGCGGCCACCTTGGCCGACCACACCGCGTCACGGTCGATGGTGTCCGCATCGTTCAGCGTCCGTGCATCGTCTGCGTGCCACTCCAGCAGCTGCCGCTCCGCCGAGGACAGGTAACCCATCTCCGGGATGTCCTCGACCCGGATGTAGATCGGGTTCACAAATCGCCGCGACGTGGGCAGATAGGGCGAGGGCTCGATCGGAGCGACCGGCTCGGCCGCGTGCAGGGGATTGACCAGCACGAAGTCAGCGCTGAGGTCGGCGGCGGCCCACGTCATCATGTCGGCCAGATCAGCCAGGTCGCCCAGGCCCCAGGACGCACGGGACCGCACGGAGTACAGCTGGCTCAGCAGGCCCCACGCCCGTTGCTGGTGCAACGCGGCGGGCAAGACCATCGCGGCAGGTGAGACGACCAGTGGGCACGAGAAGGTGTCCTGACCGATCTGCGCGTTCAGCGTGTGCCAGCCCAGCGGCAGGTCATCCGGGATCTCGAAGGTTGCCTCTCCTGTCAGCTGGTCATCCACGCTCCGGGGTTCGATGTAGTTGTCGACCTGGCGAACCTCGCGGCGCGTCCCATCCTCCAGAACCGACCACAGCTGCAGTGTCTGCCCGTCGGGCAGGTGCACAGGCACCCACGTGGCCGAGCCCTGACGGCAGACGACGATCGGGGGCAGGTTCCGACGCCATGCCCGGTCTGCGAGACCGGCGAGCGACCTCTCGATGGCGGCATCGTCAGAGGTGTCCACTCCCAGGGCCTGCAGGACCGCCGTGATCGTGCGTGCGCCGACGATGACCTGGTTGCCCTGCCAGTCCCAGTACTCGGTGGCCACCCCGTACGCGCGGGCAAGCTCGGTGAGTACGGACGAAGGTTCGGGACTCGGCACGTCATCTCTTTCGGAAGGCAGCGTTCGGTACCCGACGAGTGTTTCACGAGTGGCGCTGCACATATGCGTCCTACCATTGGCGAAGATGGTGGGTATGACGCTCGCTCGCCTCGACACCGGACCACATACGGCTCGGTCGATGTCCCGGCAGCAGCCGCTGCCGCCAAAGACCCCCCTGCACGAGGCGAGCACCGGCGCGTCGGCTCAGTGGTCGCAGCTGGTCGGTCCAACCCTGACGATCGTCGCCACGCTCGTGGGGGCTGTGGTCCTTCGCTGGGTGCTGCACCGCGCTATCGACCGGGTCGTGACCGATGCGTTGGCCCGGGCAGCCGCGCACGATAACCAGACTCCCCACCGCGGGTCCCGCGTCTTGTCCCAGGCGACCGGCCTGGACGAGGCGCGCAAGACGCAGCGGGCGGCAACGATGGGCGCCATCCTCAAGAGCACGGCAACCTTTGCCATCTTCGCCGTCGCGCTGCTGACCGTCATGGCAACCCTGGGGGTACCGCTGGCACCACTGCTGGCATCGGCTGGTGTCGGCGGGATCGCGCTCGCCTTCGGCGCGCAGAGCCTGGTCAAGGATGTCCTAGCGGGCATCTTCATGATCATCGAAGACCAGTACGGGGTAGGCGACGTCATCGACACCGGCGAGGCGACCGGCACCGTCGAGGACGTCACGCTGCGCATCACCAGGGTGCGTGACGCTAGTGGGGTGGTCTGGTACGTACGCAACGGCGGGATCGTCAGGATCGGCAATCAGACCCAGGGATGGTCGACCGCAGTGGCGGACATCCAGGTCGGCTACAACGAGAACCTTGACACCATCCTCGCGCTGATCCGGACCGTCGTCCACGAAATGAACGACGACCCGCAGTGGGCAGCTGCCCTGCTCGAGGAACCCGTGGTCGCCGGAGTCGAGTCGATCGCAGGCGGTGTGGTCACGATCCGGATCACCGCAAAGTGCGCGCCCAACGAGAGCTTCCCGGTCTCGCGTGAGCTGCGCTCGCGAGTCAAGACCGCGCTGGACGCGGCCGGGGTCCGCGCTCCGCAGACTGGGCCCTAGGCCGATGCTCGGGGCGGGGCAAGATGACGGGCTACGCGCCGGGGCTGAGACACTGGTGCGATGACCTCTGAGACCTTCTATGACCAGGTGGGGGGACACGAGACGTTCCGCAAGCTCGCCGAGCAGTTCTACACGGGTGTGGCCGGCGACCCGCAGCTGCGCGCGCTCTACCCACAGGGCGACCTTGGCCCGGCTGAGATGCGGCTCCGGATGTTTCTTGAGCAATACTGGGGAGGTCCGTCGACATACTCCCAGGAACGGGGCCACCCCCGGTTGCGGATGCGACACGCCAAGTTCAACGTCACCGTCACCGCGCGCGACCGGTGGCTCAAGCACATGATGGCCGCGGTCGACTCCCTTGGCCTTGCCCCAGAGAAGGACCTCATCCTGCGCGACTATTTCGACCAGGCGGCAAACTCCCTGGTCAACTCCTTGGAGGACTGACATCACTACTGCTTATCTGGACACCGACCTGCCCGCAGGCGGTCCATCGTGCCTTGTCCACGCCCGGCCCGCAGCGGAGCCTGCATGGTGGCGCCATGCCGTGATTTACCAGATCTACCCGCGCTCGTGGGCCGACGGGAACGGCGACGGGATCGGAGACCTGCAGGGGATCACTACCCGCCTCCCGTATCTGCGCGACCTTGGCGTCGACGCCGTCTGGCTCTCACCCTTTTATGTCTCACCGCAGGCAGACGCCGGCTACGACGTCGCCGACTACCGAGACATCGACCCGATCTTCGGCACGCTGGCCGATGCCGACGCTCTGCTGGCCGCCGCCGGCGAGCTCGGTCTGAAGGTCATCGTTGACCTCGTGCCGAATCACTCCTCCGATCAGCACCCGTGGTTCCAGGCTGCACTGGCCGCCGAACCAGGCAGCCCGCAGCGGGACCGCTACATCTTCCTGGACGGCCGTGGCCCCGGCGGGGATCTGCCGCCGAACAACTGGCTTTGCGTCTTCGGGGGCCAGGCCTGGACCCGGGTCAAGTCCTCCGACGGCGCCGATGGTCAGTGGTACCTCCACCTTTTCGCTGCCCAGCAGCCGGACTTCAACTGGGAGAACCGGCAGGTCCGCGCCGAGTTCGAGGACGTCCTGCGGTTCTGGCTGGACCGGGGCGTCGACGGCTTCCGGGTGGACGTGGCCAACGCACTCGTCAAGGAAGCAGGCATCCCCGACTGGGACGAGCCGCTGCACCTGCTCGGCGACGCCGACGTCGTGCCGCACGATCACCACGGCAAGCGTCCGCCGATGTGGGACCAGGAGGGTGTACACGAGGTCTACCGGGCGTGGCGCCAGATCCTCAACTCCTACAACCCGATCGACGCGCCCGGATACTCCGAGGACAACGACCGCATCCTGTGCGCAGAGGCGTGGGTCGACTCGCCGGAGCGCCTTGCTCGGTACGTGCGCGATGACGAGATGCACCAGGCGTTCAACTTCGAGTTTCTACAAACGCAATGGCGAGCAGCAGACCTGCGTGAGTCCATCACCGGGTCACTGCAGGCGGCGGACTCGGTCGGTGCCCCGACCACGTGGGTGCTGTCCAACCATGACGTGGTGCGCCACGCCTCCCGGCTCGGCCTGCCCGTGGGGTCCAAGCGCCCCAACGGAATTGGAGTCGGGGATCCCCAGCCTGACGCAGCTCTTGGCCTGCGTCGAGCGCGGGCGGCCACCACGCTGATGCTTGCCCTGCCGGGCTCCTCCTACATCTACCAGGGCGAGGAGCTGGGACTGCCTGACTCCACCGACATGCCCGACGACGTCCGCCAGGATCCGACATGGCCACGCAGCGGTCACACGGAGAGAGGCAGGGACGGCTGCCGGGTGCCGATGCCCTGGGAGGGCGACCGGCCATCATGCGGTTTCAGCCCCTCGGGCCGGACCTGGCTGCCGCAGCCGGCGTCCTATGCAGCATTTGCCGTCGATCGCCAGTGGGGCACCCCCGGTACAACCCTGGAGCTCTACCGAGCACTGCTGGCGGCACGACGCGAACATGGTCTCGGCGCGGGTTCGCTGAGCTGGCTGAGCGGCTACCCCGAGCAGGTCATGGCCTTCGTCAACGAACCGGCAGCCGGAGAGCGCGTCCTGGTCATCGCCAACCTCGGTGCAGAACCGGTGGCCGTGCCGGCAGGAGCGCAGGTTCTGGTATCCAGCGGCCAGCTGACCTCCCAGGGATGGGTCCCAACAGACACGACCGTCTGGCTGAGCGCGTAGCCCCCAAGGCGCCGACCGCAGTGACGACCGCTATCCGCCCAGGGCGGCACCAGCTGAGTGCTGGTGGACCCATGGGGTCGGCCTACCGGCTGCTGACCGTGGCCCTGTTGGCGCTGGTCACGATCATCGCGTTCGAGGCCATGGCCATCTCCACCGCGATGCCTGCGGTGGCCAAGGACCTGAACGCCGTGCGGGCCTACGGGCTCGCGTTCTCGTTCATGCTCACCGCCGAGATGCTCGGCATCGTGCTGGCCGGCGTGTGGGCGGACCGCCGGGGACCGCTGCCCTCATTGTTCGCCGGCCAGCTGCTGATGGCGGCCGGATCGGCGATGGCCGGGCTGGCCCCCACGTTCACCGTTCTCCTGGCCGGACGGTTGGTAGCCGGACTGGGCGCTGGGCTGATCGTGGTCGCGCTGTACGTCGTGATCGGGCGGGCCTACCCGGACGGGTTACGTCCCAAGGTCTTCAGCTGGGTCTCCGCCGCGTGGGTGCTCCCTTCGCTGATCGGCCCACCGATCGCCGGGTGGCTGACCTCGACGTGGTCCTGGCGCCTGGTCTTCCTGATCGTGATCGCGCCCATCGCGGTGACGTTCGCCGTGGTGAGCACGCAGCGCAACCGCATCACCGCGGGCTCGACACCCCAAGAGAACGCGGCGACCGAGCACACCGGCCCAGTTGACCGCTGCGGGCACCGCCGGCTGGCCCTGCTCGGTCTGGGCGTCGCGCTGTCAGCCGGCGCTATGCAGTGGGGGTCAGCCCAGCTGGCGGCCGCCCAGGCACTTCCCGTCGCTCTGACCGCGCTGGGACTTGTCGGCATTGCGGCCACCGCCCCACGGCTCGTCCCGGCAGGCACGCTGTGGATGGCTCGCGGTCTGCCCGCCGTGATGATGAGCCGGTTCCTGCTGACAGCAGCCTTCAACGGCGCCCTGACATTTATCCCGCTCATGCTCGTCAACGAGCGGCATCTGCGCCTGACGACGGCCGGCCTGATCCTTACCGTCGGCGCCCTCGGCTGGTCGTTCGGCTCGTTCCTCCAGGGCCACAAGGCGATGGGCAACCGCCGGTCCGAGCTCGTGGTCGCAGGCGGAGGGTCGCTGACCGTTGGCATACTCCTGCTTGCCACGGTCGCCCAGCTCGGTTGGCCTTACTACCTGGTGGGCCTTGCCACGGCCCTGTCCGGCATGGGGATGGGTCTGGCGATGTCATCGACCTCAGTGCTCTCACTGGACCTCTCACCGGTGCGCGACCACGGCCGCACGTCAGCCTCACTGCAGGTCTGCGACGTGCTCGGCAGCGTGATGGGGATCTCGGTGGCCGGCGCGGTGTTCGCCGCGATGCACAATCCGGACGGCTCAGACCTCCACGTTTTCGAGCTCATCTGGTTGTCCCTGGCGGGCGTGGCCGCACTGGTGATGGTCGGTGGTGCGCGCATTCGAAACTGACGCTTACCTGCCCCGTTCGCGCCAGCGGAAGGGCACCGGATCGCCGGACACACCCTGGAGCACCGCCCGCTCGTCCTGCCGCAGCCGCCGAGGGCTCGCGGTCACAAAGTCGTAGGCGACCACCGTCGTCTCGGCCCGGGCGTACAACGTCGTTCCCACACCGACCGGGTCACACACCTCATAGGCGAGATTGAAGCTGGAGCCCGCGATCTTGGTCGCCCACATGTCCACGCTGATCGGCGCGTGGCGAAAGTCCAGCGGCGCCAGGTACTCGATCTCGTGACGCGAGACCACCACGCCTTCATTGAGCAAGCTCCGATCCTGACCGAACCACGCCTGGAAACCGATCACTCGCGCGTCCTCGAGCAGACGCAGGAACTGGACGTTGTTGACGTGCCCGTACGCGTCCATGTCGGACCATCGCAGCGGAACGTCGACACGGTAGGGGTGCAGGCTCATGGCGCCATCTTCTCAGGAAGGCGGATATGGTCCCTTGGGTGACCACCCCTGAGAACGGCGCCCTCCTCAGTCCTCTCGAGGACCTGCTCGATGCCCTGGACCTGGAGCCAGCAGTTTCGGCCCGCAACGCCACCGGTGGGGCTGCGGACGACAACCAGTCCGACTTCGGCGTAGGCGAAGCTGACGTATTCATCGGACGCAGCCAGCCGATGCCGCATGGCCGGGTTTTCGGGGGCCAGGTCCTTGCGCAGTCGGTGATCGCCGCCGGCCGCACCGTCAATGACCTCGATGATGCAGCAGCGCGTCCACGCCGGATCCATTCACTGCATGGCTACTTCCTTCGGCCGGGCGACTCCGACCACCCGATTCGATTCACTGTGGAGAGGCTGCGGGACGGGCACTCGTTCTCGGCCCGACGGGTCCACGCGATCCAGTACGGCAAGCCCATCCTGTCGATGATCACCTCGTTCCAGACCGGCGCCGACGGCCTTGACCACCAGGACTCCGTACCTGCCGCGCCGGACCCCGAGATTCTGCCGACCTTGGCGGAGGTCTTCGCCGGGGTGGACAACCCGCAGGCCAACTTCTGGTCTAAGGACAAAGCCGTCGACCTGCGCCACGTCGAGGGAGCCATCTACATCCGCCCGGGGCGACAGCTCGCATCGCGACAGAGCGTCTGGCTCAAGACGACGGACCGTCTGCCTGACGACCCGCTGATCAATGCCGCGGTGCTGGCCTACTGCTCGGACTACTCGTTACTCGAGCCGGTACTGCGCTGCCACGGTTTAGCCTGGTCCGACAGCAGGCTGCGTGTCGCCAGTCTCGACCACGCGATGTGGTTCCATCGGCCCGGACGTGCGGACGAGTGGACGCTGTACACCCAGTCCTCGCCATCGGCGTCAAGCGGACGCGGGCTGGCTTCAGGACGGATGTTCACTGCCGACGGCATCTTGCTCGCCACAGTCGCGCAGGAGGGGATGATGCGCCTCAAGCAGTCGTGACGTGCGCCACATCCAGCCGGACTTTCGCGCTAAGCGATCGCTTACTAGGCTCGGGACATGGTTGACGGACTCGACCTCGAGGCGCTGACGAGGTATCTCGCGCCGTTCACCGACGGTCAGGGGGGCACCAAGCCAGCCCGCGACGCGAGCCCAGGGCAACCGCTACGTGCCGAGCTCATTCAGGGTGGCAAGTCCAACCTGACCTATCGTCTCTCCGACGGCTCCCACGACTGGGTGCTGCGCCGACCTCCGCTCGGGCACGTCCTGGCGACCGCTCACGACATGGCCCGGGAGTACCGCGTGATGTCGGCCCTGGCACCGACCACCGTGCCTGTCCCGGCGATGGTGACCCTTTGCAACGACCCAAACGTCATCGGGGCCCCCTTCTACGTCATGGAGTACGTACAGGGGTCGATCCTTCGACGGACCACCGACACCGACCAGCTGACGGACGCCCAGCGCACGGTGTTGGCACATCGGCTCATTGACACCCTGACTGACCTGCACGAGGTTGACCCGGCTTGCGTGGGGCTGGATGACTTCGGGCACCCGGACGGATTCCTGGAGCGGCAGGTGCGTCGCTGGACACAACAACTGCAGCGGTCGCGGTCCCGCGACATACCGGGCTTTGACGCCCTTGCCATTGAGCTGGCAGCCCGTATCCCGGTCAGCCAGAGGGCCAGCGTGGTGCACGGTGACTACCGTCTGGACAACGTCCTGGTGGGGCCCAACCAGCAGATCATGGCCGTGCTCGACTGGGAGATGGCCACTCTTGGCGACCCCCTGTGCGACCTGGGTCTGCTGCCGGTCTACGCATCTCCGGTGACCGGGGTCGCCGGCATCGTCTCAGACGGGATGGGCCCCCACAACGGCTTTCCGCCGATCCAGTCCCTGATCGACAGATATGGCGACCGCTCCGGTCTGGATGTCAGTCACCTGTCCTGGTATACCGCTCTTGGCTACTACAAGCTCGCAGTCATCTGCGAAGGCATCCACTACCGCTACTCCACCGGTCAGACGGTCGGCGCCGGCTTCGACCAGATCGGTAACATCGTCGAGCCGCTTGTCCGCGCCGGGCGCCGCGTCCTGACCGACTCCCCGTGATAGCTCCGCGTCCAACACTGCCTGGAGGCCTACGTGAACACCAGAGACCAGCGGATCGCCATCGTCACGGGCGCAGCCCGTGGCATCGGAGCGGCGACCGCCATCCGCCTGGCCAAGGATGGTAACGCCGTGGCTGTCCTGGACATGGATGCGGCCGTGTGTGCAGAGACGGTATCGGCGATCACGTCGGCGGGCGGCCGCGCCATCGCCGTGGCTGCGGACGTCAGCTCGCCCGAAGGGGTCGACGCCGCCGTGGCGCAGGTGGTGGCTGAACTCGGCGTCCCGACCATCCTGGTTAACAACGCCGGGATCATCCGTGACAACCTGATCTTCAAGATGCCCCTGGAGGACTGGGACGCGGTGATGAACGTCCACCTGCGTGGCGCTTTCCTGATGACCAGGGCCGTCCAGGTGCACATGACGGCGGAGAACTACGGGAGGATCGTCAACCTGTCCTCCACGTCCGCGCAGGGCAACCGCGGTCAGGTCAACTACTCGGCCGCCAAGGCGGGCGTGCAGGGTTTCACCAAGACCCTGGCGATCGAGCTCGGCCCCTTCGGCGTAACGGCCAACGCGGTCGCCCCCGGCTTCATCGCCACGGCGATGACCCGGGCCACGGCCAAGCGGATGAACATCTCGTTCGAGGACTTCCTTGCCGGCGCTGCGTCACAGATCCCGGTCGGCCGCGTCGGCCAGCCCGAGGACGTCGCCGCCGCAATCTCCTTTCTGGCCAGTGAAGAAGCCGGCTACGTCTCGGGCCAGATCATCTACGTGGCTGGCGGCCCGAGAGACTGAGCGCCCCGGCGTCCTGCGCTGGTTCCACCGTCATGCCCCTCTGCCAGCAAGCCTGCGCGACCGCCTGACCCACTCGGGCGGCAGCGTTCGCGCGTGCGCCAGTACCCGAAACGGTTCGCCGCGATCACGTCCAGCACCGAGTCTCTGCGGCCGGGCGCCCTGACCCTGGTGGCCGAAGGCTCACATAGGGCCGGCCAGCGTGGATCCGCCATCCAGGACAACGGTCTGGCCGGTCATCCAGGACGAGTCGTCGGACANNAGGAAAGAGACGGCCCCGGAGATGTCCTCAGGAACGCCAAGCCGCTTGAGCGGATACCTCTTGGCCACCTTCTCCTCGCGACCCNCGTAGAGGGCCTGGGCAAAGTCAGTCTTGACGATGCCTGGCGCCACCGCGTTGACGCGCACGTTGGGACCAAGCTGATAGCCCAGCTCGGTAGTGAGGTGGATCAACGCCGCCTTGCTCACGGCGTACCAGCCCAGCAGCCCAGTGGCGCCAAGGCCGGCGATCGAGGCAACGTTGACGATCGCTCCACCCGGTGCCTCAGAGGTGCCCAGACCAGCCTGCACAGCCTTCCGGGTCCAGCTGAAAGCGCTGAGAACGTTGACCTCCAGGATCTTACGGGCGGAGTCCATCTCCATCTCCAGCATGGGTCCGTAGGAGGGGTTGATGCCAGCGTTGTTGACCAGGTAGTCGAGGCGCCCGAAGGTCTGGAGGGCCGCGGCAATCACCTCTTCCTGATGTGCTTGGTCGTCGGCGCGCCCGACGATGGCCAACGCATGCGACGGGCCGCCGAGGGATTCGACCGCCTCCTCGAGCGCCGCGGGCTTGCGTGCAGTGATGATGACGCGCGCGCCATCGGCAACCAGGCGATGGGCAATCCCCAGGCCGATCCCCCGGCTGGCACCGGTGACGATTGCGACTTTGTTCTGGTGGGTGATGCTCACGTGGGTGCTGCTCCTTCTCTGTCGTGATCGCGTGTGCTCAGTCTCAGTGCCGGTACCAGTGGGTGCCCAGATTCGGTTCACAGACCGAGGTCACGACCAATGAGCTCCTTCATGATCTCGTTCGAGCCGGCCCAGATCTTGGTCACCCGGGCGTCGCGCCACGCCCGGGCCACGCGGTACTCGTTCATGAACCCGTAGCCGCCGTAGAGCTGCACGCAGGCATCGAGCACCTCGTTCTGGACCTGCGCCGACCACCATTTGGCCTTGGCCGCATCCACCGCGCTGAGCTTGCCTTCGGCGTGGGCCTGCACACAGTCGTCGACGTAAGCCTGGGTGACCTCAAGCTTGGTCACCAGCTCGGCGATCAGGAACTTGTTGTGCTGGAACGAACCGATCGTCTGGCCAAAAGCCTTGCGCTCCTTGGCATAGACGATCGTCTCGAGCAGGATCTGCTGGGCATGAGCGGTGTTGGCCACGGCGCCGCCGATCCTCTCCTGAGGAAGACGCTCCATCATCGCGATGAAGCCCCGGTCGACCTCACCGATGAGGTTGGCGCATGGAACGCGAACGTCGGTGAAGAACAGCTCGGCGGTGTCAGACTCCGTCTGGCCCACCTTGTCGAGCTTGCGCCCCCGCTCGAAGCCGGCCATCCCCGTTTCGACGCCCAGCAGCGAGATGCCCCTGGCCCCCTTCTCGGGCGAAGTCCTGGCCGCCACCACCACGAGGTCGGCCTGATAGCCGTTGGTGATGAAGGTCTTGGAACCATTGAGGATCCAGTCATCGCCATCTCGAACCGCCGTACTCCTCAGCGCCGCAAGGTCGGAGCCGCCACTTGGCTCGGTCATCGCAATGGCCGTAATGATGTCGCCTGAGCAGAAGCCGGGGAGCCAGCGCTCCTTCTGTTCCTGGGTGCCCAGGTCGACCAGGTAGGGAGCCACGCAGTCGGTATGGATACCGAAGCACGAGGACGCCGCGGCGTTGAACTTAGACAGCTCTTCACCCAGGACC
>JGI24140J50213_10001257_pt1 | contig 11213 bp, 6 predicted proteins | sample BarGraIncu00222A_FD_50213 | JGI IMG/M metagenome (IMG submission 50213)
AGGAAAACCCTGCCTATACTTTAAAAATTCTTCAACAAGTTCGACCCCATCATATGGCACATTATATTTAATATCAGTTTTCATATCGTTAAGTCTGAAATCAGTTATAATAGCATCTGGATTAATATTAAAGATCATTTCAATCATTTCTTGAAGATCACTTAAAGGATACAATTCAATTACATCAATATTTACTTTTGTAGATGAAATATCTACATAATCTCTAAAATTATCAAATGTATCTTTTTCTTCATCGATTAGAAGCATTTTAAATTTTGTCATTATCTTTTATATTTAATTGGAAATAATACTCTTAACCCAAATCCTATTTCTGGAAATAGTAGCTTAACTGTTCCATCATTCTCTGATACAATAGATTTCACTAGCCACATCCCAAGTCCTGTTCCTTCCTCTTCACCTGTAAACTGATTTCTTCTTGTTGTAAATAATGGTTCAAAAATTTTATTAGGATCTGTAATATCCTTTGATAAGCCTGGCCCAGTATCATAATAATCAATAATTATTTCTTTTTGAGTACTAGTTGCTTTTATTTTGATTTCTCGTTCTCTATTAACCTTAAGAAATGTAAAGGCATCAATAGAATTCACCAGTAAATTATTGAATATGCTATCAAAATCTATTTCAAATACTCTTAAATCAATATTATCTATTTCTGAGATATCAAATTTTACACCCCTTGTTTCTAGGACTGTATTCCAATCTATTGCCAAATCAGAAAAGTACTTTTTTAGAAATAACTGTTTTCTTTTTCTTTTGTCCTTTCTTGTTGCTCCAAGTGAAAAATTCAACCAGTTTTGAAGTTTTAAATCTTGTTTTTTTATCTTTTCTATTTGAATAAAAGGGTTTTTTCTTTCTTCTACCCCATTAAAATCTTCCTCGGATAATTTACCTAAAAGAAGTCCTTTTAGTTTGTCTGTCCTAGAGCTTAATACATCATTTAATTTACTTAAGTCGTGACTAAAAGAAGCTAAGACAATTCCGCTACTTGCAAGACCTCTCAATACCTTTTGTTCTTCCTTTAATTTTTCAATTTCTTCTTCTTGGCTTTCAATTTTACTAGCTAAAATTTCTTTTTCTTTGTCTTCCACAGTTCCATTTTGGCTTTCTTCTTTATTTTGATTTGAACTGGTAGAAGAAGACTCTTTTTCCTTCTTTTTTGCTCGACTAGATTCGAGGATACGTTTCGCAAGCTCTTCAGCAGCTTTCATATCTCTCGCTGGGCCAAATCTAATATCATCAAAATCACTCATTTCTCGAGCAATGTATGAACGGTCTTCTTCAAAGACATTTATAATAGCGGCTAAGAGTTGCTTAAAGATTTGAAATGTCTTGTTATCCTGAAGACCTTCTCGGCTTGATTTATCTTCGAAATTAACATTTGTTAATCTTGAAATTTTAACAGCACCAGCAACATTTTCAGGCTCTACTCTGTACCCTCCATCTTTTTTTGCAATACCTGCTGGACTAGTAGATTTTCGACTTCCTAAGCCAAGCCAATCAAATGCTGAATCTTTTACCTCTCCATAAGGACGTACTCTAAAGTTATCTCTAAACAGTTTAATTCCTCCAAACTTATTCAGCCAATCCTTTCTGTCATTTGACATAAACCTGCGATAAAAAAATCTTTCTGCATTAGGGGTGTCAAAAGTTCTTTTCAGGAAATAAAATGTGAATTCGAATATGCCAATATTAGAAAATATATTGTCTTCATCAATATCGCTAAAACCTTTTAATAGTTGGGAAAATGTAATTGAAGTCTCCCAAAATCCCTTTTTAAAGTTTTCTTTAAGATATGGGAATTTTTTCAATCCTACTCTTTCAAAAAAATCATTCGGAATTAATTCTATATCATACTCTCTTCGCTCAATTTTAATTTTCACATTTTGATTCTCATCAGCAATGGCAATAAGTTTATAGTCAAAATCATCACAAATTGAGCTGAAAACTTCGCCATACTTATTGGGTGTTAATGACCCATATAGATATATTTCAAAACCACCAGTTTCTTTCGGTGGCACGAGTACTTCCAAATCAGAATAAACTTGTTGAACATAATAATCCTCCCAATTATCTCGTAGATCTGATATTTTAAGAATTGTACCATATGTAAAATCCGTTTCTGAATTTATTTTTGAAAAATCAAAGGTTGGAACCTCATTAATTATTTCTTTTTTTATTGTAGAACTAGAAATTCCAATTAATTCAGCATTTACAGAATCTATTGTTTTGAAATCTCCTTCAAAATCCTCCCAGTTTACTTTCCAATTATATCCTATATAATCTGCTTTGTTTCCATTAATATCAGTATCTGGAGAATGATACTCTGGATTGAAAATGGTAGTCATTTCACATTTTGACCCAAGTTTGTCCAATGCAAATCTTCCAATTCCTTTTGCACCAGCTTTTACTCTTCCATTTATTGTAAATACATGATTTGATTTATTATCAGTGCCAATTGTCATCCAATGATCACGAATTACATTTTGTGTCATTCCTTCACCAGAGTCAATAATATATAATACTGATAATTTTGACAATGCTTTTTTGAAAAGTAATAAACTGCTCTCATCTAATTCTTTATTGATAATATATCTTTCATTATTTGACATATAGATACTTTCGAGCAAATTCTTGTCTATTCCTTTTCTTATGAGTTCTTCATAATGTTCCTCTGATATCTCATTTGAAAAGGTAGAGTATTTATTATCAAAGAACACGATAGCAACATTGCTATCAGCATCATAAGCATTTTTAACTAACTCAATAATAGCTCCCTTTGAAGTTGCAATATTTTCCCTTCCGATTAATCTTGCAGTTCTTGCTGAAACCTTAAATGGTATTTTTGTTGATATATTATAGATTATTTCCCCCATATTTATTTGTTTTATAATTTTATAGGAGTATCATTCAAAAATTTTGCAATTTTCAACAATGTATTGAGAAAAGACTGTACATCTTTAGAAACCCACTGAGAAATAGTAGCTTCATTCTTGTCAAGCTGTTCTGCTAGCCAATTTCTGCAGAGGTTCTTTTCATCGAGCACTACATTGATTTTATTTATTGCTTTTCCGCTCATCTAAAATGCATTCAATGCAAAGATATTGATTTTATGTTTAAATTACAATGAAGATTAATGGGGTCAGTCACAATTAACCCATAAATAGTTCCTGACATCTTTTTATTTCATCTGACCTCATATTCATTCTTAGCTAACACTGATTCCAATTATCCCTTTTACATGGCACCATTTACAGCTTCATTATCATTTGAATTACAATTTTGAATTAAAGTTTCCAAAAGTTGTTTAACTCTGTCTGAATAAAATAACTCCGAATTCCATCGCTGCAAAGAATTATAAAATGGTGGTATATATCTTTTATCTCTCTGATTGTATTCTAAAAGTTCCCATATTTCTTCAGGTTTACTATTAAGAAAATTCTCAACACTTTCAAGTTCGCTAATATGAATTAAAGTTAGAGATTTTATGACAATTTTTTTATTATCAAAATCTTTTAGTAATTCTTGAAAACGAATGTTAAATATATTTGCGATAAGTGGCGTTTGAAATGCTTTATCATTCACAATTATACAAGGATACACTTTATAAATATGCCCTTTCGGAAATTTGGAATCTAATAAATGCATATAAATGTCAATATTTTTTATTGACTCTATCAATTGATTAATTCCAAAATTCTTAAAGAATTCATTTCTATTATTTTTATAAAGAGATTCTATATTCCCACCAAATTTTTCAGAATCATAAATACTACCGGATTTTACTTGTGCCAAAAATATTTTGTTGTTGTAACGCAAATAAATATCCGCTAATTCCAAAGGTTTTTTTGATATCTCAATCTTCAATTCATCAAACATTAATAATTTTGAATACTTATAATTTACAAAACTCTTTTTTAATATTTGCGAAACATAATGTTCAAAAAAGTATCCGAATATACTTCTATATAATTGAATTGAATATTTTGAAACTCCTCTTTCGTCCTTGATTTTTTTTACTCTGTCAAACCAAAAATCATTTATAAACTGCGAATATGTTTTATCGAGGAGAAATGAATTATCTACAATTAGATATTCAAGATTTCCAACTTTTATAAAAGGTGATTTTTTAATACTTATTAGTTTATGCGTTTCATTATTCGGAAAGTGATCACTCAGTTTATCAAAAAAATACTTTTTCTCTTCTGGAACTCTATAGTAAAAATTCAGACCAGGGTCAATTGTATTATTAGCCATATACATACTCATCAGATTAAAGATGAAGTGATTGGGTTTCATATTATAATTTTCTTGAAAATATGATTCAACTTCATCTTTCAAAACAGAATTCTTAAGAAAAAATTCGATTAGCTTAAATCCACGATATGGTATATATATAGGATCTGTTTCAACAGCTAACTCATTCAAAGGAAGAAGTTTAGAATTTAAAGATTCTAAAAAAAAATCTTTATCATTCTGATCTTCCTTGATATATGTTATAGCAGTATTAACAGCTAAAATATATTTCAAAATTGCATCCCAAACTTCAACCTTACCCATTTTAAAATCTTCAATCTCTTTGATATCACTAGAGTTGACGATTTCTTCAATCGCAAATAGGCATGTTTGCCGGCTAAAAATGATAGGTTTTATTTTTTTATTGTTATTAATACTTTTAAATATTTGTAAATAATAATTAGAAAGCTCTGGTATTTGTGCAAAGTATTCTAGTTCTCTAATTTGAGTTTCAATACTGCTGTCTATATGAACTTTATCTTTTGGTTTAAGTCTATAGTTCAAAGCTGTTAATTCAAATAATATATTCTTCCTTGATATGTGTTTAATCAAAGAAATTCGATTAGATGGTTGTTTTTCATCAAAAAAATCTTCATAATCAAGTAATAAGTATGGAGTAGGTGCTTTCATCGTCCAGTTGCTATTTTAGAAATTGATTATTCAATCTTTAATTTAGATTTTTGTAAAAATTTAAGGATTTCTATTTAATTTTTAATTCAACACATATGGAATCAATAAAATCTGTTACATCTAAAATAAGTTTATCAATCTGGGAGTCATTTATTACCAATTCAGTTCCTTCTTTTGTCTTTCCATTTCTATGAACTAAATCATGACGTACAATAATATGACTATTCATTTTTTCAATTTCAGGAAAACTAATACCGAAAGTATTTGTATACATTTTTTTCACAATCCAAAGATTATGAAATATCGTATCAAGAATTGTTTTCTTTACAATAACATCAAGATGTTTTTGCTGTTCAAAGATTTCTCTTAACTCAAATTTTCTTGATTTAAATTCTGAATGAGTTTCAACAAAAGCTTGAAAGTATTGCTTTTCATCAAAAACAAGTTTCATAAATACCTCAGATAGAAATGCTTCCATGCTTCCAATAATACTAATGAATATTTGTTGGTTTAGTTTTTTTTTCATTTTGTCGCCTTCTGCTTGAAGTTGACTTAAATTTTTCAGGCTTTCAAGTTCTTTATAAAAAGCTTTGAGATTTATTCTACTTTCAGTTATTGCATCAAATTGGTCATTTATATAATTGTATTGTGCATCTAATTCCCAAGGTTCTACTATAACTCTACAACCATCTTGGAGCTTTTCAATTTTTGCAAGAATTTCTTTAGGCGAACTTTTGCCAAATTCAATTCGATATAAAAAAATTAAACCGTCATTATTTTGATCAGATTCAATCTTCCATTCAAGTTCAACCAAATCATCATAAGAAATCCCTAATATTTTGGCTATATGCCTATCATTAGCCTGCTCTTCAAGATCCATTAGCCAATCCTTAGTTCTACTCATATCATTGATTTAAGTATACTTTTAATATAACAATTATTATTTCAAAATATCATTATCTCATCTTGGAAGGACTCTATTAATACCTGTTGTAATAATTTATCGTTTAATGAAGCACTTTGTTTGGGAAATTAATTGACTTTATTCTCCCCAAACTTTAGAAATTCTTTCTTTTATTTTTTGCTCAAATATTTCAACCAATTGCTTATTGGCATTTACCAAATTCAATTCTTTTTCAATTTGATCAACAATTTGTTGTTGGGTTTCGATAGAGGGTAATGGAATTAGGGTTAATGAAATAAAATCCTTTGGCACTCTTTGAAGTCCACCTGTACCAGTCATATTTAATTTCCCAAAATCTCTAAAACTATTCGTAGTAACATTTAGGTAAATCCAGGTTGATAGAATTCTTTCATTAGGTCTTAATACATAGTATTCACTCGAGCCAAACCCAATTCCATTAGATAAACCTTTAGCTATTCCTGCTTTTCCATTCTCAAAACAAGGTGTTACTTTTGCAAGCAATACATCATCATCTTTGAAGTAAGTATATCCATTAAACACTTCACCTAAGGGTTTTATTTGTTTTGGTGTAAAGTCAATTTGATTTGCATTAAGGTCTGCCATCGGGACAAATGAAACTTCCAATTCTTCTGATATACCACTTAATTCGGATTTTTTAGGATTTAATTCACAAACCTCTCCCAACGCTATCATTTCCCATTTAGGATCAATGTTAATTTTAGGCTTATAGTTTTCAACTATCATTTTTACCCCATCTATTATCTTTTGGTAACCTTCTATTTCGGATACTATTTCATCCTGAATTTTTAGGGATGGGAGTGGAATTTCAATTTCTTTTAGAATCTTAACTGAAGCAACATTTTTTATGGCAACTCCCATTACGGTCTTATTTAATGCTTCTTGAAAAGGTTCACTTTCCATTAAAAGCTTTAAATAAATAGGTAAAATATTTTCAGATGGTGATAACTTTAATAATGCTTGGTTTATAATTCCTATCGGTGCATTTTTTGGAATTATGGCAACTTTTCCCATAGTTCCAGAACAACTCATTATTAAATCTTTTGGACAGACTTCAAACCCTTTCATTTCTTGAAATTTATCCTCACAAATAAAATATCTAAAATCTTGGAATTGATTATAAATTGCATGAGATTGCTCATATACGGCATAACCATCTTCAACAAAAATTTCTTTTTTTAAACTTCCTCCAAAAGGGCCTCTTTTAAAATCGCAAACATCACCTAGCCTTTTAAAATTGGAATTGTCATAAGTTCTTTCAGAAACTTTATACCTTTCACCGCTCAAACTATAATCTCCATTTTTAGCTATTTCAGTTTTTTGGACTGCATGTGCAATTTCATTTTCAGCAAAATCACCTGATTTAAATTGCTTTATTATTTCAATAGCATCCTCCAGTTGTCCTCCTTTAACAGCATTTCGTTGTGCTCCCAAATTGAATCCATCATTGGCAACTTTAACAAAAAGAATTTCCTTTCTTGTTTTAGAAAGTTCTTTGTCCATCAGTAAAATGGAAGTCTTTACACCGCTGTATGGATTAAAAATACCTGCTGGCAAACTCACAACGGCATAGAGATAATTTTCAACCAGCATTTTCCGAAGGTCTTTGTACGCTGTACCACTTTGAAAAATAACTCCTTCCGGAACAATAATACCTGCCCTACCTTTGGGGTTTAAGTGCTCTGCTATATAATCCACAAACAGAACTTCACTCCGGTTGCTGCTTATTGTAAATCTTTTATGTGGCCGGATTCCTCCTTTAGGACTCATAAAAGGAGGATTAGCCAATATCACATCAAAAGTTTCATCCCATCGTTCTTCGCTGCTTAACGTGTCGTATTCGCTGATATGGGGGTCTGAAAAACCATGTAAATAAAGGTTTACCAAACTCAATCGCACCATATCGGGTGAAATATCGTAACCTACCGAATTCTGAATCAGCATTTTGCGTTCATCCGGGGTTAACTTGTTGTTATTCTTTTCTTTAATGTGTTTAAAAGCAGAAATCAAAAAACCAGCAGTACCACATGCCGGGTCAAGAATTGTATCCGTTTTGCCGGGGTCAACAACTGCCACTAGGAAATCAATAATGTGACGTGGTGTGCGGAACTGTCCTGCATCACCTTGAGATCCCATTACAGAAAGCAAGTATTCAAAAGCATCACCCAACTTTTCGCTGTGGGTATATTCGAATTCACTGATGGTATTCAGAAACATCTTTAATGTTTCGGGGTCACGATATGGTAAATAAGCATTCTTAAATATATCTCTGAACAGTTGTGGTATATTTGGATTTTTGTCCATGCTCATTATTGCATCAGAATACAAACCAAGCATCTGATGAGCTGTTACCTTAGCATCAAACAACGCATCCCAACTGTATTTTTCAAAATCGCCCGAAAAGAATTTTGCTTTACCACCTAGCTCTATAGCTTCCTTGTCCATGTCGTCCATGAACTTATAAATCAAGCCAATGGTGATTTGCTCAATCTGTGCTTTGGGATCTGGTAATTTTCCAACCAGGATATCCCTGCAATCGTCAATTCTTTTTTTTGTTGCGGTATCTAACATCAGTGTTTATTAGTTAAGCGGCAAAGCGCTCTAAATTTACGTAATCTTTTATGTACACAGGAATGACATCTCTGTATTTGACGGCCACTTCTTTAAATTGCGAAATGGTAAGTGTCGGATTTGTTTGTAAAGCCTGAAAATCTTTTATTTCAATTATTTTGCGAATCTCATTGTCCACAATGTATGCCTTGAAAAAGTATTTTAAAGCTGTGATGTTTACATCTTCCTCTGGAGGATAAATAGATATGAACTTATCAAATTCCTCGTCCAGTAATTCGTCTTTGGATTTGAACTTTGGAATGATCCCAAAAATCTTCTCTACCACTTCCCGAATAGATACTTTACGGTCAATCTTTGCAGCCTTTCTTAATTTCTCAAGGTTGAAATATTCCTCAGGCTTATCAAAGATCTCGCTTTGGATATGAGATACTACCTGTTCCCAGTTGCCAAGTTCTACATTCTTCTTTATGATGTCGTCCATCATAATCCGGTTTTCAAACTTCTTAAATAGCATACGGTCAATTTTCATTCCTTCGTATCCTATTTGTTGTTCTTTCAGAATCAGTAAAGGATCAGGACGAAAACTGGTGTATTTATCAATATCAGGACCAACGTCACCACCACCTTCTCCATTACCGTTTTTGGGCTTTGGTAGTTTTAGCTTTTCATCGTAATCAAACTTTTCTTCAAAATATTCACAATTGGCAAAGAAGTCAAAGAGTTTGAAGATTTCTTTCTCCTTTTGAACGATTTCAACTTCGCCCAATTCGTTTTTTTGCTTGTAATCAAAGGTGTTTTTCCGTGTTCCTCGTCCTTTAATCTGAACAAAATCAGAAGGACTGAAAATAGGGCGCATCATACAAAGATTAAGCAAATCAGGACAATCATAACCGGTTGTCATCATCCCTACAGTGATACAAATTCTGGTTTTGCATGATTTGTAGCCTTCCAACCAGGTTGTTTTTCCATTAAGGTTATTGTTGGTAAAGTTAATGGTCATTTGTTGTGCTTCTCCAACCTGAGATGTAACCTGAACCGCGAAATCAGAATTGTATTTGCCCGGATAAAGTTGATCAATGAATTCGTTTAAAATCTCAGTTAATCTACGGGCATGGTTTTGACTGACTGCAAAAATGATCGTCTTACCAATTTCGTTTGTAATAGGGTCCCGTAAAGCATTTTCTAAAAAGGTTTGACAGAAAACCCGGTTGGTTTTATCTGAGAAGAATTTCTTTTCAAAATCATTTGAAACAAAAGTTTCCAGTTCTTCACCATCTTCGTTTGCGATTACTACTGAATAACCTACATCAGACAATAATTGTGTGGTAATTTCAGTACGGGCATCTAAAACTCTCGGATTAATTAAGAACCTATCTTTAACACCATCCAACAACGAATATCTAAAAGTGGGATCACCACCTTCACAACCAAAAGTTGCATAAGTGTCCCGCAACATTCTTTGTTCTATTTCCCTTGGGTCATTGTCTCTTACCTTGTCAGGATCAACCCCTTTCAGATAATCTTTAGGAGTAGCCGTCAAGCCAAGTTTATACCCGTGGAAATATTCAAAAACAGCCCTGGCATTACCGGAAATAGAACGGTGTGACTCGTCTGAAACAATTAAATCAAAGTCAGTAGGAGAAAATTCGTAACGATATTTATTATCAAACATGAGCGATTGAATAGTAGTGACCAATATGTCGGCTTTCCTCCAATCGCTTTTGTGTTCTTTGAAAATGAATGTTGAATAATCTGGTTTTAGATAATTGGTGAAAGCTTTCCATGCCTGGTCTTCCAGTTCCAATCTGTCAACCAGAAACAAGACCTTTCTGGCATTTTTTGTTCTTAAAAATAATCGAATAACAGCAGCTGCTGTCAGTGTTTTGCCTGTTCCGGTAGCCATCTCAAAGAGAAAACGATCTTTTCCTTCTTTAACTGCATACTGCAGATGCTTAATGGCGCTTAACTGATACTTTCTTAGAAATTTAAGACTATTGTTCCAGATAAAACCTTTGCTCTTTTCTATGGAACCATTCCAACCGGGTCTTACAGCATAGTCGGGCATTTGAACAACAACGATATAATCAATATCTACAGGCTCATTGGCTAAACTATTACGGTCGGGATTCCAGTCTTTTATTGCACCTATTTCATTTTCATTGGGGAATTTATATATCGGTTTTGGATTTCCTTTTTTTAAGTTCCACAGGTAATGAACGATTCCATTTGAAAGGATGATAAACTGAGCGCCTACCGTATTAGCATATTTTCTGGCTTGTTCTTTTGCAACCAAAGGATGTAAACTTTCTTTTTTGGCCTCAAGAACGCAAATAGGTATATTATCAGAATCTAATAATAAGAAGTCAAGTGAACCCGATATGACTTTTTCATAATCATTTCCCCAGGCATCAACCTCTGTTTGAGTTATTTTAATATAGTTTTCGAGCAAGATATTAGCTTTTCCTTTGCCATTGTCAAAGAATCTCCACCCTGCTTCTTCAAGCAGTTTGTTTATCTTAATTCTTGCATGTGCTTCGTTATTAAACATCAGTCAAATCTCTTTATCAAATTACTAGTAAAATACTTTTGTAGTCTTGGCATTGTAAAAAAGGAAATGAAGGCGCAATCATTGTTTTAAACATTTTTTGAATTATTAATCTCTTTTCACGCAATAAAGTGATTTTTGATCTGTAATTTAATTTATAATAGTCCAGAAGTTTACAAAACGTAAATTTACAATCAATTTTCAAATACA